>Ga0116230_10001198_pt1 | contig 24271 bp, 21 predicted proteins | sample S1TSphfallax_3_FD_88678 | JGI IMG/M metagenome (GOLD analysis project Ga0116230, IMG submission 88678) | Host-associated microbial communities from peat moss isolated from Minnesota, USA - S1T2_Fd - Sphagnum fallax MG | ecosystem: Host-associated > Plants > Peat moss > Unclassified | place... | reverse complement strand
TCTAACAAATTGAAGAATGTACTCTCAAGCTTGTTGGCCATGAAGGTTGCCTTCAAAGCAATTATTTGTATTTGTGACCAAATTAACAATTTGGTCATCACACTTCAAGAACAGGACTTCATGGACGACATCTCTATGGAATACGAGTTTTATTAAGCTTCCAAGTAAGAAGTTTTTCTATCAAGGTCATCGAGCTCATGGATGAACTTGCCACTTTTGGTATACGCTTGCCTTTTCCTTTCATAGGAAGGAAAGTCTGCACAAGTTGATATTTTGGTGTCCAAGTGTCTTCCAATGTGAGTCCCATTCTACGATTATCCATTTTCGGAAAACCAAAGGTTATATAAAATGGAACTCAACCTAGACGCCATTCGACTCATTCTATAACCACTTCTATGTGGTGGAATGGTGTGTCTTGGTATCTTTGGTGGTGGAATATTAACAAGTTTATGCCTAGTATGCTCTTGTGATCCCAAATCTATATCCATGTTTCAAGGTTTGTTATCCATTTAAAAGTTTTGAACCAGTATTGATGCAATGTGCAAGTGAAAAAGGTTTGGGTTTTTGAGCTCGTTCCAATGGACTTGTTCAACAAGGTTGAGGAGATTGCAATGACTAGTCTATTTGTTTTGTATAGTACAAATATAGTGCCCCTTGTAATTTCTGCTCTACCCCTATGTACAAATCCCAAACAACAAGGGTTCAATGCAAAAGAAGAACCACAAGAAGAGGAAATATTCATTCCTACAAGAAGGAAGAAAAACATGAAGAAACTTGCTTGCAAGGTTGTTATTAAATAGGTAAGCATGAAAGCAAGTAGTGGTAATTTGTCAATCCCGAAGAATTTTCAATCTTGTGTGGTTAGAAAGAGGAGAATGACAAACCATGAACAACTCTGCAGTGATATATTAGCATGACCTAACATCTCCTCTATGGAACTGTCGCAAACAACCACTATTGTTAGGGAGGATGATGTTAAGGATTTCAATGATGATGATATTGGTACAGAGATGAACAAACAAGTTCTTCTCGAGGACTTGAGCCCAACTAAAGCTATATTTAATGATAATTAACAATTTTCCTCATTAGACATTGTACAATTCTTTTAAATTATGAATACATTTACATAGGATATTTTTTTTAGTTTTACACTAAAGTTTAGATTGCATTTGGTGGTAACATATATGTTTCCATAATGGCCACCAAATACAATGATCTAATGGCCATTAGATACAACCATTTGTGGGCCTTTAGATACAACAATTTGGCCACCACTAAATAGGTCAATCTAGTGGCCACTAAATATAACAATTTAATGGGCATTAAATAGGTCAATTTGGTGCCCATTAGATACAACAATTTATTTAGTGGCCACCACATGAACCTATTTAGTACCCACTACATTATTATATGTAATGGCCACCAAATCAAACTATTTGGTAGCCTCAAAATTCGACTATATGGTGGTTACCAAACTAGCATGTGGTTGAAGAATTGAAAACATATAGTCATGAAAGATACAAAAATCGAGTCCTTTGTTGTGCATACTGATATTTATTTTCAAACTTTTTGCCTTCCATTAGTTGTCTTTTAATTCCTTCCTCAACATTTTTTTTAAAGTTCTTTTTATTTTTCACTTGCTTTATTTGGAATTTTTCTAATTTGGTTACATTTTTCACCCTTTTCTACTTTCTTTTTGCAAGTGAAGGTGCATTTGTGTTTGATGATTTTAATGAATACACATTTGAGGACTCAGATGATTGGGACAAGTTTGGGTATTTTTTGGCCTTGTTGGAAATTGAATGATAGTTGTTCAATTACTTGGAAAATTGGACGGGACTAAATTGCATTGGAGAAGGCATGTTGAAAAGGCAAGAAAGACGAAAGAGATCGATGTTGTTTCCAGTCAGGCCTTCACCCCGTTGAGGTTTTACATCCCCATTACACTCTCCACTTGTGTTTCTTTCATCCTTCGAGCCATTGGTCTCGATCCAGTCACATTTGACCTTTTTGAGATTCAATGGGGCCAGAGATGATACACTTCCTATTGTTCTTCGTGAATTTGTTGAGGAAGATAAAGGGAAATAACTTGCACTCAAAAGTTTTAGATCTCCTCCTCCCATAGATGTAGAGAATGCGAAGGTGAATCCTTTGCACATGATTTTCAATTTGAAAAGGGTCCTTGTTGGGAAGGACTATTTCAAAATTAATCACTTTTTGCCTCTGTCATTTAACTTAGCTTGGGGTTGCACCTTACTAGGTAAGAACATTGTACCTAGGCCAGCTTTAAAACAATTCCTCCTTAGGTGTTTAAAACAATTTACCATCTACATATGGAGGTCTACTCTGCTTGCTAAGATGAAGGCTTACTTGAGAAAAATAGTAGAAGTGACAGGTATCAAATTCAACTTGCACATGATTATGGGTTGAGATTTATGTAAAATTAACAAGCATTTTCTACAATTTCCTTGCGAAACAAACCTTAATCATGTCAATCATCTCACTCATGATAAATTAATTTATCATAAGAACCTTTTTAATTTCTTCCCTAATTTCCTAATACTCACCTTGGGAAAACATTGTTGGTACACAATATGCCTTATAAAACCTACTTCAATCCGCCCTTTAATGTGACATTTGTTGAGTCCTATGAATACGCACCAAAAGAGGATAATTATCTAATGAAGACTCTTCTCCCATACTTCGAGTTCCTTCATTACTCTGGACTTAGTGTTCCCACCTTTGTGGAGCTCTATCCTTTTGGCACCATTAGAAATATTAAAAAAAACAATGTCATATTCCAGACGTAGTTCGAAATATGCACAATGGCTTGTTCTACTAGTTTTTGTTAAAATCGCTTGACTTCCATGGAAAATAGTCCAAATATCTCTTTTACTTTTTCCTATGAATGTTTTTTTGGATTTTTCAATCTCATTGATTTATATGGTCAATCTATTTCTAGACTTTCATAACTACTATTTGTTTGTTTTTTTAAGATTATTGGTGCATTGCTTCTTAAGGAAGCAAAAAATAGGGAATCACTAAATTCACGTGTGGTTTTTAAAGTCAACTTGGATGAAATTCCATCAACTTTGGGTGTCAACTCTATATTGCCTTGTTCGCTTGCAACGAAAGTGAGTCCATTTCATGTGATTTTTTATTTGAACAAACTTTTAATCGCCACACATTTCGATAAAAGTTTTCACACCATCATTCCTCATTTTAGATTGAAGGAATTCCTAGAGGTGCAATTCCAGGTCTATATTTGGTTTGCAACCCAACATCACAATATCTATAATTATTTGGATCAAATTTGGCACAAAACACAAATCTTTATACATGCTTCTAGAGTGTTTGATTAGGAATTTTGCATGTGAAATTTGCATTTCCTACCAAATAAACCTGACAAGCCAATTTTCCATAAGAACCTTGACATTTTTTTTTCTACTTATCCTTACACTCACCCTGGCAACACATTGTTTGTAAACAATACACCACACAAAAACATGTTTAATGGCCCATATAGTGCCATTTTTTTGGATTCATTTGACGATCGTTGTGGGGAGGATCAATATTTGTCGGGGTCTGTTATTTTTTATTTGGAAAATCTTGATTTGTCCGAATACAATGTTCCCACCTTTGTTGAACATAATCCCTTTGGTAGGATTAGATGTATTGATCAAGATAATCTAGGACTTTTTAAAATGTTATTTGTGAAATGAAGTCAAACGTGACAACCCACTTTTTGTAACAATGTGAAATTGAAATTATAACAAAAAATACCTTATTAATTCTTCATCCTCAAATTTTGCTTGTTTGAATATCACAAAACTTTCTTTTCGATAAAATTTATTTAAAATATTAACTTTATTGTTGAATGTTGCTTGTACTATTTGTCTTTAAGGCATCTAGTTTTGGCTTAATGGGCCTTGGGTTAGATTTTGCACTCCTATGGCAATATGGTGGCCACTAGGTTTTTTCCACATCTACTTGGTGGTTGGTAGGTGTTCTCCTTCATCCACATGGTGGTCGCTAGGTCATGATATGTGTGTTTTTAGTCCATGTTCTTACCCAATTTTTGGTCAAAATTATCCTTTCATATTTTGGATATCAATTTAATTGTTGTAAATTCTATGTTGGATTAACATCTTTTACGACAAGGATTGAGGCCTCTATTCCTTCTTTAATTTCTCTTTGCTTTAACCTTTTTTCTTTTTGGTAAGTGCATGATGTTTCTCTTTCTAATGCAAAGACGTGGATTAGGACTTTTTGACTTCAATCTAAGATGACTTGGATCAAGTTCACCTTGCTTGTAGAGATCTGCTTTATGGGGACAAAGATCAAATATTGTTCATTGATGATGAGCCTAGCAAGGCCCTTTGAAATCCAAAATGGAGTGGACTTTTCCTTGAACCATTTAAAGGACATGAATTATCCAAAAACAAGGTGCAATGGTTAAACCTTGCATCTTGGTTGTGGCTGATGTTGAAAGGTTTGCCCTTTGCAAAGACAATTTACGCCCATTTTGTAATCATTATGCAATTTTTGAGGCTGTTGTTCAATTGTCAATATCCGTTTTATTTTGGTTTAAATAGTTTGAAAGAAGTTCGAGTAGGGATTTAACGATATTGCAACTTCCTTTAAGCGACGTCCTAAATAAACCTTGAACCCGTCCTTGTCTTAGTTATGTTTTCCATGTCTTTCATTTCATGTTTGTTTAATTGTTTGTTTTTATTTTATATTTTGTCTAATATTTGTAGTTTTGGGGAAATTTCAATTATTGATAGGTCATATTTTGGATTCCTATATTTTAGTAGGTCATATTCCGGATTCCCATATCAAATAGTATCCTTATCTTTATTTGTGATTGGTGATCCCAATGAATTAAATTAATTGAATTAAAATAATGTTAGGTTATCCCAAGGTTTAATTAGTTAATCCAATTATCATATTAAATATAAATTTTATTGGATGAATTGTTTAACTCAATTTTATGAAATCTTTTGTTGAAGATAATGGTCATTAATGATAAACATATTTGTCTTTTGTAAATGTCGTTCCAACTTTTGAAAGTTTTTCCAACTGATATCTCAAAACAATTATAACCTTCTCACCACACCTTTGAAATGACAAAATTGGGTTGGACCAACACATTTGGATAAACTTGCTTTGGAGTTTTGTTGCATTATATTTGTCCCTATGGATGTGTGCTTGTTCTATTAGTATAGGTCGTGATCATCCCCATTGTATTTATAAAAAATATTGAGTTGAAGTGAATCATTTAGTCGTTTTATTAATCCATGTTCAGCTAAATATGTGGGGTGATGATAATTGATGTGTGTGATGTGTGATATATTGAAATTTCCAATTATTGAATAATTAAATGTAAATTTCACATTTGGGCTTGAGTCGTATTGTGTTTGCCACATGTTTTATTCTTATGTCGTGATACATTTGCCATATATACACAATCTGCACATACAAATTGTACTTTTGGACTTACATATGCCACAAACCCTTATTATGTTCCAATTTCATACAATTCACATACATATTTCACTAGATAATTCTATTGGTGTTCAATTAATAATCACACATACATAATGTTCATGCTTCTTGCAAATCTAGATGGTAGATATGTATGGAGTGTTCACATTCCTAATATAAGCACATATGTGGTATATACATTTACACCACATCCAAGTTAAGAATATTTCAATTAATTTATCGTTAGATGCAAAAAAAGTTATATGCTGGAAGATTGCCATATTGATATGTTGGAATCCCATTGGGTTGTGATTTTTTTATGATATATGATTCTTATATTAATTGTGTTTTCCCATGAAAGTGCAAATATTTTTTGATAAAATTATTCATGCTAATTTACAACATCCAGTTCTGATAGATATATTTTGTTGTTGTTGAAATCATGTTAACGGTGTGCTGATTATTTTTTGTTTGTAGCATGTTATTTTCTAATCATATCTTGTCCCGTTAAAATCATGCTAGTAGTAGTGCACATGATTTGATTAGTCTATGTTGGAGTTATGACTCCACAAATCATTGTTTTATTTTGTATTAACTACCTTTCCTTTATAATTCTTTTTATGGTATTCCACCCATCTCATTGTTTTTCTATTTTTTTTGAGATTCTAAATCAAGCCAAAGTGATTCATCATTATGTAAATGGTTATTCATGTAGGATCGACCTCACTCCAAATGTCCTACCACTAAAATCAATTCATGATTATATGTTATTTTTTTGTTTTACTTTTTTTTTAAAATGTAAATATTTTAAACTGGGGTTGTTGGTGATCATGGAATCAATTGAATGTCAAATCTTCCTGAATGTTCCCCACTTTTAAACTCTTTTCAACAATTCATTCATATGTCATTGGTTTCCTAGTCATGGGAATAGTTACGGGGTTTAAGGAATGGAATCTAGACATGGCATTGAATTATGGTGGTTTCAATTTTATCACCTCATTTCGCTTTCAATATTTTGTCTCGAATCTCGTAATCTTTGGCTATAATAATATTTTAATGATTTTTGTTATGTGTGTCAAATTGGCATTGTTATATGTCTAATTCCATATTCATCCCTTTCATTTTTTAACATTTTTTTGAGTCTATCTTGTTTCGTTGTTTTCCCTATTCCTTGTCCTTTAAAGCATTCAAATTCATGCTTTGTGTTTGATTGCATTTGATTCTTTGTTGCATTTTTTTCATTTTCATTACAATCTATGTGTCCTTGATAACATGGTGACATTTCATGCTATTAGATGCTCAAAGCTAACCATCATGGTCAATGATTCAAGGACGACTTTAGTTTTTGAACAATGTTTGTGCACTATGTTTTTGTTTTACCTAGGATCCTTGCATATATCCAAAGATGTTTCATATGATTCTAATAACTTGGTCTTGAATTTGGTGTACCAGATTCCTATGACCTTTTCTCAAGGGAGACAGTGGGTGGTTGGTTGTGGGTGTTATTGCATTGTTAGCAATAGTCTTATTCATAATTCTCAAGAAACAATCTTGATGCCAATAATAGAAAGCTCCATGGTTAAGATTATGAACAAAAACATGAATTTAGTGACACTCGACCTTTGTCTTCAGTCAAACTTTCTTCATTTGATTTCATCGAAATGTCTGATTTTTCCTTGGGTGATAACTTGACACCCCATTCCTCATCCACAATATTATTAGATTTGATTTCTCAATCCGGTTCCTTGCAACCATAGTTTCCATTGTCATGACCATTTTTTGCCTTGTCATCATAGCCTTCATCCTTTCCCAAGAGTATTTAGTCAATGGTTTCTTACTTACATTTAATGGCGTTTCTAGGACAGAGCTCCAATGAGATGTGGAATTTGGATTATGACAAGATACATGTTTAAAAGATCCAATTCTTGTTGATGATTTTTGATGGGGATGTCTTGTTTGAATTATCACCTTTGCTTCTTAATGCTAGCAACTCTTTCAAAATGTAAGGCATGGACATAAATAATGATGGCCATGCTTGGTGTAAGGTGATCATCATTAATATTGAAAATAATTTTGGGTTGAGCTTCAAGAAGACTCATTGCTTGGGTCACTTGCATTGTGTGTAGGATGATTGTGCGAACTTTATGTGTTCTGCCTCTCACAATGAAACCTTCTAGTGTAGTGAAAGTGTTCATATTCCACTCGTAGGTCAAATGCAACTGATTCCATTTGCTTCCTTGCTTGGATGCAAATTTTGTCATGTTTTTCCCTTTTGCATCAGTAGTTATAATGGGAAAATCTATTATGTTGTGCATAAACTCCAATCTCTGTCAATAGTGGTGATTCATCTTAGGGTACACAACCATCCTGCTGCAGATGGCGAGTGCATGGAATCTCTAGAAGAGACTAAAAGGTTGATTGTAGAGGAGGTCAATCGGACACCTGACACGAAGATGTTTGCGATTTCCTTGAGTGCCAACAAGACCTTTTTGGCTAGGCATTTATTCAATGAGTGTAGTGATGGTAAAGTGGAGCTTCTCAAAGGTGAATGATTGGAGTAAATCTAAGACAAGTTATGTGAATTGAGATCTCCCAATGTTCGTAACTTGATTACTTCTTTCAAGCATCATCCAAGTGGTGGGTACATTGATAGCATCCTTGAATTGAAGTCTAAAAGTCAATATGACTACATCCATGAGTGTTGCTTCCCTAAACAAGTTCTTGAACAAAAGGTGTTCATTTTCAAGATGTCCATAAATGATGTGGCGAGTGGAGCAAGTCTTGTCACATGAATGCAACCTATAGGGGATTTGCCAAATTCTTGGATCATGCTTGATCATGTGAAGTGCGTGGCTAGTTGGATAACTATGGCTTGTCATGTGTACGATTTGGCCTATTGCAAAGCGATGACCATTGACGTTTGTGACATATAGTTTAAAGACACGAAGGCTTAACAAGTAATGTGGACAAAGCTCAATGACACAATGTAGAAGCATGACTTTCCAAAACCAAATTTCAAGGGTTTCATGGTTGATGACACATAAGCCAATTGGAATGCCGTTATAATTATTTATGGATTAGGGGACCCTTCTGTGAAGATGATTGGCAAGGAGTGCACATGTTTATTCCACTAGAGTTAATTGCTCGATAAACACACTAAACAACTAATCAAACTTGAATTTCAAGATCAACACATCTATTTTTGCCACCAATATAAAGGCGCAAAATCCCTTGGGGAGGCCAATAGTTTGTATGCTTTAATTCATTGTTGGTGGCTTTCATCAGGGGTTGTTTCTAAGGCAAGTGTCCATGAGTTTGGCAATTGGCTTAACTTCTAGCATTTTTGTGTTAGACAATGGGCATGGTTCATGGTCCATGTGAGTATTTCCTCTTTCAGTTGTTTTTTATTTTCTCTTTTTTGTTTGCATTTAACATAGGAATTCCATTTGCTCTCAAATTCCATTTGCATTTTTGCTCTAATTTTGTTGTGACATTTTTATTTTATTTATTATTTCTTTCTTTTGACCTACAAAAGTTCAATGATAAGGAATGGTTGGACGTGGCCACTTGTAATTTGGTAGAAACTATGCATAACCTCTAGTTGTAGTAGTTGAGGAAACATAACACTTGTCTATACATAGCGACGTCTGCTGATTATGTTTTCAAACAATACACGTTGTATAAACAATACTTGCACCCAACTAGTCATGGATTCAATAAAAATGAATTGTTGTTGAAGAGGGCACAAGGATCAAATGATCTTGCCAAACTTACAACCATTGTGGCAAATTTCACATCTAGGTCATCTTTCACAAATTGCCTTTCGCATGTTGAGGGATAAAAGGTGTTTGGGTCTGCCAAGCGACCTACTAATTGTCCTCTTGGTGTAAATGAAAATTCCATGTGAATTGTCTTGACCATGTGAATTGTCTCCACAGGTATCCATTCCGGCTCCTAAACCTAATATTGTGGAGGATGTACATGTTCAACAACTGCCATTTAGTTCCAATGATTCACTACCTTTGCTATCTTGAGGTGGCCTAGAGTTGAAGGAAAATATTTATGTTGATGGTTAGTGGTGTATTGAACATTGCCCACCCAAATATGCAATTCAATGTTTTGCATTCCAAAAAACCTTGGCGTTTAAATGCAAAACAAAGATCAACATTTATAAATTAGTAAGTGAAACTCCTACTCCATGTTACTCAGGTTTTTGGGTTGAATATCACAACGAATCATTTGAACACCTTAAACATTGGTTTTATCTCGATGACTTCAACTGTTGTGTGGGTGGGATAATTTGAAAATTTGCAATTGTTAGGCATGTAGTTCCAACCATATGGCCCATCTAAGAAGGTACTAACTTGACCAAAAGGAGGCAATAACTCTAAAAGAGGTAGGGTTTTCCTTTGACCACTTGGGTAGAAACAACGTTCAAAGTTTATTTGGCTTCCAATCTTCTAGTTCAAACAATTCCCATGTGCTTATTGTGAGTTCTCACAACCTTGTGAGGTCGTTTGATGCAAGTTGTTGGCCTACAACTCATGGTGCTAAGAAGGTGAGATGGCCTTCCATGTTCAAAATAACATAGCAACACATAAACAATTAAGAAGCTAGTAGGTTACTTCTGCAATGCATTGTTTTCCCCACTATTGATGTCCCACCACCCGAGTATGGGCGAATTTACAAAAAAAAAATTTATGACAACAGACATGACGTCATTATTAATAATTTCCTTGGATGTTCATGTGTCTACTTTGTCAAAATGTTGGCAAGTTCTTTGGGTGCATGTGGGGCATATGTGCAATGTAAACATGTCTATCACATCTTGCATATGATTATGTTCTATGGGTTCACAAAAAAGTTCATTCATTATTGCACGTGGAGTTAGGATGAAGTTCAATTTTTGTTAAAACATTTTAAAGCCTTTGGACTTTTGCAATAGTACATAACAATTCCATATGTTTCAAATCAATTGTGTTTCTTCATTCATCAAACTTGTTGTAGTTGCCTTCATTATGTAGAAAGTTTTGTTTCTAGTTATGACTAAATAATTTTTTTCCCACTATGTATTATTTCAACTGTTCTTATGAGATGTATCTGTTATTTTGTTTTGGTGATTATACACTAATAGTGTGGCATCAAAATATGTGATTTGATAAAAATTTATAAATTTTATAAATACAATAAACCCATTGATAATCATAACGTGTTTTCATGTATATTGCCATCACAACACATATTTGTCAAAAAAACTAATATATTTATTAGTTTAAATTCATCAAATCATTCTTAATCATGTAATTTCTCATCATTTTAACAATTCTGAAAATATTGAAGGTATTGTATAAGATCCTTAGATATTTGGAGCATTGGTTGCACCTAGAATGATAATATGTTTATAATCAATAAATCATTGTTAATTCCCCAACAAACCATGTATGTGACATGGCAAAATATTCCATGACAAGGTGTGGAATATTTTGCCATGTCATATATTAATTCCACGTGGCAAAAAAATATTTAAAATATTCCATGATGTGGCATGGAATATTTTTAAAGATTATTTCTTGCTCATGTGAACTTGCTCACACTCACTTGTTCACCCGCTCACCCACTCACTTACTACTATTGCACTTATAATGTTAAAGGCAAAATTGTGTTGTCCCTATTGGATAGACTGGACATAAGTAGTCTTAACAATTTATAAGGTGAACATAGGTGTAGTATGACTATGTAGGATTAGGACTTATGAAGATTAATTCAAATTGGGTTCCATGGTGGGAATTTGTTCAAAAGATTTTTAAAGAAGCGTTGTTGAAGAAAAGATTAGTTTTAGATCAAAAGATGAGGAAACAAGATTAGGAGAGATAAAATAGTTTTGAAATATGAAAAAGCTCAAGTTAAAATTAGAAACACTACTAGAAAACATGTGGTTAGACCAATATGTAAACCACTCATTTTATGGTGGTACCAATATAATAGGTTTAGTGGTTTAAGGTAGTGGTTGGTACCCAATGGGATAAAGAAACCACCAAATAGCTGATTGGGTGGTTTGGTTCAAGTTTGTTTTGTGGTATTTTTAAGGTGTTGAAGTAACAATGTATTCATTAGTGGTTCTAATGGATGGTTTTGTATGATGGTCAAACTCTATTTGATTAGTCAAACATAATTTTGATTGGTCAAATGCCACATGGCATTTAGACATTGGCCACCTAGGCTAGGTGACATGGCATTTAAATATTAACCACTTAGGCTATGCCACGTGGCTAGAACCTAAAGGACCTAGGATAAACCTAAATTAAGCCCAAAATTAAGTACTAGGTCTAGGTCTAGGAACCTAAGCTTTAAGCCTAGGCACCTAAAGCCTATGCAACTAGGCCTAGATCTAGGAGCATAAAGTAGGCTTAGGCAACCTAGGCCTACCTTAGGAGTTTATGCTATGTCCTTTCCTAGGTTGCACCTAAAGCTAGGTTGCTAAACTAGGCCTAGTTGATGTAGGCCACCAAGATTAAGCTTACACTTAAACCACCTAGGTAGGAAAGTCCTATTTTATTTTGACTTTGACCTTTAAGGTTGAACCATTTCAATTAGCTCATCACAAGTGGCCTTTCTTTTTTTAATACTTCTTATGTTTTGGATGCTTGGAGTGCTTTCATTTACATTCTTCATAATTTGGAAAGGATGATAAACAATATGGGACAAATTTTTGGGGAGGAGAAACATTCTCATATGGACATACAACACTAGAGAGCCTTTTAGTTCATACAACATTGTTTTTAAGTAATTATGTAATACACATTACTGAATTAAATAAATAGATAAAGAGGTAAGTAAATAGATATGTTAATTAGTAGTAATTAATGTCTAGTTATATAATTGCAACTAATAATTACAACCATATTATAAATCTTTAAATTATGAAAAATATCAGCATAATTATAATGAGCTATATTTTTATTCATAATTACAAGTATATTGTGACTAATTCTTTACATGAAATATTCTACTTTAAAACCCAAGCCCAAGCCCACTTGTTTCATGGCCTTTTTTGAAATTTTGTACATGACTAAATTTGTAAAATGTCCAGTGTCTCTGGCCAAGGGAATCCTATGGGGTTTGCCACTAGGCCCAAGCTAATATTCACTGTCCTAGGACCCAAGACAGGGAATATTTTACTTTAAACCCCGAGCCCAGTCCTTTCATGACTTTTTTGGAATTCCGTGCACGACGTTAGCAAAATTTGTAAGATGTCCAGGATCACTCTCCAAGGGAATCTAATGAGGTTTGCCCCTAAGCGCAAGCGGATATTCCAAAAACAAAGAATATTCTACTTTAAATCCCAAGCTCAGTCCTTTCATGACTTTTTTGGAATTCCGTGCGTGACGTTAGCAAAATTTGTAAGATGTCCAGGATCACCGTCGTCCAAGGGAATCTTATGAGGTTTGCCCCTAACCACAAGCCGATATTCCTTATTGTGGGATCCAAAAACAAAGAATTTTCTACTTTAAATCTCAAGCCCAGTACTTTCATGACCTTTTTTTAATTCTGTAAATAAAATTAAAGCAAAATTTGTAAGACGTTCAGGGCCACTGTCCGAGAGAATCTTATGGGATTAGCCCCTAAGTGCAAATCAACATTCCATGTATTGGGACCCCAAGCTCACTCCTGTCATGGCATTTTTGGAATTTTGTAATCCCGCCCAGTGAACTGAGGAAGTCAGCCTCATTACTAGCCTGCCAGGTGGTTGGCAGTTTGTGATACCACCCAGGCCGCTGAACTCAGGAAATCAGCCTGACTAGTGAGGCTGCCCCACCTAGTGAACTGTCGTATCCCCTTGGGACATAATGCCTGGCAGCCCCCATCCTGAGACTGTACCTTAAACTAAAATGCAAGCTGGAATTGGCTGGAATTGGCGCCATCGAGGGCCTGGGGCCCTAGGCAGCTATACGGGGTCCTGCCACATACCATTGGTTTAAGAACACTTACCCAAAATAGTAATAATTCAGGTTTCTCTCAAGCCACCCGGCCTCCATTTCTAAATTCATTAACCGATTTTGAACAATTATTTAAATAACCTGTTAATTTTATAAAGAAATAAATAAAGTAAAAACACCAGGCAAGGGAACAAGAGAAGGAAAAAAAAAAAAATGAAGCCCAAACAAATGACCACACCCCAAAACGCAGAACACACAATGGGGAGCCCTAAGAGGAAAAAACACGAAACCTATGACCTAAACCCATCACCAGCAGCACAAACCAAGCTTCAAAAGACCAAGCTTCAGAATACACAATAGGGAGTCCTAAGAGGAGAAAACACGAAACATAAGACCTAAACCCATCACCAGTAGCAGGACGCAAGTCGCTGGCTTTGTTAATTGGCTTTGTAAAACTTCCTGACTGCACAGGTGACCTCATTAAGTCTTGAAAGTGCTGTTTTATAAAGCCCCAAAAGTGGTTAGAGTCTGAGTTCACAACAGAGTATCCTTGAAGTCCCCAAGATACGCTTTCCTTTCCGTAAAGATCAGACAATCAAGAATTCATGTTTCATAAAGACCTTGTTAGATTTTTCATGTATTAGGAAGGCATGTTGCTAGCAGGGTTTTTTTTTTTCAAATTCCTCAAGTAGGTGCACTGGCTAGGATCCTCAGCATTAATTAACGCGACTGTCCTCGTGAGCAAGTAGATATTTTTGGAATCCTGCCTAGTTCTGGCGACCCATAGTAAGACACTGTCTAGTCTAAATCTGGCAACTTCTAGCTTTTTTTCCTCAAAATATGGCGAATGTTTTTCTTAATTCCCAAAATTTCCTTTGTTACATTCGCCAGCTGTTTTTTTGGTCGTGAAGTGGCGAAAATTCGCCACAAAAATCAACGCTGGTTACGAGGCATAATTTTGCCTAAATGAAAGCCAGTGTTTCAAAAACTGTAATGCTTCTCCTATGTGCATTTCATCTTTTGTAACACCCAATTTTTATTTTTATGTTTTTTCCAATGGCTATCACTGGAAAAATATGAATATAGAATACACATTCAATCAGTCTTTACACACAATAAAGACTTCGGCCATGGGCTTTCCTGGATTTAGGCCCACACTTGGCTCTACTTTGCACAAACCCTTATCCCAGTAAGTGAGTTCTTTTGGAACCTTACTGAGTTAATTTTCAATTTTATGATTAATTTCGAAAGACAAAAAATTGGTCTAAATGCGATTTTTTTGCTTTGTTGGTTCAAAAATTGCAGAAGAACAAATGTGCACACTATCTCATAAAAGGTTTTCTGACAGCACCAAAAGTGGAGCAAGGAGCCACACAGTTTGAGAGGGTTATGATGTGGTCACATCCAAACAAACAAACAAACACTTCTATGAATATTGAGATGGTTCATACATAGTTGAGACTATGTGTACATTCTTGTTTGGGGTTTTGCCATAAGACCCAAAGAGTGGTAATGGTGCCTCTTAAGTGTAAGGTAAAGCCCTAGGGTGGGGGCCTTCTCAAAATAAGGGGCTAGGATGAGGCTATAGCTGAGTCTGGCCCCACATTTTGGGAATGTGCCCCAGCCATGGGCTTTACCTATTGTAAAAAATGAGGCAAAATTTATCATGAACCATACCTATGTAGATCACAAGAGGCATATGAATGGAAGGGTTCTTATGCCTACTCCTCAATTGTGGGAGGGTTCTTACACTCACAAATAGGTGGAATTTCCCTCCCATCCTTGAGAAGTAGGCATAACTGTAGTACCTTTACCATTTCGGCACAAATTAATTTTTTTTTGTTTTGTCGGTTCTAAAAATTATTTTATTAATTATGCTGAAATTTTAATAAAATCAAAAAAAATTGCAGACCTTCATGGACAGCAACTTAAATTGAGGCAGTCCAGACACACTAGACTGTTCCATAGCACAGATAAGACTGTTTATTATTTTGTATAACCATTACTTGTTGAAGATTGCAGAATTAGAAAACCAAGTGCTGAAATTAAGATTTAAATTTAAATTAATTATTTGACAGTTTGTTGCCGAAATCGTAAAGGTACTTTGATACTTTGATATCCCTCCCAATTTGTAGGAGGGAAATTGATGGATATAAGGTACCTCCACATACGCTACAAATTTCCTCTGAGTGGTTTACTTGTAAAAGAAGTGTGACTTATCTTTAGACCCTTTCCAAAATTTCAGGTGCTTTTGTTTAAAAGCTAGCTAATTGGGCGACAAGAATGTAAAATTTTAATCATGATCTTTAGTGCTGCATCCTGATAGATTTACCTACTTTTTTTCTTGTGACCAAAAAAAAAGTGTGATGGGCTGTGTTCGCAAATGATTTCACATGACAAGTTGACAAAAATTTGACATTTCACACAAAAATGTGAACATGTAAGCATAACAATTTGACAAGAATGACTTTTTATTGGAACTTATTCCGATTAATCCAACCTGAAAATTCTTCAATTTTCTATGTTGTGTCACATTTCAAACATTGCCCTTGGAGTAGTGTTTTTTCTTCCAATATTTTGATATAGTGAAGGTGACAATTTTAAATAATTCAGTTTAGGAAAATTTGGTAATAAATTCCCTTTTCTTAAAAATAATTGTTAAGTTAACAGGAAAACAAGTGTTTTTTAAAATAAATTTCATCACATTTCAACACAGTTTTCAGTTCTGGGGCAGCTTTTTTTTTGGGTCAGGTTTCTACAGTTTTGATAGTTGTGACCAAACATGTCATCAACTAATGCTTTTTTTTGGGGGGATTACTGCTAATGATGCCGCATCAGAACACAGGGAAATAAAACAATGAGTGTTATATACCCCCTAACGAGCTCTGTTTGGGGTTCTCTTTTTTCTGCAACCATTTTGGGCCCGGTGCAGTTTTGCCAGAAACAAGCTCTGTTAAGGCCTGTCTGTTTTGATCCTTTTTAGGTCGTGTGAGATTCTGCCAAGAGAATAACTTTTTGCTTTACATGTTTTGCTGTCCCAAACCAATTTCAAACCCATCACCTCTCAATTGAGAATGAGCATACCAACCATCAGCACTGTAATAACAACAGTTAATGAAAACAATGTTGTTTTTTAATTTCACCTATAAATAAGATCAAACCAATCAAACCCTACATTAAAACAATTTGGCTTTACACTATGCGCTGCATTGACACCCGTACAAAGCTCATTAGGGGATATTTACTGTCTTTTTGTTGTTTGATATACTATGGACCAATGTTGGTCAGTTAATGAACCCACAGTTCAGGTTCTTTGGAAAGAACCAATCTGCTATAGCAAGATTAACTTTCATCATAAACCAAAGAACCTAGAAGAGGTAACCATCCAAAAGGTTGTTTTTGTGGTGATGAACCAGGTGACTGGTGGGAGGCTGCTGATTATTGAGAATAGTTGAGACATGGGAGCACCAAGCTATTTGCAATAACCATTGGCCTTGAGCCAACTATTAGACATAGTCAATGTCCTTTACATGCATAACATGTTCAATAGTTGGATGCAAATCACTTTTCATCAACACACATTGATAATATGGATCATCTTTTTGTCCACAGAGAATGAAATACATGCAACTTAACAATGGATATAACTGTAGTGTGGACATTCTAGTTGTTACCCAAATTTTATTATAGTAGGTGATAGAACTTAACAGGTGAAACAATATGATAGATGATAGGTCAACATGTAGTTAGTTGATAGGTAGTTGACAGAGCAAGTAGTTTGTAAAACAAGTAGATGTTAACATGCAATTCATTTTTTAAAAAATTGAACTATTAGTGTATATACTAGTTAGATATTGTTTGAACAGACTAATGATTTTTATTTATTTATTATTAACATATAAGTAGGATAAAGAGAAAAAAAGAAGGGACTAGAAACTTTGGAGACTACAGATTTCAAAACTTTTATTTTGTAATTTCAAATTTGCAATGAAGAATAGGAACTTTCCACTTTCCATAATTATTTTTTAGTTTTGCAACTTGTATACATTTTTTATTTAGAGTTTTGATTCATACATAGGATTTAGAGATTTTTCTATTGAATGTACATGTTGTTGATTAATTGAACCTATTTCGGAAGTAGAAGGACTACAAAGAATTTTGATGGGAAACCATAAAAAATCTAATTAACATTTGGTGACCATCCAATGGATTAGAATATATGACATTCATGTCTAGAATTTTTTGTTATAATCATTAAGCATTATATCAAAATTATAAGCATTAACGCTTATTATTTTTAGTTTGTATCATTTTCCTTTTTTTTTGTGCAAACTCTAAAATAATGTTGTTGTTTCTTTTCCATTTAGAAATCATTAGGGGAATAGGTGGTAGTGTAGAATTTTTGAAGGAAGTCAAACATCCCATCTATAAAAAAAATTATTTTAATTTTTTTGATTGTTGGGGGGAGTTGATTTGGTTTTATGTTAAAAAATTATGTGAATACTTTTTTTTAACCTATTATTTTACAAGGTCAAGAGGTGGTTATAAAAAAATGTAGGAAACGATTAGATTAGGTTATACATCAACCTATATTAAAACATGCACAAATGCAAGATGAACAATGTGTAGCCTATGGGAAATGAACCGGTGAATGCACCAAACATAAAGGTAGCATAACAAATAGAATTCAACAATTGGCATCAAATTGTAGCCAAATAGGTTATGCATAAGGAAACCAACCATACCCTCAACCATTCACCAAATGACATCACAAATTTTGATGCAACAATGAGCAACAAGTCTTCACAATGGTGGCAATAACAAACCTATTCAAAATTTGATGTTGTTTTAGCACAACAATAATGGCAATCTTCAACAACTAGTTATTTCATACCCATAACAAGTGCACCAACACAAACAACAAAATATTGAATCAAATTCCAACATTGATTTGGTGACAACCAATTCAGAGATGGAACAAATCCAACTTATAAACAAGTTTTAAATAATTTCATCACATTGATTGAAGACCTTATAATCAATTAGTTTCTATGTCGCATTTGGAATCGATTGAACCTTGAACACCACCATCTATTGTTTGACAAGGGTCCACATATCAACATGCCCCTTGGTCAACTAGATTGGTTCGTGGTCAAAATGAAAGATTACAAATTCCACACAACACACCAATTTCATGAAGAAATTTGGATGTTGAAATTATAACCTATTCTTATTGTCAACATGTGGGACATCAATTCAAACATTGCCCCTTTGTTGATGATACATTAATATAACTTTTAAGGTATGAGCTGATGAATATTCATCAACTTGTTGTTCCAAATACAACAATTGTATTACCAAATGTAATTGTGCAAGGAATTCAAGTCATGAATTCAAGTTTTGGTTAAATGGCAATACTTGTTAACTATCAACCAACCAACCAACCACCTATTACACCATTTATACCAAGTAAGATCGGTCTTTTACATACATTTACATATCCAATGTGGTATATTGTCATACCCCCTTACATAATTTAAAATCCTAATTTGTATATAACATATCCTACTAAAACAAAAAAAATTGATCTTTTAATTTCTAGGAATTATATAGGTTACATACCTAGATATGTGCATTTGGTATCAAAGCAACTTGTCATACCACCAATACAAACACTAAAGTAACCAGTTTATTACAATGGTTCAGCTAATCATTAGCAAGGAAAAAATACTTGTTTAACAAGTGATAACCTCAATGACAATTATTATACCCATCAATATTGAAATACATCAAATTATTGACAATTTGCCAATTCATGTACCACATAGAAGTTTTGCTCATCATCCACCAAATGGAGGACAACCTAGAAATTCACATGGAGGAAGTTCACCTGGAAGAGATCCACCTAGAGGACAAACATTTAATCCACATGTTGGATCATTTGGATGGCCAACACTTGATCCACAAATGTTCATACCACCATGGTATCCACCACCTAGGTGAAAACATGGTCAAAGGAACCAAGGGCACCAAGGTAAAAGTCTTTTCCAAGGACTACATATGACACGTGTCATTTCTGTGTTGGTTTATAAATTAAAATTTTACATTTCAAATAACCCATTTAACATTACATTTTAGGTATAAATACATTTTGACTAAAAATTGGTTTTACATCATGTATATTATGCATTCATGCCCTCTATCAAATATATATGAACAACTTTTATTAAAATCACATTTCAAAATCCATAATTTTTAAGGTCAAAATTATTTTTATTCAAATATCCCAAAAAATTATGACAATCGAAACTATTATGTTTCCCTTATGATCTTTCAAACATACAAAAATGTAGTTTTGAGGAAAGTCCATTCACTTGGGTGGCTCCTTTGATTGTGATTTTACCTACTTGCTATGCAACTTGTACCAAAGGTAGTAACCAAGTTACCATACAAGAAGTTGCAATACCCAACATATGTCAAAGACACCCTAATGCTCATAGTAGAATATTTTAAAGGCCAATAAAGCTAATGGTGAAACTATGTAGATTGACATTATCAACTTATTTGGTTTCACTCTTCAAGATAGTATCTCTAAATGGGGTGAGAATTTTGTTCAAGATCATCCAAATTGCACATTTGAAGAACTGGAACAAATGACCATCAACTAGTGGAAAATAGTAAAGCCAATGAAATACTTTCACAATCGATGACATTAGAAAATATTTTGGAAGAAAATTTGAAGGATATTATCATTATAAGTCTTGGAGACCAACTATACATTCAACTTGGGACAATTCTTACATGTAATACCTAACATTAAACATTACATTTTTAACCTGCTACCATCAAAACTTATTTCATTTAAACCTACAGTTGCTTCAATAGCAATGGATCATTAAATGGCAGTTATACATGTTCAAGTAGGAAAGAACTTCATTGAGGATGTCCTTTTAGATGGTGGTTATGGAATTAATATTATTACTGAGAAGTTATGAGTGTAGTTAGGATTACCAAAACCAAAACTAACACCTTACAACTTATGCGTGGCAAATCAAACCAGTGCTAAACCCCTAAGTTTGATAAAAAAAATCTTTAAAAAAATTTCCATGGAATTCCTTATACAATCACCTTTATTGTTATACATAGTAGTGTATGGGATTCGAATTATTCCATGTTATTAGGTTGTCCTTGGCTTAAAGATGCCAAAGTATCTCATGATTGGGCTAATAATATTATTATCCTTCAAGGAACCAATCTAATTATAATCATACTTGTTACTAAGAAATTAAGAGGACCAACTAAATCACTTGAAAAATTAGTTTGTTATGACTTTCATTCTAGATATTTGATGAGGAAAATTTAATGTTTGTTATAAGATCAAAATTATTTTCAATAGGAAACATAATTGTACTGAAACCAACCAAGTTAGACCAAACTTTTATTTTTATTCCATCAACAAATGTTGGGTTAGTTGAATAAGTAATTGATGCACTTGTTGAAGCAATTTTTGTACTACCTAGTCAAATAGCTATACCTTATGATACTTTTAAGCAACACCTCTTAGAGATATTATTCCTACCTAAAGTGGGAGATATGGGGCATAAGCATGGTAAAGTATGATAGTTAGTGACACTCACTACTTTTTTGGAAAGTACCCATAAGTTATGCCTTAATATATTGGATTCATGAATACTATTTAAATCAATGATCAACAATATTGAAGAACCACATGTTTAAATATGCATTTAAGTACATTTTTTGAAATGTGAGTACTAGAAAGTATGTGTCTAGTTTTGCAAAATAGAGTTACAAGTACATGAAAGTAAAATATCAATTAAAATTATTGTACTTTCAAGTTGATAAAACCCTAATGTATATGAATATAGTTTCAACTTTTCATATTATGGTCATAATCTATCATAGTGTCAATGTAAAAGTATGTTGGAAGATTTAAACAACTAGTCAATTTAGAACATACTTTTCATCCATTTTTTTAATATAAAATTTCTTCAAACTTTGTGTTCAACTTATAATAAATTTAATGAAGAGCTCTATGATTTCAAAATGCAATTTAAATAGTTTTTAAATATATTTTTGAATGTGAATGTTGAAAAGAAATTGTTTTTGAAATTAAATTTTCGTAGGGTTACTTTTTTGGTATACTTTATCATGCTTGAACCCTATGACAATTGATGAAACACTTACTTGATAAAGAGTTCAGAATCTAGAAATTGTTTGTTAAATATCACAAAAGAAGAACAATCAACAAAAATCAACATGGGCATTCAAGATAACCTATAATAGGTGAAAATGAACATTGATATTAAACTTGTTATTCATGCTCAATTGGTTGAATTGTTAAAAGAAAGTAAAAGCATGGTTAGGTGGCTCACATTTGACATTTTGAAGAGTCCACATCTTACACTAACTACAATTCTTGCATTTAAAATAATTATCAAACTATAAATCCTATACTTATCCCCTATGGTTTTGGTCATAAATATTAATAGACCACCCTATAAATATCCCTAAACATGTGATTAGCCAAAAACTTTAGAAAAAAGTTTAAAGATTTCAATGCGAAATGGAATATCAATTATAAAAAATGACAAAAATCATGACGAGTTGGTATTTTAAATATTTTAAATATATATATTGGAAAAATTTCAATGCATCTTACAATTAAATTATTCATTTTATGGTGGCCTATTTTTTATTTTCTATTTTGATATTACTATGACATACTTATTGAGTCCACATTTTTCATTTTCTGTGTGTGACAAACATAGTGTCATCATTTCAAAAGTCCATTATGAGTCCATTCTTTTCTTAAAATTCACCAATAATTTTTACTAACATTTCCATTAAACTCTATTGCAACATGGATAATGGAAAAAATGAAAAATTTAATATTTGATATGATTTTACATTTTAAGTTCATCTATAATCCAAAAAAATTACAACTATGACAATCCAAATAGTCCACCTAATTATGCTTTCACCCAAAAGTTCAAAAATATTTTTGTGTGGACTTATAAAAATTTGAAGGGCATACTACTTGAAATAGCTCAACATTGAATTGAGTTGGATACATTGATACCACTTGTTCAAAAAATGAGGTACCAATTAAATCTTAATTGTGCACCCATTTTCAAAACATGACATTGAAAAACTACTTGTTCTAGGTTTCATTAAACTTGTTGAGGAGGTTACTTGGCTATCACCAATAATCATAGTGCCCAAAAAGAACGGCAAATTGAATTTTTGTGTGGATTTTAGAAAGCCAAATGTTGTCACAAAAAAAGCTCCATAGCCTTTACCTTTTATTGATGAAGTTATAAATACAATAGTTGGACATGAAGTTTATGCCTTTCTATATGGTTTTTCTCGATACCATCAAATTTCCATTACATCTAAAGATCAATACAATTAAAACTATTTTTGTTATTAACTAGGGGGTTTTCATATGGGTTGTGATGCCTTTTGGGGTCAAAAATGGATTGCCTACTTATCAAAGGGTAGTTACAAAAGCTTTCCATGAGTACATTGGTCTATTCATGAAGATCTTTTTAGATGACCATACTATTTTTAGTGACCTATCCACCCATATAAAGAAACTCATAAAGTGTTTCCTCAAGTGTAGAAAATTTGGCGTTAATTTCAATCCAAAGACATGTGCATTCATGTTTGTTCTTGAACTATCTTGGGATTTTTTCTAAAGAAAAAAAAACACCTATTCCTAAGAAAGTAAAGGTCATAATCAAAATGATAGTACCCAAAACACCTCAAGAGATCCAAATGTCCAATGGAATGGCCCAATATTATGAATGTTCCATAAATATTTTTGCTTCTATTTGAAATTCCTATCACAAAATTACTTAGGAAAATTAAGGTATTTGATTGTACAACTGCATGTCAAACCAATTGGGAAGACATCAAAAACTAATATATTCAAACTCATTCAAATCAATCACAATTAAAAACAAAAATTTCATGATCATAGTAACAAATCTCAGTTAGCAATATAAGTAATATTTGTTCAAAATACAATTGGTAAATTTGATCAACTAGTTATGTATTCCTTTAAATTATTAAATTATATTAAGAGAGATTATACCACTATTAAGATAGAGGCTTTAATTGTGGTCTATGCCTTACACAAGTTCAAACATTATTTCTTATGTAATAAGTTTATATTTTATGTTGATCATATGGGTCTAGTATATTTAGTTAATAACCCATAAGGTAGATGCACAATCAAGTGGCTCACTTTTGTGACAAAACATTTGTTTTTCATGGGTACCTTTCATTCAAATGCATATGGTGGTTAATATATCCTTAGATCTAGTAATCGAGACTTGGATCTAAATTAACATTTTCATTATGAAGAGAACTAGGTGGTTACTTATTAATAAAAAAACTCATTTGCTAATAGTAATGAAGTTTTGAAGTAAAAAAAATGGACTAGTTCGTTAATTAGAACATCACAAAATGGAAAAAAAAATATTGATTCACATTCCAAATTTGTTATTGGGATTCAATATATGATGAAATACAAAATGATAAACTCATATCATGCATTGTTTATTTCAAACCCTTAACCATTTGATAGTTAGGGACTTTTGAATGGTTAAAATTTGACCATATTTTCATAAATCCATATGAGTTGCAATTTTTGTTTGTTTTTCAATTTCTTTGTCCCCAAAAAATATTTTTGAAAATTTTACATGGGTCATTATTCATATCGATTTTGTGGGTTTTCCTTTCAGGTCCTTTTAGAACTCCCATATTAAAAAATGACATCAGCTACATTAAATATAGGTTTTTGCATAGATTTAAAAAGGTTT
>Ga0116230_10001197_pt1 | contig 24278 bp, 24 predicted proteins | sample S1TSphfallax_3_FD_88678 | JGI IMG/M metagenome (GOLD analysis project Ga0116230, IMG submission 88678) | Host-associated microbial communities from peat moss isolated from Minnesota, USA - S1T2_Fd - Sphagnum fallax MG | ecosystem: Host-associated > Plants > Peat moss > Unclassified | place... | reverse complement strand
GATACGCGCCATCAACCGCTACGCGACGATCAATCACGCCACCCGCGGCGACGTCCCCATCGACAAACTGCTCGGCCTCGCCGCGTTCGACCTGAACCGCGTGCTGGAAACCGTGCCGGATTTTCTGGAAGAGGATTCCCACACCCATAACGAGCATCTGACCTCGATCAGCCTGTCCGCCGACAAGCCGCTGGACGAAGCCAAATTCAACGCCTGGATCGGCCATATCCTGCAAACCCAGGGGCAGAACATCCTGCGCACCAAGGGCATCCTCGCCTACAAGAACCAGGACCGCCGCTTCGCCTTCCAGGCCGTGCACATGATCGCGGATGGCGGCTATGTCGCGCCGTGGAAAGACGGCGAGCAACGCGCCAGCCGCCTGGTCTTCATCGGCCGCGACCTCAACCGCCCCCAGCTCCGCCGCGGCTTCGAATCCTGCGCGGCGTGACCAACAAAACCGCCATCGTCACCGGCGCGGCGCGCGGCATCGGCGCCGCCATCGCCACCCGCCTCGCCGCCGCCGGCTACGCCGTCGTGATCAATTACGCGACCCGCGCCGCCGAGGCCGAAGCCGTGCGCGCCGCCATCGTCAATTCCGGCGGCAGGGCCCTCACCCGCCAGGCGGACATCTCCTCTGAAACGCAAGCCGCCGCCCTGGTTGACTTCGCCGTCGAAGCCTTTGGTCCCCTGCACCTGCTGGTCAACAACGCCGGCATCGCCATCGGCCGCCCGCTCGCCGAAATTGACGCCGCCCATGTCAACGAGCTGGTCGGCGTCAACATCGCCGGCCTGCTGTTCGCCTGCAAACACGCGGCCCGCGTCTTTCCCGCCGCGGGCGGCGTGATCGTCAATATCAGCTCCATCAACGCCACCTCGCCGGTACCGGGCGGCGCCGTCTACAGCGCCACCAAAGCCGCGATGAACGCGATCACCGTCAGCCTCGCCCGCGAACTCGGCGGCCGGCAGATCCGCGTCAACGCGCTCGCCCCCGGCCTGACCATGACCGACCGCTACGCCGCCGAAATCCCGGAAGACGCCAAGCAACACGTCATCGAGGAAACCCCGCTCGGCCGCCTCGGTCTGCCGGATGACATCGCCGGCGTGGTGGTCTTCCTCGCCTCGGATGACGCGCGCTGGATCACCGGCCAGATCATCGCCGCCTCCGGCGGCGCGGTTTGAAATACTACTTCGAAATGCTCGCCAGATACGCCACCACATCCGCCCGCTGCCCGGCATCCGGCAGCCCGGCATAGGGCATTTTCGTCCCCGGCACCGCCGCCTGCGGCGACGTCAAGAACTTGTCCAGCGTCGCATCGTTCCAGACCAGATGCGCGCCCTTCAGCGCCGCGGAATAGGCATAGCCCGTGCCCGCCGCCGCCGGCTTGCCGTATACCCCCGCCAGACTCGGACCAATGCCCGCCACGCCCGCCGTCGCGCTATGGCACATCGCGCATTGGCTGCCGAACACCGCCTGCCCGGCGGTCGCATCGCCCGCCGCCCACGCCGTCCCGCCCATCGCCACCAGCATCGCCGCCAACATCAACCGCATCGCAAAACTCCTTCAAAAAGCCAGCCAGATTCCCGTGAACAACACGTCATTCGCCTGCGCGCTCCGGCCGCTGCCGTCATAATTCCGCGCCAGGCCGTTGAACCGCGGGAAGAACGTATCCTCGAAAAACAGTTTCGCGTTCGCCCACGGAAAGAATTTCGGGCCGCCTTGGTTGAACGGGTAATAATCCAGCTCGGTCGTGTAACTATCCGTGTTCGGCTTGCCGTTGGCATCGCCGGAAATCGGCGCCGCGCCGTACAGCACCGGATCGGCATCGCCATCGATCAGATTATAGGATTCCGTGATCCCGTATTTCTGCAGCAGCAGATAAGACGCCGTCAGCGTCACGTTATTCAGCGAATCATTCAGTTTGGCGGTCTCGCCGAGCGGATAGCTGGCACCCCAATGCTGCGACTCATGGATGAACTCCGCCTGGAAAGAATAGGCCTGGTCCGGCGTGATCCACTGAAACTGGCTGTCGACGCCGAGATCGACCAGCTGGTCCGTCGCGCCATGCGTGAAGCCGGCCGGATACGGGTTGTCCACCAGCCCGATCGTGCCGACCTCCAGCGAGCTGCCGCCCCAGCTATGCTGCAACGCCAGCCGCCAATACGGAATCACGCCCTTGATCGAGGTCTCCGGCCCCACCCCCAGCATGTACGCGGTGTGATTCGGCAGCGATTTGTACAAATCGCCCTCGGCATAGACCATGTCGTTCAGCGTCACGTTGAGCGCCGCATAGGCGCCGGCGCCGGCCACCGCCTGGCCCAAGGACGCCAGCTGCGTCTCCGCGTCATTGCCGACGGCAAGCTCCGGCGGAATGAACGGATAGCCCCAGGCCGGCGGCGTATTCCACAAATCCGTCACGCCCGGATTGTTGTTGAACGTGAACCCGTAGAACAGCGGCTTGTTGAAAATCGTCGTCGGCCGCGCCAGCCGTATATCCGTGTTGTCCCAGTGGAACTGGTGCGCGACCCCATCGAACGTGCCCTGGATGAACGCCCCAAGCCCGATCGGCGCGTACAGCGCCCCGCCATAGAACAGGCTGGTCTGCTGGATCGTCCAGGCGTTGTTGTCGCGGTAATCCGGCGACAGGCCGCCCGGCACCTTGTCGTGCAACTGGGTAAACCCGATTTGCGACATCGCCGCGAAATTCTCCAGCTCCGGCGTCATCCCGCCCGCGATGTAGCCCTCCAGCTTGAACTCGCGGCCATAGGCGGTCAGCTGCGGGAAGCCGATATGGCAGGCCGAGCACGGCTCGCCGGTCTGCGCGGCAAAAGCCGGGATCGCCACCGCCAGACGTGGCAGCGCCAGCAGCAGCATGGCGACCAGCCCGGATCGAAGAACAAGTTGCAGGCCCATACGGCGCTCCCGCCAGATCTGGCCCTAAATGACCACCCCCGCGCCGCGCCGCCTTGATCTACATCAAGCCCCGTTCATAAAACCAACCAGATCGTCATGCCAACGCAGGCCGGCATCCACGACTTTCGACTTTTTCCTGCCGCGACAAGGCTATTATTGCTTATTCGTTACAATCCTGTGGATAACCCGAAATAACCCAAATCTAACATTATGTTAGAAACGATTGTGCCACGTGGCACAATTCCGCAAACCCTTGCCGCCGCCGCCGCCCTTCGCTACCCCAACCCCATGCCGGACCTTGACGCCCTCCTGAACGCCCGTGGCTTCACCGCCGAATTCGCAGCGCCCGTCACCGCCGCCGCCTTCAACCGCGCGGACAGCCATGCCGGCTTCGCGCTGGGGGACGGCACGCTGCGGCTGACCGACACCGCATCCTGGACCACCGCCCAAGCCCATGACGGCGCGATCCTGTGCCTCGCCGCCCACCCCACCGCCGCCGGTTTTCTCTCCGGCGGGGATGACGGCAAGCTCAACGCCGTCACGCCCGACGGCACCATCACCGAAGTCGCCGCCTTCGGCTCCCGCTGGGTCGAGCATCTCGCCATCTGGCCCGGCAAAAATCCCTTATTCGCCGCCGCCGTGGCCAAGAACCTGCATTTGTTCGATGGCGCCGGCGCGAAAATCCGCGCCTTCCCGCACCCCTCCACCGTCACCGGCCTGGCCTTCGATGCCAAAGGCAAGCGCGTCGCCGCCGCGCATTACAACGGCGCCTCGCTCTGGTTCACCGCCTCCACCTCGGACACGCCGAAAAGCCTCGAATGGAAAGGCAGCCATCTGGGTGTCGCCATTCACCCCAACGGCGACGCCCTGGTCACCGGCATGCAGGAAAACGCCTTGCATGGCTGGACGCTGCCGGAGCTAAAACACATGCGCATGTCCGGCTATCCGGCCAAACCGGACTCCTTCGGCTTCACCAAATCCGGCCGCTGGCTCGCCACCGCCGGGGCGGACGCGCTGGTGCTCTGGCCGTTTTTCGGCGGCGGCCCGATGGGCAAGCCGCCCTTGGAGCTCGGCGCCGCCGACGGCCACATCATCAAGCGCGTCGCCTGCCATCCGGAGCATGAGGTGGTCGCCGTCGGCTTCGATAGCGGCCCGATCCTGCTCTGCGACATTGCCAAGGAGAAGATCCTGCCGGTCTGCGGCCCCGGACGTGGCGCCATCACCGCCCTCGCCTGGAACAATTCCGGCTCGCATCTGGCATTCGGCACGGCCACCGGCTTCGCCGCCGTGATCAACTTTTCAGCAGCCTAGCTGATCCGCCAGCGCCTCGACCGAATCCGCCACAAAATCCCAGTCCCGCGCCGGCTTCGCCCGGCCATCCGGCGCGCCGAATTCCAGCGGCCGCGAAATGAACGCGGTCTGCAGCCCAAAATGTCTGGCCGCCGCCAGATCCTCGTTATGCGCCGCCGCCAGCGCCACTTCGCCGGGGTCCAGCCCGAGCAATCCGCAGGCGCCCAGATAGGTCTGCGCGTCCGGCTTGTAGTGGCGGAACACATCGGCGCCGAACACCATGTCCCAGTCAAAACCCGCCGCCCGGGACAGCCCGACCAACAGCGCCACATGCCCGTTGGACAGCGGCGCGGTCAGATACCGCGCGTGGACCCGCCGCAAGCCGGCAACGCTATCCGGCCAGGCCGGCAGCCGATGCCAGATCGCCACCAGCGCCGCGACCTCATCGGCCAGCGCCGCGGCGCCGAATTCCGGCAGCAGCGCCAGGATCGAATCCCGGTGCAGCACGTCCAGCACGCACCAAGGCCGCCGGCCCTCGCGCACCGCGTCCAAGGACGGCCGGTACGCGCCGCGCCAGGCATCGGTCAGCGCCAACCAGTCCGCCGTCACACCCCGCCGCGCGCCGATCTCCGCCAGCGCCGCACTCACCCCGCCGCGCCAGTCCACCAGCGTGCCGAAGGTGTCGAACAAAATCGCTTTCGGCGGCGCCGTCATCGCCCGGTCAGCATCAGCAGCACCACCAGCCCCACCGCGACGCCCTGCAGTCCCACGCGCCAGCGCATCAGCCGGTTGGACACATGCGGGTCGCGGCTCAGATTGGCCATGCCGACGGCGCCCACCAGCATCACCGCCACCACCGCGACCATGTCGATCCCGAGCAAGATCATCAGAAAGGTTTTCATGCGCTATTATAGGGGCGGCTAAACCAGCCGTCATCCCGCCGAGATTGACTTGGCGAAAATTCCGCCCTCTGGGTCCGCCGCATGTTGAAGCAACTCGCCGCTTTGCTGTTCCTGGCCTGCGCCGCCGCCGCGCCGCACGGCGCAAGCGCGCAGACGGTCGCGATCCACCAGGCAGCACCCGTCTCGCCCGGCAAGACCACGCCGGCCAAAGCCACCGCCAGCGCGATCATCCCCGGCTCCCCGCTCGCCGCGCTCACCGGCGCCGCGCCGCCGGGCGCCGATGTCGATGCCGGTACGCCGACGCCGTTCGGCACCAGCAATCTCGGCCTGGCCTTCACCAGCGCGATCAGCAAGGACACGGTCAGCACGGTCAACGATTTCGTCCGCGCCATCAAGCAATCCACCCGGCTCGATCCGGTCTTCGCCTGGGTCAAGAGCTTCGCTTACCTGCCCGAGCGCCGCGCCCATGCCCTGGACATCCTGCAAGGGTTCTCGATCACCGCCGTGCCGGCGCTGCTGGTCGAGGCGGCGATCGCCTTCGGCTTGAACCGGCCCCGCGCCGCCATCGCCGCCCGCTGCGCCAAGGAGGCCGGGCCAGCGACGGCCGCGCCGGACTCCGAACCGGATACGGAGCTCCCACCGAGACCGGCTGGTGACGGCGGACCAGAAGACAATGACGGCACGGGCGATGAAAGCCTCGCCGCCGCGGGGGCCGGCGAGATCGAGGAGCGCCCGCGCCACCGCCGCCGGGTTTCGCTGCTCGCCTGGGGCCGAAGGCTGATGTTCGCGCTGCTCAACCTGCTGCTACGGCTGGTCCCGCTCGCCAGCTTCCTGATCGCCGTGCAGGCGCTGGTCTCGGCCGGGCTGCTGACCACGCGGCAAGCGACCCTCGGCGTGATCGGCGTCGCCAACGCCTATCTGTTCTGCCGGCTGGTGATGGAGGGCCTGCGGTTCCTGGTCTCGCCGCGGGCGCCGCCGCTGCGGCTGATCCGGATGAACGACTTCCGGGCGCTCTGGCTGGAGCGCTGGCTCCGCCTCCTGCTGGCCACCGGCGCCGCCGGCTTCTCGGTGTTTTCGATCGGCGAGGTGCTCGGCCTCAGCCATGACGGCGCGCTGCCCTTGGTCCGGCTGATCGGCCTGGTTCTGCATATCGAGGCCGCGGTGATGGTCTGGCAGAGCCGCCACGTGGTCGCGCGCTGGATCGCCGGCCGCAAGGACCCGGACAGCTACGTGGCCGGTTTTCGCCATCGCCTGGCCAGCGTCTGGCACTATCTGGCGCTGTTCTACATCCTGGCCTTGTGGATCGCGCTGGCGGCCGGCGTGCATAACGCCTTCGGCCTGCTGCTGCGGGTGGTGCTGGTGTTCGTCGGCGCGCTGATTCTCGGCCGCATGGCCTGGGTCGGCAGCACCAATCTGCTGGAGCGGCTGTTTCCCGATCCGGGACGCGCGAACGCCCGCCACGCGACGCTGTATGCCCGCGCCCGCGTCTATAATCCGCTGATCCGAATCCTGATCCGGATCGTCATCTCCGTCCTGCTGGTGGTCGGCATCCTGCAGGGCTGGGGGTTCAACGCGTTCGGCTGGCTGCTGACCGACCCGTTCAGCCGCAGCCTGATTTCCGCCTTCATCGCCATCATCATCACCATCGCGATCGCGCTGGTCCTGTGGGAGAGTTCCAACGCGCTGATCAACGGCCGGATCGACCAGCTCGCCGCCGCCGGCCGCGCCCGCCAGGCGCAGCGGCTGCGCACGCTGCTGCCGATGCTGCGCGCCTCGATCGGCGTGGTGATCACGCTGGTCGCCGGGCTGATCTGCCTGTCCAAAATCGGCGTCAACGCCGCCCCGCTGCTCGCCGGCGCCGGCGTGGTCGGTATCGCGATCGGCTTTGGCAGCCAGAAACTGGTGCAGGACATCATCACCGGCCTGTTCCTGCTGCTGGAAGACGCCATGCAGGTGGGTGACGTGGTCTCGCTCGCGGGCATGAGCGGCACGGTGGAGAAACTCTCCATCCGCACCATCCGCCTGCGCGGCGGCGACGGCTCGATCAACATCATCCCGTTTTCCGCGGTCACCACCGTCACCAACCAGACCCGCGACTTCGGCTACGCGCAGATCTCCATCGAGGTCGCCTATGAAGAGGATTTGTCCCACGTCTTCGCGGTGCTCACGGACATCGCGAAGACCATGCGCGCCGAGCCGAAATGGGGGCTGATGATCAAGGACGATCTGCAGATTTTCGGCCTGGACCAATTCGGCGCCTCGGCGCTGGTGATCACCGGCCAGATCCGCACCGGCCCCGGCCAGCACTGGGCGGTCCGCCGCGAATTCTACGCCCGCGTCAAAAAACGTTTCGAGGAAGAGCACATCGAAATGCCCTACACCTATTTGCCGCCGGCCCCGCCCAAATCAGTCGTCGGCGATCAGTTGGCCATTGCCAGTAGCGGCGAGACCGAAGCAAAGCCTGACCACTGACCACGGCTATAACGCATCCACCAGCACCCGCCGCCCGGAAGACCGGCGGCGCAGCGGCATGACCGCGTGCAGGTCCTTCCGCGCCTCGGCGATGGTCAGGCCCGCCAGCTGCGGCGCCGCGGCATGGCCGGCGGTCTCCCACAGATCGAACGCCCGCAAATTGAGCCGCCAGTTGAGCGGCGGCGCGAACAGGGCGGACTCCTGCCTTTCCACCTGGAAAAACATCCCCGACAAAAGCCGCGCCAATTGGCCCTGGGAATAGGGCTGGCCGTGGCCGAACGGCGTGCTTTCCGCATAGGCCCAGAGGCCCCGCCGGTTCGGCACGATCACGATAATCCGGCCGTCATCCTTCAACAGCCGCCAGGCCTCGCGCAGCATGCGCCGGGCGTGGTCGGCATGTTCCAGGCCGTGGATGAGCAAGATCCGGTCAAACGCAAAATCCGGGAAAGGCAGCGCGTCTTCCTCGACCTCGCAGGACAGGCTGGCGCGCCCGGCCGGCCATGGCGCCGCCCCCAGATGATGCGGGAACGCCGCGATGCTGGCCACCGCCTGTTCGCGCCACAGCTGCAGATACGGCCCGGCGAACCCCAGCCCCAGCAACGACATGCTGGCGCAATCCGGCCACAGCGCCAGCAGTTTCTGTCGCAACAGGCGGGCCGCCAAACCGCCCAGCGTGGTGCCATAAAATCTCGCCGCGTCCGGCGTATCCTTCCTCATGAAGCGCTATATATCACGGAACCGCGATATGGAGAGCAACCCGATGACCGTGACCGTAACCCCGATCCCGATGCTGACCGACAATTATTCCTGGCTGCTGAAGGACTCCGCCACCGGGCAGGTCGCGATCGTCGATCCGGCCGAGGCGATGCCGGCCATGGACGCCATTGCCGCCGCCGGCGGCCGATTGGACATGATCTTCCTGACCCATCACCACGGCGACCATATCGACGGCGTGCCGGCGCTGGTGGAAAAATACCAGCCGAAGGTGGTGGGCAACGCGGCTGACGCCCACCGGCTGCCGAAACTGGATATCGAGGTTCATGAGGGCGATCTGGTGGATTTCGGCGCCGCGAAAGTCCGGGTGATCGACACGCCGGGCCACACGCTGGGGCATATCACGTACTACATCGCCGATGGCGGGATTCTGCTGCCCGGCGACACGATGTTCTCGCTCGGCTGCGGCCGGCTGTTCGAAGGCACCGCCGCGGACATGTTCCGCTCCCTGCAAAAATTCTCGGACCTGCCGGGCGAGACCCTGGTCTGCGCCGGCCATGAATACACCCAGTCCAACGCCAAATTCGCCTTGTCCGTGGACCCTGAAAATCCCGAGCTCAAACAACGCGCCGCCGAGATCGACGCACTGCGCACCGCCGGCCAGCCGACCCTGCCGGTGAAACTATCCTCGGAACGCGACTGCAACCCGTTCCTGCGCGCCCCGGACGCGGAGACCCTGGGCCGACTGCGGACGGCGAAGGACAACTTCTAGACCTGAACCTTGGCACCGGTTATTTTGCTAGCCGGCCGCGAAACCAGGACGCAAGGTCGGCGTCGCCGAGAGCGCCCGCGGCGGGCAATGTAAACCTACCCCCGCATCGCCTCGATCTTGTCCCAGATCGCCGCGGCGAGGTTGACGCCGTCGAAGCGGGCGATCTGTTGCAGGCCGGTGGGGGATGTCACGTTGATTTCGGTCAGGTAATCCCCGATCACGTCGATCCCGGTGAACAGCAGGCCCTCACGCTTCAACGTCGGGCCGATCGCGGCACATATCTCCTGCTCCCGCGCCGTCAGCGTGGTTGGCTCCGGCCGGCCGCCGGCATGCATGTTGGAGCGGCTGTCGCCCGCCGCCGGCACACGGTTGATCGCGCCCAGCGGCTCACCGTCAATCAAAATGATCCGCTTATCGCCCTTGCGCACCGCCGGCTCGTAGCGCTGCACCATCAGCGGCTCGCGCGAAGCGGCGAAGAACATGTCCAGCAGCGAACCGAGATTCTCATCATCCGGCTTGATCCGGAACACGCCGATGCCGCCATTGCCGAACAGCGGTTTCACGATGATGTCGCCGTGGCGCGCGCGGAATTCGCGGATGGCGCCGCGGTCCCAGGCGATCATCGTCGGCGGCATCAGCTCGGGAAAATGCGTCACCAACAGCTTCTCCGGCGCGTTGCGCACGGCCGCCGGGTTGTTCACCACCAGCGTCTTCGGGTGGATATGCTCCAGCAGATGGGTCGCGGTGATATAGGCCATGTCGAACGGCGGGTCCTGGCGCATCAGCACCACGTCCATCTCTTGCAACGCCACCGCGGACTCGGGCCCGAATTGGTAGTGGTCCCCCGCCACCGTCCGCACCGTAACCGGCTGCACCCGCGCCTTCAGGGTCGCGCCGTCCAGCCACATGTGCCGAACCTCATAATGCCATAGATCATGGCCGCGGGCCTGTGCCTCCAGCATCAGCGCGAAGGTCGAGTCGCCGGTGATGTCGATGCCGTGCATGGGGTCCATCTGGACCGCGATTTTCAGACCCGCCATGTTGCTCCCCGCGTGATGGCGATCAGCCTATCAGGACGAGGAGCCTGGGTCCAAACCCGCGGTGGTGGTGCCGCGTTGCAGGCTTTGCGTGCAGCGCGCCGCGTCCCCATTATCCGGCACGGCGGTCGCGACGCGCGGGGTGCCGCTGGCATCCGGATACAGGATCAGATTCAACCCGCACACGGCGGAGTGGTACAGCCAGACCTGCGCCGGCCCATCGATCCGCAGCAGTTGCGGCTGGCCAAATTCCGCGCTCAGCACGGCCGGGGTGGCGCCGATCAAACCCTGTTCCTGCGCCGGTGACGACAGGAAGGTGAACCCGACACCCCCGGCGGCGGGTGCCGCGGGCTGGCTACAGGCGGCGAGGCCAAACAGCGCGGTGCCCGCCAAAACAAGACCAGACCGTCGCCCCATCCGCAGCCCCCAAAAATCGCACCGAAGCCACTATACTGACACATTAAAGTTTGGACAGGGTTAATCTTTGTTCGCTAAAACTTCTTTCAACTTCGTGATGGAAATCGCCATAATGAAGTTGGAGGTTCGCCGCATTGTCGCCGCACGGCAACGATAAAAATTTTGATGTTACCAAGCCTGATTGCTTAACCTTTTATTTGGAGCTTGCAACATGACGACCCCGGTGACCACCGAAACCGAACTCCGCCACGCCGTTATTGACCGTTTGATCGCCGCCAGCATGCGGGACGTGACGCCGGCGCGCGAAGCCGAAATCAAAACCTGGCGTAATGCCGCGAAAAGCGCCGTGAAACCGGTCGGCACGCCGCCGACTGATCTTAGCCACATCTAACAATCCGTTCCTGCCTTGCGGCCGCCGCGAAATCGGCCGGCCGCCAGGGTAGATTAACGGAATATCAAGGATCGATCGCGCTGGCGCAGGCATCCGTGGGTGCCGCCGCCGGATGACCGACGACCGGCACGATCTTGATTCCCGCCGAGGCGATCCGACAGGGCGCCGCGACCAGCCCGCAACCGCTCAATCCCATCGCCAACGCGGTCAACAAAGCCAGATCAGCTGGTCGGAAACACCGTGACCGGATTCGCCCGGTAGAGACCGGGGAATAGCTTCTGAAGATTTTCAACCTTGGGAATGTCATTATAGGCGATGTAGGGATAGTCTGGGTTGCGGACAAGAAAATCCTGATGATAGCCCTCGGCCTGATAGAATGGCCGCGCCGGATCCAGCCGCACCACGATGGGGGCCGCAAACACATGCGCCGCCGATAACTGGGCAATGTAGGATGCGGCGATCTTCTGCTGCGTCGGTCCCGCGAACCAGATTTCCGAGCGATACTGCGTGCCGCTATCCGGCCCCTGGTAATTCAACTCGGTCGGGTCCGCCGCCACCGAAAAATAGATCTGCAAAATCTGGCCATAGGAGATCACTTTCGGGTCGAAGGTGATCTGGATCGATTCCGCGTGGCCGGTGGCGCCGGTTGAGACGATTTCGTATTGCGCGGTCGAGGCCGCACCGCCGGTATAGCCGGCGATGACACGGGTGACGCCCTTCACATGCTCGTACACACCTTGCATGCCCCAGAAGCAGCCGCCCGATAGCGTCGCGGTCTCGGTCGGCGCCGCATCGGGCGGATTGAACGCCGGCGGCGGCACGGCCACCGCGGAATCCGCCTCGGCCGGAAACTGGCTCACCGCGACAACGCCGATTCCGGCGGCGAGCGCCGCCGCGATCCCCCAATTGCGTAGGCGCCGGCTTCGCTGGGTCAAATTCATGGCATTAAACCTTTAACTTGGGGCGATTGTCGTTCGCCCTATATAGTTGGTCGGGCGCCGGTTGGCACGCATCGATTTGATGCCCGGCGCGCATGGACCACAGGGAGATTGCAGATGAGCACCACAGCGGAAACCACGTTCCCGGTCACCCATACGGATGCGGAGTGGCGCCAGATCCTCACACCCGAGCAATATGACGTGCTGCGCGGCCATGGCACCGAGCGCCCCGGCACCTGCGCGCTGAACCATGAAAAGCGCCCCGGCACCTTCGCCTGCGCCGGCTGCGGCCAGAAACTGTTCGTTTCCGGCACGAAATTCGATAGCCGTACCGGCTGGCCGAGTTTCAATGACCCGCTGGAAGGCGCCGTCGCCACATCCGTCGACCGTAGCCACGGCATGATCCGGATCGAGGCGCATTGCAGCCAATGCGGCGGCCATCTTGGCCATGTGTTCGAGGACGGCCCGAAGCCGACCGGCCTGCGCTACTGCATTAATGGCGTTGCGATGAATTTTACCCCCGACGAAGGCTGACTCCACGCCCAAGCGGAACAACACGCTTGTGCAACAACCTGGGAGTGTGGTGAAATACCCGCACAAGCCCAAGGTGGAGGTACAAATGGCCAGTCAGTCCTATGTCACGTTCAAGGATAGCCACAGAACCGTGCCGGCGGGAACCCGCGGCTCGCAGGTTGCGGCGAGTGAGCCGATCGAGATCAGCCTGTATCTGAAGGCCAAACCTGGACCGGCCCCGACAGCGGGGGGCGAGACGCGTGAACATCTCGCCCAGCGCCGGGTCACCGAGCACCAGGATGACATCGCGCGGATCGAGGAATTCGCCAGGGAAGCGGGGCTGACCGTCGTGTCGGTCGAGCCGGCGCGACGGCTGATCAAATTATCCGGCCCGGCCAGCAAAATGGAGGCGGCGTTCCATACCAAGCTCAGCCATTACGAGCATGCCGGCCACAAATTCCGCGGCCGTTCCGGAACGCTGTCGCTGCCGGCCGACCTTGAGCCGCTGGTGGAGGCCGTCCTGGGGCTGGACACGCGCCCGGCCGCCTCGCCGCGGTTCCGGCCGCGCCAGGCGGCGACCTCGCCAAATTTCCCGCCGAACCAGGTGGCGGGCTTCTACGGGTTTCCGGCCAGTGTCACCGGCGCCGGCCAATGCATCGCGCTGATCGAGCTTGGCGGCGGCTATACCGATGCCGACAACCAGGCCGCATTCAGCGCGATGGGTCTGGCGACGCCGACCGTGATCGCCGTGGCGGTGGACGGCGGCAAGAACGGCACCGACCCCAATGACAACGCGAATGGCGAGGTGGCGCTGGACATCCAGGTGGCCGGCGGCGCGGCACCGGGGGCGACCATCGCGGTTTATTTCACCCCCAACACGGATGCCGGCTTTGTCGACGCGGTCACCGCCGCGGCGCATGACACGACCAACAAGCCGAGCATCATCTCGATCAGCTGGGGCGGGCCGGAATCCGGCTGGTCCGCGCAATCGCTCAGCGCCATGACCAGCGCTTTGCAGGACGCCGCCACGATGAACGTCTCGGTGTTCGTCGCCGCCGGCGATAACCTGGCGACCGATGGCCAGACCGACGGCAAGGCGCATGTGGATTTCCCAGCCTCCAGCCCGTGGGCGATCGGCTGCGGCGGCACGCTGATCACCGTGCAGAACAATGCGATCACCAACGAAACGGTGTGGAACGAAGGCAATAGCGGCACCGGCGGCGGAATTTCGGACGTGTACCCGGTGCCGAGTTTCCAGACCAATGCCAGCCTGCCGGTGAGCGTGAACACCGGTAATCCGGGCCGCGGCGTGCCAGATGTGGCCGGCAACGCCGATCCGAATTCCGGCTATTCCATCATCGTGGGCGGACAGACCCAGGTGGTCGGCGGCACCAGCGCGGTCGCCCCGCTCTGGGCTGGCCTGACCGCGCTGATCAACCAGCAGGTCGGCACGCCGATCGGCTTCTTCCTGCCCACGCTGTACAACAATCCCAGCCTGTGCCGGGGGATCACCACCGGCAACAATATCCCGGAAGGCTCGACCATCGGCTATGCCGCGGGGCCTGGCTGGAACGCCTGCACCGGCCTGGGCGCGCCGATCGGCGCCGCTCTGGCCGCCGGGCTGGCGCCCGCGCCGGCGGCACCCGCGCCGGCACCCGCACCCGCGCCCGCGCCGGTGAGCTGACGGGACAGCCTATTCCGCCGCCAAGGCGTGGCCGGGTTCGACCATGTCGACCGCTTTCGCAAGGTCGACCGAAAGCAGCCGCGAAATGCCGCGTTCCTGCATGGTGACACCGTAGAGGCGATCCATGCGGGCCATGGTGAGATGATGGTGCGTGACAACAATGAAGCGGGTGCCGGTTTCCCGCACCATGTCTTCCAGCAGGGTGCAAAAGCGCTCGACATTGGCGTCATCCAGCGGCGCGTCCACCTCGTCCAGCACCGAGATCGGCGCCGGGTTGCATTTGAACACGGCGAAAATCAGCGAGAGCGCGGTCAGCGCCTGTTCGCCGCCGGAGAGCAGCGACAATGTGGCGAGCTTCTTGCCCGGCGGCTGGGCGTAGATTTCCAGCCCCGCTTGCAGCGGGTCATCGGCGCCGACCAGCGCCAGATGCGCCTTGCCGCCGCCGAACATGCGGGAGAACAGCGCCTGAAAATGGCGGTCCACCTCGTTGAACACGGCGGACAGGCGTTCGCGGCCCTCGCGGTTGAGATGGCCGATCGAGCCGCGCAGCTTGGCGATCGCGCTGGCGATTTCGTCGCGCTCGCGCTCGATCGTGGCGATCGCGGCTTCCGCCTCGCCGGCCTCCAGCTCGGCCCGCAGATTGACCGGCCCCATCTCTTCGCGCTCGCGCGTCAAACGCTCCCAGCGCTTGCGGGCCTTGTCCTCGGACTCCGCGTTCAGCGCGGCCGGCGGGTCGGGCAATGCCGGGTTGGCGCCGAGGCGCTCCAGAATGCGCTCGGCCACACTGCCCCAGGCGTGGTTGGCAGCGGCGATGTTGCCTTCCTCGCGCGCCCGGGTCTCCCTGGCGGCGGCCAAGGCGGTCTCGGCCGCGCGGGCGGCGCGGGTCGCGGCCTCCGCCGCGGTCTGGGCGACATGCAGCGCTTCGGCGGCGCGGCGCAACGTGGCTTCGGCGGCGCCCAGATTGTCCAGAATGTCCCTGCGCGCCGCGGCCGCGCTCGCCGGCGCGTCTTGTAGCGCGGCAACCGCCTGTTCGGCTTCGGCGAGGCGCGCGGTCAGGTCGGTCAGGCGGCTGTCCGCATCCGCGGCGCGGTCCTGCCAGTCGGCGGTCTCGCGGCCGAGGATTTCCAGGCGCCGCGTGCGGGCGGACTCCGCGGCGCGCAACGTCTCGAACTGGCCGCGCGCGGCGGCTTCGGCCTGGCGGGCGGTGCCCAAGGCAGCGCGGGCGCGGTCAACCGCCGCGCGGGCGGCGGCGAGATCCGGCAGATTGGCCGCGGCGGCGCGGATTGTTTCCAGAGCGGCGTTGGCTTCGGTAAGCTCGGTCTGCAACTGGTCGCGCTGGGCCTGCGCCGCGGTGGTTCTGGTGGCGGCGCGCTCGGCTTCGGCGGCGAGCCGCACCGCCTCGGCGCGGGCACGGTCAAAATTTTGTTCGGCGGCCCGGCGACCGTCACGGGCGGCGACTTCGCCGGCGCGCGCGTCACGTTCGGCGGCCTCGGCCTGACCCTTCGCGGCACGGCGCGCCTCGGCGGCGGCGCGCGTGGTGGCGCGTTCGCCTTCCAGCACCCCCAGGCGGTTGCGCTGGGCCAGGCGAACGGCGGCTTCGGAGGCGGCACCTTCCCGGACCGTGTAGCCGTCCCAGCGCCACAAGGCGCCCGCGCGGGAGACCAGGATCTGGCCCGGCGTCAGATTGCCTTGCTGGATGTCGCCATCCGCGCCGTCCGGCAGCAGCAGAATATGGCTGAGCGCGCGGGTCAGCGCGGCCGGGCCGGTGACCAGAGTCGCGAAGGATTTCAGCGGCACCACGGCAAGGTCGAGCGCCGGGAGTGCCCGCCAGTGCCGCGCGGCACCGGTATCGGCGGAGGCGGATAATTCTTCACGCAAAGCCGCGCCGAGCGCTGTTTCCAGACCGGCGGGGACGTTCAGCTGGTCCAGGATCGGCGCGGTTTCGCGGCCGAATTTTTGCGCGAGCAGGGCGGAAAGCGCGTCGTGCTCGGCCGTGATCTTCGCGGCGGCGGACTCGGCGGCGGCGGCCTCGGTGCGGATTTGCGCCAGCGCGGCTTCCGCGGCGGTGCGTTTCGCTTCCGCGGCGGTAACCGCCTCCCGCGCCGCCAGCAAGGCGGTTTCCGCTTCGGACCGGGCGGTCTCCGCAGCGGTGACACGCTCGGGCGCGATCAGCGTGGCCGCCAGCTTCTGGTAGTCCGCGTCAGCCTCGCCGAAACGAAGGACCGCGCGGCGGGCCCGCTGTTCGGCCTCGCTCAAGGCCCGGCGCGCGGCCTCGCTCTCGGCGACGATGCGGGCGGCGTCCTCGGTCGCGCGGTTGGCCACCGCTTCCGCCTCGCGCATCGCGTCAAGTGCCAAGTCCTCGGCGGCGCCGGCGGCATCCAGTTCGGCGGGGGCGGAAACCAGTTCCGCCAGCAGCCGAGTCTGTTCTTCTTCCAGCCGCGCCTCGGCGGCGGCGGCATCGGCCACCAGCCGGGTCGCGTGGGCCTGGTCGCGCGCCAGCGCCGCCACCCGCCCCTGCGCCTCCGCCAAAGCGGCGCGGGCGCGGGCTTCCACCTCCGCCGATTGCTCGGCAGCGATCCGGTTGCGCTCCAAGGCGGTCCGCGCGGCCGACTCGGCGCCGCGCAGTTCCGGCAGGGCCGCTTCGGCCTCGGCGGCGCGCGCGGCGGCCTCGCCGGCCGCGACGGTCGCTTCCATCACGCGGGTTTCCGCGGCGGCGTAGGCAATTTGCGCCGCGTCCCGCGCCGCCGCCGCGACGGCGCGCTGGATCGCCAGAAACTCCGCCTCGGCCGCGCGGATGGCGCCGGACAGGTTGCGGTAGCGGCTGGCCTGGCGCGCCTGGCGCTTCAACTCGGCCAGCCGCGACTCGATCTGCGCCTTCAGATCCTCCGCACGGGCCAGGTTCTGTTCCGCCGCCCGCAGCTTCAGCTCCGCCTCATGCCGGCGCGCGTGCAGGCCGGTGATCCCGGCGGCCTCTTCCAGCAGCGCCCGGCGCTCATCCGGCCGGGCATTGACCAAGGCGCCGACCCGGCCCTGGCTGACCATCGCCGAGGCGCGCGCCCCGGAAGCCAGGTCCGCGAACAAGGTCTGCACATCGCGGGCACGCGCCTCCTTGCCGTTGACGCGATAGGAACTGCCGGCGCCGCGTTCGATTTTGCGGGAGATTTCCAGATCGGCGGCCTCATGGAACGGCGGCGGCGCGATGCCGGCGGTTTCCTCCAGCGTCAGCGTCACCTCGGCGAGGTTGCGGGAAGCGCGGCCGACGGTGCCGGCGAAGATCACGTCCTCCATCTCGCCGCCGCGCATGTTGCGGGCGCTCGCCTCGCCCATCGCCCAGCGCAGCGCCTCGATCACATTGGATTTGCCGCAGCCATTGGGTCCGACGACGCCGGTCAGGCCCGGCAGAATCTCCACCGTGGTCGCGTCGGCGAAACTCTTGAAGCCGGCGATGCGCAGGCGGGCGAAGCGGACCGGCAAGTTCCGCTACCCCGCCGCGGCCTGGGCGATGGTGCTGGCGAAATCGTCATATTCCATGGCGCCGGGATATACCTTGCCGTTGATGATAAAGGTCGGAGTCGCGTTGACGTTGTACATCGTCTCCGCCTCTTGTTGACCCGCCAGGATGAAATTTTTCAGCTTGGTATTGGCCAAGGCGGCGTCATAGGTCGTCTGGTCCATGCCGGCCAAGGCGGCGTACTGAAAGATCGACTGTTTGTAGTCGATGCCCGGCGCGAACGCCCAGTCATCCTGGCTGGCGAACAGCGCCTCGATGAACGGGTAGTATTCCACCGCCGGCAGGCAGCGCGCCACCTGGGCGGCCATCAAGGCCACCTGGTCCAGCGGGAAATCGTGATAGATGATCTGCAATTTGCCGGTATCGACCAGGTTGGGTTTGACCTTCGGCATCGTCACATTGGCGAAATGCGCGCAATGCGTGCAGGTCAGGGAAAAATATTCGATGGCGGTGACCGGCGCCTTCGGCGAGCCGATCGAACGTTGGGCAAAGGGTGAGTTCGGGTCGGTATTATCCGCGAAGGCCGGCCGGGCCAGAGCCGTGGCGGCCACAAGGGATAGTAGGGTGCGGCGGTTTGTCAGCATATTTTCCTCAACATCTAGTGTAGGCAAATTTTTCAGCCGATGTCGAATCACGGTCCGCTCCGGCTCATGATCCCCTTATAAAGCTTCGCCAGGGCACTGCCCAACTCACCTTGCGGCAGATCATCCGGCGGCAAAATCTCGCAGCGGCGCGGGGCCGCGACCGGCGTCTGGACGGCCCCGGGGGCCTGGGCGATGAAACGCAGGCGCTCGACGGTGGCACGGCCGAGACCGAGATTCAGACGCTCGATCAGCGCCGGGGCGTTATGTTGCAGCTCCAGGGCCACCGGACCGGCGCAGGCGAGGGTCAGCGTGCCGCCGGCGAATTTCACCGGCACGGCGCGCCGGCTGAGCGCCGGGCCGGCCAGGCTCTCCCAATCCGCCAGCAGTTGCGCCGCCGCGGGCGCGCGCCGCGTGAACACCGGCCGCACCACCGGCGCCAGCAAGCCAGCAATCCCGCGCGCCGCATAGTTCCGGGGCGCCTCTGGCAGGGGCGCGGGCCGGACCGGCGCCGGGTTGCGTGCCGCCGCCGCGCCCGGCACATCCTGCTGTCGTGCAACCCGCTTCGCCACCGGCCGAAACCCTCCTCAACTGGTACGCCGCGCATCGCCGCCATCTGCCCTGGCGCTCGCCGCCTGGACAGGCCGCCGATCCCTATCACGTCTGGCTCTCCGAGATCATGCTGCAGCAGACGGTGGTGGCGACCGTGATCCCCTATTATGCCAAATTTCTGGCGGCGTATCCGACAATTTCCGATCTCGCGGCGGCCCCGGTCGACCAGGTGCTGGCTTTATGGGCGGGGCTTGGCTACTACGCCCGCGCCCGCAACCTGCACGCTTGCGCGCAAGCCGTGGCGGCGCGCGGCGGATTCCCGGACAGCATCGAAGGCTTGCGGACGTTGCCCGGAATCGGGCCCTACACGGCGGCGGCGATCGGCGCGATCGCGTTCAACCTGCCGGCGCTGCCGGTCGATGGGAATATCGAGCGCGTCGCGTCGCGCATGTTCGGCATCATCGACCCGATTCCGTCAGCCAAGCCGAAAATCGCCGCCGCCGCACGAATATTTCTGAATGACCCGGCGGCGGCGAGGCATCCCGGCGATTTCGCCCAGGCGCTGTTTGACCTGGGCGCCACCATCTGCACCCCGCGCAGCCCGGCCTGCGCGATCTGCCCCTGGCTGGAACACTGCGCGGCGCAAAAACTGGGCATCGCGGCCAGCCTGCCGGCCCGCGCCAAGAAACCGGAGCGGCCCAGCCGCACCGGCACCGTCTACGCTTTGCTGGATCGCCGAGACCACGTGTTGCTGATCCGCCGGCCGCCCTCGGGCCTGCTCGGCGGCATGCTGGCGCTGCCCGAGTCGCCGCCGGCGGCGGCGGACTGGCTAGATGCCGGCAGCATCCAGCACGTGTTCACCCATTTCTCGCTCACCCTGGCCGTGCGGGCCGCCCGAACCAAAAAATTACCGCCGGATGCGCTCTCCGCCCCCGCCGCGACCGCGCCTCTGCCCTCCGTAATGCGCAAAGCGCTTGACGCCGGGCTACGCGCGCTCATCATTGCTTGATGAAAGATTATGATCCGCACAACGGACTGCTCGCACTCGACACCCATGTGGACATTCCCTGGCCTGACGGCCCCAGCCCGTTCGAAGACGGGCCACGCTGCGTCGACCTGCCGAAGCTGAAGGCCGGCCGGGTCGCGGCGGTATGTTTCGCGGCCTACGTGCCGCAAGGACCGCGCGACGATGCCGGGCATATCGCCGCCACCGGCCGCGCCCAGGCCATGCTGGAAGCGATCGCCGGCATGGCGCCGCGCAACGGCACCGGCGGGGTGCTGGCGACCACCGCCGATGCGATCGAGGCCGCCTTCGCGACCGGTAAGACCGCGATCATCCCGGCGATCGAAAACGGCTACGCGCTCGGGCTGGACCTCGCCACGCTGGATGATTTCGCCGCCCGCGGCGTGCGCTACATCACGCTCACCCATAACGGCCACAACGCGCTGGCGGATGCCGCGATTCCCCGCAAGGACCTGGACGATCAGGAAACCGAGCATGGCGGTCTGTCCGAACTCGGCCGCGCCGCGATCGCCCGGATGAACCAGCTCGGCATCCTCGTGGACATCTCCCACGCCGCGAAGACCACCATGCTGCAAGCGGCGGAATTATCCGCGACGCCGGTGGTGGCAACCCATTCCTGCATGCGCGCGCTGTGCAACCATCCGCGCAATCTGGATGACGAACAGCTGGACGTACTGCGCGCCACCGGCGGTCTGGCGCAGATCACCATCGTCTCGAATTTCCTGCGTCCGCGCGCGCGCGCGGCGGACCTGACCGTCGCCGACATCGCCGACCATGTCGACTACGCGGTGCGCAAGATCGGGGTGGATCATGTCGGCATCGGCACGGATTTTGACGGCGGCGGCGGCGTGCGCGGCTTCATGAACGCATCGCAGACGCCGCATCTGACCGCGGAGCTGGCCCGCCGCGGATATGACCGGGAAGAACTCGCGAAAATCTGGGGCGGGAACTTCTTGCGCCTGCTCCGTCGGGCGGAACGATGCGCGGCCAGCGCGAAATAGCTCACGCGCCGGCGTCCTTGCCGAGGACGATTCGCGCTTTCGATTGACGCGGCAACTGCATCCACCGCAAGCGATCGAACTCTATTTCTTCCGATCGTTCGTGATGTATTCGGCGAGCGCGCCGGCGACGATCGAGAGAATCAGCGCCTTTTTCGGATCGCGGCGGATCAGCATGGCCACCAGCCGACCGGCAAGGCCGATACTGCCGCTGAATTCGGTCAGCAGGCTCGGATATCTCTTCTTGCTCTTGCGGATCACCGCGCCGCCGATCAGCGCGATGAGAACGGCGACCGCCAGCAAACCGCCACCCAAACTCGCCGCGGCCGCGGCATGGTCCATGCGGTGCGATAGCCAGATATAGCCGCCGGCGATCAGGAACCCGATCGCGGCCAACACCACGCCAAGAATCACGATGCCGAGGGCGGTCCACAGGGCGATGCCGCGGATCACCCCGTTGACGCGGCCGGAAATGTCCATCGGCGCGATCTAGACGTTTACGAGCGGCGAACGAGCTGCGACGCCAGCACGCCAAGGCCGAAGGCGATGGCAACGCTGGTGATCGGCCGCTGGGTCACCTGTGACTCGAGCTTGTTGACGGCATTCTTGCCACTGCCCTTCAGCTTTTCCGTCAACGCTTCCAGATCGGATTCCAGCGTGGCCATCCGCGAGGACAAGGCGCCGCCGTTCAGATACGCGCTCATCTGGTCAAGCGCCTCGGAGGCGCCGACACCGAGTTTTTCCTTCACGCCGTTCAGGTCGGCGCGAAACCGGTTGAACTCCTGTTTCAGATAATCGAGGTCGATACTGTCCGGATCGATACGCTTCGTTCTCATAATCAAACCCCCTGAATGAGACTTGCGATGTCGTAAGAGAGGCCAAGGTTTTCAACCGGCGCCGGCCAGAAATGGCGGATGCGCCAGCCTCGGCTCTGCTTGCGCCAGCCCGCCGCCAGTGGCATGTCCGCAGCTTCATGACAGCCAGGATTCCGGTGATTCTCCTCACCCTCGCGGCCGCCGCGGGCCTGCCGGCGGGAGCGCGCGTCGCGCGCGCTCAGTTTGGCGGCCTATGGGCGAACGGGCCGGTTTCATTCGCGCCGCTGGTGGCGCAGGTCGCCCCCCAGGTGGTCGGGATCGCGGTCACCGAAGCGGCCGGCGCCCAGGGCCTGAACCCGACACCGGCACTGCCCCGCCACGATGACGGCAAAACCATCAGGCCGGTGGTGCCGACGGCCCAGGCGGCCGGCTCCGGCTTCATCGTCAGCCCGGACGGCATGATCGTCACCAACGACCATGTCATCGCCGGCGCGGCGCGCATTACCGTGACCTTGAACGATGGTGAAAAATTCGCGGCCCAAACGGTCGGAACCGACGATCTGACAGATCTCGCCATTATTAAAATTAAGTCACCAAAGCCGTTGCAAGCAGCGCATTGGGCGGATTCCGCCGGTGTCCAGGTGGGTGATTGGGTACTGGCGGCGGGCAACCCTTTCGCGCTCGGCAACTCGTTTACCGCCGGGATCATTTCGGCGGAGGGGCGCAATATCGGGGACGGTCCGTTCGACCATTTTCTGCAGCTGGACGCGCCGATAAATCCCGGTAATTCAGGCGGACCGGCCTATGACATGAACGGCGCCGTGATTGGCATAAACACAGCAATTGTCTCGCCTTCCGGCGGATCCGTCGGCATCGGCTTCGCGATTCCGAGCAACACGGCGCGGCCGATCGTCGCGGCGCTGATCGCCCACGGCATGGTGGCGCGCGGCTGGCTCGGCGTCTCCGTCGCGGACCTGCCGGCCGGTGCAAATAACGGCTTTGCGGGCGCGCAAATCACCGCCGTGGAAGCCGACGGACCGGCCTGGGCCGCCGGGCTGACCGCCGATGAGATCGTGCTGAAGGTCAATGGCCGGCCGGTTTCCGGCGCCGCCGACCTGATCCGGGCCATTGCGTCGATGCCGCCGGGGACCAAGGTAAGCCTTGGGATCAGCAAAAATGGCCATATATTCACGGTAGGGGTGGTTGTTGACCGCCGGCCGGCGCAATTGGGAGAGTAGCGAGATGCGAATACTCGTCGTGGAGGACGACAAGGACGTGGCGGGCTTCGTCGTGAAAGGCTTGCGCGAGGCCGGCCACACGGTCGAGCACGCCGATAACGGCCGCGACGGATTGTTTCTGGCCGCATCGGAGAATTTTGACGCGATCATCCTGGACCGGATGCTGCCCGGCGGCATCGACGGGTTACGGCTGCTTGAGACATTGCGGGCGCAGGATAATGCCACCCCGGTCGTGTTCCTCTCGGCGCTCGGACAGGTGGATGATCGGGTGAAAGGGCTGAAGGCCGGCGGTGATGACTATCTCACCAAGCCGTTTGCCTTCGCCGAGCTGCTGGCGCGGGTGGAGGCGCTGACCCGGCGCGGCAAGAGTGACGGGCCAACCACGCGGCTGCTGGTCGGCGATCTGGAAATGGACCTGCTATCCCGCGGCGTGAAGCGCGGCGGCCAGAAGATCGATTTGCAGCCACGCGAATTCCGGTTGCTGGAATATCTGATGCGCCATGCCGGCCAGGTGGTGACCCGCACGATGCTCCTGGAAGGCGTGTGGGACTACCATTTTGACCCGCAGACCAACGTGATCGACGTGCACGTATCGCGGCTGCGGCAGAAGATCGACAAGCCGTTCGAGCTGCCATTGCTACACACCGTCCGCAATGCAGGCTATATGCTGCGCTCCGAAGAGGTGTAGCAGGCCAGACTTTAGAGGATGGATACCAACCCGCCACGGAGGCTGCCCGTGTCGACGGCGGCGCCGTCGGCGCCGTTGCGCGTGATCCGGCGGCGGGCGCGGCCGCTGATTCGCTCGGCCGGCATTCGTTTCGCGCTGCTTTATGCCGTGGTGTTCGGCGCTTCCGCCTTCGCCCTGGCGTTTTCGCTCTGGTATTCCACCGTCGGCCTGCTGGAGCGGCAGGTCTCCATAGCCATCCGCAATGACGCGACCGCCTTGGACGAGCATTACGAGCTCGGCGGCCTGCCCGCGCTGATCGGCGCGCTGCGCGACCGCCTGGCCGACAATGCCGATAATGACGACATTTATTTGTTGCAGGATTCGCTCGGCAACCGGATCATCGGCAATCTCAGCCGTTGGCCGCCGCAGGTGACCGATACCGATACCTTGCAGGAGGTGCCGATCGTGATCGGCAAGAACACCGTGCAGGTGGCGGTCCGGGCCTTTCTGTTGGATGGCGGCGAACAGTTGCTGGTGGGACGCGACGTGCGCGCGCGCGCCGAGTTGCGCGACGTGCTGCGGGACGGCCTGCTCTGGGCCATGGCGCTGATGTTCGCGCTGGGCGTGGTCGGCGCGATCCTGATCCGCTCGCTGTTCCGCCGCATGATCCGCGATATTTCCGCCACCACCCGCGCGATCGCCCGCGGCGATCTGACCCGGCGCATCGCCAAGACCGGCGACGGTGACGAGTTCGACGAGCTGGCCGGCATCATCAACGACATGCTGGAGCGGATCGCCCGGCTGATGGACGGCGTGCGGCATGTGTCCAACTCGATCGCGCATGATCTGCG
>Ga0116230_10001196_pt1 | contig 24289 bp, 21 predicted proteins | sample S1TSphfallax_3_FD_88678 | JGI IMG/M metagenome (GOLD analysis project Ga0116230, IMG submission 88678) | Host-associated microbial communities from peat moss isolated from Minnesota, USA - S1T2_Fd - Sphagnum fallax MG | ecosystem: Host-associated > Plants > Peat moss > Unclassified | place... | reverse complement strand
TGAGTTGCTGCTGCGGCTGCGCGAGAACATCCGCTATTTGAAGGAGGGCCTTGCCGGCTTGGGAATTGCGATCGGCGGCGATGCTCCGGCTCCCATCGCAAGCTTCAGCGCCTCTTCGGGCACCGCCACGCGCTCCTTACAACGAGCGCTGATGAAAGAGGGCATCTTCGTCTATCACTCGACCTATGTCGGAGCGGCAGAAGGCGGGGTGATACGCTGTGGAATCTTTGCAGATCACACCCGGGAGCATTTGGACACGCTGCTCGATGCCCTTCGGCGTTTGCTGTGACGCAGGTTCTCAAAATCGCTCGAGGCTGAAATCCGCGGCCAGTGACGGGTTTTCGCCCGTAATCAACGCAGCAATCAGGTCGGCGCTGCCGCAGGCCAAAGTCCAGCCCAACATGCCGTGCCCGCTGTTGATGAATAAGTTAGAAACGGAGGTGGCGCTGATGATGGGGCGCGAGTCTGGTGTCATGGGGCGTACGCCGGCCCAGAACTGCGGATCGGCGTCCCAAATTGCAGCGTTTGGCATGCAACATTTCGCATCCGCTATCAACTGCCGCATTCGACCTGGCTCGACAGTGACGTCGTTGCGTCCAAGGTCTGCCATGCCGGCGATGCGAATGCGCCCGTTGAGTGTGCAGAACACGATTTTGGCTCTCGCGTCGGTGATACTGAGGCGAGGCGAACCTGAGGATGCGGGCAACGTCGCGCTAAAACCTTTCATCGGAAGGATCGGCACTCGGACCGCGGCGGTTCTGGCAAGGGCTGATGAGTTGCAGCCCGCCGCCAGAACAAATGTATCTGCTTCGATAGGACCGCTCGCCGTCGCCACCGCTTTGATGCGCCCCCCTTCCTTGATGAAATGTTGTGCCCGCTGACCGGTCAGTATCTGCAGGTGATGCTCGCGAGCGGCGATGGTCGCGAGCGACTGGGTGAAAAGGTAGGCGTCCCCCGCCTCGTCATTGGGTGAATGAATCGCGCCCGCGATTTTGCGACCGCTCGATGCCAGCGCCGGCTCCACCGCGATGGCTTCCTCAGCTGATAACGCGCGTTGCTCTAGGCCGAACGCACTCTTGAGGGTCATGCCACCCTGGGCGGCCTCGAATTTTGCAGGGTCGTCATAAATATGAAGTTTGCCTGGCCGGCAATGATCGAACGCAAGGTCGCCGTGCCGCGCAATCAGCGCCGCCAGCGAGGAGCGAGACTGCAGCGCGAGTCGAAGAACCGCTAACGTATTCGCTTTGAATCTGGCGGCCGAGCAGTTAACGAGGAAACGTCCCATCCAGATCCAGAAGCGAGGATCAAAACTTAAGTGCGCTCGAAATGCCGGATCAAGCCCAAATAAGAGTTCCGGTAGGCTGCGAAACACGGATGGCGAACCGAGGGCATCCGAATACGCATAGGAAAGCTGAGCACCGTTCCCGTGTGTTGCACCATTTCCCAAGGCGGACTGCTCTAGAAGCGTCACGGGCATGCCGAGGCGCGCGAGGGCATTCGCCGTGGTAACCCCGACGACGCCGCCGCCTAAGACGAGTATCCGCTTCACTGTAATCCAGCCGGGTGCCGTCTCCCCCAGCCGGTCGCGCGCTCCAAGGCGCGTGCAACCCTCAAGGCCACGGGGTCGTGAAATTTTGCCGCGACAATCTGCACGGAAACCGGCAAACCATTTTCGAGTCCGGCTGGAAGGGCTATCGCGCACAAGTCGAGCAGGTTGACGAAACGTCCGAGGCGACTTAAGGGCGTTGCATTTTCGTCCACTTCGTTCAACGGGATGGCCGGAAAGGGACAGGTGGGCACCAGCAGCGCGTCCGTACCACCGAGCGCCTCGGCCCACTCGCGTTGTGTCAGGCGGCGGTAATCGAGCAACTCGAGGTAGTCCCGCGCGCGGACGTCTCGACCGCGACGCACCCTTCCCCGTATGAAACTGTCGATCGGGGCCTTGTCATCGTCGACCACATCAGCCAACGCGGCGTAGCACTCGGCGCTCATGATGTCACCTGCACGTTGCATGTATTCCTCAAAGGGGCGTGGCAAGCGGACGACGCTGATGTGTGCACCCAGCGCGGTGCAAGCCTCCGTCGTCTCCCGATAGGCGCGCTCCACCCCCGGTGAGATTTGGCCGCAGTCCTCGAGGCTCAGCATTCCGATGCGCAGCCCTTGCACACCCTTCTCCAAGTCCTTGAGCAGATCGAGCCATGGTAAACCGGCAGTCCCCAGATCATCCGGATCGAATCCCTGTAACTGCGCCAGCAAGTGCGCAACGTCTTCGACACTGTGAGCCAGCAGCCCCACGGTGTCGTGCGTTCGGCTCAAGGGGACAACCCCGGCGCGGGAAAGGAGGCCAGAGGAGGTTTTGATTCCGACCAAGCCGCAGAGACCTGCGGGAATCCGAATCGAACCGCCGGTATCGGTGCCGAGGGCGCACGGCGCGAGGCCCGCGGCGACGGCCACCGCGCTGCCACTGCTCGACCCGCCGGGGACGCGGTGCGTGACAAGATCCCAGGGATTCCATGGCGTACCGAGGCTTGGATTGGTTCCCCACCCACCGAAGGCAAACTCCACGGTGTGTGATTTCCCCAGCAACACCATGCCTGCAGCTTGGAGCCGGGAAATGACGGTCGCGCTTGCGGCGGCGGCACTCGCCGGCGTTGCCAGTGATCCCGCGTTCGTGGGCCTGCCGCGCACGTCGAACACGTCTTTGGCCACGAACGGCACCCCATGCAGTGGACTAGCCGATATGCCGGCGGCCAGGAGTTCGTCGGTAGCCCTTGCCGCCCGGCGCGCTTCCTCGGCGTAAATTTGCACAAATGCGTGGAGCTTGGGTTGGAGACGATCGATGCGTGCGAGAAAGGTATTGACGAGGTCCACCGAAGTGAGCTCGCCTGCCGCAATGCGTCGTCCCAGATCGACGGCGGTGGTAAAACTCAGCTCGGGTGGCGGTGGCGCAGGCGGCTCGGCGCGATCTTTTGAAGCTTTGCGTATGACCCTCTCCCAGTGATAAGTCGCAGGCTCATAAGCTCCTCACGAACGGGGGCATGGCGCATTGAAGTCATCGGACGAAACGCATAACGGCAGCGACATCCACGAAGTCTTCCGCCAGGCAACTAGATTCTGAAGAGTTTCGGCATGCGTCGCGGCAGCACGCCTCCGCGGGACTTTTTTAGCTGCGGTTGTATGCCGCCAAGCTTGCACATACTCAATCATGCTGCAAAGCTGGTCGAGCGGGAAATCGCCTCCCAGTCGGCCATCTCCACGCGCATCGCGTCGAGCTTCTGAGTGACGAGGCCAAGCGCATCGTCGCCGAGAAACAATCGCACTGGAGCTCTCTCTGCCGCAACCAGCATGAGCAGCGCTTGCGCCGCCTTCACGGGATCTCCTGGCTGGTTGCCGCTCTTTGCCTGGCGAGCGGCGCGGATCGGATCCATCACCGCATCGTAGTCGGCAATGCTGCGCGGCGTACGAGCCATCGAGCGACCCGCCCACTCGGTCCGAAACTGACCAGGTGCAAGTGAGGTCACGCGAATACCAAAAGGCGCAACTTCCTTGCCCAAGGCTTCCGATATGCCCTCAAGTGCGAATTTGCTGCCGCAGTAGAAGCTGATGCCCGGCATGGTGATGAAGCCACCCATTGAGGTGACATTGACGATATGTCCCCGCCGTCGCTTCCTCATGCCGGGCAATACCGCCTTCATCATCGCCACAGGACCAAATACATTTGCGGCAAACTGCCTCTGTAGATCGTCCATGGAGGACTCTTCGAGCGCACCTTCGTGGCCGTAGCCCGCATTGTTAACGAGAACGTCGACCGGACCGACGCGTTCCTCGGCGTGCCCGACGAGCGAAGGAATTGCCTCGTAGTCCGTTACATCGAGCCGTAGCGGGAAGGCCAATTTCGGCGAGACCGCGGAAAACACGTCCGCGTCTTCCTGCCGCCGGACCGTTCCGATGACGCGATGCCCTGCTGCAAGGGCCCCTTCGGCAAAAGCTCGGCCGAGTCCTGAAGCCACGCCCGTGATGAGGAATGTCTTGACCGAGTTATTTGACATAGTGGCCTTACCTTATATATTTATATCATGATATATTTAAGTCGTGAAGAATAGCAAGAGCACGCCCTCGGTAGTTCATCCTCGTGGCGAAGTGGTACGGCAGCGCGTGCTGGACGCTGCCGAGCGACTGTTGGACATAGGCGAAAGAGAGTTTTCGATGCGTGACCTGGCAGCCGAGGCCGGCGTCAGCTTCGCGACGCCGTTCAATCAATTCGGTAGCAAGGCGGCCATCATGTACGCCTTATCCGAGCGACGGATCAGCGCCATGACCGCGCGCTATGCGAGCATTGACGCGACTGGAGATGCTTTGCGGAGAGTCGCCTGCGCCGTCGAATGCGCCGCGATCACGATGCTCGAGAAACCGGTTGTCAATCGGGTTGTCATGGGCTGGATCGGCACGAGCAATCCCGCGTCGGGCGAGGTTTTGCAACGGTCGAAAGAACTATGGGCGCGAGCCCTTGGTGAGGGCGACGGCCTCTGCGTTGAACTACGCGAACGGGCGTGCAGGACATTACCGCAACAGCTCGCCTTCGGTTTCCGCGGGGTGCTCTCCTTCTGGACGGCAGGTGAGGTTTCTGATGCGGCCCTCACCCAGTGTGCACTCGAAATCGCAGAGACTCTCATGCGGGGGTACGTAGTTGATCGCGCGACCGACGCTCCCGTTGGCTAGCGATCTCGATAGCCGGCCAAGTCGCTTGATTCATTGGACATATTCAGCCAGCTCGTAGCCAATTCTTGCTATCTCATTGCCCATCGACGTCCGTGCTGCGGGTAAGATTGATGCTACGAGCTGGGGTGGAGGTACGCACGCTGGCAGTTATTTACAGGCAAAACTCCGTGTTTGGGTGTGCGGGGCAATTGCGATGGCGCGAAAACAGGGGACTCCACATGTCGAAAAAAAATAAGATCGTCTTCTCGATTTCGGCGATGGCGATAACAGTCGTTGCGACCGCTGCTGGTTTCGGCGCCGAGAGGGTAAGCGCGGCAACCGTTACGACTGCGTGGCAGTCCGGGGCCTTCAACGTCAACACGCCCACCCTCATCCAGCAGGCCGACATCGTACTTGGCCAACCCAACACCGCCGCCCTCCAATCGATGGGCCTCGGCAACGGCAATCTCGGTGCCGCCGTCTGGGCGGCCAACGGCTTTACGGCTCAGCTCAACCGAATTGACACCCTCCCGGGTCGAAAGTCGCCCGGGTGGCTCACGATCCCGGGACTCAGCGCCATGACGAATGCCCCCGATTTCTCCGGCTATCTGGACATATACAACGCCACACTGCATGAGTCGGGTGGCGGAATGACCGCCACGATCTACCTGCGAGCGGACAAAGACGAGCTCGTCGTTGACGTGACGGGCGCTAGCCCGAGTTCGACGCAGACCGCTGCCGTGAATCTCTGGTCGGGCCGCTCCCCGCAGGCTGCCGCATCCGGTTCGATCGCAACACTGGCAGAGACCTGGGTCGACAGTGCCCCGACGACGGGTTCAGGCGAGACCTTCGGTTCCCTCGCGGCGCTCACCGCGGGTGGTCGTAATGTGGTGACCGCGGTGACCAGCAGCACCGGGGTCCAGGTGACTTTCAATCCGAACGCCGACGGATCGTTTCGCGTCGTGGTCGGTGCGCCGACCTGGACGGGGGGCAATGCCGCAACCACGGCATCCACGCTTCTCGGTTCGGATGCGACAGCGACCTCGACCGCGTTGAGCGCCGCGCACATCGCGTGGTGGAACAGCTACTGGGCGGGCACTGGCGTGGTCAAGCTGTCCTCGGCCGACGGTTCGGCGCAGTACTTGGAAAAGCTGCGCACGCTGTACTACTACTACGCGGCCACCGAGCGCGGTAGCAGTATCCCCGGGTCGCATGCCGGTCTCGCCGACCTGTTCAATTATTCGCAGGACCATATCGGGTGGTATCCGCCGGCGTTCTGGTTTTGGAATCTGCGGATGCAGGTCGCCGCGAACCTTGGCGGCGGACAGGGTGCCCTGCTGAACGCGCCCGTGTTCAGCCTGTATACGAATAATCTTGCGAACCTCGTGTCGTGGACGGAGGCCAACATGGGCGGGCTGCCCGGGATCTGCGTGCCTGAGACCATGCGCTTCAACGGCAACGGCTATCAGAGCGACAGCAATCCGGACCAGACCGCCTCCTGCGACGAGAACGTTGCCCCGACTTGGAACGGGATGACCGTGACCACTGGCGCGGAGATCGGCCTATGGATTTGGCGCCAATATCAGGTGACGAACGATACGGCTTTCCTGACGGCCAACTACCCGCTGATGCACGATGCCGCCGAGTTCCTGCTCGCTTTCGCTAGCAAGAAATCGGATGGGCTCCTCCACAGCGTCTCGAACGCCCATGAGAACCAGTGGACCGTGCAAGACCCGACCAATACGATCGCGGCGATGGCGGCACTGTTCCCCGCCACGATTTCAGCGGCGCAAATCCTGCAAACCGACTCGGCGCTGGTCACTCAGCTGCAGACCGCCCAGGCCGAGTTGCCGCAGTTTGCACGGACCGATGCGGCGACCCATCAGCAACTGCTGACCTCGGCCAATGACGGCGCTAGCACGACGGTTCTCGGCCAGTCGTACCAGCCTACCGCGACCGTTCACAACAGTGAGAACGACGACCTCGAGCCCCTATGGCCCTACAACCTGATCGGGGATAACTACCCATTGACCACGATCGCCACGCGCACCTATACGGCTCGAGTCAACGTGGCCTCCTACGACTGGAGTTTCGACGCGGTCGACGCGGCGAGACTCGGTCTCGCCAGCCAGGTCGGAACCGACATGGTGACTTTGACGGAAAATTACCAGGTGTATTCGAACGGCCTCGCCGACTGGGAGGGAACCGCGGGGACCAATCCGTCTATCGAGCAGGCGGCCAATGTGGCCCTTGCTATCAACGAGTCCCTTGTGCAGGACTACGATGGACTGCTACGCATCGCGCCAGCGCTGCCGGCAGGCTGGGATGCGGATGCGACTCTGCCCATCCAGAACAAGGACACGGTCTCTCTGCAGGTGCACGGGGGTGTCATCGATACGGTGGCAATTACCGCCGGATCCACAGGCTTGGTCACCATTCGCAATCCGTGGCCGGGACAGTCCGTCGACGTGGTCGATGGGAACGACGAGAGCACGATGATCGTCGCCGCAACCACGGCCAGTCAGTTCGGGATCCCGACCGTCGCCGGGCACTCCTACCTTGTTCAAAAGGTCGCGGATCCGGTGTCCGCGATGACCGTCGCGCAGCTCACCGACACGCCGGCTACCACGGTGAGCCAGCTCGGCAAAGCACAGATCGGGCTCGCGCCGGTGGCGGTGCGAACCGGTCACATCACGGGACCTGGCGGTCTTTGCGCGGATGACTCGGGAGCGATCAAGGCGAACGGCAACCCCATTCTGGTTTGGCCGTGCGGATCTGCGGTGAATCAAACCTGGGCGATCGCGAACAACGGGGAAATTCAGACGCTCGCCGGATGCATGACGGTGGGCACCGGCAATGCCGTTCAGTGGTCGGCCTGTACGGGAGCCACGAACCAGAGTTGGACGCATAAACCAAACGGATCCCTAGTCAGCTCGAGCGGCGGATTGTGTCTGACCGACCCGGGCTCTGGAGGTGAGGGCACCGATCTTACCGTCGCGACCTGTTCGGGCGCCGCGACGCAGGTCTGGACACTGCCGACGGGACCCATCGCCATCATCGGTTACGGTAACCTCTGCGTTGACGACTCTGGGGCGAAGACCGCCAACGGCAACCCGATCGTTCTGTGGAGTTGTTCCGGAGCAGCGAACCAATCATGGACACTCGCGAACAACGGAGAAATTCAGACCCTCGGCGGCTGCATGACCGTGGGGAGCGGGAACGCCGTGCAGTGGTCCGCCTGTACGGGGGCTACGACGCAAACCTGGGCAAACCAGCCCAACGGCACCATCGTCAACTCGGGCAGCGGCCTATGCCTCGATGACGCCGCAGCCGGGGGCGCTGGTACGAATCTCATCGTCTACACTTGCTCCGGCGCCGCCAATCAATTGTGGAAGCGATAGAGCAGGCGACATCGCGACGAATCGGCAAGGGCGGGAAGCGTAAAGTCACGGCCCCGAAGTTAGTTTCTGTTTGCGTATGTATTCGGGGTACGCGGTGACGAATACTCCCTCCCATCCGCGATTGTAAGTGTCGCGGGCTTGCTGCGCGTTGGCACTGAGCTTTTCCCAGCCACCATGCGTCAGCACCACTCTGGTTCCGTCCTGCGCCGCGGAGAACGTGACATCTACCGTTTGCGCTTCCTGGTCATCCCGGCCCGGATGGAAGCTGAACGCCACGCGCGTCGGCGGCTGCCATACGAGTACGCGGCCCCAGGCGTGCTCCGCACCGGCACGCGTCCGCTCGAAGATGCGACCGCCGACATGCGGTTCGAAGACGACACTCGCGGGCGCGTCTTCGAACTTACTCGCATGGGCGACGACGGAATGAGTGGCGGCGGGCCACCACATGCCGAAGTCGGTGGTGAAATATCGGAAAGCGTCTTCCTGCGGACATGACACCGTCACCGTCTTCACGACAGGCTCAATCGAGACTGACTTGGTTGCCATGTTCATCTCCTATCTCTTGTTGGTCGATCCGGTGCGCGCCTTCCCTTTCGCCGCGCCCGACTGCTGCGCGACGTAAGTGGCGAAGGCGCTGAGTGCCTCCTGCCACATGGAGTCCGCATACTCCCGCAGCCCCGCGAATCCGACCGGATTGAGGCCGAAATAATGCCGCGTGCCGAGACGGTGTTCGCGAACCAACCGAGCTTCCTTGAGAAGCTTGAGGTGCTGCGACACCGCCGGACGGCTCACCGGCAGCCGGCGCGCCAATTCACCCACGGGCAACGGCTCGCGACGCAATAGGTCGAGTAGGGCACGACGGGTTGGATCTGCGAGCACGGCAAGCACGGAAGAGTCGCACGCAGAGCGCTGATTTTGGTAAGCCATGACTAACGGTAATTTAACACTTACCGCGCTGTCAAGCGACTGGTGATTCAGGTGTCTGTCGTCCACCGGCATGAGCGCGATACGAGTCCCGTTTCCTAGCGCCCTAAATGCCGCGCAGCCTTCCGAACCGCGTGCTGATTGTCGACGCAGATGGACCGGAACTGCGCGCTGATGCGCACATCTTCGGCGGCCCGGGACCAGAACTGAGCAGCCGCGGTTACGGCGTGTTGCCACGCTTCGCGCTCAGCGGGCAAGGGGAGTCGTGGGGTGAAGTTGACTGCTGGAATCTCGACGCCTCGCTGTGGGGCATAGAGCATGGGAAGCATGTCATAAGCAGGGGCAAGAATGAGTGAGGACGTTTCCGCGGAAACGCTCGGCCTGAAAGATAGATTGCCATCGTGCATGTCGGTATTGCCGATCAGCTGACCGAAGTGCCACAACCGGTTGACGGCCTGAGCTGTGTCTCGATCGATGAGTCCACGGTCGAGAAGCTTTTCAGCCGCTTCGGTCCAAGGTCTTCCGGCGAGTCCAAACCAACCGTAGTTGAAAGCCGCCCAAGAGCACAGCGCCGAGCGGCCGCGGAGCCCATGGCGGTCAAAGCGGATCGCTTCGAAGAAGGTACGGTTTCCCGCTCGCACGATGCTCGTTTGTTCTGCGGTTAGTCCTGGCACAGTCGCGAGGGTTTGCGCCGCGAGATGTTCGCATACGAGAAGATCCGACCAGCGTTGCGTGCCTGCGGAGTTGTCGGACCCCGAGAACTTGACGAGTACATGAGTTGGTGCGCCATTCAACGTACGGAGTGCGCTGAATTTTGGAAATTCGCCGGCAGCAGAGGAACCGATATTTCCGTCCTGCATCGCGCGCTGCGCGCGCTCAACGTACGCCCCGAGCACATGTGTGTCCTCCAGGCATGCGGGGGGCTGCTGAATTTGATCCAGCCATCGCCGAAAGGCGACCTCACCGACGATGAAGTTGCCGCTCTGGTCCGCTCCCAGCAATGAGATGGCATGCAGCGCATCATCATCGGACCACTGGCGAGGATCTTCGCCAAGTTGCAGCAGCTGTCCATGCACGCGCGCAAACTGCCGACCTATAAAGCCATCGGGCCGCAAGTCCTGCAGAAAATAGGGCAGCCCGTCGAACCAGCCGTCGCGCATCGAGTCATCAAGAGGCCACGGGGATTGGGTATTTAATTCGAAGACACTTCCATCCGGGTAGGCGAGGTTTAGGCGCCCAACCTGCTCCGACCCACCCTGTTCATCGACTTGGAATACCGGCAGGGGATCTGCGCTCCCGCGCAGCCGCCGGCGGGCGGCGTAGGACGTGCGGCGTGCTCGCCCCATCGTTAGGACCTCCGGGCCTGCCGCACGCACCGCGCGCATGAGTGTCGCCCGGCTCACCTTCAAGGCTGCGAGCAGCTCGCGCGCGGGTAGGTGGGGGCGTGAGCGAAGGGTCTGAATGAGGGTCTCAGAAAGAATCATTATGAAACGATTATTTACATTGAATCTTGTTTTTAATCAATGCATTGTGACGACACAAATACAATAAATGAAACGATTAACGAAACGATATTATCGATCACTATCGGGTAGCAACTCCCCATCCGGCAGGGTCAGGTTGCCGTCATTTCCTACTCAAGGTGTTGTCGACGGTTCAACGTGATTCAACTTGAATAGGACAGCGCCACCATGAGCACCGCCATAGACGGTCGTACCATAGAGATTGCCGTCGGTACCTTGAGTGACTGCGGCGTACGGTTCCTCCCCATCGCTGGGATATGCCCCAAACGAATAAAGCACGCTCTCCTTGCCCGATCGCGAAATTTGGAACACCGAGCCCGCGTCGAATTTTCCGCCGTACGCGGTCGTGCCGTAAAAATTACCATCCGAACCTTGGATTACGCCGGCGACCGGGTAGTGTCCGTCACTCGCCGAAAAGCCGAACGAATAAAGAATCGTGGCTGTCACGCGCGGTAAGATCGCATAGTGGCCGTCACCTATTTGATTGATACCTCACGACGATATCATGTCGATATTGCCTTGGTTGCGCGCGGTCCATTACCATGGTAATGTAAATCTATGGCAATAGCCCATTCCAGGTTAACCGCGCAGGGTCAAATCTCCGTACCAGTCGAGGTTCGAAAGAAACTCGGCGTGGGGCCCGGTTCCGTGCTCGAATGGGAGGAGCGTGATGACCAAGTTTTGGTCCGCAGGGCGGGGCGGTACTCGTCGGAAGACGTGCACAAAGCACTTTTCCCGGAAATACCCAAAAAGAATCGACCGTCGGACGTGAAGAGAGCAATTCGAGAGTACATCCGCAAGCGGCATGCGCGCCGTTGACACGAACGTGTTGGTGCGACTTGTCGTGCGCGACGATGCGAACCAAGTATCTGCAGCCGAAGAGTTCATTGCAGGCGGTGCATGGGTATCTCAGCTGGTTCTGGCCGAAACCGTCTGGGTACTAGATGCGGTGTACGAGCGTTCTGCTGAGCAGATCGCTACCGCCATCGACATGCTGCTCAATCACCACCAATTGTCCATACAGGACGCCGACGTGGTCAGTGCAGCTACGGAGAGTTTCAGAGAACGGCCTGCTTTGGGGTTTTCCGACTGCCTCGTGCTGGAGATCGCCCGAAAAGCCGGGCATCTGCCACTGGGCACCTTCGATCGAGACCTCGCGAAACTCGATGGCGCGGAGCGTCTGCGACAGCAATAAGTGGGCCAGCGCACCGATAGTCGGTGGAAGCGGCGTCTATAGTGATTTTGGAGCTCATCAAGCATCGCAATACCGCAGATCGCCGGGCACAACACGTCATGCATTCAACGCCTAAGACAAATCGCGCAACCTTACATCTGCAGCCGGGTGTGTATGCTCTCTTGCATCGTACCGCCACTCGATTCGCGAAATCCCGACCGATCACGAGGATATCCACGCGAGCCGCACGTGCGGACACGCCAGCACTAAAGCCGAACTTCGGCATCTCTTAGGCGCTCAGCATGGCGTGCAAGAAATTGTGGGCACCCGTTCCCTGGATATTGGAGACCGCATTCGGTCTCGAGGTGGGACCCGGGATGCTGTTCGAGACCAGCATCTTCGTCGCGCTGTCTTTCTTCAATGCGGTCGTTGGTTTGATTCGGGACGGCCGTGCACGGAGCGATATCAGACGGCGGACGCGTAATCCAGCGCTCGGTGCTGAGGCGATTTCTCGGCAGCCACCGTGCCGCGCACGAAGATGACCGGCACGGGCGTGTCCGCCAAGACCTGAGCGGTGTCGCCGCCGATGCGCAGAAAGCCATGACGTGCATGCGTGCCCATGACGATGAGACTCGCCGGCCATTGTTTCGCCTGGGCCAGGATCACGTCCGCGGCGGGCCCGCTGACGGACTCGAACATCATGCACTCCGGCGTGAGACCCTGGTGGCGGGCGGCGATCTCCGCGCTGTTCAAAATATCCTTGCCGGTTTGGCAGAGCGACGCCATGACGCCAGCCTTGCTCAATCCTGACTCGTAGCCATAGTCGAGCACGGGTTCCTTGACGATGTGCAGGAGCCGCAGCCGGCTGCCCTGTTGCGTGGCGATCTTGATGGCCTCGTGCAACGCACAGGTCGATGCTTCACTGCCGTCCACCGGCACCAATATATTCGCGTACATGATTGCTCCGCTTGTCGACACAGAATGGCGTGCAGCCGTCGTGCAGCTGCTGCGCACCTGCCCTGCAGCTGCAGCACGTGTCAGCATCCGCAATCCCATCGAATTTGTCTGTTCGTTGGCGAACGCAGCCACGTTGCATATACCGCCCCGTAGTGATCGCGGTCTCCGATGTCCGGTCCGGTCACTGCCTGGACCCACTGCGGACCTTCAGGAAGGTCTGGTTTCCGGAACTTCGCGCACATGATTCGGGCGGGAATTCCCTTCGACCAAGGATTGGCGCCAGCCCTTGGTGCGCACGCGTAGCATCCAGAATACGAGCAGACCCAGCGGCAGAAACTGTGGCAAGAAAAAACCCATCGGTACGTGATACGGGCCAGGCAGAAGTCGCGCAAATCCATTGGTAAATCCCGAGCCGGCCGCTAGGGTGAGACCTAGGCACATTCGCCAAAGGTGCCGGGAAATACGCGACACACCGGAAAGCGCGCCGCCAAGAACTACTCGGGCATCGCCGATGGCTGCCAGGACGAGTATCGATGTGAAGCTGTAGATGGCAACGAGCACTGGGCCTTTGAACGGGACAGCGCTTTTGAACAGCGGCGGGAACCGCATTACCAACTGAAACGACAAGATGACAAATGGGGCGCAAAGACACAGTGCAACCACGAGGGCAAGCTTTTCGAAAGAGCCCTGCGTTCCCACCCTCCGACGAACTGACGCCCAGCCCGTCGAGACCAGATAAATGGCAAAAGCTCCAATAAACACGTTGGTGAGCTGGTCGGGTTCCGCGACCGCCAGATAAATTGCTAGAACACTCATAACGAGCATAGAGACAACGAAGATGGTTCCGGCTATTCGGTGTACACCCCCACCTTTGCGGGCAAACACGGCAACGGTGCCTGATGCCAGACCAATCGCCCCTCCGCCAATATGGAGTATGAACGCGAGGAGCGTAATGCCGCTCAATAGAGATTCAGGCACCATTCAATTTGTCCTAGCCTATCAGCCGCCGTCCCAGTCGCATTCTATCCGCAGCGCGACTTTCACTCGCGAGCATTCGGGCATCCCGGCGGAATAGGCACATGGTTCGCGGCCCCGCGGACTCGCTGAGGACGGCGTCGGCGGCGGGTGTCCTAGCGCACAGACGGTTCGGACTGGTTCAGCGTTTAGTGGCGGCCATGGTTCACCGAGGAAGACATGTATGCTGCGCAGCCTGAAAGATATGGAAGGGTATTCGATCGGGGCCACCGATGGCGTCATCGGCCAGGTCAGGGATTTTTATTTCGACGACGAATCTTGGGTCATCCGCTACCTCGTCGTCGAAACGGACGCATGGCACTCCAACAAACGAGTGCTCGTATCGCCGCTCTCGCTGGGTAGGCCGGATTGGTCGAAGAAGGAATTCCCGGCATCCATCACGAAATACCAAATCAGCAGAAGCCCGGACATCGACACCGACAAGCCCATATCGCAACAGCATGAAATGGGATATCTCGGTTATTACGGCTATGGGAATTATTGGGGCGGCAGCGGTCTGTGGGGCGGAGCGCTTTATCCCGACATGCTCCAAGGCGGCCTGGAGCCCTCGCCTGATGGGTCCGCTGGGGCTGACCTGCCGGGCGGCAGGCGATCAATCGGTACGAGCCGCTACGCTTCACGGCCCCGACACGATGATCCGCACCTGCGCAGCGGTAATGCCGTCATGCGGTACTACGTTCATGCCAACGATGGCGACATCGGCCACGTCCAAGGCATCTTGATCGACGAGCGCAGCTGGGCCATCCATTACGTCATCGTCAACACCAGTAATTGGTGGCTGGGTCACCAGGTGCTGATCGCACCGGAATGGATCGACGACATCGATTGGGCGGAATCGAAGTTGTTGGTGGATCTGACGCGCCGATCGGTCAAGGATGCGCCTCGATATGATCCCGATCTACCGTTTACGGTCGAGCGGGAAAAGATTCTGCACGGTTATTACGGCCACAGCGGCTATTGGCCGGCCGGCCCCGCGCACAGCCATCCATGATGCCGGCCGCGCAGCGGGCGCGCGACTACGGATACGGTTACGGCAGCTTATTGCCATTGGCTTTGAATTTTTCCCCGAACGGCGTGAGCGGCCCGCCTCCCGCCGGAGCGGTGTGGCACGCGCCACAGGACTTGCCCGTTTCCTTGGCGAATTGGACCGTGGCGCCCGCGGGTGCGGAGATGGCTAGAACGAGCACGGTGGTCGTGGTGATCGCAGCGCCAATGCCGGTCGCAACGGAGAGCATCGTGGTGGAATTGATCTTCATGGGTAAATTTCCTTTGGGTGCGCAGAGGTCTGTCAGTGCGAAGAGACCGGTAGCCTAGGACGGTACAGAGCGACGCGCGCGGCGTCTGTACGTTATCGCACGGGACGATATCGCACCGTCTCCTATGCTATGCGTCGGCCATGTGCGCTGTCGTACATACGGAAACATGGCAATGCCGTAGTGTGGCTCTTATGCCGCGAGCCATCGAGTTGAAGAAGAATTTGCTGTTGTCATCGTTGCCGCCAACTCAATGGGAGCGCTGGCGCAAGCATTTGGAAGTCGTGCCATTGCCGCTGGCGCACGTGATGTACGAGTCTGGCGTCGTGATGCAGCACGTGTATTTTCCGATTACGGCCATCGTGTCGCTGCTCTATGTGATGCACGACGGGGCGTCGGCGGAAATTGCCGTCGTCGGCAACGAAGGGTTGGTGGGCGTGTCCATTTTCATGGGGGGAGCATCGACGCCGAGCCGTGCGGTGGTGCAAAGCGCCGGCATTGGATGCAGGGTCAAAGCGGCATTCTTGATGCAGGAGTTCGAGCATGCGGGTCCGGTTCAGCATCTGCTGCTTCGCTACACCCAGGCGCTCTTGACCCAGATGGCGCAAACGGCGGTGTGCAACCGCCATCACTCGCTGGATCAGCAGCTATGCCGGTGGTTGTTGCTCAGCTTGGACAGGCTGCAGGGAGATGAATTGGTCATGACTCAAGAACTCATCGCCAACATGCTCGGTGTACGGCGCGAGGGAGTCACGGAAGGGGCCGTCAGGCTGCAAAAGGCGGGGCTCATTTCCTACGTACGGGGACGTATCACCGTCTTGGATCGCAAGGGGTTGGAGCTGAGAACCTGCGAATGTTATGCGGTGGTCAGGCGCGAATATGCGCGCCTACTGCCGCACGTAATCGCAACGTGACCGCCGCGACGCCGAACCTTAGGCAAACCGCTCGAGCATCAGCGCCATGGTGATGAGAAGACAGCCGGCAGCTTGGATCGCGAGCGTCAATTCGATGCCCTGTTTGAGCCGCTGACGAAACGCGCGCTCCATCGATATACGGTGTGCCGCCAGGAAACCGAGAGTGGCGAACACTATTGCGGGGAGTGCGTACCAGGCTGGCAACCCACCTCTCGTGATGCCCCACATCGAGGCGGCGAATGCAACGAGCGTCAGCATGCGATAGATGCTCCGCGCGCCGCTCGCTCCCCACCGCACGACCAAAGTCCTTTTGCACGCACGCCGGTCGGCTTCGACGTCGGGCACTTCGTTGATGATCAAAATCGCGGCAACCCAGCAGCTGACCGGGATACACAGGATGACCGCGCCGTAGTCGATGACGCCGGTTTGCAACCAGACTGAACCCAATACCGGCAGCACGCCCAAGCCGAGCGCCACGGCAGCCTCGCCGACGCCGCGGGCGGATAGTTGTGCGCCCGGCAACGAGTACAGAAGTCCCAAACCAAGCCCGGCCATGCCGAGGAGAACGACGCCAGGGCCGCGCACGGCCGCGAGCAGCGTGCCCACCGCCAGAGCGGCGACCACCAGGCCGATTGCCAGCAGCGTCATTTCGCGTTGTGAGAGCAATCCTGTTTGAATGAATCGCGAGCCGCCGGTGTACGGATAGATTCTTCCCTCATTGCCGGGATCGGCGCCGATCTGATCGTCGCTCACGTCGTTGTAAACGTTGGTCGCCGCATGCGCCAGGAGAGTTGCGGTGAGCGCCAGCGCAAACCAAAGACCGTCGAAGCGGTGAAACGCGACATCCGCCCACGCAGTGCCGACCAACACCGGCAACACCGACGCGACCAAGAAGGCGGGACGCGTCGCGAGGAACCCGCGTCGCGCCGCATTTAAGAGGCCAGGGCTGGCCAGTGCGACCGAAGGCCCATCAGTTTGGCGAGCGTGTGGCATGAATTATTCCTTGGATAGTTGACGGCGATGCGACCGATGCGCGTATGCTCGGCTCATGCATCAACGGGACAAATTGACGAACGCGGGCGATGGTCCCGACTTTGCATTCATCCCCGATCGACAGTGGTGGCGCAGTCTTTTCGACCGCATCGATGCGCGCGACGCGCATGGATTCGCGAATTTTCTGACGCCCGACGCCGAGTTCCGATTCGCCAACGCATCCGTGGTGAACGGACGTGCGGCCATCACCGCCGCGGTCGGTGGCTTCTTCGAGGCAATCGGCTCGAGCCGACACGAATTTTTCGACATTTGGAATGGCGCGGCAACGTCGGGCCGCGACGGAGCGCCGGGCTGCGATGGAGCGGCGGGCTGTGACGGAGCGGCGGGCTGCGAGGGTGAGGTCACTTACGCGCGCCGCGATGGCTCCGTGATCGCCTATCCGTTTGCGAACGTACTGCGCCTGCGGGCCGAGAAAATCGCGTCCTATCACATCTACATCGACAACTCGACGCTCTTTGCCGCCAGCGTTTCGGTATAGCTTCACGGAGATGGCTGCTGCCCGAGGACGTCCCGGCCGAATTGGTAGCGCACGGTCAGGCCAAACACGTTGACGTTGTCGCGATAGGGTTGCACCCCCAACGACAGCAGGTTCGGCACCGTTGCGGCACCCACACCATTCACGGCCCAGTCATTCGAGTTGTACTGCTCGCGCGTGTAGTGGAAGTGAATCTGGGTCGCCGCGGTCCAGTTGTAAGTGGCGGCGAAGCGCGTGGAGGTCAGTTTCGTCCAGTTTTGCGGAAAGGCCTGTTGCAGCCCGCCGGCCGTGGTGTCGTTGTTGTCGTACGACGGCGCCAGCACGTAATCGACCGTCAAGGCCCAGCGTTCCTGTGGCGCCCAGCGCCCGCCCATGCCGAGATTCCAAAACCGGTCGGAATCGGCCACGAGCCAGGGCGTGGTGTTCACTCCCGTCGATCCGTTCTGCAGGTTGAACAAACGCTCATAGCCGGCATCCAGATAGCCGCTCAACGTTTCCCGTGGCGTCCAGGTAAGCGTCGTCGAGGCGCGTTGTTCGTGAGTTGCCTGCAACCCCAGGGGCGATGATCGGTAGTCATCCTTGGCAAGCGAACCCTCGAGCGACCACGTGAGTGTCGCGGTGGCGCTCCAGGCCCCGGTGAACGAGGAATATACCCGGTCGCGAGGCGCGTAGTTGTATGCGCGGATCAATGGATTCTCATCAACCGGCAAAGCGGCGGCATCGAACGGGGAGGCCTTGCGCAGCGCGTCGCCATATTTCACCGTGAAGCTCAAGGGTGCGATCGGTGTGATGACGGCGCGGCCCCAACTGTCGGCGTTTTGGGTCCAGGTCACGACCTGGCCGGGTCCGTAGTGGACCTCGGTGAGCTTGCCGCCCACGCCCACTTTGAGCCAGCGAATCACGTTGTAATCCGCACCGCCGTCCAAACGCACGCGATCTTCGCTGTAGCGCGGCGTCACGGCGGTGCCGCCGGGGAAGGTATCGGTCACGACATAGGCGATCGCTTGGCTGTTCGTCTTGTCGTCACGTCCGTCGTACGCGGCATTGCCGCGCAGACTCAAGCGGGGCAGCGGCCGCGAGCCCAAGCCGAGCGCGTAGTGTGACAAATGAACGTCACCGTCGAGCGATGCTGGATCGAGGGTCGTCGCGCCGGGCAGCGTGCTCACGGGCAGAAACGCCGCGTTCTGCTTGAGCGTGCCCAGGGATGCGGCATAGGTCAGCGTCGTCACCCAAGGTAACTGGAAGTTTCCGGCGGCGGCGATCTGCTGCAGGTTGTTGCTGGGAGGGGTGGACAGTTGCCCTTGAATCGATCCTGGCACGATCGGCAGATAGGGGTTCGCAAAGTCGATCCCTTGATTGTCATCGCTGAACCACGAACCCGTATAGGTCAGCCGCAGGCTCGCTTTGCGTCCGGACCACGCGGCGCCGCCTTCGAAGGAGTTGGTCACATAGTCGAAGGGATGCGGCAACTGCACTGCCTCGGTCAGAAAGCTCGCGCTCGTGAGGCCGGTGCCGTCATGTTCTTGACGCCGAAACTCGCCGAACAGGGTCCAGCTGTGGCTGGCGAAGTAGCGTGCCAGCAATGCCGTGGTACGCCGCTCGGACTCGAGGTTCAGGGGATTGAGGCTCGAACCAAGTGCGCTCATGCCACCGGTGCTACCCGCCGGCACCCAACCTCCGGGCAGCGACAGACTCTGACCATTGGTCTGGTAAGGTGTGGCGCCCGTGTCGTATAAGCGCTCGGGCTGACCGTCGTAACTCACGCGCAGGTCATAGCGTCCTTCGCGACCCCCTTCGACGTAGCCTTGTCGGGAGGCGAGACCCAGGTTTTCGAGGTCGTAGTCGGCATAGTCGCCGCTGCTGCTGCGCGCTTGTCCGGAGCCGGCGACGTCCGCATAAGGGCCGCTGTGATCGATGCCCGTATAGCGGCCGAAGGTGGCATTGGCACCGTTCGCATAGAAGGCGCCCGCTTCGGTTTGGGTCTGCACTCCCTGAAGGAACGGACACTGTGCACACTTCCAGTTGGCGGGATCCGTGGCCGCGGGGTCGGGCGCCGCGGTGTCCGGTGTTGCGGTGTCTGCCCCGGTAGTGGTGGTCGTCGCCGTGCCCGCCAGCGCCAGCGCCGCGCACATGCTCGAGAGGATGACGGCAAAGAGTCGAGCTAATAGGGTTTTCATGGGTATCGGCGCCTATCGCATGAAATCGCGGCCGGACGGATGGTTCGAGCCGTGCACCTGCGAATGACAGTTGATACAGCCGCCGTTCAACAAGAATGCGCTCGGTGTTGCACCGGGCAGACCTTGCGGTGAGCCCACGATCGACGGATGCCCGGCCCCTTCATGGCAGGTTTGACACAGGAACGGTGTGCGGATCTTCAGCAATGCCGGTTGCGCGGAGCCATGCGGGTTGTGGCAGTTGCCGCAGTCCTCGGCCACCGGCTGGTGTTCCCACAGAAAGGGTCCGCGGAATTCCGCATGACACCCGGTGCAAGTCTCCGTCACCGTGTTCTTGACCAGTTGTGCCGGGCCGGTGGAGCCGTGCGGCGAGTGACACGAGGTGCACGCCATCTTGCCTTCGCGCAGTGGATGGTGTGAGGGCTTGAACAGGTCGGTGTGCTGCGCTTGGTGGCACGACGTGCACACCTCGACTTGGGCCGCGGCCGTCTGCATCGGATCTTTGGGCACGTGCAACGAATGACAGCTGGCGCACGCGACGTCGCTCGCGGCATGCGCGCTGGTGGCCCAATCATGGGCGGCGTTAGATTGATGGCATCCCAAGCACTTTGCGTTCTGTACCGGCGCCGGTGCCGCCGCCTTGGCGCCAAAATCGACCATGCCGGCGAGCGGCCCGCCGCCGGCTTTGACATGCGCGCCTCCCGGTCCATGGCAGGCTTCGCATTGCAGCCCGCCGTGCCCGAACGGACCATGCGGATCATCCGGTCGCGCATGCTTGGTGCGGAAGATACCCGTGACCGACGCGTCGCCATGGCAGCCGAGACAGGAATCGGCGCCCTGCGCACTGAATGCGCTCGACTGGGTCGCCGCGGTGCCGGCCGTTGCCGGGATCGGTGCCGCGTTGGCAGTGTCTGCCGACCCACACCAGAGCATGGCGGCGCACCCCGACAGCAGCACGATCCCGGCGACCAGGCTGGCGCCCGCCCTTGACATCAATTCGCCGCGGCAGTCGTGGCCGGAATGTGATGCACGACCTGCAGATCGGCGACGCCACCGGCGCCGTGACACACGCTGCAGCTCTCTAGGTTGGCCGGATTGGTGCTGAGAATGGTCCGCCCCTCCGCGTCCTTGGTGACATCGTTCGAGCCGCCGTTCTGCAGGATGTGGGCCCTCGCGGTCGTGAAGTCATAGTCTTGATGACAGCTTGCGCAGACGGCGTAGTTGGCCGACGTGGCGATGGGATTGCCGGGCGTCGTGGGGTTCGGCATCTGCTTGGAGAGCCCGGTCATGAAGGTCGTCGCCTGCACCGCGGTATCGTCCACCGGATAGTAGCTACCGCCGACGTGACAGGCATCGCAGCGGTTGAGATAACCGGGGTAGACGACATCGGTGAAGTTGTTGACCGAGCCGCCATAGCCATAGACGACGTACGGCACGCCGGCGGCGCCTAAGTTGTTGCCGTCGTGAATGGAATGGATCATGTATTTGAAGTCGATCGATTGCTCCCAGAGGCCATCGATTCCCGGCTTGGTGGCGCTCAATGTCTGACGCGAACCCACATCGGTGGAAGCGGGGTTGTGGCAGGTGACGCAGACCTGTGTGTTGTTATTACGATTGTCTCCGTGCAGCGCGAGCACGTTGTGGCAGACGTTGCACTGCGCCGTCGAGACGACGGTGCGCCTCGGGACCGGCGTCCCTCCAGCAACGTTGGCGTAGAAGACCGTGCTCGTCACCGGAATGGCCGTGGCGCCCGGTCCGGTCGAGCCGGGGCCCGTGGTGACCACGCCGGGATGACCCTCGAGCACGATGCCGACGTTGGCGATGGCCGGGCACGCCGTGGCGGAGGCCGGCGGACAGGCGACGGCGGGGGGTGTCGGCAACGGCGTGGGTGAGGTGAGCGTGAACGCGCCGGTGGCATCCGGCCCGGTGATGGCACTCGCGGGCACCGCGGTGGCGCAGCCGGCGACGGCGAGAGGATTGAGCGAAACGGGCTGACCCCATGCCGACGCTGTGGTGCCACTGCCCCAGTTGGTGTAGTCGCTCGTGTCCCAGGCGACGTCGATGGCGAGCTTGGCGGTGCCGCCACTGGCACACACCGGCTGTCCCGTGCCGGGATCGGTGCCGGTAAAGGCGGCCGCGGTGAGGATGTCGTAGGGCGCATTGCCGTTGGTGGGATCGACGACCGAGAAATTCACCACGGGATAGAGGCTCGCGCCCACGTGGTTGAAGGTCACGTGATTGACGATGTATTGGAACTTAGCCGCCGCGGTCACCGTGGGAATGACGTGCGCGGCCACCACCTGCAGGTGGCCGTTGTCGATGGTCGAGGTCGAGCCGTGACACGTGGTGCATTGCGTATCGTTGGCGACGATGTTCGCCGCGCTGTGATTCGCACCGGTCGCGAAGTTCACGTTGTCATGGCAGGCACCGCAGGCCTCGGCCGTCGGCACCGTCTTGAAATTGACGGCCTCGGTCAGCGCCGGATTGGTCTGCACGTGGCAGGTGATGCAGTTGCGTGTGTCCTGCGGATACCGCACGGTGTTGAAGTTCGACAGCGAATCCTTGTAGCCGACGATCCAATAGCCCAAGCCCAGCGTGGGCGTCGTGTTCGGCACGGTGGCGGTCTGGATGCTCGGCATGGTGATGCCGGTGTGGATCTTGTGGATCATGACCGCCATGCTGAGCGCGTTGCCGCTGTTGGGGTCGGTGGTGCCCGGGTTGTGGCACATCACGCAATACTGCACCTCGACGCGGGCCCCGCCATGCGCGACCGAAGTGCCGGTCGGGGACGTCGCGAACGAGGTATGGCAGTTGTCGCACGTGGCCGTATCGACGATCTCGCGGCTGAAAATCCCGGTGGTTGCGCCCGTGGACGGCTGAAAGGTGTAGGCCGCATTGTTGGCCTGAGCGAGTCCGCGGATCTCGAAGGCGACGCGATGTGTCAGCGCCGCGTTGTAGACGACCTTCGGATCGGTGGTGACATCCTTCTTGAACGTGTATTGATAGGTGCCGTCGCCGTTATCGACGAGCGCGCCCGTTGCCGCCGCCTCCACCATGGCCTGCGTCTCGGGCGTCGTCGCGCATGCGGTCACGCCGGCGGGGCACGCCGCCGGCGCCACGGTGGCATAGATATACGAGTTCCATTGGCTCGACGAGCCGTTTTCGCCCGGCACGAGCTGGGCGATCGCGAACCCCAGATCGGCGGCGGTGAGTCCCTGCAGGAACGCACCATTCTCGTCGGTCAGCTGAAACTTGACGACGGGCGGCCCCGCGATCGCGACGCTCAAGATCTTGCCGGTGATCGTCGTCGCGGTGCTGATGTTGAGCGCGGACCCGGTCGTGGTAGGTCCCGTCGCGCCCGTGGCTCCGGGCGTCCCGGCAGGACCGGAAACGCCAGTGGTGCCGCTGCAGGCCGCAAACAAGACCATCGACAAAAGTACGGGCAGCGATCGTGCGTGTGCGGACCACGAGCTTGCGTGCGAGCGAGGCAGTCGCCAGAGCGAAGGGACGCAAGACATTCATGATTCTCCCGTTAAGACTCGCACTCATGGACATCGTCGATCGCATGCACGCGATCAAATGCGCGTTTTTCGAAACATATCCGGCGAATGAGATGAGCGTCTGTACGGTGGCGCACGGAGCGGCCGACGAGAATCTCTTACGATCTTCCACCTTGTCGCACGCTTCGTTGCAGAGACGGGCTCACGCTCATGTCCTTGGGGTTCCGATGAATTCACCAAAGCCCGTCCGCCGGAGTTTCGTCGCCTGGTTGTGGCGACGTCCGCAGCGTTGGTATCTCTTGGGCGTACCCGTGGGTGGCCTCCTCGCATTCATCGTCGGAATCGGCTTCACGGGAGGATTCTTCGGCAGTCTGCAGTACGCCTCGACGCAGGAGTTCTGCCTGTCCTGTCACGAAATGCGGCAAGCACTGCAGGAGATGTCGCATACCGAGCACTATGTAAATGCAGTCGGCGTAAGGGCGGGCTGCGCGGACTGCCACGTTCCGCCGACCTTCGCAGCGGGTCTGGTACGGCATGTGGAGGCTTACAAATGCGTGTGGGGTCATCTGCGAGGCACATTGAGCACGCCGGTCAAATACGAGGCGCGCCGCCTCGATATGGCACAGACGGTGTGGAAGGAGCTCGACGGCAACGATTCCGCCGAGTGCCGCAGCTGCCACTCTCCGGCCGCCATGGTGTTGGCGCAGCAGCCGGCCGCAGCCGCGAGCGCACATCAATCGCTCGGCAGCGGTGGAGTCACGTGCATCGACTGCCACAAGGGCATCGCTCACAAGCTGCCTGTGGGTAGTTGACCCACATGATCGAGAATGCGTCGGCGACTCTGCCGTTCAGTCGTCAGCAGGTATTCGATCTGGCCGCCGATATCGAGAAATACCCGCAGTTTCTGCACGGCTGGATGGCGGCCCGCATCACTCGGCGCGACGGCAATGTGTGGCACGTCGAACAAACCATGGGTGTGGGACCGTTGCAGTTGAAATTCACTTCAAAGGCGGTCCTCGACAGCCCGCGCCGCATCGACGTCACGTCGACCGAGGAACCGTTTCGCCAGTATTCGTTCTCCTGGCAGATTTCTGAATTGAGCAACGGCGGCTGTCATATCGGGATCGCGGCGCAATTCGAATTCCGATCGCCATTGCTGCAAGTGGCTGCGAACAAATTGGCGCCGGCCGTGATTGCGGACACGCTCA
>Ga0116230_10001195_pt1 | contig 24301 bp, 10 predicted proteins | sample S1TSphfallax_3_FD_88678 | JGI IMG/M metagenome (GOLD analysis project Ga0116230, IMG submission 88678) | Host-associated microbial communities from peat moss isolated from Minnesota, USA - S1T2_Fd - Sphagnum fallax MG | ecosystem: Host-associated > Plants > Peat moss > Unclassified | place... | reverse complement strand
TCCAGTACACAGAAAACAAAAGGGGGACCAAAACTGGTTTTGTCACCTAAAGGCGTCACTGCACTTCGACCCCTAAAGGATCGCCTGACGGACGGACACAGTTCTTTTATATAGTTAAGATATATGTATTTTTTAATTTTGTAAATATTTTTTAATTTGTAAATTAAAAATATATTTATTTATTTTATTATCTATAAAAATATTCCATCAGTTTTGTGGTTTAGAAAGTTTGGCGATTTTTCTAAGAAAATGAGTTTCTTTTCTTGTTTTGTCGAATTTTAAATACATTAAAACGATTTTTTCCATTTTTTTGGTCGCCAAGTGGCGAAAATTCGCCATAAAGAAAAAAAAAAACTGGATTAGTAAAGTGGCCATCAGCCCCAAGAGGATTTAGCCAAACCTGGTTCTAGGAATCCTTTGGCGAACCACTATAACCTATTAGCTAAATATGGCGACTTCAAAAAAATAAAATCTGCCCAAATCCTACAAAAAATTTGGCGATTTCAAAAACTTTCTTTTTTTCAAAATGTGGTGATTTTTGGGGAATTTTTTTCCACAAATTTCCCTTGAACATGTTACTTGGGACTCTCTTTTTTCATAGCAAAATGGCGAATTTTTGCCACAAAAAAACTCACTGCTCCTAACCAAAGTATGTTTGGGCGGAATTTCGCCAAAAACAAAAACCAGAAATTCAAAAATAAAATGGTTTTTGGAGGTTTTCAATCGCCAAAAGTGAGAGGGGGCGGGGGGGGGAGTAAAAATCATTATTTGTTGTCACTTTATTATTGTTTGGAGAAAACTTTGAATTTATTTTTTAATTTATCATCAATAAACATTAAATCCACCTTGGATGATTCCCACCTACACCTATTTCAAAAAATTGAAAAAAATGTCTATCTATGAAGGAAGGCAAAAATCCAATAAAATAGTCAATGGTTGGAACCATCAGACAAAAGACAAAATGGAAGGCCAAAGAAAGGCCAAAAGACGGGTAGCCCACATGAACCAAAAAGGAGAGAGTTAGTCCCCTCTTGTGGTAGGAAGTTATTTCACCCACAACCCCTCTAATGTCGCTTGCATGTAAATCATGAAATCTAACAATAATAAAAGGTCTAGAACAAGTATTTTTTGCCAAAGCAATCTTCCTCTGTATATAGCAAAGGCTAAAACATGTTGAAGCACAATACCAACATGTTACCTAGAAAATTCAAGTGCAAAAAGACAAAAATAAATGACCTCTCGATCATTTATCATGGAAAAAAACAAGCACACTCTCTAATGAAACAATCCATATCACATCCGGTTGTGCCATGCACCTCCATGACCATCAAAATAAAGTGGTGCCCTTCATGAAGCATTTCATACTTGCAGATTTTTGCAATGGTGTTAAGTTCCAATGTTACACTTATTGGTTGATTAATGACATTCATAGTCATTGTCTTTCATGTTGGTCAATAGCCACCACATCGTCAACAAATACTTGGTCCTCGTGAATCATGTAAAGACCGGCTCATAATGAAGCTCTTGATGTAAGGGCATACCGCCGCTTTCTCCATACATTTTTTTTCATGAGGGCATACATGATGTCTATGATGGCATCGTGTGTGGTTATTCATTGACCTCCAAATAGACAATGTGTTAAATGCATTTAACCCATGTCCACACTCACACGTGAAAAGACTATTTGTTGAAAGTTGAATCAAATTAAAGTGGAAACGGAATTATGAGGTGAAAATAGAATGTGTGATGCGAAATGAATAGATGGCTTAGCAATCAACCATAGCCCCACCTGCTTACCTAAACAAGAAGGAATGTAAGCTATAAAAATTAAGGAAATGGAATCATCTTCCAATATAAATTTAAAAGATGTGTTATGATGGATGTTTTTCAAAGATGCTTATAGATCTGGGGCACTGATAATTGCGCCACTTTAAAAAAAAAGGTGCACCTTTCTAGCTACAAAAGGAAGGTTATTCCAAGTAGCATGAAGACAAGATTGAAGGAGGTGTGAACCCCCTTCCACCTAAGAAACATATTTCATCAAAATGGGTTTATCGAAGATACGAAACTTGGCACACTAAATACAACACAAATATGGAGCTACCAAAACCCAACTCCCTAGAAAAGCCGATGGGGCACAATCTTCAATTTTAAAAAATCTTATACTAAAGGAGATGAGCAGTCAGGCATGATGCCCCACTAAAGGGCCTTGAATAAACTCCCATGACCCTAGACCCATAATGTCCCCGCATTCCTGCATAACTTTCGTATCAAAATCCACCAAAAGAAACAAGAAAGAAAAGAAAAAATATTATCTGAGTGAAATAAAAAGGTCGATGAACGACACATGAAGACAAAATGCCCAAAGCAACCTATGTGTTTCGTAAGAGAAAAAGATCATCAGTATGCACCACGTCCTGAGATAAAGCCTCATCCAAAATGTGTTGAGATCCACTGGCACACCCAAAATGCATAAACCATTTGTGACCAAAGTGCAACTTTCAAGAATCTCTATGCTTGAAAAGATCCCAAAAGGATTCCAAAGCTTGCATTTTGACACCTTGACCTTTAGCCCAATTCAAGTTAATTAGGTCAAAAACTAGTCAAAGGAAAGGATAATCTCACTCATAGGGCCCACAATGTGGGTATCATTTGTTAGGGATGGAAAGAAACAATTAGGGGCCCATGCAATGGTCTTTAAAAGTGTTTGATAATGGGCCAAAATAAAGGACCTCCTAAGGGGTCACCCTACCTCGTGGCTAAAGATGACTCAATAATGGTGACCCCCTCCTCATGCTACCCATTTTGGTAGTAAATAGAGGAATGAACACCATAAAACAACATGGTAAAAAGGACAATGTTCAGCAAAGGACCCATGTATTTCATAGATCCCTAAAAATAGTAGTTCGAGAAACACTATTAAAAACGTTTTCAACATCAACTTGCATCACACCCAATTAGGCTGTAGGTCAAGGAAGGTTTTAATATTAAAAAGGATGGTCACACAACCTTTAGGGGTCAATACTCAAAATTGATTGGGGGAAAGGTGTTCTTGAAACAACCTTTGAAGCTAAAGGATAATGGAATGACTTATAAGTCGAAAAAACACCTCGCCTACAATAATAGGACAAAAACCTTTAAAATCCTTTACCATAGCCAACAATCTACTAGCTTGCAGCATTAAGGCCATTAACCTAGGGATATCACCATGGGCAACAACTATAATAGTTTGGAATAATTTTGAAAACCATGAAGATGGGTCTTCTGATATGAAGCATCCCGATAAATGTTCATAAACCATCCTAGATAGCCCATTTGAAAACAAGTGGAGAGTGGTTGTTGAAATATGTGCAAACAAAGTCTTGTCTAGATTAAAGGTGCATTCAAGTTGATAGAAAAGAAATAAGCAAAAGCATAGGGTTTGAAGGAAGGGGGTGCAACTAACACAAAGTTGCAACAATGTCCTCTGAAGGAAAAATTGGCAACAATGTCCAAAGATTTACGAATATTTATCTACCTATTTACTTTTATTGCATCCTATGTTGCAATTGCAATGTTTATACCATATTGTTTGTCATAACTTTGAAGTTTGAAACATTTAATTTAGGTGCATTAGTTCAATAAGCAAGTCGCAATTGGGATGAACCAATGAAAAAGGTTCAAACCCAATTTTTTTAAATAAAAAATTATTTTTAATTTATGTATTTACCTACCTACCTATCATAGACCTACCTACGCATCTACCTCAACCTATTTATCTACCTAACTATTACCTAGTTGCCAAATGTCAACATCTTACAAACCTAAAATTGGACAATTTAAAATTGATGAATTAATCAAAAATATTAAATGCCAAAATGCCACGTGTTGTTAAACAATGTGCATTAAAAATGGACATGTGTCATAAAAAATGATTGCCATTTAATTGCACATTAGTTGCATATGGAACTTGTTGTGGGAATATGAATGGATGAAAATGCACAAGTATTGTATATATGTTACATGTACAATATGTCACATACAACTAGATGTCATGTCCAACTTGTCTTATGCAACTAATTAGTTGCATGTGCAATTAATTGAAAAAAAAGGTTGCAAAAGATATATTTTCTTCTAATGTTGAGCCCACCATACATTAATGTTCCAACTTGTTTTGACTTATCATATTTAACATTTTGCATTGCCAAGTTGTTTCAACATGCAAACAAATGAATTGTAAGATGATAAGGTCATACAAATGTCTATTTCTCTCATAGTGCCTATGGATCCATTAATATAAATAAATGGGACATGCACAACAATAATTCACACTTTTATTTTTTGGGCAACAAATGTATTTTATGGTACCCTAACTTATATTAAATCATTTGAATGTTCCATGGATTTAATGATTAGATTTGATGATAATAATAATAATAATAAAACAAAAATTCGAATTTTGTGACCAAAAAAGATCATAATAACAAAAATTTCTAAGTACTTTCACAAGTTGAAAAATCAAGTTGTGTAACTTGAATTAATGTTTCATGAATACATAGATTTTTTTTAATAAAATTTTTAATGAATAATTTCATATATATATATACATACATACATACATACATATTTGAATTTTTAAAATGATTTCATTCATTTTTGTGCTAATGGATTCCCAACCATATGAAAGGATATTGAAAGGCTTTAGAAACTACAACTATATATATGGAAAATTTTGATGAAATTGTACAACCACTTTTTGTTATAATTTATATTAAAAAATTGTTCATACTTAATTTTTTTTTAAATCACCAAAATGTAGGTTTTCATTGGTTAAAAAAAAGAAAAAGAAAATTGGAACAAAAATGATAGGTTTCTTAGGCAAATTAAAAGGACTCATAAAAATGGAAAGGTAAAATTAAAATGTTATCACAAATGTTATTCCAATTATTGACCCTTGGTGAAGCCAATGTTCTTAAAACCTTGTAACAAACCAAAAAAAACCATTGTAAATACTTGTGCATTGTCCCTACTTTTGTTTGCATGCTCCGATTTTTCTTTAATTTGAGAGGTAACATTCCTCTTTACAAACCTTCAACCTTAAATGTTTAAGAGTGAAACATGTCAATAATTGATAACTATTTGAAGAACAATGGAAATGTAAATCCATTGAACATTAATTTGATATCACAAGAAATAGGTAACCAATTGTTTTTTAGCAAATCTTATAAGCATTTTGATTATGCATGTTCAAATATTTTGTGAAAAATAATAGTTAAACTTCTAATTAACAAGAAAATTAATTATATAACATGACACGAACTTCTAAAATATATAAATGAACCTATGCAAAGGACAATCAATAAACAAAATGAAGAAGTCTAAACATATGAATAAAATGTACAAATCAAGTAAAATGGGTCTTTATGTAAACATAATCTCTCAAAGAGTTGGCATCAACAATTTTAGTTTTGGCAAATTTTCACGTCTTGGCAACAAAAGAAAGTAACGTGAATCTTACGAAGGAATTTTTGTTTTGAAAAAATGGCCCAAAGTTGTCACATTAATTTGTGGAAAGAAAATCAATCACCATAGTGAGATGATAAGTTCTAACATATTGCCAAAAATAGTAAGAGTCTTTAATTTTTTAATGTCCATTTTGACTTATAGCCAAATTTGGTTAAGTATTATTGTGGGTGATCGCCAATCCATCTACCTCACAAAATTGAAAAAAAAATCATCTTTCAACCTCAATTTGTTCAACCTTTCAAAATGGTAGGTTGAATTTAGTGTTTAAAGTTCAACAACAAACTTGAAAGGCTATTGCACTTAAATAACTCCTTCCATAACTTTTCAAAAGATTGCATGACCTAGCTTTCGTTAATGATAAAAAAACTTGCAATAGGTTAAAGATTTGAAAACAAAATTGTGTGAGAAAAAAAGACCCATGGGTATCAACATATCATTTATATAGATATGTATATTTATTTATTTATTTATTTTAATTTTTAATTTTTAATTTTTTATTTTTTTAATGCAGACCTTACATCTTTACGACCATAATCCATAATAAATAGAAAAATATCATTGTTGCCATGGTGTTTTTTTGTATTCCACTATGATGGTTACTAACAATTGAATGTTATCCTTTTGCAAAAAATATCTACAAAGAAATAAAAAAGGAAAAAAATAAAATTAAGTTGCCAAAAAACACACACACACAACTCTCACAATTTCAACCACCACCAAAACCATTCACTAGTGGAAAACTAGAAAAAACAACTATCATTTGCAAAAAAAATTAGTTGCAAAAGTCATTTGTTACTAATAATTGTCTAGTTGCATTAAACAAGTTGCATTAGACAGTAGTTGCAAGTGTGAATGAAGTCAATGGTCAACAAATATTTCACCATCTATATACAATTATATGCCATCTGTATATTACCATAAAAATCAGCAACTTACATAATGACATGCAGCAATTGAAGAGTTTTTTTTAAACTTTTGTTTTAAAAATAGATGATGGATCCCCACTGTCTAATTTAAATGGTTTTAGATTGTGACACATGGCATAAAACCAATATGCCATGTGGAATTTTTGGATTTTGGTTCAAATGAATTAAAAATAAATATTTAGGTAGGTAGGCAAGTAGGTTAAAAAGGTAGGAAAGTATTTAATTTTAGAAAAAAAAAAAAAAAAAAACCTTTGGGTTCATAGACTTTTTAAAGGGTTAAACACCTTTGGCTCATCCCAATTGATATGGTTTTTTTATGTGCAAATGTAGAACAAAACCTTTTTGTTATATAGTCCTCAAGATGGAAGTGAACGACAAAACACATGGGATAAAAATTAAAGTTGCAACTTCATTGTAAACTAAATTGCAATTTAAAAAAATTCTCATATCTCATATAACCAAGTAGATAAGTAATTAATTAAATATTTAAATAAATAAATAAAATTCATTTAGTTTTACATCACTAATTCATAATTCATAAATAGAAAAATAAATGACTAAAATAATAACTAATTAACCAAATTATTACATATAGATTTTCATCAATAGCTTTGAAATTTTAAAATAAATAACTAGAATATTAGCTTATTAATAGTTAATATCTAAGCTATAACAAAGTAACTTATTAATTATAAAATTCAGCTACATAATCAAATTTGTAACTAAAATATTAAAAACTAATATCTATGTAATAAATAATTAGCAAAAAAATTAATTATATTTTTTCATAAATAAAAATAAATTTCTGACTGAATTTTTAATTATTTTAATAATGAAATAATTAGTTATAAGAATTCATTGATGGTTCTTAAATAATCAAATAAATAACTGAAATATTAAATAATTAATATCTAAGTAATAAATAATTGATAAATAATTTTTAAGTTATTAAAAATTATTAATTAATTATTAACTAACCAATAATAAACTAACTAATTAATTAGTTACAAGTAATTGATCAATAGTTCATATAAAAAAAATAAAATAACTAATATATTGAATAATTATGAAATATTAATTGTAAATACTAAGTATGAATTATTAGTTATCAATTAATTAAGTGTAACTAATTAATCATTGATTAATTAATAAATGGGCAATAATTTACGTTAGGTAAGTAAGTAACATAAACTAGATAGGTAGGTAAACATATAAGTATATAGGTTGGTAATCTAGGATATGTACGTAGGTAAACAAGCATATATAGGTAGCTAGGTAGTTATTTTGTCTAAATACAAACTAAATGCAATTTTATAAATATACCAATAGAAACATGCTCCCATTATACCCGTAATATAATTTAGCAAAAGTATAGAGACCTTTCAAAAGTTTTCTAATACACCTATGTATACCACTAAGGGCTATTTTGACACTTAGAGGTGCAACTAAGTTTGGTTCCATTTGCAATTAATGGGACATATGGACATGATCATGGATGAAAACAATTTTAGAATGTAGGATGAAAAAGTCATTAGTTACAAGAATGGTCAAGGGTGTAAAATAGTTGTAAAACCAATAATAGCTAGTTGCAAATGACAATTAGTTGCACATAATTGCAAATTCATTGGATGCATTTTCGGGGATTTCTTATAGTCCATTAACCCTAAAAGCCTAAGCCCTTGGAAAGTGATTTACATTACCAAAAGAGTCCCAAACATAATTCTTCATGGATTTATGGACATATGACAATATAACGAACAACATCATTGGGTTTAAAAAACATAATGTAAATAACAAGTTATAAATCTTTAAATCATTTGATAAACATGGAGCAAGATTGGGCATTTGGAATGCACCAACATAAAGTGAGGCAACTTTTTCCCAAAGTTATGGCAAAACTTTAAAGGTTCCAAAACAAAACAATTAGCCATTACCCATGCAATCGAGCCTCACAACAAATGTTTATAACTTAAATTATCTTGTGATTAAATTTCAATGTGTGGTGCAAGACTAAAATGAATTAAATTTGACACTTCAAACAAATGAACTTTCATGGAAGTTTGGTATTTGAAAAAGAAATTTTGATGTTGAGTAATTAACCCATTACTATTTAACAAACAAAAAAATAATGGTGAATGATTGTGTTATATTGTTGTTATGGATAATGCTAGCTACCTCGTCTTACTAATGGAATTAACTAACAATTGTCCTTAATATCTAAAATTTTCAATACATATGTTATATACATATATGAAAATAACATATATTTTGTATTGATGATACATTTTAAGTATATAAAATTGCTCTTATTATATATATTTTTAATTATAAATTTCACCTGACAACTAATATATGTGACCCTATATTTTTACTCTCGTATTTTGTAAGTTCAAAGACTATTCCCCCACCCAAGACATGTTATTCATGGTTTGAATTCACAAAATCGATTATGAGAAAAGGTGTAATGTTTAAAAATCAAATGCCTAGAATGCACACTCCTCATGCACACCAAGTGGCACATCAACTATCTTGAATAAATGAAACAACGTTTTTTTAATAGATTGCCCCAATCCCTACCCCCTTGGAAAATAACAAGTTTTTTATGTAAATATATTCTCTTTCTTCCCCAACTTACACTTACTATCTTAGCTAGAATGGAAATGTTGACCGAATGGGGTTTGACCCATGGGCAACCTTCCTCATAAGTGTGAATTTCATTGTATGGTTTTTTTTTAATGTGACAAACCTTCCCCCTAATTCTAATTGGATCTATTTGGGTAGCAGAGCATTGGAAAGATATTGAATTATTGCACCAATTCGTCCAAAATAATAAAATTCCATTTTAGAAACATTTGAAATTCCAAAAAACAACTAAACATGGTTATTTACACATCTAGGGCTTAATGGATCTCTTTGAAGACTAGAAAAACAACCAAGTTTTAAAAATCCCCCCCATGTGTTACAAATACCATGTGAAAGCTAAAGGGTGAAGGCACCGTTAGGTGAGATGGATAATTCACCCAATGGGTAACCACAAACTAATGTTTTTTGGGTCAATTTTGTGTTGTAGCCAAAGTGGCAATGATTCACAAGAAAGATTTAGCCACATTTTGCTACAAGTTAAATATGAAAGTAAAATTTTTAAACCGTCCTTTTATATTTTTGGCTATCTATTTGAACTTGAACTTCTAGCAAATTTTCTTAAATTTTGGTCAAATTCTAGCTATTGAAAATTTCAAAAATCACATGATTTTAACACTTTCAATTTTTAACATAGCTTTATGGCTATATATATAGCCAACAAAAAAAGGCCACTACAAGCCTATCCCATGACATTAATGTTTTTGGTGAATGTTTATGAGGTATCAATGATATATGGCTTTTGGGGATGTCATGTGAATGTGATAAAAAAAAATGATAACATTTTCCATGATGCATAATTTTTTTGTGACATTCTTATAAAACATAAACTTTTATCATGGAAGATTGTGAAAAAAATCAATTAGTTTATAAGATTATATGGATTTTGCTTTGTTTGACATGTGGCAAGTTAAGGAGCACAAATAGAGCTTGAATGAAGAGGGAAATCCATTTTTTTTAAATAATTTTTTTGGTGGTGAGGGACTTGGAAGGAGTATTTATAGTTTTTTGGGGATTTTTTTTCATTTCTTTCAATTTACAAAATATGATTTCAACACGTACAATGGGTTTTAATGAAAAAAATGGCTCATGTTAGGCAGATTCTAAAGCAAAAAATACAAGATTTTCACAAATAAGTTTTAGCATGTATCAAAAACATAGAAGGATGTTTAGTTTTTTATTTTTTCATATTGAGTTATCAATACAATTCAATGCAATCTTCTCATGGATTATCAACATTTTCATTCTATGAAAAAATTGAAGGAAAAAGGGGGAAAATTTTGGTTGTGAATAAGAAGCAATTTCCTAAAAAGTTAGACAATTTTTAACTAAACAAACTAACATAAAATATTCCTATTTTATTTATTTTCTCACCAAGTTGTTAAATTCACCACAAGAAGAAAGTATGAATTTTTTGTTTGAAAGTAGGAATGATTTACCTTTTCATTTTCATATCTTATTTATAAATAAATTTGGCTCAATCTTCTTATTGATGTTTGCCACTTCCACTAAATAACAGAATTGAAGGAAAAAGAAAACATTGCTCAAAAGTGAACAAAAATAATGCTAATTTTTTTGGGGTTTTCATATATAACTTATAACCCAATTTGGCTAAATTTTCTTATGAACGATTGTCACTTTTATTATGTCACAAAATTGAAGGGAAAAATAAAGAACACCACTTACTTAGAAGGGGTGTATTTTAGGCGAAATTTGGCCACTATGGTGAATTATTTTGGAAAACAATGGGAAACAATGTTTTGTTTAGTTGTTTACAAGTCACCAAATTTAATAAATGTTTTTTTTTAAATGCTAGAATTTGTATTAAATTTGAATAGGGTAAGAACAATATAGAAGGATGCTTAAGTTTTTTTTTACTTTCATTTTTGAAAAATTGTAGCCAAATTTACTTTAATTTTCTTATTATTGATCTCCGCTTCAATTACATAATAAAATTGAAAAAAAAGACAAAAACATTGTCTCTTCATAATAACTAGTGTGGCTTGTGTCATTGGCCCAAGTGAAAACCCATTACAAAATAGGTAAACTCACCATGTGAACATTGTTTTGCAATGTATGTGAAATATATGAAAGGAAGTCATGCTTGAATTGAATGGTAAGCCTTCAAGTGTTACCACATCCTGAATTGATTTTTCCTTCCAAAACTTGGTTTTTTTGGAATTTATTTGAATGTTTAATATAAAAATCACTTAAAAATCAATATCTCCCGCATTTCGAATTTAAATCTTACCAAATAGATTGCATTAAATCATGTTCATTAAGATTTTTCCAATAACACCAAAGGCACATTCCAATTCTTTCAAAATCTTCAATGAAAAAATCATTCGATATTCAAAAAATATTGCACTACATATCTAAACATCATGGAACCAAGCCCATGCACCTCTTCCCATCAAGAGTTTTCCAAAGACACCAAGAACATGATCAGAAGCATTTTAGTTTGGTGGATCTCATAACTACAATACAAAACAAAACAAACTACCTTCCTTCACTTGGAATTTTGGATTCTTCATTTCTTGATATACTACATGTGTATAATCTAGAAAGGTTTTGTAGTAGTTAGAACATTTTGTAAGTGTGGGCCATAAACTACCATGGCAAAATAAATCATGGCAAAGCAAATTAGCAAGATCAAGGACTTTTTGCTCATGGTGTGATGGAAGGATGTGTGGTCCATGTAGATCAAGCTCAACAAGGATGAAGTGAAGTTTAAGGACTTCTGATACAATAATTGCCTTTATCAACTACATGTGAAGGTCAACAAACAAAACTTACTAAAGAAGAAAAAAAAAAAAGGAAGAGGGGAGTAACATGGAGAAAATGGTTTGAACAATTGTGGTGTGACAGGTGGTGCATTGAGCTTGCCATTATTATTGTGCTCTTGCAACAATAGGAAATTTTTTTTAAGGAAATTTTAATTTAAAAAAAAAACTCGCTTGGGCTTTTGCATCCTAGAATTTTGGGCCTATTATTGATAAGATTTTTTTTAATTAAAAAACATTTATTAAGGTTTTATTGGGGCTTTGTGTATTAAAGATTTGGGAGTTGTCATGTTTTGTATGGTTTCTTCTTTGCGTCTTTCATTAGTTCAAGATGCCCCTTTCTTCGTTGTTTTGACCTTTACATTTCAAATGGCTTCTCGAGGCATGTTAATAATGTTCACCCTCATGCTAGCTTTGTCTTCAAGGCTAGCCATGTTGTTTTGTTTTTGTAAGTGTATTCCCTTCCTATGATACACCCTAGTTTTATCCCTTTTCCTTCTTGGGGTTGGTTTTGGGCTAAGTCTAGTTGCATTAATTTGGTTTTGTTTGAAGCTCGTTTTGTGTGCCTTTATTTGTTTGATAAGATCCCTCAAGCCATTCAAGCAGGCTTTTCACTTACCCTTTGACCAAATCATTTAAGATTCGATGGATGAATCAACATGGTTCCTTTTCCTCCTATTGCCACATTAGAGTTTACGTTATACTCAAGGAGGTCGTTCAAGTCATTGAAAGGTTTTTCCATGTGTTAAGAAATTTATGGTGGGCAATTGGTCTTCTTTTTAAAAAGAATCCATTTGGGTTTCACGTGGTCCCCATTGCCACCAATATTTGGACAATTCTTTGACCACTCATCTTTGTCAATGTTTGACTTTGGGTAGAGCCAGAAAGTACAGTCACATTGCTTAAACTTTTTAGCCCATGCCACCAGCTTTTCCCTTGAAGGACATTATTATAACTTTGCATTAATTGCACCCCTTTCCTTTAAACCCCGTCCTTTTGCTTATTTGTTACTATCAACCTAAACGCACCTTTGTCTTGAATAGGATTTTGTTTACACATGCTCAGTGTGCCACACTCCCCATTTGTATTCAAATGGGTTATTTGGGATGGTTTATGAACATATTTTTGGATGTTTCATACCAAAATACCCATCCTTAGGGTTTTTGGAATTGTTCCAAACTACTATTGTTGTTGCTTGTGGTTATATCCCTAGGTTGGTGGCTTTAGTGATGGGAGCTAATAGATTGTTGGCTATGGAAAAAGACTTTAAAGGTTTCGTCCTATTGTTGTAAACGAGGTGTTTCTTTGATTTATTAATCATTCCATTATCCTTTAGCTTCAGGAGCCACTTCGGGAGCAAATGTCCCCCCATTAGTTCTAAATATTGACCCTTGGAAGCTATGAAACCATTTCTTTTAACATTAAAACCTTCCTCGAACTACAACCTAATTAGGTTTTGATGTAAGTCGATGTCGAAAATGTTTTTAATAACGTTTTTTGAGCTACTATTTTTAAGGATCTCTGAAATGTTGGATGTCCTTTGTTGAACATTGTCCCTTTTACTAAGTTGTTTTATGGTGTTCATTTTTTTCTTTATTACCAACATGGATAACATGAGGAGGGGGTCACCATTATTGAATCATCTTCAAACATAAGGTAGGGTAACCTCTTAGGAGGTACTTTATTTTGGCCCATTATTGAACATTCCTAGATACCATTGCGTAGGGCCTCAGTTTTGTTTTTCCACCTTTAATAGTGATACCCACATCGTGGGCCCAATGAGCAAAATTATCTTTGCCTTTGACCACCTTTCAACCCAGTTAGTTTGAATTGGGTTTAAGGTCAAGGTTTTAAAAGTGTAAGCTTTGGAATCCTTCAAGGATATCTTCAAGCATAAAGATTCCTCAAAGTTGCATTTTAGTCACAAATAGTTTATGCATTTTGGGTGTGCAAGTGAGTTCTCAAGACTTTGTCACACATTTTTTGGATGAAACTTCATCTCAAGATGTGGCGTATATTAATGTCCTTTTTCTCTTTGGAGATGCATAAGTTGTTTTGGGCATTTTGTCCTCATGCGTCGTTCATTGACCTTTTTATTTCACTTGGATAATACTTATTTCTTTTCATTCTTGTTTTTTTTGGTGGGTTTTGATAGAGAGTCATAAAGGTATGTGGGGACATTATGGGTTTAGGGTCATGGGAGTTTATTCAGGGCCTTTTAGTAGGGCATCAAGCCTGACTACTAATCTCCTTTAGTGGTACATGCCTTATTTTTATGGAAGATTGTGCCACATTTGTTTCCGTATTTGTGTTATATTTGGTGTGCTGGGTTTCGTATTTTTGATAGACATGTTTTGAAAAAATATGTTTTTTCAGATGGAAGGGCCCACACCCCCTTCAATCTTGTCCTCATGTTGTTTGGGATAGCTTTATTTTCGTAGCTGGAGAGGTACACCTTTCTTTTGAAAGTGTTGTAGTTACCAGTGCCCCATGTCTATAAGCATTTTTGATGAACATCCATCATGACACATCTTTTAAGTCTATCTTGGAGGATGACTCCATTTCCTTAGCTTCTAGAGCTCGCATTTGCTCTTGTTTAGGTAAGGGGGCGGGGTTATGGCTGATTGCTAGGCCATCTATCTGTTCATTTCACATTGCACAATTTACTTTCAATTCAGCATTACGTTTCCATTTTAGTTTGATTCAACCTTCAACATCTAATTTTCTCATGTGTGAATGTGGACATGGGTTGGATGCATTTAGCACACATTTAACACATTGTATGTTTGGAGGTCAACCAATAGCCACACACGACACCATTAGAAACATCATGTACGCCTTCACTCAAGAAAATGGGCATAATGTATGGAGAAAGTGGTGGTATACCTTTACGTCAAGAATTTCATTACGAACCGATTTTTACATGATTCGTGAGAACTAAGTATTTGTTGCCAATGTGGTGGTTATTGATTCCACATGAAAGATAATGGCTACGAATGTCATTAGTCAACCAATAAGTGCAATAGTGGAACTTAACACCATTGTTAAGATTTGTAAATATAGAAGGCTTCATGAGGGGCACCACTTTATTATGATGGTCATGGAGGTGCATGGCACACCCGAGCGTGATATGGATTGATTCATCAAGGATTGTGCTTGTTTTTTCCACGATAGATGATGATTGAGAGGTCATTTATCTTTGTTTTTTTGCATTTAGTTTTTTAGGCAACGTGTTAGTATTGTGCTTCAACATGCTTTAACCTTTGCTATAAAGAGGAAGATTGCTTTGGCGGGAGATGCTTGTTTTAGACCTCCCATTATTATTATATTTCATGATTTGTATGCAAGTAAAATTAGAGGGGCTATGGGTGAAATAGCTCCCTACCATGAGAGGGGATTAGTTTTTTCCCTTCTTTGGCCTTCCCTTTTGTCTTTTGTGTGATGGTTCCGGCCATTGGGTATTTTATTGGATTTTTTTCCTTCTTTCATAGATAGATTTGTTTTCATTTTTTAAAATAAGTGTAGGTGGCAATCATCCCAAGGTAGATTTAATGTTTATTGATGATAAATTTTAGAAAACATTTCAAAGCTTTTTCCAAACTATAAAAGTGACAACAAACAATGATTTTAAAAAGAAATTAAAAATTTTGATAAAATTAATCAAAATTTGCAATAAAAAACTAAAGTTCCAAAAAAAACAATTTGTGGCAAGTTTTGAAAATTCACCAACAAAGAAAAAGAAAAAGAACTTGTGACAAGCTTTTGAGGCTACTTGAAAAATGACCACATTAAGAAATAAAGTTCCTTTTGTTCTTTGCATAAAGTGAATTAAAAAAAAAAAACCATCTATGACAAAATATTTGTTTTTCTATTGCCATTATGCAAGTATTTGCCACCAAAACAAAACGCATGTTAGGAACAACATTTTATTGGAGATTGAAATTTAAAGGAGTTTCAAGGTTATTGCTATATTAACAAGTTTGCAACAATGTTGATTGGGAGTGTGTAGAACTTGGACAAGTTCATGATGATGTTGAAAAATCAGCCAAATAATGTGAGGATGGAATGTGCACTTGCTTCTAAAGGGATGGAAGAATATTTTGTTGCCAAGGAGGTAGTACTTGATGATTACAAGGATGAATTTGAAGAGGGTAAATATTTTGGGGATGATTTGCAAAACCCTTAAAATAGTTTTAGTGTTCAAGACTTTTCTTTGGTTCAAATGTGTAGGAATTAAGAAAAGCTAAATTGTTTTGGACATTACATGCAAGGATTGAAAACACAAGGGCATTGGAAATTTTGTAGAAACTTTCTACAAGTTGTAGCTTTGTTTGGATATTCAATACTTGTATAAACTTTGTGCAAGTTGCAATACTATTTGGATTTTGGAGATTTGTAAAAAAATTGTGCAAGGTTTACCTTTGCTTGGACTTTGTATATTCAATACTTGTAGGTGACCATTATAACATTGAAATGTGTTTCATCATTTCATTAGTTGGTCATGGTACTTCTTGTATGTAACTTTTTATCAAAATTTTGAATCACCTTGAGTAAATATTGTATGCAACTTTGTATTCATTTTTTAATTAGGTGAATGAAAAAATTGTTTGAATTTCAAGAATTTCAATTGTTCACCATGTCTTGTGATTACATTGAAATTCTTAATTGCCTTGGACAAGTTTTTATTTTGTTTGGATTTTGAATTTTGATATGAACGTAGTATGATTTTAAGTGAACACATGTTATCATTCCATTGGTTACTCACATATATGGTTATGTCAAAATCGCATGATGAATGGGGGCATTATTGATATTAAATTTATTATATATACATGATAGTCCAAATATATGAGTAATCCATACGATACTAACAAGCTTGCATTTCATCATCATCATTGTTTTTTGATCCATAAGATAATGCACCTACCTTTGATATCATCAAGTTGATTATTGATATAGGTGGACATATAAGTCCATGAAGATATATATTGATACCATTGCATACCCGTTGCATATATTTCCATTATATATACCATGCCATATATATCCTATTTAAAAAGATTTTGAGACCATTGTGCATATTGTATTAATTTTTTTGGAAGACCTTTTACATATATACCAAATTAGGGCTAGTGTGACCCAACACCCACTAATGCACTAGATGGAGAAAATTTGTTTTGGGTTTTCATTTTGATGAATCCTGATTCATAGCTCTAGGTGGGTTTTGAAAAAAAAAAGTTTAGAATTTATGTTTGTTGCATTTTTTTTCCTTCTCCCCCCCCCCCCACCCCCTCTATTTCCTTCTTTCTTTTTCTTCTTCCTTGTAAATCCTCCTTTTTTCTTGCCTATTTTTATCTACTTCCTTTTAATTTAATTTGATTAATTTGTTTGTTTTTCTTTCTTGTGTTTTTACTCTTATGCAACAATTTTTTTTTAAAACAACTCATTGCTCTTTTCTTGTTTGTTTTGTGATGAAATTCATTGGTGTGTTTTTGGTGTTTAAGGGGTGCCAAGGAGCCATTGTCACCTTTCTTCTACCATTGCCAACTTTCCTATAAGCTTCAATGATATTTCATGCAAGTCTATTTTTTGGGCACTTAAAAAAAAGGTCATGTGATTTTCAACTATAACCAATGACAACAAAACAAGGAAACATGAAAAAAAAATAGAAAAAAAAGAACAAATGAAGAACAAATGAAGGAAATACAACTAAATATGAAGAAATCTTTTTAAACCAAAAGAAAAAAAGGAAAAATTATGAGTTTTTTGTAACGTTATGAATTTTTTAATTTCTTCATTGCAAAAAACCAAGCTTTCTATTCCAATTGTCTTGGATTCACCCTCACAAATCCCACCATGGAATAAAACTTTGGAGGATTTTGTCAAGTTCATGTGATGTGTGTTTGGGAAACTAAAAGGTCTAGATGTGTTGATTTTGGTGGAATATGTTTGGAAAATTATATTTAGTACATTATTATTTAATGCATAGGCATTTATGTTTTGATCAATTTCTCATTGTCCTATTATATATGTAACCCGATCTTCCATTTTGAAAATTGGCTACAAGAAATTTTGATAATAGGAGTTAAATATTTAAAGGAGTAGGTAGGAATATATGTGTTAGTGTTGACAAATGATCATTCTACCACAAGAAAGCGGGTGGCAAAGTTAGTAGGGAATGATGAAATGAAATCATGGCTTAAGTTTGAAGATAAGTTCAACCAAGTCTAGGATTTATCTTAACAAAATGGTAAAGTTCTCTATTCATGCCTTTAGTTTTTCAAAGAAACCTTTCACATTATGGAGATGGGTGGTGCTTATTTGCTTCATTACCATGTTATGGAGTTGGTCTAATGTTTGTTGTTGTTTATTTTTTTATTGATTGAACATGCTTCTTTCCATGTCTTTTGATCGATCATGAATTTCTACATAGTTTACCATTTTCCTCCTCACACATGATATTTTGCTCTTGTATTTTGACTTTTCTCACAATGATTGTGTGAATTTGTGCAAAGTTTGATCTGTTTGTAATTGAAACACCACCACATCTATACCCATTAACATGAAAAGAATGTAGTGAAGGCAAGAATAACCTATTGCCAAGTGCATGGGATGGGTAATGTGGACTAAAGGTTCTCCCTTGTTTAAGGATTAGGGTGTGGGGTAGGATTGTATGTAATGGACATTTTGAGACAATTTTGTAGACTTGGAAGTTTCCATCCACCTATTTTGTACATAGAGGCTAGGACATCATTCCCCACGACATTTAGATATATGTAAAAAGAAATTGATTTTTGAAAACTTTTTTGTCATGAACATCAAATTTGTAATACATGCAAAATAAGTGTTGGTTTATTGGGGTTTTAACATTCTTCCAAAGCCTAGAATTTGAGGGCATGTGAATATTAAATTTTGGGATTATGTATTAAATTAATAATCATGAACCAAAATTGGGTCATTTTCATTGAAATCCATGAGTAAGTATTACAAAGGATAAAACCATTATTTTAACAAAATCTCCAGATGTGGGTCATCAAAATAGGTGTTAAGTTTTGGGAACCCTAAACCATTCTAAACATAATGGTTTAAAGTTGATGCATGTATTGTAGTTTGTGATTGGGTTGTCACCCAATTACCTTTAATTAGGATTATGTGGTTTTTATAAGTCCCTGTGTATAGGTATTGCATCATACAAAACCAATTTTAGAACATAATATCCACATTGGTAGACCATACAAATGAAAAATAAATATTTTTTGTAGCAACTAATTATGTTTTGAATTTTGAAACGATTCAAATGAACAAACATTAAAAAATGGACAAATTAGCCTTAGAGTTTAAAGTTAATTAACCCCCCCCAAAAACATTAAACTTTATATAATCCTAGTGGTAGATGCCATAAACCCTAAAAATTATACAAACATATTTAAATGCAAAACAATTTAAAAAAATAGAAAAGTAAGAGGGCAAGTAGGTAGGCAAGTAGGTGGGTGGGTGGGTGAGTATGTAGGTAGGTGGGTTACTACAAAGGTTTTGCCAAAAATTAAAGGTCTAGTTGAAAGTAAAAAGGTTTTACCAAAAAGTAAAGGTTTAAGTGGGAAATAAAGAGGTTTTTTCAAGAGTAAAACATTTAACCAACAAATAAAAAAGTTTTGTTAAGACGTAAAAGTTCAACTAGGAAAACATAAAGGTTTTGTTGAGAGGTAAAAGTTTTATGAATAAATATAAATTCTTTGTTGAGATATAAAAGTTTTGCCAAAACGTAGAAAGGTTTTGTTGAAAGGTAAAATTTTAATTATGAAAATATAAAGGTTTTGTTAAAAGATAAATATTTAACTAAGAAATAAAAAGATTTTGTCGATAGGCAAAATTTGTGCTAAATAAAGATAGAGGTTTTGCTAAGAGGAATAGGTTGCCAAGAAATAGAAAGGTTTTCCAAGAGGTAAATGTTTAGCCATGAAGAAATAAAAGTTTTGTAGAAAAATAAAGGTTTTGCTGAAAGGTAGAAATTTAGACAAAAAAAATGTAATTTTTTTGAAAAGAGATAGGGATTTTGTTAGGAAGAAATAAAAGTTTTGTAAAAAAAAGAAAAAGTTTCATTAAGAAAAGATAGAAGTTTTGTCAAGAGGTAACAGTTTAATTAGGAAAAGATAGAGGGTAGGTAGGTAGGGTAGTTGATTGTTAAGTGGTAGGCACGGTCAAAATGTAGGTCATTAGGATATGTAGGTCAATAAGGTAGCTAGGTGGGAGGATAACTAGGTGGTAGGGTAGTATGGAGGTCAAGGTTGGAGGAAAAAAAAAGACCAAAATAAACAAAATCAAAGTTAATCCCTAAAAAATGTTGAGTGTGGTACAATGTTGGTTAACCCAGGGTTGGGAGGCAGATGAAAAAACGCAGCGCAGCCGATCCTATTGACAGAATGACCAACTGTGGTATGATGATGGTTAATACAGGGTCAGGAGGTGGATGAAAAAATGCAGCCTATCCAATGGACAGAACGACCAGCTGGTGGGTGTGAGTTTCACTCTGGGCCCCGATGGGTATCAGTAAAAGGATGATACCCGCCCAACAACACTGGTTTGAAACAGCATGGAAACATGAATAGTTTTTGTGACTATAAAAATTATAACCCTTTTTTTGGGACATAAAAGTTAGGGTTTTGTGTCTGGACACACACGAATCCAAAATCCAACTCTGGAAACTGGCCATTTACAACTATAATTTGCACACACTAGTCATGTTATTATAGATTGTGTGAACTCCGAGTGTTTTTGATGGAAAAAGGGTCACAAACAAAAGCATACACACACAAACTCCACTCAACCATCATTAACTCATTCCTCAGAAAAATTTGTAAGTCAGTTGTTGCTGGTTTCTCTTCTCCAGAGTCCACACAGAGAGAGAGAGAGAGAGAGAGAGAGAGAGTTTAAATCATTTTCAGTGATGAGAGAGAGAGAGAGAAGAGAAAGTGATGAGAGAGAGAGAGAGAGAGAAGAAAGTGATGAGAGAGAGAGAGAGAGAGAAGAAAGTGATGAGAGAGAGAGAGAGAGAAGAAGAAGCTCAAGTTCAAAGTGAGCCTTTAGATCAAGAGGTGACTAGCTATTTAAACCAACAGACCCATCTTCTGCCGCCCATATATTTTGTTTTGCTTTGCTTTGATTTGCTTTACTTTGCTTTGCTTCTTTAAATGTCCTCATATTCAATGCACTTCTTTCTCATTTGCTGCCTTTGCCAAATGAGTGATTTGGTGCCTTCACTTCACTCCCTACCCCCCCCCCACTAACTGACTTATTAACTCTCCTCCACTTCCTCCTCCACTTCCTCTTGCCCTGATGAATAGCCACCAATTCAGTCGCTGCTGCACACTTTGTAATTGAACTTTGCCTGCACCGATTTTTCCATTTATGATCCAATTCAGGAACCGTTGCAAGCTTTGACCTTTTAAATGGGTTTGTTGTGCTGATTTGATGATTTGCTGCTGTTTGGATCGGGTCATTTTGTATTAAGATTTGGGCCATTTTGTTTTCTCTTTCTTTCCTCTCTCTCTCTCTTTTCTCCTCCCATGAATGAATGAATGGACATACATACAATAATATAAGAAAACAAGACTTGTAGTTGTTTACCTAACTTCGTACAAGTTTTATTATTATTATGATTCAGGTAAGCTATATATGCATGTTTGGATGTATGTGTTCAATCATCAATGCAAATCACTATTAGACATCAACCTAAATTTGTCTTTTGTTTTGTTTTGTTTTGTCCTTCTATTTAACTTAGTTGGGGGTGGGGAGGGGTGGCTTTTTCATAAGTCTCAAATCTTGCTCCTATGAAGGGAAAAAAAAACAACCAAAAACATGGGTAACCACTAATCACCAAAGCAAAGTAGTTAGCAAATTTTTTAAAATCAGATTTTTTTGGGGGGTCTCTTTGCTTTCTTTATTCCTTGTTAAACATTATATAAAATAGGGTAAAACCCTCAAGAGTTTTTTGGGAGAGCTTGTGATAGAAATTTCAAGGATTGCCCCTGAGAAAAAAGAAACCCAAACCTCTCCTTGTCCTAGAAAAGTGAATAATCCTCTTAGTAAAATGGTTGCCCGAATCACATCCTTTATTGTTGTTGGCCTTGCCTACCAAGGCAAGGATAATTGTGTTTAGATTCATTATAGAGTATAGTAGCTTAATAAGGAATTTTGGCCCCTAGGTAATAATAATAGGTCTATTTTTATCTGAGGATTTTTGAAACATGATATTTTGACTTGTGTTCAAACTTGAGATTAGTTATAGAGTTGTATGATATCTTGAAGTATTTTGGTTTCTTTTAGAGGATTTTGTTTTTGGAAGATTATATTTTTGCATGGTGAAATAATTTGAATTTTCATAATTCTTCGTTTGCCTTCAGAGACTTTTTAATATAAATGGCAAGGTCACATTGTGACACACCCCCTTGTTAAAGCAAAGACTTGGTTAGATAGATTGCATTTGCGCTCTTCAATCACCCTTGAACAACAAGCACCTCATCACATATAATGGCTCTATTGTTTATGGCAATTGGAAACAAAATCATGAAAAACCATCCAACCCTATAATATTATTGTTAGATTGATATGTATAGGTAGAAATTCCTTGGGACATGTGTGGCAATCCTGCCAATATGGGTTGCTCATTACATGTTTTAGTAATGCCCTCCAAAACATGTAAATGCCCCATTCTATTGGCAGGTGTGCATGCTATGTGTAGTGTATACAGCCCAAGGGTTGGGGGGCATTCTCAAAATAAGAGACCTATGACAAAAGCCCATAGTTGAGTCTTACCCACATTTTGGAAATGTTCCTAACCCAAGAGCAAGCTTTTACCCATTGTACACCACTGCAAGGCAAATGTTATCATGAACCTAAACAGACACACACAGATCACAAGAAGAAGTATGAAGGGGGGAGGGATCTTTATGCCTAGAACATCTATCTACTCATGAAGAGTGGGAGCTAGGCTTAAGATCCCCTCCCACTTCTAAGAAAATATGGTGAATTGGGTGCCAAAATTTGTCCCAAAAGAATGTCAATAAATTTTAAGAAAATAGAAGAAAGAGATGAACTCATTAATTCCCAGTGATGCAGAAACAAGTGCTATATTGTAGGTTGGTAGTAGTAGTAGTAGCAGCAACAGAAGCAGAAGACAAGTGTTTCAGCTGAATGAATCAACTAATTCATTAATTAATTACATCAATTTCTTTCACAACTCAACGACTAATAAACTTCTTCCCCTCCTTCCCCCCCTGTCTTGGCGGGAATGCTTCGAATTCCTTAATCCCCAATTAATTAGCTTAATTACAGCTTTCTCCCATTCTCATCACTTGCCAGTAGCTCTAATTATTAGTGGTGGCAGGGGAGAGGGGTGGGGTGCGGTGGGGAGGAGCAGCTGGGGATCACTGATTTTCCTTTGCAATTGTAGAATCATATTCCACTCTTTGCAGTGCTTGCACAGCTGGTGGTAGTGGTGGTGGCTTGATGATGTTTTGATTGATTTACATAGTGGGGATATTTGGTAGCTCAAATTCTGCAAATCTGTTATTGTTGTTGTTGTTGTTGTTGTTTTTTTTTTAAATTTTGCATTTGGTGATGATGATGGTCATGATTCAGGTCTCTTGTTGCTGCATGAACTTCGCTGAAGCAGAAGTTGATTTTGTTTTTTGGTTGTTGGCCGCCTTGTTGGGTGTGTAGCAAGGTGAATGTGAATGCTCAGAAGAAGTTGATTTATTTTTTGGTCCTTGTTAGCCTTGTTGGGTATGTGGGAAGGTGGACGCCCAGAAGAAGTTGAGTTTTGTTGTTGTCGTAGTAAATGTTGCCCAGACACTTGCTTGCTCAAGCTGTGAGAAATTCTTCATTGTGGTTTTGGGTCTGTGTCCCTTGTTGTCTCTCAAATACTTTCTAAAAATTCTTATTGCTCGTTTTCTCATTTCTGATGAACTCATGAATTCTTCGGAGGACTTGCTGCTGCTGCTGCTGTGGGTCAGTTGAAGCTCAACTTGTCTCCCACTGCATTTGGTCGTAGAAGAAGGGCATTGAACTGTCTGTTGCCGAACTGCTTAGTTTTTTGGAGCTGAGAATCTCGTCTGTGATAAGGAGGGGGTTATTTGGCAATGGCAGCAAACGACCGAAGAATGGGTGAGGAGTTACCGCCACCACCACCAACAACAACACCTCATCGCTCTCGTCACCAGGTTCTAAAAGACTCTGAGCTTCATCACCATGCCTCCTGGAGGTTTTTTTTGTGTTTATGAAATTAAAACAAAACCCATCTCACGATCTCAATCCGTTGCAGTCGCTGCAGGAGCCATATCAAACTGAAAGCAACCCGAAAAAGCTACAAGCAAAGCCAAGCCCACAATCATCATCATGGGTACGCAGCAACTGCTTCTCCCCAGTACCATCCACAAGCTTTTCTGGCGC
>Ga0116230_10001193_pt1 | contig 24309 bp, 25 predicted proteins | sample S1TSphfallax_3_FD_88678 | JGI IMG/M metagenome (GOLD analysis project Ga0116230, IMG submission 88678) | Host-associated microbial communities from peat moss isolated from Minnesota, USA - S1T2_Fd - Sphagnum fallax MG | ecosystem: Host-associated > Plants > Peat moss > Unclassified | place... | reverse complement strand
AAATTTTATGGCATAAAAACATACAAAAACATGCATTCATTTCATCAGATGTCTGGAAGCAATGGGAAGACTCAGTGATGGCATCAACTAACGCTCAAGAGTCAATAAAAAAATCAATAGCATCCTCATTCAAGCAAAACATGAGTGTAAGCTTCATTTCATCTTAGCTCACTCCTGTAAAGCAAGCATTTAAGCCTAAGGCACAAAGAGGCCTACTCACAATGTGATTCTCACCTTAAGGAATCATTCACGAGCTTTTGCATAGCACTGCCATAGGCTATGCTTAATACAGCCTCACTGCCTTGCTGCAACCACACACAATGACTCCTGTCAGAGTCTTTAATATCTTGACCTCCAAAAAATTTAAACGGAAGCAGAGCCCTACATTGTCACTGATATGAATTGGACAGTGGTGCTCCAATTGAAGGGGAATAATTCATGAGTGGATCATTTGAAACAGTGACAGCAGAATATACACCTGGTTGATGAGGTCAATTGCCAAAACATCACCATAGCGCTGTTGCAAATCCCGAAAGTGTCGCTCGACCACCAAGGGCTGAATTTCATGCAGCAATACCACTACCCAAAGTTACAAAACGACCTTTGGGGCTACAGCCATCAAATAAACTAGCAGAGTCCGGACCAGGATGACAAAAACCAGAGATCTTCAAACAGTTCAGGGTTGGCTCCATAAGATCCTGGGTTACACCAGAAGACCTTTTCACCAAACAAGCAGTCATATAGTGCAATATGAATCTCCCATTAACTAACAATGACCTGTACTCAAAACACCCTATGAAAGTGCCATATGCACCTGTTATACCAATCAGTTCTGCTGATGCCTTCTCATGGGGCAAATACCAGAAGTAATGTGTGAACCCCACACAGCTCTCACTCACACACAAGAATGTGCCCTGACCTATCTCTGAACAGCTATATTGGGAATCCAGGCTAAAAGAAAATCTTTTTGTTCGAGGAAAGAGCCTGTCTTTGGGCCCAGGACAGTTAAAAGGCACCATATCGGTCACTCATGAATCTAAGTCCCATCATATTTTGTATTCCGGGTTGCTGGACAATTGATTTCTAGGCCATTATGTCTAATGTGAATGCAAAGTGTGGCTCAACTACAGGGTTTCTAAGTTTCACTTCTCCTGAATGTGTGGAACTAATAAGAATATTACTTCACCAGATCCCACCCTGTCAAGCATCATACCGTATCTTCATAGTTAATGGCCTTGATCTTTGGCTTGTATGTCAGGTCCACAATCTGCTCCCACAAAACTGGAATGGAACCCCTGATCTGCATCCAGAAAATAACTATACAAGTCAGAATGGTGACTTCATGCAAACCCAAAGGAGCAAGCATGGACCATTGACAAGGTTTCATTGAATGAACCATGTACCTTTGTATTGGGCCTTGGATGTGCCCTTCCTTCAGCACACTAAAGGTAGCAAGAATACAACCTTCTGAAGCATCACAGATGTAGAAAGAAGAAATAATTTCACTTGGCAGATTTGGAATTGTGGAAGCCCTGAAGAATTAACAGAAATATGCAAGCAGACATAGGATATGCAAGCAATATCTCAAGAAAATGGAAGAGGAGGCCTGTGACCATTTGGCCCACTTTAAGCAGGGGAGAAATGCACCTGAACATAGGAAGGAACAAAACCCTCTGCTTCAAGCACTTGTTCAGTTTCTACAAAATTAGCAACATTGCCATCCTTGTCTGCTCCTCTGCGCCACATGCGTGTCCCTGCCGTTAAACATTTGGTGACCCCAGCACAAAGTTACTCTTTTATGTGATGTCAATCAATAATAATGCTTCTTGATACCTTCTTGTTCAGGGAGACAGACAGAGGGGATGGTGAAACTAGAGGTTCCTAATACTGTGGAATGTTTTAGTGGTCAAAAGATGCCACCCAAAAAAATGACATCATGCCAAAGAACTATATGGTAATGCATTTTTCACCCACTGGCATACAACGACCACCTACTGTTGTCTCACATGAAAAGGAGGAAAAGGAAACAGAAAATTTACTAACCTATACGCCTTGTGCAACGCCTTGCAATTAATGTTACAGCCACCTCCTTGCCATGCACTTCAGTTTGAATCGTCTGGAAACGTGCTTAAGAGTCAAGGGCATCTCATTCTTATGGTAGAAATTGAACATGTTACAGAGAGAAAGTGTCAGCTTACAGAATGACCCCAGATAACTGGAGAGTGGAATGCACAAACAAATGAGTACAAAAAAGGACAATCTGCATCACTGTCTCAGAAGCATGAAGAGGATATTCCCTTGAATCACAGGCAGAATAAATGGCTCCAACTGCAGCCAAAGACCACAACAATCATAGATGTCAGTGCAAGAAGAGACACTCAGTTGCAGATAGTTGGCAAACTCTGCATCATTCTAAATGTCAGAAAAACGTCAGATTGCAACAATTTTTGTACATCAGAAGAGTTTGTGCACTTGGGTATTAGTTCCAGCTGATGGACAAATATCCAAGTTTGATATAAAAGCTCACCTTGTTTTCTATTAACTCCTCCAGGAGCAGCCTGTTCCACAGATATTTTGTATCAGCCTGAGCAAACATTCGCAGTAATGAAATGATTAGCTTTGCCACCAATACTTCTAAGTACCTTGGAGGAGATAAGCAGGCATACTGTTGCTCTAGTAGAAAAGACATAAGAATTCACTTCATCATAAGCACATAAACAAAGATTGTGACTTACCTGTTTCCAGAGAGGAGACCCTCCCAATATGCCAATCTCTTTTGACCTCTGTACACTGCAAACAACCCGGTCACATCCAATTAGGTTTTTGCATCAATCAAACTAAGTAACACATGAAATGAAGTAGTAATGAAGACAGTACATGAGCGAAGTGCTATCCACAGCAAACAACCCTCTGTATCAGTGCCTACATGTTTTGGTATATGTTGTCTTGGTATTTGAAATAGATGTTTAGGGGATCAGTAGATTCCCAGGTCAAGAAGTAAGACAACATTGGTCCTGGATTTTATGCAAGTACTTCAAAGATTACACTTCCATGAGAGGAAAGAAAAGGCGCTTGGACTATGACATACTCGAAAAGAAAAACCTTGCCATGCATAATTACTGGTTAAAACAGTTCACAGTTTGTGTATCAGTACAAGACAATCCCAAACAAGCACCAAACTTTCTATGCAAACTTATATATGCCACTGTCAGAGCATATTCAAAGTAATCAATTTAGAATGGAATCCCCTGATGAATATCACACAGATGGCACTCTTGCCTGTTGCCATGGCCAGTTTGTTGAGGAATCTTAAGGCAGCCATTAGATGAGACAGCTGTTCCCTCTTCTCCACTAGAAATGTTAATGTGGTCCCCACTTCTCCTTGGACTCAACAACTGGCTTCTCTTTCTCTTCTTTAAAGTGATCCATGTATAGCTTGGAATTTGACCCCATCTGCTCAAATTCTAAACTTTCTTAACAATAAGGAAGCTATCTATCATTCACCTTTACTGGTTCAGACTGCCCTAGCTCGTGTATCTTGCAAGGGACCATTAGGTTTTCTTTCTCACGACTCGAGGCTTTACAGGGCAACTAACTTTTGAAAAGACTTACTTGAGTGTTAAATCAGAGTCATATGAAAAGTAGAGGCCAGGAGTTTTCTCCAGTGACTTCAAAAGTGCCAAAAAATGTGCCTCGTCCCGCTTCTGCAACATACCGAAATGTATGTGTTAAAAAACTGCTGTGTGCAAACAACATATGGGAACAAAAATCTTGAGAAGACTTCCCACTGTTGCAGAGCACAGCACGTGCAAATGCACTCCTATATGAACCATATGGACTTTGACATGCAGTACAACCAATTCAGTCACGACAGATTCTATATGTAAGAACCTTGCAATTAAGATAAAACACATAGAGGGATGAATGAAACCATGTTCAGACCTCTTGGCTGGTGGAGTTCTGCAAGCTTCTGTTGCAGTTAAGAAAGCGCATTGATGTCACACGGTAGATAGGTGAACCCTTGTATGTGCCCATACACTGTCGTCCTGTGATTATCAAAGGATATGTCCCTGGAAACTCCAACCCAAAAGAAATAACCATGCTGGAAGACTGCTGTGTTTTCATTCATTGATGGGCAAATAAATGTCCAACGAACTTTGCCATCTAACTGGACTTCTGGAATCTTGCATTGAAAGCACAATCTCATGACCAATCTGTACATTTTCAGATTGCAATGCTAGCTCAGAACCTATGCAACTGGAATTGTCCTCGTGGTTTAGAATTGTGGAGGTTCAATCTTAGGGTTTTAAGAGCTGGGACTTGCCTGCAAGAAGCTTGACAATTCCTGCCAGCCCAAAAACAATTGTTGCATGTGGAACCTGTGCAGAGGCAGACAAAGGCAACTGACCTGGAAGCAGCAAGAGAGCAATTATCATACCCATCCAGAACAAGGAACAAAAACGCTGAAGAACTAAACTTGCAACTGAAGTGCCAACACTTATTGTCTGATGAGACAAGGAACAAAGAAAATGACAAACAGAAGATAGCAAATGTTGGGTTACCAAGAGTGCTCAGATTGCCATTGGAGCGATCAATGGCAAGCAACTGCCTTGAAATGGAGTCTGTGGGCTCCAACACATATTGGTCAGGGAGTTCCCATAAGCGCATCCGAGTGCACAAGCTCTGGCCCCCACCAAAATCCCCCATCTCCCTCTCATGCAATGCCAGAATGCTCAAACTTTTACACCTGTCTCACCATAGAAACAAAACCAAAAAAAATGTAAAAAAGAATGTCACATGGTTTCAAACACATCCAAATCATTATGTGCACAACAGTTTCTCCATTCAAAAAGCCTACAACAAAATTACAAACTCCTCTTCCAAAAGCCAATGAAGCAAATCACCAAAGTCTTTTACAGATCAAACCCTAGATCTACATCCAATACCCCCATTCTATGTCCCACATCACCCTAGGTCAAAACACTCACTGCCGTCTCCACAACATACAAAAATGTGAAACAGTAAGTCGTCGAATCTCTTGCACATATTTACGAAAAAAAGAATATGTCTTAGCACAAAGAACAGCACGATGCACTGAAGGATGAAGCTCATACCCACCAACAGAGCATGTTCCAAACCCTAAAAAACAAGGTTAAGCAAACAAAACAAAACAAAAGCGTACCACAGTAGTCACCACCAGGCTTGCGATCCGCCACAGACGTAACCAATATCAAAATATCCCCAAGGAAGAAGAAAAAACATAAGACTGCAGGGCATAAGAGTGATCTGATAGATCTACTACTCGACCGAAAAAGGCAGAGAACACAGATCTGTGTCGAAATTGAACCAGAGTTGATGAAAAAAGAAACGGTAAAAGAGAGAAGGGAGTGAAGAGATTGAAGCAGAGCACGCGAGAAGACTCACCAGATCACAAATGATGGAAACTTGGACGAATTGCGCGTGAGAAATGGCGATGGCGTGAAAGAAGCTCGACGACGACGACGACTACAAATACACTACACCCAAACAGCAAGCGCAACGCTTCTTCGTCCCGGGATACTACGCAATTAAATCCTCCAATAATTCTCTTTTTCCAGCGGCCACGATCTCATTTCCGACACGTTCAACGATTGAGATCTGATTATTACTATTATTATTACAGCTTATTTTATATTCTTGTTCGATTTCTGACCGTTGGATCACAAAACACGGAACTTCTTCATCCTGATTCTTTATTGCCTTTTTCTGCTAAGTGTAAATAAATCTCAGCGATTTTTAAAGCCGTTGATCTGCTTCAATCGACGGGTGTCAGAGCGCGGCGATGAATTTCGTCACTATTTAAAGGAAAAATAAATGCGAAGTTTTGGACGGCTCCGATCATCTGAGTTGTGTTCCCAAGTTAATCTTGGACACTCATCTTATTCTGATTCGACGGCTGTGGTCCATACACGTGCTGCATAATTTCGTTGTAATTTCGACAGTTGTCAGTATTCTCGATCCGACGGCGGTCGCTGTTCTCAGGTCAAAAAGGAGCTGTTGGGCTGATCGTGATCGTTAGTTTTGTAGATATCTAGAACAAGCTGCTGGATGGCTACAAGCCTAGGTGCCTTGTAGTAGGTACCTACTTCGTTAATTAACTGGTCCGGAGGTCAAATCCTGTGGGGTTCAATTTTGGATAGCGCCGATTTTTATATTTAATTTTCCTAAAAACTATTTTGGAGGAGGGGCAAAATGAGCGCTTTGGTCACCAAGTATGGGTAGCTCTTGTGTAATTTTGGTGGTTTATTTTGTAAGTACAGGAAATGGAAATTTTTAATCTTCAATTTGAATTTAGAATGATTATAAAATGGGTTCTTTACATGTTTTCATTAACTTTTTCTTTCTTTCTTGATAAATTGTAAATAAATATTGTTTATTTTCCAATTACCCTTACTCAAATTTTCTATTTTTGCAAAGTCCAATATACCAAGGTTCTTTTTCTTTTTCAATTAGGTGATGTTAAAAATATGATGATCTTTTCTATAAATAACAACATAATTGTTGAAATTTAGGGTTGAAAAAATTTGTTACCATATACCCTTGCCCATATTGGAATTTTTATTGAGGGTTTCATTATTATTATTATTATTTGGAATATTATATTCAATATTGTAGTTGGGCCCTCCCCCCTCCTCCCCACCTTTTTCCTTTGAATTTCAATGATTTCATCATGATTTATTGGGAGGGTCCATTGTTAGAGATTTATACTTGGTAATGACTTGTGATAATATTTCACACAACCAATCTCAGCAAATAATACATGAGTTTGACTCATAAATGCCTAAGAACCAATGGTGTATTTTTAATATTGCAATTTGAAAACCTTCATGTTTAACTTTCAACTTAATCAAGACTTGGTTGGTAAGACATTAGGTTAATTATATTATAACTTGTTCCTACAATACATTTTTCGGATGAATATAGCTCCAATGTTTTCATGACTTTTTGCATCCAAGTTGTATAGTTTTGCAATCTTGTCATAACAAGTTCATAAGTGGTTTCCATCTATTCTCTTTTCAACTCTACTACATTTTTATGTTGAACAACATGTTGCAATGCCAACTTCAACTTTTGAATCTATTTTTCTTATCAACCAACGTATGGTCAAATTTGGTGTTATCCCTCAAGAACATTTGACATTAGGTTGCATCCTCATCTCTTATTTTCTTGAAATCACAATATTTGTTATCATTTGATTAAGATTTTACAATAACATATCCCTCTCCACTTTGATCTTCTCCGATGCCTTGAACTATTTCTCCATATTTACTTGTCCATTGATTCACATTAAAAAACTCCATTTGTGCTTTGTTTATTTGTTATTCTTTTATTATCAACTCCTTTTACACCTCCTATGCTACTAACTATTACTTCAATTGATGTCCCTCATGAATTATATCCTGCAAATAAATTGTCATCTATTGTTTGGTAGTTTCCATTTGTTGCTATAGTTTGAACTCTAAACCCAAGTGATCTTGACATTTTCACTTGATCATATGACTGAGTTTGACTTGGGGTGTTACATGTTGTTGTAGTTTATGTTGGATTATCAATTATTCTTTTCGTTGTTTTCTTCCTTTTGAAAATTATAACTTCAAAATTATCATACTCATCAAATTGAATTGTTGCCTTATATGTAACTCTTTGTACCTCTTCTTTTCCACTTGTGACTTTGCTTTAGGAGATTGATTAGATGATTTCAAAGGTAGTTCAATGGCCTTTGTAACTGGTCTTTTGAATCTATGGCACTATGTGGTACTTTTGCTACAAATTGCTTCAATGGCTTGGATGTTGTTGTCACCTATGGTTGCTTTGGATGTTTTTCAAGAAATTAATTTTGCATCAATAATTTTTTGACAAGTGCAAAATTCCACAAATCTTTTTTTGAATCCAATTTACCCTTTCCTTTAATCAATTTGGTTTGAATTTTACTTCGTTTGTCAAATTCTTTTACAATTTTTTTTAACATAATCTCAGCCTAGTCCACATATTCCTTTATATTTACTTTTATCATATGAATTACATTTTTATTATCGAAGTAACATACTTCAATAAGTGCAAAAAACTTCACATCACAAAGAAACTTCAATTTATCTACATTCCACTGCCTTACACTAATGTAAACATCGATTGATATATTTTTTTAAACATGTTATCTATTGTTGCATTACCCACCTACTTTTAATCCTTCCATCATTGGTAGAATTTTTAACATTTCCTTTATAAGGTGTTCATCCACCACTATCACCTTATTTCCAATTTGAAGAAATATATATTGTTTGCCTTATTCAAAATGTTAAAAATTCCATCAACAAGGCCATACGTGATATCTTTCACAAATCAATTAACCCTACTTTATTGGCTCAAACCTTGTTTTTACTCCCATATTGACCCACATAATTATCCTTTCCAATTCCATGGCATCAAATTTATAGTTGGTGAGTTTTGTGATGATTTGTTTTTCCTTCACATTTTTCTCACACATTTTTTCTCATTGTTTCCCTTTATCTTACTTAACACTATAATTTATCAACAAAATTCTCTTCATTCATTATGGCATTTACAATAACAAATCGAAAATAATGACAATGACAATTGTTCATGGCAATGGTTGCAATTATGTTTTGCACAAAATTGCATACTAAAATTATTGTTGTTTTTCGCATTTAAGGTTAGTGTTTTAATTAAACATAAACCAATTTTTAATTTTTTAATTCATGATGTGAATTGATCTAGGAACGATATGAGTATGATGTACATCCTCCACCTAGTATACTTGTGAACAAAAACTACGTACAAACTTGTTGTAACTCATCCTTTAATAATCATCTTCATCATCCTTTTATAATTTGACTACCATTTTCACTAATATCATTTTAAGTTTCTAAGTAAAAAAATTTAGAAATATTTTGATTATGTACTTCCTTATCCATGTACTTATATGGTTTTAATTTGTTTACATTCACCAACACATGGTTAGAGTCAAACTTATCCATAATAATTAATAATATTATATTATTGGGTTTAAAAAATTGTATTATTAAGGTTCAAACCACTTCCTTGTGAACTTCCATCGGTGGGTTTTATTTTATATGGGAAACCACCCAAAAAAATCACCAAACTTGAATTGTTTTTTTAGATGACATTATTGATCAATTCCACATAGTTTTTTTCCCTTATTGAACTCATGTAATTTTTTCTAGGTATAACTTGTCACCTTGTAGTTTTTCAAGGTTAAATATTATACTAGTTAACATGTGTAATGGATTTGCATCCTTGTGGTCCCCATTAATGATTAGTAAAACATATTTTATTAGCATGAATCAATTCAATAAGTAGATTAAATGATATGGGGTATACACGTGACTACCTTGTATGTTATTCTATATGAAAAATATATAATGGGAAGATGTTCATCCCAATATGTCTTGTGTTCATTAATTAGTTTAATTATGTACCAATGACTTTGTTAGTTGATTATGCCTACCCATTTCCTTATGAATAATACGTGGTGGAATTCATATGTTTGAACATAAAGTGGTTAATTTCATATAATGCACACCGCAGTTAGTAACTATGGTTAATTTGGACACTAAAACTTGGTCAATATATGAACTTGTATAAAAAATTTGTTGTAATTGTAACAATGTTGGTACACAAAGGTTTCATACCCACCCCCTTAGTGATATAGTTATATGTGGCCACCAAGATGTTTTCTTTTTTGGTATAACATCCAACCAATTTGATTGATTGAATAAAATCAAGTTCTTTTCATGAATGGTTATTTTAGAAGTGTAGTTAGTAGTTTTTATCAAACATTGTGTGACAAGTCCTTCTATTCATTGGCAAACATCACATGATTTTGCAGAAGCCAACTACATCCTTGAACAATTTTGGCCACCAATATATTACATTTAAAACCTTTTTAGTTGTTTTATTTGCTACAAAATGGTTTTTTACAAGTCTTTCATGTAGTTCCCTAAGGATTATCTATGTTTCCTCTATGGTTCCACACCTATGCAATTTATTGTTTTAGATAGGTTTGTACATCACTCCATCTTTTAACGCAAATGGTTTCTTTTGGCCAATCCATTTTATTGTTATTCTAAATCAATAGGTTTAAATTAATAGGCCTAACATTTATGTAATCTACATCAATTCATTCACGTCATTCAACCAAATGCATATGAAATAATGTTGCATCCACAATGTGATCAAGTATTCCCATGTGTTTTCTAAAATATTATGATTTAAACAACACATTCACAACCACATGGGTATGTTTTAACTTATAAACCACAATAAGTTCATAATCTAAAAAAAGTAACAACCATCTTGCAATACATCTTGGGACATGTGGTTTGTTAATTAAATATATTTATGTCACATGATCTATATAAAAAACATTATTGCCTAAAAAATAATTTATGACCTTATGAAATGCAAAAAAAATTATTCATGCTTTAAATTTTGTGGTATATTATAATTTCCCTTCCTTTGTTTGATAACTATGAAGCATATACAAACATTGATCATGTTTATGTACAATGTTTAGGGCTAGCATAACACCTACAACCAATTAAAAAACAAGAACAAGAACATGAGATGTGCAAGACCAATGTGAAAACAAATATTTATTATGCTAACATATGTAAACATGAACATGAAAAGAACATGACAAGGCAATGTTGTAAGATCGTGTTTAAAATTAGTGTAAAATATACTAAAAGATGCAAGGTCCTATTTTTATTTATACCCCTTTGGGAACTTAACTCAAGGAGCTTTCAAAAAGGTTTTTATGTGTGCATTGAATAAAGGAACTTCTCGAATATTTTCTTAATTGAAAATCACGTCTGAATTAATTGAAAGTTAAATGGGATTTAACTAAAAGTCAACTGGGAGTTAATTGAAATTAATTATGATTTATTAAATAGTTATTTAAAATTTAACTAAGACATAATTTAAAAACTAAAAGTTAACTACGATTTAAATATAACATAACTAATATTTAACTAAAAATGAACTAAAAGTTAACTAACACCAGTAAAAATCAACCAAAATGTAACCACTTCATTTATGACTATTTGCAATTTATAGTTGTTCGCGACTAGATTTGCGAATATTTGTAACTACAAGACCAAATTTCAACTATTTTGGTCATTCTCACAACTATGATGCAACTATTAGAAATTTCATCCTATTGGTTAGGTCAATCATACAATTATTTTCATCCATTAATAGGTTGATATGCTCCATTAGTCACAATAATCACCAAATTAATTGCATCCTAAAGGTATTCTACAATCACATAAGGCCGTATTTTAATGTATGTACTAAAGTTATATATATATATATAATATGCACACATATGTATATCGTTCATATAATGAATTTCAAAATTAATATTTGAACTTTGAATTTTTTATTCAAATATGAAAATTTGATATTCAATTATGGAAACTATTATTTTAATTTTGAAAAAATATCTTAGAATTTGAAACTTGATATTTGAATCTGAAATTTACTATTTCAATTGTTCTAAACACTATTTGAATTTCAAAATTTTGATTTGAATATGATATTTTCAATTTAAATTCAAAATGATTTATTTGATTTGAAAATTAATATTTGAATTATAAACTAATATTTGGGAATCCAAAAATTAGTATTTCAATTCAGAAAATTATTAATTGATTATAAAAATCAACGTTCTAATTTTGAATATTTTAATATGAATATTAAATTTTATATTTGAACTCTGAAAATTTTGCATTAAATTTTAAATAATCATTTGATTTGAACCTGAAATTTCAATCCCAAATTAATATTTTGAATTCTCAGATTAATACTTCCAGTCTGAAAATGATTTATTGAGTTAAAAAATCGACATTTCAATTTTGAATATTGCTATTTGAATCTGAAAATTGACATTTCAAGCTTGGAAATTGTTATTTAAGTTCAAAAATTTTATTTGATCTAAAATTTGATATTTAGATTCTAAACTAATATTTTCAAATCTAAAAATTAGTATTTCAATTCAAAAAATTTTATTGAATATCAAAATCGACATTTTGAGTTTACATTTTGTTTTTTGAACTTGAAATTTCATATTTGAATTCTAAAGTTTTTAATTTAAATTTTAAGAAATTATTTGACTTGAAATTTGAAATTTGAAATCCAAATTATTATTTTAGATTCTCAAAATTAATATTTCAATTCAGAAAATTATTAATTGAGTCTTAAAATGGACTTTTAAATTTTGAATATTATTATTTGAATCTGAATATTGACATTTCAATTCTGAAATTTGTTATTTAACTTCAAAAAACGTATTTGATCTAAAAATTGTTATTTGAATTCTGAATTACTATTTTGGAATCTTAAATTTATATTTTAATTCAAAAAATTATTGATTTAGTTGTAAGTGTTTTTTCTAGTAGTGTTATCCATAATAAATCATTTTTCTAAATAAATATAAATGATTATATTTATTAAATATAAGTTACACTAAATAATTATTGTTATAACATAAATTTTTATATTTTCTAATTTACATTCTTATACTAGAAGAAATTAATTAAAGTAATTAAAGTGACATTATTTTTAAATCATTGCAATTACTTCAAATAAGAATTAATTATTATGTGCACAATTATTTTATAATTGAACATAATTATTCACACTTTGTAATTTATAACTTCAGACTTCAATTAAAAATTTGGAAAAATTATAGTGTAGCTAAAATAATTATTTTACTGATTTGAATTTCGTAAATTATTATATAATAATATTATTAATTCTGTGATTAATCATCTATGATAAATATTTTATAGTAATTATGAAAATTAATGTTATGTTTGACAAATTATTATATTTATAGTTAATAATTACCAAGAAAAAAAAATTACTTGACATATAATATTTTTACATCAATAAATGTAATTATACAATAAGTAATGTAATTAGTTGAATAATAATGTTTTTTAAATTCGTGTTATAATTTACTTTCTAATAGCAATTGTTAATTCATTACTCATAATTTTCACATAAAAATTTAGAATATTAAAACTTTAAATTATAGTCATTAAATTCGTTTTACATTAATTATATTATATATAATTTGATCAGATTCTAAAAATAAATAAAATATTTTAAAATATTTTATTTATTTAATTATTTATGAGTTATGTATTAATAACTTGTGAGTAACTAGATAATTAGTTTGTTAAATATTGAAAAATTATTGTTTATTTAAGTAGTTGATAATGAATACTAAAGATTTGTAATGTATAATATAAATATATGTAAATTTAATCATTATCAATTAAACAATGGTTTATTTATCTAGTACTTGAATTTTTTAGAATTCTAAAAATTTAAAAAGTAAGGCATGAAAAAAGTTTCAGAATTACAATTTAGTTTGTGAGGAAGTTGCAACTTCAAAACTTATCCCATATTGTTTGTCTTTCATTCCTATTTTGAACACTATATAAACAAGTGGGTGTGGTCATCCAATTTCACATTAAGAAATTTGTGCACAAGGGTTGAGCTAATGAAAAGGTTCAACTGAAAACAAAAAAACAAATTATGAACGTTTTTAAAGGACTTACCTTCCCAAACCTACTTATCTACCCAACTAGGTAGGTACCTAGTTTGACCTACCCACCTAGGTTGACCTATGTACCTACCTTCTTGGATACTTACCTATATGAGTGGGTATTTAACGTAGGAACGTAGAACCTACCTACCTATTTTTTTACCTAAGTAGGTAGGGTAGTATGTAGCCTAGCTTTATAAGCACCTATTTATGTACCCACCTAGGTACTTACCAACTGAATATTAATATTTTTATTAAATTATTTTTAATGCCACTTGACATTCTTACATTAGGCCACATGTCATAATATAATATCATCCAAGTATTTGAATTGAATGTCTTAAACTATTTCAAAGTATTAATAATAATATTTTAAATAAACAAATATTGAGACACGTGGCAACACATCATTTGCCTTCAATTGTCACAAAAATAATTGCATTTTAGTCACATTTGATAATATGTATACAATGGAATCAAAGGATGAAATGTATTTGTTGACTTTTTTTTTCATACAATATCCTTTGTCAATTGTGATTAATTTATCACATGCGACTTGTCTCAGGTGACTAAGGAATTTTAATTGCAAATTGTTTTTTGCAACTTAAATTTTGTCTCAAAGACTAGTCGGAAATACATTTTCTCTTTTCATGTAAAAATGAATTATGAATCAAGTGGAAATGAACTAAAACTTAATTGGAAATTAATTGAGAGTCAATTGAAACTAAATTAAAACTTAAATACAAATTTATTACAAGTTGTTAATGATCATTCAAATGAATGACGTCCATGATATTGGCATTCGTGATAGATTCCATGTACTTTTGCTTAATAAGTTCCTCAATCTATTGACATTTTATAGTCCACATGAAAGGTTTTGTTTTCCATACGAGCTTTGTGCTGAAAGCCATAATGAACGTTTTTTATATAAAACAATGATAAATTGAACCATATTGTTAAAGACCTATATATGTTATGGATTAGTTAACATAAACATGTTAACTATGGAAATCTTCTTGGGATCTAATAGTTTACCTTCTTTAAACAATATAAACCCCAAAATCATTATAGAAAAAATTATGGAAACAACTTTTTAAAGATTCTAACTATCCCAAATTCTTTACACTTTTCAAATCACGATTTGAGTTTAGCTCAATGATTGTCCATGTCATTATAGATTGTGAAGTCATTTGGAAACATTGTCATGAATTTGTTTAGGTGTTCTTTTAAGGCTCTACTCACAGCTCTTTGGTAGGTGAGTGGTGCATTTTTCATTCTAAAAGGCATAACTACCCATATAAACATTCCGCAATGTTTGACAAAGGTTGTTTTGTATTTGTGCTTTGTGTTAAAGATAATTAACATGATAACTCGTCTAATTTTTTAAAAAAAACATCATGTTTTCAAATTGTGTTCAATATTTCATTAATGATTGGTAATGGGTATGGAACCTTCTTTGTACATTCAAGTTTTTTAAGTCCACAAAAATCTTTCATTTCCCATTTTTTAGTATTACAATAATAATTGATAACCACAAGGCTTTTATAGGTTATATAAATCTAGTTGTTAACAACTTGTCAGTATCATGTTTAACCATTGCAACATAATTAAGGTTCATCATTTATTTAACTTGATGTATAAGTGGAATGGACATATATAATTCAATTATGTGTTTGGCCAATTATGGTATTCATTTGAAGTCCTTGTAAATCCAAGTGAACACATGCATGTACTCCTTCATCAACTATTCTAGCTCATTCATCTTATTTTCATCAATACATGCATTCATTTTGATCTATTATAGACCATTTGTTCCTAAGTTCAACTTTATCAATTGTTGGTCATAAATTAACATTTAACCTATAATCTATAACTCATGTACTTTCACCTTAGTAAATGTTTCTTCAATATGTATGTTCATTGGTTTGTGGTGGTAGTGAATTTCAAGATACATTTTGTTTTCTACAACAATTACAAGTTCAAGTTCAATTCATGTTTATGTACCATTTGGTGGTTTTCTATAGACATTGGTGTTGTATGTTTTTCAATTTGTTTTCATAAAGTAAGTTCTTCCACATCTATATTAACTTTATATGAAGAAACTACTCCTATAAGTAAATTAATAGTACCTATGGAAAACAATTCAAGCTCAAAAATAAACATATAACATCTTTTTTTCATTTGTTATGCCATTTTGAAAATCATACCACAACAATATTTTAAGTTTCTTCACATTAATGCCTAGATGTTTGGTTACAATTATAATTATAATGATTCATTCACCATATATAGTGACCATATTATTGCCCCAATTCATATGCTACCTTGGATCCTTTAATCATGGTCTACCCAAGAACATAAAATATTTGGAGTCCACCACATTATTCTTTAATATAATAAACATAGTTAGATATGGAATATTATGTACATGTACATCCATAAATCCCATATTAATCCTAGTAGTTCGGTGGTGGTTTGATCTACCATTCTTAGGTTGTATGGTGCAAGTTTTGGTAATTTACGTAAACTTAACATAACTTTCAACTGTTCTATGATAATGTTAACACTTATCCATCCAACAATACATCATCTATGGTATTATTTCTATTATGTATTTGAATATTTGCCATGTATCTATAATAATTGTGCACATGCTTATATTTGATGTATATGGAACTATTTTTTTTCGTGGATGTTTTTAGGGCATGACAATGGTTTTTCCAATTTCAATTTCTACCATATGTACTCATTGAAATCAAGAGTTATTTTAAGTAATTGTCCAAGGTTTAAGGTATAATTCATTTATAACATTTGTTTACTAATACTTTGAAGCTCTTGTCTATAAGTATCATTTTGTTATGAAGAACAAACAATATTTCTTTAAATATGGTTTGATGTTTTTGCATGTGGAGGCAAGTTGTTGCATGAACCTAGAACTGAAAGTTGAAACTTGGGATTGTTTAAGATTGTTGATGAAAATGAAATTTTAAACAAATTTTTAAAACGTGATTTTGGTCCATTATCATATTTTCCCTTATAGTCACATTATCCATCAATATGAAATGACATTCAAGTTTGAAATATTAATACTGGACAACAAATGAAGATGGATATATTTATTTATCTTCCAATCATGGATGAATTTCATCCATTTATTTGTTTATTTAATCCAAATCATAAATGAAATTCATCGATAAAAAATGACATTCATCCATATGAAATCATTCATCTATCAACACATTCATCCATGTAGGTGGATGAAAATCACATTAACCTTTAAGTTACAAGCTCAAAGCTTTGAACTCAAGCTTTACATTCATGCACAAGCCATCCTCTTCACATGTGTTACTAAATTTAACATTCTAGCCTAGTTATTCTTTTGAATTACAAATCTTCAATGTTCAATTTGTTTTACATTTATGTGGTAACATGGTCCACAAGGCCTTGCTTCATAAATTTATTAATGAAAAGACAATCAATAATGACATGTTTTTGTGAAGATAATAGTTGCATTGATTTGGTATAGGTTTTGGTAAACGATCAACATTGCGAACTCTTTTGTTCCAAACTATTTTCCATGTTGAACCATAACTTGTTGATCCTGCTTCATTTTTAGTTCATTATTTTGTAATCTATTCCCAATCATCTTTATAGTTGTTCTTATATTATTATATTACATTAAAAAAAAATTCTAATTCTTTTAAACCTAAAAGCATGAAGTTGACATAACCATGAAAAAGAACTTTCAAGGTTAATTATGGAACAACAATTCATTTTACGATTGTAATCTCAATGAACTAAAAACATTCATTGATGAAATATGTAATAGATTAATAAAAATGAACAATGAATTTTTGAAAATAATTATAGATGAAATATTTTTAATAAAAAATAAAATTTTAGCTTTCATCGATTGTAGGTTATGTGTCATAAAACAAATCCATAAACAATTGATGGGTGGTCTTGATGTAATTATGATTATATATTTTTATCAAACTCCTCTTACTCAAGGTTCATGGATTTCAAACTTAATTATTTTTGGTGTACACATGTCGAGTGTTATAAATTACAACAAGTTATGTGACAAAATAATAATAAATTCATGAATGTTTTAAACAAATTTCAAACATCAATACATGACATTGAAAACATAAACTTCATTAACAAATTTTGTTTAGAAAAACCTCCACAAAATAACATTTTGCCACATCTGTTTTATACAAATGTAAAAAAAATTACATAATTTTATTGTTTTGATACATTTATGCTTTCTTTCTTTGTTATCAAATAAGTAAATCGTAATAATCCTATTGTTGAAGACGAAATGTATCGTTTCACAACAAATGCTTACTACATGTTATCAATTATTCTTCTCATAATTTACCAATAGAAATTCATGATCATAGTATCTTTAAACACACATTTTCTTAAAGTTGCAATTAAGAAAAATTTCAACTTACCAAAATCTACTAACATCTCACATTCTTTGTTTGAGTGAAACAAAAATTGAAAACATTATTGCAAACAAAGAAATTCATAATACATTATCAAAAAAATTCCAACATTTTATCTTCTTATAACTAAAATGCCACAATGATGCTTTGTTACAAAACGAATTCAAGTTCAAAATTGCATCCCATAACAAATTATGGTGTAAAATTACAACATTCAATGAAAATACACATGACACATTACATATAATCACAATTCATAAATCACTTAAAATGCAAATAGGTTTACTTTATTTTCATTTTAAAAAACTATTGCCTGGTGCGATTCGAACCCACGACCGGTTCGCAACAGCGCCCTTTGCTGCGGACGAGAAGCGCGACGACGAGGCGAGGGAGAGAGAGAGAGAGAGAGAGCGCAACGAAGCGCGCGAGCATCAGCGGCGATGGGGGCGATCCGGCTGCTGCACGAGCGGCTGCGCCACAGCAGCAACGCCAAGCTAGTATGGTGCATCACGGGTGTCATGTCGACGCTCCTCGTCTACGGTGTCATGCAGGTAAACAGAGAGTGCTCTTTTCTGCCTATTTAGGGTTTTCTATCCCCTCTCGGTGTCTCTCTTTCTCTCTCGCTGTAGAATTAGCAGCAGGATCAAGGAAATAGTCGAGTGGCCTTGGCTCTACAGTGATCTCAGATTTGCACAGTGGTTCTAGTTTCGGTATTAGCGAAGCATGTTAGCTGCTTCTCTCGCAGTGTTTAGGGTTTTCTATCCCTTCTCTCTGTCTCTGTCTCTATCTCGCTGCAGAATTAGCAGCATCAAGGCAAATAGTCGAGTGGCTTTGGCTCTGTCGTGATCGTAGATTTGCAAATGGTTCTAGTTTCAAGTCGGTATTAGCGAGGCATGTTAGCTGCTTCTGTCACAGTGATTGATCCAGAATCGATCAAGTAGTCGAATAATTTTTGGAAGCCAGCTAGAGGTTTCAAAGTTCTGGAAGGTGAAGAGGATTTAAGGCAAGCTCGCTTTGTGTTTGTTTAGTAATTGTGTCCTTATTTTACGCACAAGTGAGGCAAATTAAGTCTTTCGGATGAAGATACACTTTAGGTTAGTCGTGTGATGAGTTTCCTTCTTCTTTGTTTCTACAGATATGCACATTGGATTCCTTTTGGCATTAGGTTTTCATCTGTGTATGGTTTAGCATATCTGCTGTGAGTGAGATACTAGCTAATCTTTTTTTCCATTCCCCAGATCTACTGTGATCTATAAACATACTTTTTTCTAGAATACATGAGCAATTATCAGGTTTGGCTTAGCCCTGTTGTGGAGCATGGTGAAAGTTTAGACAATACTGGGATCTGTGAACATGCTTTTCTAGAATACATGAGCGGTTATCAGGTTTTGGGTTAACCCTGCTGTGGAGCTTGGCAAAAACTTGGACAATGGCAGTGAAAAAGAAGAAAAATTGGAAATCCAGATTTTGCATCTGATACATGACAGATTTTGTTCCCTGTTTAATGGTAGAAACCAATGCAACAGCAAATTGGTGTTGATGATCTTGGATCACTTTCCAATGTGCAAAGAAGAACAAACTTTTTGGAAATTGGATCTGTCAATGATCAGAAAGCAGCAGGGTTGAATTTGTTCAGCTTAAATTTTGTGGATTAGAATTCTCAATGACTGACCTCTGTGTGCAATTGGCCAGGAAAAGATCATGAGATCACCTTATGGTGAGGAGAAGGAGTTTTTCAAGTACTCACTTTTCATTGTCTTCTGCAACAGACTCTTGACCTGCAGTGTCTGTATGTTGATCATCCTGGTATGTTTCAACAGATCATGTAATACATAGTGTTTGCTATTGATTGAATTTGGTGTGGTAATAATGAACATTAATGAAAACACCATTCTTAGCTTCAGCTCTCTGCATCTGCTTCCCACTCTGCCACTGCTTTCCTGTTTCTTGTCTCAGTATCTAATTTACTGTAGCCTCACTTCTATCAGATCAGTTGCTCAATGCTTCTGGTCCTGGAAGCTAGCACAGCAGCTTCAATATGAGTTTCTTGTTGCTCTTCATTTTTCTTTTTGTTTTCACTTGTGACTAAAAGCAAGAAGAAGGAAAGAAAGACAATGGGATGATGTTGAGGGAGCTCAGAGAATGATTCAGTGTGGGGCTGGCTCATAGGTGCGGCAGGAAGACATGCGTCCAGTTGCACCCTTGTACAAATATGCAGGTGTATCTTTATCAAATGTATTGGCTACATCTTGCCAGTATGAGGCAAGCTCCACCTGACTTGCCTAGTAGTACCTTCTAATTCTTCTCCATATGAGTTCTTGCCTGTTCTGTTTCTATCATCCTCCCTTTTCCGCTGAGGACTTTCAGCTGCTTCAAATCAGCTGGTTTCTTTGACCATGAGGCCACAAGAATAGGAAATGAAAACTGGGGGTGGATGGTGATTTTTGGCACTCATGCTCTACTTTCTTTATGTAGTTAAGAATTCCAAATGTTCTTGGCAGATCTTATCTTATATGTTCATTTGACCCTTATGGTTGATCTTTTGTCATGCAGGCATTGAAGTTTGTAAGCTTTCCTGTGCAGACACTTGCAAAGTGTGCAAAAATGATACCAGTCATGGTGAGGTGAACCCCTTTTGTCTGTTGTGTTTGTAAGAGTCAATCCAGTCTATTTTTAATACTGCTACCCCCTGCAGTGGGGTTTTTACTCATCAAGAGTTCTTTGTCTGACAGTTGTGGGGCACGGTGATATTGCGAAAGAAGTATGGATTCCATGACTATTTGGTGGCCCTCGTTGTGACAGCAGGCTGCACAATCTTCTTCTTAACAGGAGTATGAACATGTACTTCATCCTCTCTGCTGTTCCTTATGCACTTGAGCCTTATCATGTTTTAACTATTTTGTAGTGTACTGTTAAAGGAGGCAGCTGTGGCCTAGCTAGGGTGATCACACCTTATCTGATCTGACCTCTGAAGTGAAGCACCCTAGCTGAAAATATTCTGGGAATGGGTGACCTTGCAAGATAACATTACCACAAAGATCCATAGAACCCACCTCTGAAACAAGGCAATACCATCAACAGCACCAAGGGAAGAGGCTCTCAGTCAGGCTTGCTCTGTGGAATTTAGTGTCAATTTTTTTTCTTTTGTCCTCCAATGAGGTAGAGAAAATTAATTGTAATTTCTGAGGTGGGTTTAAATGTAGTTTTTGCATTGATGGATGACCATCAACTGCACTTTAGTCTTAAGATGTTAGTTCCAGTTGTGCTGTACTGGCACAACAGTTGCCTACAAAGTGTCATTTTGGAGTTTCCTCTGCAATCACATAGGTATGTTGATTGGTGAGTTTGTTGTTTAGGCTAAATGGCTCATCTGTAAGCATCCTTTATTTTCTCCTGAATTTTTGTTCTGGTTGATATATTGTCTGGTCTTTGGGAACAGGTGACACCAGGGGTGGTCCCCTACAACAATATTGTACAGAGCACTACATGGGGTGTTGTCCTCATGATTGGTTACCTTGGGTACATCTCCTGTCATGCACCCGAGGCCTTAAATCATGTACCTTGTTGATGTAAAATTGCTGCTCTGTGGGAACTTGTGTCTCCTCATGTAGCCATGCTTTCTGCATTCCTTGATGATGACAAAAGAAAGATCTTTGGAAGTACATTGTGATTCTGACACTTGCTTAAGGTCATGGCAGGTTTGATGGGTTCACTAGCACATTCCAAGACAAGTTGTTTAAAGGATACAATATGGATATTTACAACCAAATTCTTTATGTCACACTCTGCTCATGTGGTCTCAGTTTAACGGGTACAGATATCTCTTCCTACACCTGGTTTCCTTTGCATTCTCAGGGTCATGAATCTTTGGGTTGGTACCACTGTACTCAGGACAGCAGGATCACTTGTACATATGTCTTCTTTTGCTTCCCTAGTTTTGCTAGATTCTTGACAAGATGGTGCAACTGCAGGCCTACTTATCCAAGGGCAAGGGATGTTGGCTTTGTATTTTGTCCTGCGTCATCCTGATTGTCTGTTTGACATCATGCTTCTGTCTTTGGTACTCTTCACTCCTTATACCGAGAGCATTTCCAACAATGTGTGGTTTACCTCCAAAAACTTCAAATGCAGTAGTTATCTGTTTCCCTCTGCACTTAGTACATTCAGAAGTTGCAATATAATTGTTTGCTACATGGACAGGCAGCAACAACTAGCCAGTTTTTCATCTCCTACACCATTCGCACATTTGGGGCCCTCATTTTTGCCACAATCATGACCACAAGACAGGTGTGAAATTGCCCTTACCCCCTGGTGTGTTCTTGATGACTTCTTGTGCTTGACCTTGCAAACTGATATATACAGAATAGACTTAGAATTGCACATTGACATTCCTGAGCTAATAAAGGTGCAACCAATTATGTATCTGGTCACTAACAGTACCCTATAATTGAGCAGCCTATAGTAGGTCTGCCTAGTGCAAACACATTGTGCCAGATGGTAGGGCCACATTTGCCAGTATCATGAAAATGTGCTGTGGTACTGTGTGCTCATGCTGTGTGGTTCACTGTTATCTTTAGCAATTTTGGTGCGTATGGCTATTGGACAACTGAAACAGACTCAAGAACCCATTCATAACTGTCAGGCCATTCATCTTCAGTGCTATAACAGTGTACCTTCTGTTGAAAGTTGTTTAACATTCTATGGTATTAAGCTTCTGCACTCTCGGTACACTGTTAAGGGAAATAGGAGCTTGGATAAATCACAGTAGGGAAAGTGCAAAAAAGGAAATCAGTAGTTAATTTAGTCTGCCATGCAAGCTCTGACTGATTGACAGAGTGACTGGTCTCTGTTGTTTTTGGTTTTGGCACAGCTTATCAGCATACTGCTGTCGTGTATCTGGTTTGTGCACCCCTTGAGACTGCAGCAATGGGCGGCAACTGTGTGTCCCTCATTCACCTCTCTCTACAGAGACAAAAGTTACTTCTATGTTTTGTTATTTGCAGTAGCTGAACTTCAAGCTTAAACAAAAACTTCAGTTTTTGTAGCTCAACATAATTCATAAAATTGGTCATGAAACTTGCACTGAACAGTGATGCCTATTTCAACCTTGTGCAGGTATTGGTGTTTGGGTCTCTCTATTACAGGTCCTACTTGAATTCAAAGAAGCATACAAATGGTAATGACGCCTCAATTCTTCAACTTTCAAAAGGAATTGATAAAGCTGAGCTAGTGGCCCTCTTGAATGGGGCAAAAGATTCTGCTGAAAACAGTAGAGAAAGGGTAGCTGTAAAAGTGGAAAGCTGATTGTTTCAAACACATTTTCTGTCTGCATAGTTTCTGTACATACAAGTGTTTCAGATTATTGCAGGATTTAGTTTGAGGAATGTGTGATGCATAAAGTTGCATCCAAAAATTTCAATTCCAAGTTTTTGTTGTCCCTGAGTTTTGTGCAGTGGATGTTTCTGTTTTGTGGTTGTGGTGTCGAGTTATAGTGATAAACCAAGATTTTTGAGGCGTAGTTTCTTCATATGTAAATCCCTGCATTAAGAAACTCATGTTGGGTGGTTAGTTCACCTGCATAAAAGTACATCACTGATACCAGTGCATGTTCCGCAAAAGCATAACCGGCTTTAGGGGTACATGCCTCTTCCTCGAACATCGAAGCCCAAGAGTTGTCACATATTAAGCGGCTTGTATCTCATTGTATGGAGAAGAAGTGATCAATATCCATTCTGTGTATGGATGCAAAGTGATTTGCATCTACTCGCTGAGCAGGTAGGTCATCATTCATGGATGTAAGTGATGCTGGTTATGTTTGGTAAATCTGCTCAAGGAGCTGAGACCATTTTCAGTAACCGACAGCCTCTTGCCAGTCATGGGGTCCATAAGGTGTGCAGGGAGGATTGGTTTTTCAAACTCTTTTGTCATTCGACTTTGATATTGTCTATTCTTTATTCATAGTGAAGCTGTGCTGGCTCTGCCCAGATGGATCCTATGTAGGATTTTGTATACAATTTTAGGACTTGGTACACATTGGTTCGAATTTGGTAAAATTGTATACAATTCTAAGATCTTCTTGTTGCCAAATAAAAATATTTTTTTCCTCTTCAACTTCTTCTTCTCCTTGCTAAAAAAAAAAAAAAAAACTTTTTTCTCCACCACTTATTTTTTTTTTTAAAATTAATTTTTTATTTTCTTTTTCTATATAAAAATTTTTTT
>Ga0116230_10001191_pt1 | contig 24317 bp, 16 predicted proteins | sample S1TSphfallax_3_FD_88678 | JGI IMG/M metagenome (GOLD analysis project Ga0116230, IMG submission 88678) | Host-associated microbial communities from peat moss isolated from Minnesota, USA - S1T2_Fd - Sphagnum fallax MG | ecosystem: Host-associated > Plants > Peat moss > Unclassified | place... | reverse complement strand
GTAGAGGTCGAGCTTGCCGTCGTTGTCGTAGTCGCCCCAGCCGACGGAGACCAGGTGACGGTTGACGATCACGCCCATCTGCGCGGCGACATCGGTGAACTTGCCCGGCGCATCGTTGCGCATCAGCCAGCTGGGGCCGTAGTTGGCGTAGTAGAGGTCGAGCCGGCCGTCGTCGTTGAAGTCGCCCACGGCGATGCTCACGCTGCCCAGCTCGATCGAGCGGTCGCCGCCGTCGAGGCCCAGCTGCTTGCCGACTTCGGTGAAGTGGTCGCCGTCGTTGCGGTAGACGACGTTCTTCTGGCCGTTCTGGTCCGCCTCGAAGAGGTCGAGCTTGCCGTCCTCGTTGTAGTCGAACCACACGGCGCCCACCGTGCTGCGCGCGCCGGTGATACCCATCTGCTCGGCGACCTCGGTGAAGTGGTCGCCGTCGTTGCGGTAGAGCCGGCTGCGCTTTTCGCGGAAGGCAACGAAGAGGTCGGGCCGGCCGTCGTTGTTGAAGTCGACGAAGGTGGACTGCCGCGTCTCACCCCAGTCGTCGATGCCCATCTTCTCGGCGACATCGACGAAGTGGCCGTGGCCATCGCCCTTGTAGAGCCGGTTGGGCGTGGTGGCGTTGAAGGCGAAGCCGACGTAGAGGTCGAGGTTGCCGTCGCCGTCGAAGTCGCCCCAGGCGGCCGAGCGCACCGCGTTGTTGTCGGTGATGCCGGCCTCGAGCGAGACATCGACGAAGTGGCCGTGGTCGTTATGGAAGAGCTTGACCATGCCGCCGAAGTAGCCGACGAAGAGGTCCGGCCAGCCGTCGTTGTCGTAGTCGCCCCAGGCCAGTGAGATGGGCCGCTCGTCGGTGAACAGGTCGGTCTGCACGCGCTCGAAGGCGGCGTTCTTGGGCTCATCCTCGAACTCGGTCTCGGGATAGAGCAGAAGGCGGTCCGTGGTGACGGCCTCCACCTTGGCCTTGCTGAAGGCCAGCGGGAAGAACTTGCCGTCGCCCCACAGCGGCGCCAGGTCGGCGTAGTGCGGGCCGCCGGGCTGCGCGGAGTTGCCGGGGGCGTTGAGGCCGACGGAGTTGTCCCAGTCCTTCACGTCCATCACCAGCTGCACGGTGGCGCCATGCATCTCGTCGGCGCTGGTCTCGGTGGGGCTACTGGTGGCCTGCACGGTGTAGGCATCGCCGCCGCGGCGGACGGGCGCGATGGCAAAGACGCTCTTGTCGGCGGCGCTGAGCAGAGGGTGCTGGAAGCGGGCCTGATGGATGTCGCCCCATACCCACTTGGCCTCGTCGTCGCCGTACTTGGCGTGGAGCTCGGCCAGCGCCTGCGTGAGCGCCTGCAGCAGCAGTGCGTTGCGCGCCTCGACCGGCTTTTCGCCGAGGGTCTTGTCGGGATGCGTGGTCCACTCGACGACGTTGCGGACGTCGTAGCGGTTGAACTTGCCGCGCACCTCCTCCGGCAGGTGCGGCGCGTAGATCAGCGGCGTCAGCTTGAGCAGCCAGTACTCATAGACCGTCGGCGTGGTCGCGTTCTTGTCCACGACGAAGTCCCAGGCGGTGAGTTTATCGATGGCGGCCTGCACGTCCGGCTGGTCGGACTTGAGCCCCTTGAGCAGCGGGACAAGGACGCGCGCCGGCAGCGAGAGGTGGTCCTGCTGCAGCAGCTCCATATCGTCCAGCGTGAACTTCTTCTTCTCGCCCAGCACCTCGGTGATGCGGTCATAACGATAGGGTGCGCTGTACCCATAGCCGAGCGGTGTGCGGTAGCCGGGAAACAGCTTCGACACCACATCGTTGTTGGCCGAGGCATAGAAGCCGCGCGCGCCGTTCAGCTCATGCGGCAGGTCGAGCAGAGGCACAAAGCCGTCCCACTCATACTTGCCGTCCTTGCCCGGGACGGGCAGCAGGCCGTCCCAGTTCTTGCGCACCGGGCTGAGCGCGGCGGCGGTGTAGCCATAGTTGCCCTTGGTGTCGGCGTAGACGAGGCTATGGCTGGGCAGGTACCAGCTCTTGGCGACTCCGTTGCGGAACTCGTCCCAGTTCTTCGCCTACATCACGTTCATCGAGCCCAGGTAGCCCGCGCCGCCGGGCTCCGCGCCCACCCACTTGAGCGTATAGGCACGGTGCTTGGCCGCGTCCTCATACAGCACCGGGCCGTGGATCGTGGTCTTGACGTCGTAGACGACCGGGGCAAACTGGTTCGGCTTGACGTGGATGAGCTGGCGGTCGTGGGTCATCTGCTTCCACTCGCCCTTGTACATGTAGCGGTCGGGATGCGCGGGGTCGGTCTCCTCGACGTAGATGTCCTGCTGGTCGACGCCGAGGATGGTGAAGCCCCAGGCGATGTCATCGTTGTGGCCGATATTGATGCCGGGCGCGCCCGGCTCGGTGGCGCCGATGTCGTTCCATCCCGGCGCGTTGAGGTGGACCAGCATGCGCAGCGCGGGGTTGAAGACCTCGCGGTGGGGGTCGTTGGCGAGGATCGGCATGCCGGTGGAGGACTTGGCGCCGGAGATCACCCAGTTGTTGCTGCCGAGGTCGAAGTTGCTGTCCGGCTCGCCGCCGGGGACGCTGAAGATCTCGGCGAGCTGCGAGCCGCCTGCAGCGGGAGCGCCGGGCGAGCCCGCGGCCGGGGGTACCAAGGCGCCGGCGGGTGCACCGGCCGGCGCACCCGTACCGGGCCGGGCCGGCGGCGTGAACTTCCAGTTGAGGCTGCCCGCACCCTTGGCGATGTCGAGGATCTGCGGGTCGATGTCGTCGAGGTTGAGCCCGGCGGGGATGGTGAGCGCCTTGTGCGGCGTGGTGGGGAAGAGCTGCTCGGCCTTCTCGATGCCGTAGGCCTTGATGGCGAGTGCGCGGGCGAGCTCGCTCGATGCGTTGCTCGAGAGCGTCCAGGCGGGCATGCGCGTCAGCACGGTCTTCGCGGTCCAGGAGGGCTCGGGCTGGATGCCCATGATCTGGAACTCGACCGGCACCTTCTGCTGCTCGACGGCGACCTCAATGGCGGAGTTGACGCCGCGGGCGAAGGCGGTGAAGATCTCCGGGCCGTCGGGGTGGTACTTGAGCAGCTCGGCCTTCCAGTCGCCGCGGAAGGCGAGCAGACGGGCGAACTTGTCGCGCTCGACGTACTCCGGCCCCAGCACCTCGGCGAGCTTGCCCTCGCCGGCGCGCCGCCACATCTCCATCTGCCACATGTGGTCCTGCGCGGCGACGAAGCCCTGCGCGAAGAACAGGTCCCAGGTGTCCTGGGCGTAGATGTGGGGGACGCCCCAGCGGTCGCGCAGCACCTCGACCGGATGATGCAGGCCGGCCGCGGTGAGCGTGCCATCATGCTGGGCGAGCACGATGGCGGCCTGCTGCGCGAGCGTCTTCGGCGCCGGCGGTGCGAGCGGCGTGGTGGTCTGCGGGGCCGCGGCCTGCTGGGCGAAAGCATGGGGCTTGCCGGCGAAGGCAAGCCCCAGGAGGAAAATCGATACCGTTGTCCCAAACCTCATCGGCGTGGCTCTCCGCGGCGCGCGGACCAGGCCGCGCGCCGCCGCTGGTGCTAGTGGACCTTGAAGTTGAAGCGCGCACCGTACTGCAACTGCCGCGGCGGGTTGGCCGAGGAGAGCTGCAGGAAGGACGGCGAGGTGATGACACCGCTCGGCGGCAGGAAGGTCGGCGTGTTCGTGAGGTTGTAGGCCTCCATGAACAGCTCCAGCCGGTACTTATCGCCGAAGTTGAAGCCCTTGGTGCCGCGCACCTGCACCGTCTCCAGGCCGTCCGGCTGGTCGAGCTGCGCCAGCGTAACGGGAGCGAGGCCGAGTACCGGGATCTGCCGACCGCCTGTCCCCAGGGGCGTGGGTGTGGTCGCGGTGCGGTAGTAGTTGATGATGCCCAGCAGGCGGTTGTCGCTGCGGCCGCCGGCGTACTTGGGCAGCCCGGGCGGACGGTCCTGGGTGTTGCCGTCGCCGTCGTAGTCCGCGCCGAAGGTGATGTTCCACGGCGGGCCGGTGGCCAGCTGCACGATGCCGGAGAGCTCAAAGTCCAGCGGCAGCTTGAAGGTGCCGGTGAGCGCCAGCACGCTGCGCCGGTCCTCCTCGTCGATGCCGCGGTCATTGTTGCCGTAGAGGTGGTAAGGGTCGGTCGTCGCGGCGGTGTTGTCGTCGAAGCCGTCCGAGATGACCTTGGACCAGGTGTACGCCGCCTGCACAAACGCTCGCTTGTACTGCGACTTCACCTGCAACTGCAGCGCCGAGTAGTAGGAGCTGGTGGTGCTGTTGAAGATGGACGTTGCACCAAACTGCGGCAGCGGCCGGGAGATGGGAGTGCACGCCGCTCCGCCAGTGGCGCAACCCGCAGGCTTGCCGATCGGGCCGGTCGTCGGCTGGTTGCCGTCGTGGCCGGTCTGCAGGCCGGTCTGGATCTGGCGGATGCCGTCCAGCGTGATGGTGGTGTTCTTGAAGAGCGACTTCTCCACCCCGGCGGTGAGCTCGTAGATGTAGGGAATGCGCAGGTTGTCGCCCACCAGGTAAAGGGTGCGGCCGCCGTTCATCGCCACATACTGCGGCAGGGTGAGTCCACCCAGCACCGCGGTCTGGCTGGGATAGGTGGCCAGCAGCGTCGGGTTGGTGATCGAGACCGTGTAATTGTCTTCGGTCGCCTCCATCTGGGTATCGAAGAACGGCCGGTTGCGGGCCGCGTAGCCGCCGTAGCCGGCGCGGATGACCGTCTTGCCGTTGCCGAAGAGGTCATACGCCAGGCCCAGGCGCGGCTGCAGCGCCTTCAGGTAGTTGCCCCGCCCCTGCGTGATGAAGGTCCCGATGCCGGGAAACTGCGGGTTGCTGAACAGGTTGTTGGAGTAGCGGTTGTCGCGCAGGTTGGTCTCCAGGTCATAGCGCAGGCCCGCGTTGAAGGTGAGCCTGCTGGAGAGCTTAATATCGTCCTGAACGAAGAAGCCGAGCTCGGCGTTGCGGTACTCGACGGTGGTCGCGCCCGAACCGACGGTGTACGCGGTGGGCACGGTCGCGGTGTTGCTGCTGAAGGTCCACGCGCCGGCGCCGTAGAAGTTGCCCTCCTGGTGCAGGTCCTCATAGGCGGTACGCATACCCGCCTTGATGGAGTTGCGGCCCTTGGTGATGTAGAAGGTGTCGTTGATGGCGCTGCGGCGGCGCGGATAGCCCTGCGGCAGGTTGGGCGGCGTACCCGAGGTGAAGGACGGCCGGATGATCTCCGGGCCCGTCGCCGTCTGGTAGCGCAGCGTGTTCTGGTCCAGGTACTCCACCTGCGCGTTGTTCAGGATCGCCGGCGAGAAGATGTGGATGTACTGCACCAGCATGTCGTTGAAGATGATGTTGTAGTTGTCGGTGAGCTGGTAGGCGGAACGGATCTTCTCGTTCTCGAACAGATACCGGAATATCAGACTGTCGGCGGAGGTCAACTGGTGGTCGACCTTGGTCTGGATGGTCTTCTCGTCGGTGGAGCCGGGATAGATGCCGTTGTAGGTGGTGGCAAAGGGGTTGGACGCCGGCAGCGATTCCACGAAGGAGTTGGACTGGCTCAGATACTCGTCGGCGAAGAAGAAGTGCGTCCTGTCCTTGATGATGGGTCCGCCGAAGGTGGCGCTGGTGTGGAGCTGGCTGTAGGGCGGCTGCGCCGTGGTGACGTAGTAGTTGCGCGCGTTGAGCGTCTGGTTCTGCCCGAAGTAGGAGAACATGCCGTTGTATTGATTGGTGCCCGAGCGGGTGACCACATCGATGACGGCGGTGCCGGCGCGCGAGTACTCGGCGTCGTACTGGTTGTGCAGTACGCGAAACTCCTGCACATCGTCCTGATTGATGTCCACGATCGCGATGCCATAGATGGGGTGGTCGAGGTCCGAGCCGTCGACGATGGTGGAGTAGCCGCTGCGCACGTTGGAGCCGCCGAGGGTGGTGTTCTCGTCGAAGCGCGCGTCCGTGGAGAGCGACGGAGCGCCGCCCGGCACCAGCTGCGCCAGCCCGGTGAAGCCGCGCTGCAGCACCGGCAGCTGGTCGAGCTGGGTGCGGCTGACGACGCCGGAGACGTCGCTCTTGGTGGTTTCGATCTCCAGGCCTTCCTGCTCGGTGACGGTGACGGAGTCGCTGCCGGCGGCGGGCCGCAGAGCCAGATTGAAGGCGGCCACCTCACCGACCGTCAGCGGGAGGATGCGCTCGGAGCTGGCAAAGCCGGTGAACGAGGCCTTGACGCTGTACTTGCCCGAGGGCAGGGCCGGCGCGACGACCAGGCCGGCGCTGTCGGTCTTGAAGGTGTGAACGATGCCGGTGTCGATGTCGGTGACCGTCACGGGCACGCCCACCAGGACGGCGCCGGTGGAGTCGACCACATCCACGCGGATCTCCGCGGTCTGCGCGCGGCCGGACGGAACCAGCACCAGCGCCACAGCCATCCCAAGTACGACCCCCCAAAACGTCCACGGAAGCCTTTTGCCTACCGGCTTATCCATCATGCTTGCTGTCATGCTTGCTGTTCTCCCTATAAGTACAAATGCTGAAAGCCGCTCGCCTCGAAAAGGTCTGCCCATACATACACCGGTAAGTTCACTCGCCGGATGGAGAGTGGTATCGATGTGAACGGGACGGACTAAGTTACATATTGCTAGACAGCGTAGGGCCGGGGGTCAATCCCGTCCAATTGAAATATTTGTTGTACCGATAAAGAAAATTGTGGTACTTCTCAGTATGGCCACCCGAAAAAATGACTTTCTGCACACGTGCATGTTGGCAAGCCTTCGGGGGGGCTTATCGGCGTTTTCCACCGTCCGCAGCCGATGTCGGTAGGCCGTGCGCGGGGCTGTGGAAGCCACCAGTCGTCAGAAGACCCTGCTTGCCTGCAAATCGTTGAGTCGTCTTAGCCGATCACGCATCAGTTCCAGCTACATCGCCCAGATGCAGCCCGTATTCGGAGAAGCCAATGGACTTCAGGATTCGTCAGCTTCAATGCTTTCTGGTTCTCGCGGAGAAGCTCAACTACGGCCAGGCCGCCCGCTCGCAGTACATGACCCAGCCCACGCTGAGCTTCCAGATCAAGTCGCTGGAGGAGGACTTCGGCGCACGGCTGTTCGACCGCAGCCACAAGGGCGTCTCGCTGACGCCGGCGGGGCGGCAGCTGGAGGCCTCGGCGCGCCGCATCCTGGCCGAGGTGGAGACGGTGCAGCGCGAGATATCCGGGCTCGCCTCGCGCACCCCGCTGCGCGTCTGCTGCAGCCAGGCGGGGCAGTTTGAGATTCTGCCCAGGCTCATCCGGCAGCTGGCCGAGACCGACCCCTCGCTGCATCTGGAGCTGGAGCCGATGGTGCCCGAAGAACGGGTACAGGCGCTGATCGCCGGCAAGCTGGATGCGCTGATGATGGTGGCCCCGGTGCAGGCGGCAGGGGTGAGCTTCCAGCTGCTGCGCCGGGAGACGCTGATGGCAGTGCTGCCGGATACGGCGGAGAACCGCGCCCGGGGCCGCATCTCCATCCGCGAGTTCGCCACCTTCCCGCTGCTGACACCCACCGAGCGCGAGTGCAGCTACTGCAAGGAGATGACACTGGCTGTCATGCGCCCCTACCAGCTGCCGCAGGAGATAGTCGAGACGCCGATCAACCTGAACGTCGTCTTCGCGATGGTCGCCGCGGGCAAAGGGGTCTCGATGTCTTCGGAGTCGTTGCTGGGGGTGCGCTTCCCTGGCGTGGTGCTGGTGCCGTTTGAAGAGAGCCTGCCCCGCACCAAGCTGGGCGTGGCCTGGCGCACCAAAGACACCTCACCGGCGCTTAGGACCTTCCATGAGGCGCTGGTCAAGGCGGCCTACCGCCCGTCCCGCGGCATGGAGATGCCGCAACTGCCGGTCTTCGGGGATATCGCCCCCTACACCGACATGGCCGAGCTGCCTGAGCAGTAGCAGCGCGGTCCACTGCGCCGCAGAGGAACTGCGTTGCGACTATGCGATACCGCCTAGTCGCGGCGGCCGAGGGTCGGCGGCCCGTCCGAGCTGGTGGAGGAGGGCGCGTTGGGGTCGTTGTTGGTGCCGCTGGTGCGGCGCAGCGTGGGCTTGGAGCCGCCCTTCTTGTCGTTGAGGCCGCGCTTGTTCTGGATGCGCGCCAGCCGCGCCTTGACGGTGTCGAACTCCGAGGTGGTGACCAGGTAGTCCGGCCGCGCGGGCAGGATGGTGGCGATCTCATTCTCGGTGGCGACGATGCGGTCGGGCGTGGCCGGGTGGTCGCTGAATGCCTTGGAGAGCGCGCCGGGCTTGTGCTTCTCCAGCGCGTCCAGCTTTTCAAAGATGGAGACCATGCCCTGCGGGTCGTACCCGGCACGGTAGGCGTACTGGATGCCGAGGTAGTCGGCCTCGGCTTCATACTCGCGGGAGAACTGCAGGAAGGTCAGCGGCACGGCGAGCTGCGCGGCCTCATAGATGCCGTAACCGGTCCAGGTTCCCTGGGTAAAGATCATCAACGGGATCGAACCGATCTGCATGTAGTTCAGCTTGGTCATCTCGCGCGCGGCGTGGTGCGCGGCGACGTGGGCGATCTCATGCGCCATCACGCCGGCCAGCTCGTCCTCGGAGTCGCAGGCGAGGATCAGGCCGCTGTTGACGTAGAAGAAGCCGCCGGGCAGCGCCATGGCGTTGATCTCGTCGGTGTCGAGCACCTTGATGGTGAAGGGGACCTTGGCGTCGGAGTTCTTCACCAGGTTCTGACCGACGCGGTTGACGTACTCCACCACGACCGGGTCGGTGACCAGGTGCGAGGACTTCTCAATCTCCATGGAATACTGCTTGCCGGTGCCGATCTCCCAGTTGGTGGAGTACCAGTTGCCCATGCCGCGGCCGCCGATGTTGCGGGTGCCGACGGCGTCGACGTCATCCTCGCTGCCCTTCTTGATGTGGGGGTCGAGCTGGTCGCCGGGCGAAGGGATGGCGTCGGCCTTCTCCGCCGGCGGCGCGTTCTTGCCGGGCTTGGCCTTGGGGCCGGCTGCGGGCGTTTGTGCCGTGGGGGCGCTGGCGTCGGGGGTGGTGCCGGCCGCGGGCGTCGTCTGGCCCGGCGTGGTCTGGCCCGGCGTGGTCTGGGCCGGTGTGCCGGCTGCGGGCGGCGTGGACGGCTGCTGGGCGGCGGCGGCGAAGGCGAAGAGAGCGAGAAGTGTGGCGAAGGTGGGGGTGCGCATGGGAGACTCCCGGAGAGCCCGCGGCCTCGACCGTTCCGGCGCAGCTCTGCTTACTATTGTAGACGCTATTTCCAGCGGCTTGGATTACCTGAGATGTCCTGCTTTCGAAGCGGCTATCCCGATGTGGTGGGGTGAACAGGCGGGGGGCAAAGGCGCTCAATGCAGCCAATCCCTTCGGGGCTGAAGCCTGGGTTCCCTTCTCAACCGTTACCGGACGAGCTAAAGCTCGTCCCCTTCAAAGCCAAGGTCGGGAAGGGCGCGGCTTACCAGGTGTTGTAGCTGGTGCCCTGGCTGGAGACGGCCTGGGAGCCGGAGTGGACGTTGTCGATGCCGCCCTGGGTCTCGTTGATGTCGGTCATGGCGTCGGACTGGTCGACCATCCAGGTGTCGCTGCGGTTGGTGAGGGGGTCGTTGGGGATGGACTTGAGGTAGCCGGCCTGCACCAGGTCGTCGAGGCCCTGGGGCGCCTTCTCTTTGTCCACGGTATAGCTGTCGATGGCGGTGCGCATGGTGTGCAGGTCCTCGCGCAGCACGGCCTCCTTGGCGTGCTGCACGGCGCGGATGTAGCTGGGGATGGCAATGGCGGCGAGGATGCCGATGATGGTCATGACGATCATCAGCTCGACCAGGGTGAAGCCGCGCTCGGCGCCACGCTTAGCGGAGCGCGGCGCCGGTCGGGCCGGAGCGGAGCGAGTGCGGATTGGGCGGGCGGCTACCATGTGTTGTATTTCGTTCCGTCCAGCGCGGTGCCGGAGCTCCTGGTATAGACATCGTAGACGTTCTGGCCGCCGAAGCTCTGCGAATCGGGCTCGTCCTGGTTGGAGCGCAGGCCCCAGTCGGTGGTGCCGGTCATGGGGTCGACGGGGATGGCGCGGAGGAAGCGCATGCGCTTGTCCTTGACGTCGACGCCGTCGACCAGGGTCTGGAGGTCGGGGGGATAGTTGTTGCTGTCGGCTTTGGTCTGGATGCCGCCGAGGTCGGCGACGTCCTTGTACTTGTCGATGGCGTGGCGCATCTCCCACAGGTCGGCGCGCAGCTCGCGCTCCTTGGTGCGCTTGACCTCGAACTTGACCGCGGGAACGGCGGCGGTGGCGAGGATGGCCAGGATGGTGATGACGATGATGAGCTCGGTGAGCGTGACGCCGGCCTCGGGGGCGAGACGGCGGCGGGCTCGGCGATGGAGTGCGGTCACCATGGGAGTTCGACGGGACGCCGCGGCAAAGGACAGCCGCGGGCTATGGAGCGTCGACTGGACGCTTATTTTGGCGTCCACTATTTGACGTGCACCACGGCCTGCGAGCCGACCGCGGACAGGGCGTTCTGATGGCTGTCGCGGGCGCCGATGCGGGTGAGCGCGAGCGTGGCGTCGCCGGGGGCGAGCGCCTTGAAGGTGAGGGTGCAGACGGTGCCCTGGCCGTCGATGCCGCGAGTGTTGGGTGGGCGCGTGGTGGAGATGGTCACCGCGCCGTTGCCCTCGTCGCGATGGACCATGGCGACGGCCTGGCCGTCCTTGCCGAGCAGGTCGCCGGCGTCGACGTTGACCAGCGCGAGCACGCGGGGGTCGAACTGCATCTGCAGCGGCAGGCTGAAGAGGTCATGCGCGTTGGCGGCGAGCACAGCGACCTGGAAGGTGGCGCCGACGGACTGGTTGGCGACCGCGGGCACGACGCTGAGGGCGATGGGCGGCGTGGGCGAGGCGGCCGCGACGGCATTGGCCGCGGCGGTGCCGGCGGCCGCGGCGGCCGCGCCGGGTACGACCGTGCCCGGAGTGAGCGGGCGGGCGTCGGCGGCGAGCTTGCCCAGCATGGAGCTGGCGGCGTTGGCGGCCGAGATGGTGGGCTGCGCGGGCGTGGCCGCGACGTTGACCGGGACGGCCGTCTTGGGCGTCTGGTGCAGCAGCTCGATGGACTGGCTGGTGCCGGTGTAGATGGCGCGGGTGTTCTCGTCGGTGATGATGGACTCGCGGACGATGTGCGGGATGATCAGGAAGACGATCTCGTCGGACTGGTTCTCTTTGTCCTGGCTGGCGAAGATGTACTTGAGCAGGGGCAGCTCGCCGAGCCCGGGAGTGCCGTTGACGCTGCGGGTGTCCTGGCGCTGCAGCAGGCCGGCGAGGATGGAGGGCTCACCGTCCTTGAGCTGGATGACCTGGTCGGCGACGCGCTGCGAGATGATGGGCTCTGTGACGCCGGAGATGGTGACCGAGCCGTTCTGCGCGGAGACCTCGATCTTGAGCTTGAGCGAGATCTCGCGGTCGTAGTGCACGGTGGGGGTCATGTCGATGTTGACGCCGACATCGAGGTAGGTGAACTGGGTCTGCACGCCGAGCGAGGCGGTGGTGACGGCGGCACCCGCGGAGTACGAGCCGGTGGCGACGGGGATCTTGGAGCCGATCTTGAGCGTGGCGCGCTGGCCGTCGGTGGCGCGGATGCGTGGGTTCTGCAGGATGCGGGTGTCGGAGTCCGAGAGCAGCGCGTTGACCGTGCCGCCGGAGACCGAGACGGCGAAGTTGGTGGCGTTGATGTTGGCCAGGCTGTTGAGGGTGAGGCTGCTGGTGTTGGTGGCCGTGGTGGCCGTGGTGGTCGTGGTGGTGCCGGTGGTGTTGTTGGTGGTGGTGGCGTTGGCGTTGGAGGCCTGCGGGGTGAGGCCGAAGCTGGTGGGCAGCGTGATGCCGAGATTGCGGATCTTGTCGCGGCTCACCTCGAGCACGGCGACATCGACGACGACCTCCGGGCGGGTGCGGTCGAGATCGTTGATCAGCTTTTCGGCGAGGATCAGCTCGTCGGTGGTGGCGCGCATGACGATGGCGTTCTGGCTGGCGACCAGGTAGAGCTTGACGCTGGGGTCGAGCAGGTTGCGCAGGGCGACGAGGATCTCGTTGGCATCGTTCTGCTGCGAGGCGTTGGTGAGGTAGAAGGTCTGGACGGCGAGGTCGTCGAGGTCGGTGCGCTTGGTGCGGTTGTTCTGGGCGACGAAGATGGTGTTCGAGGTGACCGGCTTCCAGAAGGTGCCGCTGAGCGTGCCGACGATGCGCAGGGCGTCGGCCAGCGAGACGCTGGTCAGGTCCACCGGGATGCGCTTGGAGGTGTACTCGGGGTCGAAGATGACGTTGAGGCCGACGGCCTTGCCGATGGCCTGATAGACGATCTTGGTGTCCTCGACCATGTGCAGGGTGACGGGGTCGTTGGAGACGGGCTGCAGGACCACCGGCGCGCCCATGGAGGCGATGTCCTGCTGCACCTTCTCCTGGTAGGGGGTCTGCTCATTGAGGCCGGGGACGAGCGGGACACCGTGGGTTGCGCCAGGCGGCTGGTTGGCGGCTGCACCGCCAGGGCCGGCGATCTTCTCGGTCAGCTGCAGCTCCTGCGCGGCGGCCTGGTTGCCGGGGTCGATCTGCAGCGCGCGGGCGAACTCGTTCACCGCGCCGCCGACGTCGCCGGACTGGCGCAGCACGCGGCCGCGGTCGACGTGCAGGTTGGCGGCCTGGAAGCGCAGGCGCTCATAGTGGGTCTTGTAGCGGAGGTCCTTGGGCTTCTTCAGGTGGGCCTGGCGGTAGTCCTCGAAGGCCGCGTCATAGTCTTCGCGGGCCTCGGCGTTGGCGCCGCGCTTGCTCCAGCCGGCCGCGGACTGGGCGTGGGCGTGGGGCGCTAAGGCCTGCGCCATGGGCAAAAAGAGCGCCAAAGCCAGCAGCGCCCGCCAGGTCCGGGCCGGAAACGCGCTCACTCGCTTCCATGGTTGCCGCTTCGATGGTTGCAACGATTGCACTTGCCGATCCTGCATGAGGGACGCCCGCTCCAGATGGCCACGGACGTTGAGCTCGAAGCCTGGCCGCGCGCGGTACGGGGAGCAGGGGTAGGGGCGCTCCGTGGCTGCGTCTGCCGCGGTTTCGAGCGGTGGGTCGGGCTGCTTGAATACTACCATCGGCTACTTTCGGTCCCCGGCCCTCCATAGGGTCCAGCAGGGCGCGGGTGGGCTGTTTGGAGTTCGCGAAGGCTTGTGGCCTGCGCGCGGCTGGGTCTGCGGTGGGACTGCGGTAAGGACGTCAGCCTTTCTGCTAGCATTTGAAATTATGAACGTTCTGCGGACGGACAATGGCAGGAAGACGAGGGCGGGCCAGTAAGGACCCGCTCCCATACGCTGCCGAAGGACTTCAGACCGTTGGACGCAGGCGTTGCGCTTTCGTCGTACCTCCCACCATATTCCCGCCGCATCCCCCTCCACATCCCAAGTTGGGACGAGTGGAAAGTGGAACGGCCCGTTTGCTCCGAAGTGACCCCCGATGCCTCGATCCCTCTCCAATCCGACCACGCCCGCGGCCAGCGCCAGGCCGGTGAAGGCGAAGGACCGCGACCCGGTGGCCTCCGGGCAGCGCGACGCGGCCTTCAACCGCTCGGCCAGCTTCCACTACTTCCTCACCGACCGGTTCGAGTGCGGTGTGGCGCTGTGCGGCACCGAGGTGAAGTCGATCCGCGAGGGCAACGCCAACCTGAAGGACGCCTACGGCCTGCTGAAGGACGGCGAGGTCTTCCTGCTGAATGCACACATCGGGCCGTTCTCGCACGGCAACAGCATGAACCACGACTCGCTGCGCACGCGCAAGCTGCTGCTGCACCGCAAGGAGATCGAGAAGCTGGAGGGGCTGACGCGGCAGAAGGGCTATACGCTGATCCCGGTGAAGCTCTACTTCCGCAACGGCCGGGTGAAGTGCGAGCTGGCGCTGGCCAAGGGCAAGCAGGACTGGGACAAACGCGAGACCGAGCGCAGCCGCGAGGCCGACAAAGAGGCGCGGGCGGCCATCGCGCGCAGCCAGCGGCGCTGAGCTCACACACGCCGACGGCCCTGGCAGCGCAGTCGTCAGGGGATGACCAGGCAGGCACGCCCACGCAGGAAGGCGGTCGCACGCGCAGCGGCTGGGCTATCATTCGCAATACCGCAGCGGGCCTTCCATTGCCGCGACCGGCAATAGTGGGTTCGTAGGCAATTCCGTAGGCAGTTAGGCAGTACAAGGAGCGCTTCAGCATGAGGACGATGGAGACCAAACGACCGGCGGCCCGGGAATGGCTGCACAGGGCCACGCTGCTGGCCGTGCTGGGTACGGTCGCGCCGGGTGTGCTTCTCTGGAGCGTGGTCCCGAGCGCGCAGGCGCAGACCGAGCCCGGGCAGAGCCGGCTGGCGCTGCCCGACCGCCGCCACTGGGTGGAGGTGTGCCATGAGCTGGAGGCTGCGCCGCTGGATGACCAGGCCAACCGCGACGCGGAGATGGCGCTGCAGGAGATCAAGCAGGATGTCGAGTTCCACATGGAGCTGGGGCCGGCCTTCTTCAGCTTCGTCCGCGACCTGAACAGCAGCGGCTACCCCTACCAAGCGCAGATGGTGCGGCTCTACATGCTGGGCAGCAGCGCCTACCTGGTGGAGACCGGCAGGAACGATACCAACGCCAGCAGCGTGGCGGCGCTGACCAGCGTGGTGAAGGGCTACAACGCGGTGCTGCAGAAACAGCCTACGGCGCGGACCAAGGTGCTGGACACGCTGCTGATCGCGGACATCAAGGGCAAGCTGCCGGAGTACGTGGCCAAGGCGCATTAGCGGCACACCCGCTCCGCGCAAGCATTTGCGGCCAGGGTCGGGTGGGCCCTCGTGCGGAGCCCCGCGACGGGATACGATAGCTGCGTGAACGTCAAACTTCAGTTTCAGGACCCTGCGGGCTTTGCGACGCCGCTGCTGGCGGTGTTCGCTGTGGATATTGCCACTTCGGCGGCGGATGCGGCCTCGCCCGCGCTGCTGACGACCAGCGACGCGCTGGCCGGGGCGGCCGCTCCGTGGCTGGTCTCCGGCGAGTTCAAGGCCGCGCCGGGCGAGACCCTGCTGCTGCATGCGCCGGCCAACATGCGCGCCGAGCGGCTGCTGGTGGTGGGGCTGGGCCGCGCCAATACCCTGAGCATCCACGATGTGCGCAAGGGCGCGGGTGTGGCAGTGCGCTGCCTGAAGCCACGTGGCCTGCGCGAGCTGGCCATCGCCTTCCCTGAGGACAGGGCGCTGGCCGACGAGCACATGGACTCGCTGCCCTGCGAGGGCGCCGCGCGCGCGCTGGCCGAGGGCGCGCTGCTGGCCGACTTCGAGATCGACACCTACCGCAGCGAGCCCAGCGACAAGAGCGTGCACGCGGCGACCGTCCTGCACCGGGAGACCGACAAGCACAGCGAGGCGGAGATGCAGAAGGGCTTCGCCGAGGGCGCGATCGTGGGCGAGAGCCAGAACTTTGCCCGCGCGCTGATCAACGAGCCCGGCAACGTGCTGACGCCGACCGAGCTGGGGCGGCGCGCGGCGGCGATGGCCGAGAGCTGCGGCCTGGCCTGCGAAGTCCATGGGCTGGACAAGATTCTGGAGCTGAAGATGGGGGCCTTCGCCTGCGTGACCCAGGGCTCCGCCCAGCCGCCGGCGCTGATCGTGCTGCGCTACACCCCGCCTGCGCCTGTCGCCGAGGCGCCGCTGCTGGGGCTGGTCGGCAAAGGCATTACCTTCGATACCGGCGGCATCTCCATCAAGGGCGCCGAGAACATGGACAAGATGAAGTACGACATGGCCGGCGCGGCCGCGATGCTGGGCGCGATGCGCGCCGTGGCGCTGCTGAAGCCGGCGGTGCCTGTACTGTGCGTGGTGTGCAGCTGCGAGAACATGCCCGACGGCCGCGCGGTGAAGCCGGGCGATGTGGTCACGGCGATGTCCGGCACGACCATCGAGATCCTGAACACCGACGCCGAGGGCCGGCTGGTGCTGGCCGATGGCCTGCACTACGCCAAGACGCTGGGCGCGGTGCGGCTGATCGATGCGGCGACCCTGACCGGCGCGATCGGCACCGCACTGGGGCTGGTGAACGCCGGGCTGTTCTCCAACGACGACGAGGAGGCGCAACGGTTCCTCGATACGCTGCCGGTGAGTGGAGAGAAGTTCTGGCGGCTGCCCTGCACCGACGACTACAAGGAGCAGATCAAGAGCCAGATCGCCGACATCCGCAACACCGGCGGCAGCCGCTACGCCGGAGCGACGGCAGCGGCGATGTTCCTGCGCGAGTTTGCCGGCAAGACGCCGTGGGTGCACCTGGACATCGCCGCGACGGCGTGGAAGGACGACAACGAGCCGTGGCAATCGCGCGGGCCGACGGGGATCGGGATGCGCAGCATCGTGGAGTGGGTGCGCAGCTATAGCCAGTAAAGCCCGCGCTACATCGCGCTGGGGACCTCAATGCCGAGCCAGTGGAGCGCGCGCAGCAGCTCGCGGCGGGCGACCGCGGCGGTGGCCAGCAGCAGCGTGCGCCGGTCGGGGTCGGTTTCGGTAAGGATGTGGTGGCGGTGGTAGAAGTTGTTGAACTGCTGCGCGAGCGTGAAGCTGTAGCGCGCGAGCACGGCGGGCTCGGCGGCGGCGAGCGCCTGCTCCAGCACCAGCGAGAGCCGCGAGGCGGTGAGCCAGACCTCCCAGACGCCGGTGCCGGCCTCGCCGGTGAGCAGCGCGGTGAGGGCTTCGGCGGGTGAGCCGGCGACGGCGGCGAGCGCGTCCTCGGCGGCCACGCCGGCCTTGCGAAAGATGTTGGCGGCGCGGACGGCGGCGTACTGGATGTACGGCCCGGTCTCGCCGTCGAAGGCGAGTGCGTCCTTGTAGTCGAAGGCGATGGTGGTGTTGCGGGTGAAGCGCAACAGGAAGAAGCGCAGCGCGCCGACGCCGATGGCGTGGGCGATGGCGGCGCGCTCCTCGGCGGGCAGCTCCGGGTGGCGTTCCTCGACCTCGGCGCGGGCGGCGGCGACCATGCGGTCGATCAGGTCGTCGGCCTTGACGCCGAAGCCCTTGCGGCCGGAGACCTCGATGAAGTTGCGGGCGCGGTCCTCGCCGGAGAGGGTGTAGCCGAGCTCCTCGGCGGTGCGCGCGGTGAGGCCGACGAAGGCGTAGTTGACGTGGGTCAGGCGGGCGGCCTCGGCGGCGAAGCCGAGCACGCGCAGGGCCTCGCGCACCTGGCGCTGGGGGTCGTCCTGGCGGGAGTCGATGACGTTGTAGGCGGCGTCGACGAAGTTGAACCTGGGCTGCGGGCGGTCCGCCTCTGCGCCGGCTTCGGGACGGGTCTCGACCGAAGAGACCCAGCAACGGTGCGCGCCCTCGCTGTGGAGGTAGCTGCGGAAGAGGCGCAGGCCGAACTCGCAGCCGGGCAGCAGGCCGAACTTCCACAGGTGGTAGGCGATGTCCTTGCCGACGTAGGTGACGGTGCCGTTGGAGCGGATGAGGATGCGGGCGTCCTCATCGGGGCCTGCGTCGGCAGATGGAGACTCGGGATCGGCAGCGGAATCGGCATTGCTATCCGAGGACGCCCGGCGCATCACCCAGCAGCCCTTGTTCTTGCCCTCGGTCTCCAGGTACAGCGCGCCCTTCTCCACCATCAGCGCGCGCGCGGCCTCCCAGAAGTGCAGGTGCAGGATCTCGCTCTCGCGGGGCAGGAAGTCGTACTCGATGCCGAGCCGCTCCATGGTTTCGAGGTGGCGGCGCAGCACGCCCATGGCGATGAGGTCGGCGATGGCGGCGGTCTCGTTGCCGCCGGCCTCAATGGCGTGCAGGGTGTCGAGCCGCAGCTGCTTACGCGCGGGCGTCTGCGCGGGGTCGGCCTCATACCAGCGCGAGACCTCGGCGTAGAGGTCCCAGCAGGCGTAGTCGAGGCGCTCACCCTTGGCTTCAAGCCCGGCGAGCCAGCCCTGGACGGCGGCGAGGTCCATGCCCTGCAGCACGGTGACGGCGACGACGATGTCGGCGACCTGCACGCCGGTGTTGTCGATGTAGTTCTGCACGCCGGTGACCCAGCCGGGCTTGAAGGCGTCCTGGCGCAGCATGCGGGCGAAGGTGTCGCCGAGCACGGCGTTGCGCAGGTGGCCGACGTGGGCGGCCTTGTTGGGGTTGATGCTGGTGTGCTCGACCATGCTGAAGTCGTCGCCGGGCAGCACGCTGTGCTCATCGCGGGCCATGCGATGCACCAGCGCGGAGCGGTCGAGACGCACGTTCAGGTAGCCGCCGCCGGCGACCTCCACGGCGGCCACGCCGGGGGTCGCGGCCAGCAACGGCTGCAGCTGCTGGGCGAGCGCCCGCGGCGGCTGCTTGAGCCGCTTGGCCAGCTCGAAGGCGACCGGCAGGGCCATCTCGCCGAACTCGATCTTCGGCGGCAGCTCGACGACGAAGGTCTCGAGCGCAATGCCGTAGCGCTGCTCCAGCACCTCGCCGATCTGTCGCTGCAACCGTTGCTGCAATGTCCTGTACATGGGTATAAGGTTCCTGCGGTGCGTTGCTGCGGGGGATTGCGGCTAGGCCATGCGTCTAGGGTAGATGCGCGGGCAGGCTGTCGATCTCCTCCAGCAGCGGGCGGCGGCGGGCCAGGTGCACGCGGTGGGCCAGAAAGAGCGCGCCGCCGACGGCGGTGATGGTGATGAGCAGATAGACGTGGATCAGCAGGCCGAAGAGCCCGGCCGCGCCGGCAGCCGCGCCGTGCCGCTGTAGCGCGTCTTTGCAGGCCCACTCGAAAGGACCAATGCCGCCCGGCGAACTGGGGATGAGGAACGAGAGGTTGGCCTGCGACACCGCCGCCCAGGGGCCGGCCCAGTCGCTCTTCAGGCCGACCAGGTGAGCGGCTGAAACGTACAGCAGGCCTTCCAACCCCCAGGCGACGAAGCTGTACACCACCAGCATCAGGGTGCCGAAGACGCCGATCTGGCGGATGCAGTCGATGGCCAGCAGAATCCAGTGCTCCACCTTCGCCAGGCGCTGGTTCGCGATGCGCGCGAACAACTTCTTTATGGGGCCTTCCAGCGTGCGCGCGCCGAAGACCAGCACCAGCAGGCCGAGGGTCGAGACCGCAATCCCGGCCTCCGCGGCCAGACGGAGTTTCGGGGACACGCCCGCGCCGATGGTCACTACAAACAGAATCGCCAGCGTGAAGATATCCAGCAGCTTTTCCAGCAGCACGGTGCTCAGCACGATGGAGGGCGTTGCGTTCAGGTCGCCCGCGTAGGTAAAGATGCGCATGACGTCGCCGATGCGCAGCGGAAGGATGTTGTTGGCCGCCAGCGATGTAAGAAAGACGCGCACGCAGACCGTGAAGCGCGCGCCCACGCTGCGCAACATGCGCCACCAGCGATAGCAGCGCACCAGATAGCCGGCCACGGAAAACACGACCACCGCGACGATCCAACCCGGCGCCGCAAGGTGGATGCCGCGGAAGTCGTCGGGATTGAAGCCGCGCACACCATGCGCGTCGCGCCGCAGGTAGGTCCACCAGAGGAAGAAGGCGCTGATGAGCAGGCCGGGCAGCGTCTTGAGCAGGCCGATGCGGTGCTCTGGCTTCACGCGCGGCCCCCGGGACGGGTGCTGGACTGCAGCTGGAATGTGGGTCGCATCGTCTGAGGATATTGTAGCGTCCGGCCGTCGCGCGGCATGGGCGAAGGCACGGTCGCTTTTCGCAGATGCGAATCCCCGCCCGATAGACTTGCAGGCATGGCTACCCTACCCGCTGGCGCACCGGAGACACCCCGCGCCGCGCACGCACTGCGGCCACGCTATGCGCTGGGACTTCTGGCGCTCGCCCTGGCGATGCTGGCGCTGCACGGCTACCACCCCTTCGCCGAAGACGGTGGGCTGTACGCGGCGGGCATCGAGCGGCTGCTGCAGCCGGGGCTATTCGCCGGGCACAGCGCCTTTGTGACCGAGCACCTGCGGTTTTCGCTGTTCGCGCCGGCGGTGGCGCTGCTGGTGCGCGCAACCCGGCTGCCGCTGGACTGGGCGCTGCTGCTGCTCTACGCAAGCAGCCTGTGGCTGACGCTGGCGGCGGGCTGGGCGCTGCTGGGCCGCGTACTGGGCAACTCGGCGACAGGCACGCGGGCGCGCTGGGGCGGCGTGCTGCTGCTGGCGCTGTGGGCCACGCTGCCGGTCGCGGGCACCTCGCTGGTACTGCTGGACCCGTATCTGACCGCGCGCAGCCTCTCCACGCCGCTGACGCTGTGGGCGATGGCCTTTGCGCTCGAGGACTGGCGCGGCCGCGCCCAGCCGGCCGTGGCCTGCGCGCTGTGCCTGGCGGCGGCGGCTCTGCTGCATCCGCTGATGGCGGGCTACGCTCTGGCGTTTGTTTTGACCCTGCGGCTGCTCCGGCTACGCCGCCGCATAGCCGTGTGGGGCGGCCTGCTGTTGCTGGCGCTGGCCATGGCAGCCACGCTGCAGGCGCTGACGCCGGCCGAAGGTCCGGCCGCGGTGGCCGCGGCGCTCTCACGCTATTACTGGTTCCTCTCGCAGTGGCAGTGGTATGAGCTGTGCGGGCTGGCCGGGCCGCTGCTGCTGCTGGCCGCGCTGCTGCGCTGGCCGGGCGCGCTGCTCTCGAAGCGTCCGAACGAAGCAGACCAGCCCGACGCGCTGCGGCTGCTGGTAGAGGCGGCGCTCGGGCTGGGGCTGCTGGCGACGCTGGTCGCGCTGCTGTTCGCGCGCGAGGGCATGGCCGCGCACATGGTGGCGCGGCTGCAGCCGCTGCGGGTGTTCCTGACGATCTATGCCGTGATGGCGCTGCTGCTGGGCGCGCGGCTGGCCATGGCAGGGCCGAAGACGCTGGGGCTGGCGATAGTCCGGGGGGCGGCAGTGCTGGCGATGGCCGCGGCGATGTTCTGGGCGCAGCGCGCGGTGTATCCGGCGTCGGCGCACCTGGAGCTGCCGTGGCGCAGCGCGGATGACCCCAACCGCTGGACGCAGGCCTTCCTGTGGGCGCGCACGCATACGCCGCCGCAGGCGCTGTTCGCGCTCGACGCCGACTACATCACCACGGCCGGCGAGGATGCGCAGGGCTTCCGCGCGCTGGCCCAACGCAGTGCGCTGCCGGACTTCTCCAAGGACGGCGGCGTGGCGTCGCTCGCGCCCCGGCTGGCGGACGCGTGGCGGCAGGGCGTGCAGGCGCAGACGGGGCTCTCCACCGAGAGCGATGCCGTGCGCCACGCGCGGCTGCTGCCGCTGGGAGTGAGCTGGATGGTACTGCACAGCACGGCCGCGGCGGCGATGCCCTGCCCTTACGACAACGGCACGGTGAAGGTGTGCCGGCTGACGCCGTGAGCTGGAATCGGCGTCGCTGCGACCTGCGCTGCGGCCTGCAGCCATACGGACCCGCCCGCGCGCTGTGCTAGCTTGATAGAGGAGCGAGCGGGTAGCTCAGTTGGTAGAGCATCGCCCTTTTAAGGCGCTGGTCCTGGGTTCGAGCCCCAGCCCGCTCACCATCCCCCACATCCTTTATTCGTCCTTCTTCTGTTCACCCTTCTTCACCCTTCATCTTGCGCACCAGGTTGGTTGTGGAGAAGCCCTCGACGGTGGGGACGATCTCGACGCGGCCGCCGCGGGCGAGCACCTCCTCGTGGCCGACGACGGTCTCCACGCTGTAGTCGCCGCCTTTGACCAGCACATCCGGCTGCAGCTCGCGGATGAGCTCGATCGGGGTGTCCTCTTCAAACAGCACCACGGCGTCCACCGCGGCGAGCGCGGCCATCACGCGGGCGCGTTCGCGCTCGCCGACCAGCGGCCGCGTGGGGCCCTTGAGGCGCGTCACCGAGGCGTCGGCGTTGAGGCCCAGCACCAGCCGCGAGCCGAAGCGGCGGCAGTCCTCCAGCAGCGTGATGTGGCCGACGTGGAGCAGGTCGAAGCAGCCGTTGGTGAAGACGATGCTCTCGCCGGCGGCGCGCCACTCGGCGACGCGCTGGGCGAGCCGGGCGCGGTCCAGCACCTTCTCCGCCGCGGCCACGCCGCTGGGCGGGGTGAGCGCGGCGATCAGCTCATGCTGCGCCACCGGCACCGTGCCCACCTTGCCCACGACGATGCCGGCGGCGAGGTTCGCCAGCTCGACCGCGGTCTCCACCTGCAGCCCCGCGGCCAGCGTCGCGGCCAGCGTGGCGATGACCGTGTCGCCGGCGCCGCAGACATCGAAGACCTCGCGGGCGCGCGCGGGCGAGTGGTATGCGCCGGCCTCCGAGAGCAGGCGGATGCCCTTCTCGCTCATCGTGACGGCGAGGTACTTCAGCTCGTGTTCGCGGCGCTGGGCCTCGCCCGCGGCGAGCAGCGCGGGCAGGTCGAGGCGGCTGAGCCCAGTGGCCTGCTCCAGCTCATGCAGGTTGGGGCAGACCATGGTCGCGCCGGAGTAGGTGCTGAGGTCGGCGCTCTTGGGGTCCACCAGCACGGGCACGCTCATCGCGCGGGCGTGCAGCACGACGGCCTCGCACAGCTCGCGCGAGATCGCGCCCTTGGCGTAGTCCGAGAGCACGACGGCGTGGACCTTGGACACCAGCGGCTCGACGCGGTCGCGCAGAAAACGCCGTTCGGCCTCGGTGGGCGGCGTCGGCGATTCGATATCCAGGCGCAGCAACTGCTGGGTGCGGCCGACGATGCGGGTCTTCGAGATGGTGGACTGCGCGGTGGTGACGACGCCGACCGTATCCACATGCGCGGCCTGAAGAATGGCGGCGAGCTCGTCCTTCTCCGCGTCGTCGCCCCAGAAGCCGGCCAGCAGCGCCTGGCAGCCCAGGCCGGCGAGGTTCATGGCGACGTTGGCCGCGCCGCCCGCGCGCTCATACCGCTGCGCGTGGCGCAGCACCGGCACCGGCGCCTCCGGCGAGATGCGGTCGACGTCGCCGAGGATATAGCGGTCGAGGATGAGGTCGCCGACCACCAGCACCTTGAGGCGGCCGAAGCCGCCCTCCAATAGATCGAGAACCCTGTGTAACTCCGGCAGCATCGTCATCCTTGGCAGTCAGTCGTTGGGGCGCGCACCCTGCGCATCTATCATCATCGCATCGCATCCGGCCCAGCATCTGAACTTCAGATACGGCCGGGGTCCTCCATGGCCTGTCCCGGGCAGGTCTCGGCGAGCATCGGCTCGACCTCGGCCAGCACATCGGCGACGGAGATGGCGTGCAGACAGCGCTTGCCTTCGACGATGCACGTCTCCAGGCCGCAGCCGGCGCAGGCGACCTCGCGATAGAGCACACGGTGGCGCGCGCCGAACGGGAACCACTGCCGCGGGATGTTGCGCGCGGCGAAGATGGCCACACAGGGCGTGCCCACGGCGGCGGCCAGATGCATGGGCCCGCTGTCGTGCCCCAGGAAGAAGGCGGCGCGCTCCAGCGCGGCGGCGCTCTCGCGCGGCGAGAGCTGGCCGCAGAGGTTGACCACCCGGCTGCCACCGCCGGCGCGCCAGCCCGCGGCGGCGGACTCGCTGGCCTCGTACTCGTCGGCGGAACCGAGCAGCAGCAGGCCCGGCGCAACGTCGTCGTGCCGCGGCGCCGGCAGCCGGGCGATGCCTTCCAGCAGCGCGCGCCAGTTGTCGCGGCCCCAGTCCTTGGCCTGCACCTTGGTGCCGACGCTCACCGCGATGGGCCGCACCAGTGGGCCGAGGGCGGCCGCCGCGACCGCGCGCTCGGCCGGGGTGAGGCGAAGGTCCCAGCTGGCGGGATCTGTAGCTGCGCGGTCAGTCGCCGCAGTCTCTGGAACGGCAAGACAGCGCAGCAGGCGCAACGCCTCGGGCTCCCAGTCGTTCACGCAGGCGGCATCGCTCTCCGCGCCGTAGAAGTTGCCCTGCAGCGCGAGCGTGCGCGGCACGCCGAGCAGCCGGCGCACACCGCACAGTCGGAAGAAGCCGGCGTCGCGACGGGCCGCGGCCACGCCCCGCGCCGCCGCCAGATACACCACCACCTGTGGCCGCCAGCGCAGGATGCTCCACGCCAGCCGCGCCAGCGCAAACGGGTTGCGCGCGCCCACGGGGTACTGCAGGTAGCTGTGAATGAGTCCCGATGCCCCGAGCACAGCCTCCGCCGCAGGGGCCTTCGCGCTGACCGGGATGTTGGTCAGCATTCGCCGCTCGGCGTTGGGGAAGGCGCGCTCCAGCTGGTGCAGCGCCGGCAGCGCCACCACCATATCGCCCAGGCTACCCAGCCGGTAGACGAGCACACGCCGGGTCTCGGTGTCGACGTTCATCGAAGGCCATGGTAGACCAGCGACGGCGCGTTCGGGCCCGCCGAGCATCTGGTTCGCCACGCATCTGGGTGACCAAATCGGGCCGGCCAGCGAGGGTCAGCCAAGCATCTGGCTGACGATCTCCGCCGCATCGGCGAGTGCGGCGTCGAGCT
>Ga0116230_10001190_pt1 | contig 24336 bp, 23 predicted proteins | sample S1TSphfallax_3_FD_88678 | JGI IMG/M metagenome (GOLD analysis project Ga0116230, IMG submission 88678) | Host-associated microbial communities from peat moss isolated from Minnesota, USA - S1T2_Fd - Sphagnum fallax MG | ecosystem: Host-associated > Plants > Peat moss > Unclassified | place... | reverse complement strand
TGATGTGGTCCGAGCATTGTTCGTACAAATCCTCCCGCGTGTGGCTGAAGGAGTTGCCGACCACGGCACCCTGGGTGATCCATGGACCGGGGGCGAATGCCGGGGTGATCGATATCGGCGGCGGGCTGGCGGCGGTGTTCAAGATGGAGTCGCACAACCATCCGAGTTTTATCGAGCCGTATCAAGGCGCGGCGACCGGGGTGGGCGGGATTCTGCGGGACGTGTTCACCATGGGGGCGCGGCCGATCGCGAATTTGAACGCGCTGCGGTTCGGCGACCCTGCCCTGCCCGTGACCAAGCGGGTGGTGGACGGGGTGGTGCGCGGGATCGGCGGGTACGGCAATTGCGTCGGCGTGCCGACGGTGGGGGGCGAGGTGAATTTTCACCCGGCCTATAACGGCAACCCGCTGGTTAACGCGATGACGGTGGGGATTGCCGACAAGGAGAAGATTTTTCTTTCGGCCGCCGCCGGGATCGGCAATCCGGTGGTGTATGTCGGCTCGAAGACCGGGCGGGACGGGATCCATGGCGCGACCATGGCGAGCACGGAGTTCGACGCCAATTCCGCGGAAAAGCGGCCGACCGTGCAGGTGGGCGACCCGTTCACGGAAAAACTGCTGATCGAGGCGTGCCTGGAGCTGATGCGGACCGACGCGATCGTCGCGATCCAGGATATGGGGGCGGCGGGACTGACCTCCTCCTCGGTCGAGATGGCTGGCAAGGGCGGGGTCGGGATCGAGCTGACGCTGGAGGCGGTGCCGCAGCGGGAAACCGGGATGACGGCGTATGAGATGATGCTGTCGGAAAGCCAGGAGCGCATGCTGATGGTGCTGCGGCCGGACCGGACGGAGCTGGCGCGGAAAATCATCGAGAAATGGGATCTGGACTATGCGGTGATCGGCAAAATTACCGATACCGGGCGGATTGTCGTGACGCATCACGGCGCGGTGGCGGCCGATATTCCGCTGGCGCCGCTTTCCGACGCGGCGCCGTTGTACCGGCGGCCGGTCGCGGCGATCGCGAAGCCGGAGACATTGGGCAATGTGGTCTCGCCGGTCAGCATTCAGGAGGCGCTGCTGACGCTGATCGGCTGCCCGGATCTGTGCTCTCGCGCCTGGATTTTTAATCAGTATGACTCGACGGTGGGCGGGCAGACGGTGAAGCGGCCGGCGACGGCGGACGCCGCGATCGTGCGGTTGGAGGGGACGAACCGGGCGCTGGCGCTGACCACCGACTGCACGCCGCGCTATTGCGCGGCCGACCCGGAGACCGGCGGCGCGCAGGCGGTGGCGGAAGCGTGGCGGAACCTGACGGCGACCGGGGCCAGGCCGCTGGCCGTGACCGACAACATGAATTTCGGCAATCCGGAGAAGCCCGAGATCATGGGCCAGTTCGCCGCCTGTATCCGCGGGATGGCGGCGGCCTGCACGGCGCTCGACTTCCCGGTCGTCTCCGGCAACGTGTCCCTGTATAACGAGACGGAGGGGACGGCGATCCTGCCCACGCCGGCGATCGGCGCGGTCGGCGTGCTGGAGGACGCGGCCCGGGCGGTCGGTATCGCGATCCGCCCCGGGCTGGACCTGATCCTGATCGGGCAGACGCGCGGCGAGCTTGGGCAGTCGCTCTGGCTGCGGGAGATCTGCGGCTGCGAGGCGGGCGCGCCGCCGCCCGTGGACCTTGCCGCCGAGCGCGCCAACGGCGACTTCGTGCGGGAACGGATCGCCGGCGGCGGGATCGCCGCCTGCCATGATTTGTCCGACGGCGGGCTGTTGATCGCGCTGGCGGAGATGGCGCTGGCCGGGGATACCGGGATCGCGCTCACCCCGCACCACTCCAGCCACGGGTTCTGGTTCGGCGAGGACCAGGCGCGCTATCTGCTCGCCACCACGGACGGCGCGGCGCTGCTGGCCGCCGCGGCGGCCGCCGGCATCCCGGCCGAGCATGTCGGCCACACCGGCGGCGATCGTTTGACACTGTCCGACAGCATTGCCATATCATTGCAGTCGCTGCGCGCAGCCCATGAGGCGTTTTTCCCCGCATGGTTCGCCTGAAACGCGGCGGCACATAGGAGTTTTCCGATCCAGATGGCCATGCAGCCGACCGAAATCGAAGACCTGCTGAAAGCAGCCTTCCCGGATGCCGAGATCACCATCGAAGATTTGGCTGGCGATAACGACCATTTCGCCGCTACGGTCATCTCGGAAGCGTTCCGCGGCATTCCCCGCGTGCGTCAACATCAACTCGTCTATGCGGCGCTGCAGGGCCGCATGGGCGGCGCGCTCCACGCGCTCGCCCTGCAAACCGCAGCACCCGAACCAAGGAAAGCGATCTAACGATGACAAATGACGACAACCCGGTCTTCGCGGAAATCCAGTCGCAGATCGAATCCGCCCCGGTGATGCTGTACATGAAGGGAACCCCGATGTTCCCGCAATGCGGCTTCTCGGCCCGGGTGATCCAGATCCTGAAACATACCGGCGTGCCGTTCAAATCCGTGAACGTCCTGGAAGACCCGGAAATCCGCGACGGCATCAAAGCCTTCTCGAACTGGCCCACCATTCCGCAACTCTACGTCAAAGGCGAATTCGTCGGCGGCTGCGATATCGTCACCGAAATGTACCAGACCGGCGAATTGCAAACCCTGCTGACCGATAAAGGCATCGCCCACAACGCCGCCGCGTAGCGGCGGGGCGGTTGTGGAAAGTACGGCCAGGGGGGCTCTGCTTCTTCACAAGGCGCCCCGCTGATGCGGTTCGTGTTGGTTACGGATGAGTTGCCGCGGCCGGGGGTGGCGGGGCATTTGGCGTTGAATCACGCGATCTTGGATTGGTTGCGTGGCGCGGGCCATGAGGTTGAGGTGCTGCTGGTGGGGGCGCGGCTGCATTGGCCGGTGGAGCCTTATGGGCTGGCGGCGGTGGCGGGGCCTTCGGTGTTTGGCTGGGGGCGGTATGTGGTGGCGCGGGCGCCGCTGGCGGCGGCGCGGATGCTGGCGCGGGGGGTTGCCGGGCTGTTGCCGGGCCGGCTTGCGGCGGTTTTGCGCCGGCGGGCGCGGGGCCAGAATTTTGGTGGGGCGGATGCGGTGCTGGGCAGCTTTATCGCGCCGGCGCAGGCGGCGTGGTGTGCCCGGCATATCGAGCGGCTGCGGCCGGACGCGGTGCTGATCGACACGATTTTCCGGGCGGCGGTGCTGCAAGCGGGGGTCGGAATCCGGTCCGTGATCATCGCGCATGACGTGTTTTTTCTCCGCCACCGGGCGCTGGCGAGTGCCGGGTATGTGGTGCATCCGCCGGTTCTGTCGCGCGAGATGGAGGCCGAATTGCTGGGGGCGGCCGACGTGATCGCCGCGATCCAACCGGAGGACGGCGAGCAAATCCGGGCGATGTGTCCGGACCGCGCGGTGATTGTTGCGCCGATGCCGGCCCTGCCCTGCCCGCGCCCGGCCGGTCTGGCCCGGCTGGCCGACCGGCTGGTGTTCGTCGGCACGTCCTCGCTGCCCAACATCGACGGGCTGCGCTGGTTTCTGGAGGCGGTGTGGCCGCAATTGCGGCGTTGGCGGGCGGGGATCACGCTGGACATCGTCGGCGATTGCGGGAGCGGCTTCAACCGGTTGCCGGAGGGGGTGAACCGGCTGGGCCGGGTGAAGTCGCTGGGGCCGGTTTTGCATAAGGCGGCGCTGGCGGTGGCACCTTTGCGGGTCGGCTCGGGCCTGAAAATCAAGCTGCTGGACTACGCCCGGCATGGGCTGACGACGGTGGGCACGCCGGCAAGTCTGGCGGGGTTTGCCGCCGATCCGGCGGCGCCGTTCGTCGCCGCTTCGGGGGAGCTCGCGTTTGCCGCGGCGGTCATCCGTGAGCTCGGCGCGCCGGCGCTGGAGGAGCGGGCGCTGGCCTATGTGGAGCGGCATTACGGGACGGCGGCGAGTTTTGCCAGGCTGGGGGTGGCGCTGGGATTGCCGCAGGCGGTGCCGGTGGGGTGAGGCGGGGTTCGCGTGGGGTGATCGGTGGGTTACCCACCCCGCGGGCACCGGGCGATTCCGATAATTTCCTTTGTCTTAAGTAAGCTGTGCGCAGGCTGCCACAATGCCGCTCAGCCTATTGCATTTCCGAACCTGAGCCGATGACCGCGCCGCCGGAGGCCAGGGATTCAGCGTCGGCCGAAAAACGCGAGCCGGGCGGCAAGCAGGCGGACAACGCGCGGCCCGGTCTGACGCGCGACTTGCGCGCCCAGGCGGCGCGGACCGACATGGCGGAGCGCCGGCGCATCACCCAGAAACTGCGCGCCGCGTTGAGCGAGGACGGTTTCGTGCTGCACTACCAGCCGAAGGTGCATCTGAAGACCGGGCGGGTCCGGGGGGTGGAGGCGCTGATCCGGCTGCAGCACAAGCGGCGCGGGTTGATCCTGCCGGCGCATTTCATGCCGGTCGCGGAGACCAGCGACATCATCAACGAGATCGGCGCCTGGGCGCTGGGGGCGGTGTGCCGGGAGGCCGTGAAGTGGCCGGAGCGGTTTTCGGTGTCCCTGAACGTCTCGCACCGGCAGGTCCGCGGCGGCAAGCTGACCAAGCAGGTGATCGAGGCGCTGAGCCAGTCCGGGCTGGCGTCGCAGCGGCTGGAGCTGGAACTCTCCGAGGCGGCGTTGATCGACGATAGCGAGGATACCAGTTTTGCCCTGAAGGCCGTGCGCGCCTTGGGGGTGGGCGTGGCGCTGGACGAATTCGGGGCGGGCTATGGGTCGCTGAGCGTGCTGCGGCGGATGCCGCTGACGACGTTGAAGCTGGACCGCTCGGTGATCGTCGGCCTGCGCGACGGCGATCATGACGCGGCGATCCTGCGCGCCGCGATCGAGGCGGCGCACGCGCTGGGCTGCATCGTGGTCGCGGACGGGGTGGAGACCGAGACGCAGTGCCGGGTTTTGGACCAGATGGGCTGCGACGAGGCGCAGGGGGTATATTTTTCGGCGCCGCTGCCGGCGGGCGATTTGCTGAGCCGGCTGAAACCCTGACCGGCCGCACCCGTCCGGCGGCGCAGATGCGAAGAGGATCGTCTTTGGATCGGCGATCGGGCAACAAGCGGCCTGCGCGGCGGCGGCCTGCGCGGCGGCGGCCTGCGCGGCGGCGGATTGCGCGGCGGCGGCCTGCGCGGCTGCGGATTGCCCGATCGCGCATTTACCGCCACGTCAGACGGCATGGATCAATACAATGATATCGCCATTATCGGGGCCGGCATGGCCGGGTTGACGGCGGCGCGGCGGCTGGAAGCTGGCGGGCGGCGGGTCACCGTGTTCGACAAGGGGCGCAAGGCCGGCGGGCGGCTCGCGACCCGGCGGGGGGCCGATTTCACCTTCAACCATGGCTGCCAGTATTTTACCGCGCGCGATCCGGGGTTTGCGGCGCTGATGGAGCGGGCGGGCGCCGTGCCCTGGCCGGCCGCCGGGTCCCGCCGGTTCGCCGGGGCGCCGGACATGGCGGCGCTGGCGGAATTTTTGGCGCGCGAGGTCGACGTTCATGTCGAGACGCCGGTCCTCGCCATCTCCGGAGCCGCCGGGGGGTGGGAGCTTGCGCTGGCCGACGATGTAAAGAAGCGTTTCAGGACGCTGATCCTCGCGATCCCGGCGCCGCAGGCCGCCGCACTGCTTGGGGCGACCGATCACCCGTTTGCCGGGATGCTGGGGGCGGTGCATCTGGCGCCCTGCTGGGCCGTCATGCTGGGCTTTGCCGGCGATGTCCCCGGCCCCGCTACGATGCGGCCGAATGCCGGGCCGATCGCCTGGATCGCGCGGGAAAACAGCAGGCCGGGCCGCGCTGAAACGCCGGCCGCGTACACGATCCACGCCGCGCCGGGATGGAGCCTGGCGCATCTGGAGGACGATCCAGCGGCGGTCATCGCAGCACTGACGGCGGCGTTTGCCGCCGCGACCGGCATCACCGCCCTGCCCGCCCGCGCCGCCGCGCATCGCTGGCGCTACGCCCTCGCCGACCGGCCGCTGGGCGATCCATGCCTCTGGGATCCGGCCGCGCGGCTCGGCCTGTGCGGGGATTGGTGCCTGGACGGCAAACTGGAAGCCGCCTATCTGTCCGGGCTAACCATGGGTGAGACGATCCTTGACTGAAGACCCCGCCGAACAGGCGATTTTGCTGGTCCTCGCGGCGCGGGGGCCGGACAAATCGATCTGCCCGACCGAGGCCGCGCGCAAACTCGCCGGTGATCCGGCGGATGACAGCTGGCGCGCCAAACTGCCGGCGATCCGGCAGGCGGCGATCCGGCTTGCGCAAGGCGGCCGGCTGCAGATCACCCGCAAGGGCAAGGCGATCTTGCCGGAAGACATCCACGGCGTGATCCGCCTGAAACAAGTGCCCGCCGCCTGATGCGCCGCTCCATGACCAGCTTCTTCATCGGCATGCGCGAGGCCTGGGGCCTCGCGAAACCGTATTTCGCGTCGGAGGAGCGCTGGTTCGCGCGCGGGCTGCTCGCCGCCATTGTCGCGCTCAACCTGCTGATGGTCGCCTTCAACGTCATCCTGAACTACTGGACCAACGATTTCTTCAACGCGATCCAGGTCTACAACCTGCACGATACGATCCACCTGCTGTTCTGGTACATCCGGGCACCCGGCGCGCTGCCGATGCCGGGGTTCTGCGAAATCGTCGTCGTCTACATCGTGGTCGCGGTCTACGCGTTCTACCTGAACCAGATGCTGCAGATCCACTGGCGGCAATGGATCACCCGGCACTTCGTGCAGAACTGGCTGGCGGACCGCGCCTATTACAACATCAGCCTGAGCCCGGCGACGGTGAAGGGCATCGACAACCCGGACCAGCGGATCGCCAACGACCTGTCTGATTTTACCACCAGCACGCTGTCGCTCGGGCTGGACCTGATGTCGAACATCGTCACGCTGTTCAGCTTCGTCGTCGTGCTCTACACGATCTCTGGCTCGATCAGGATTTTCGGGTTCACCATCCCCGGCTACATGCTGTGGGTCGCGCTGATCTATTCGGTGATCGGCACCGCCTTCACCCATCTGATCGGCCGCAAGCTGATCCCGCTGTCGTTCAACCAGCAAAAGGTCGAGGCCGATTTCCGCTACAGCCTGGTGCGGGTGCGCGACAACCCGGAGGCGATCGCCCTGTACCGCGGCGAGGCGGAGGAGGAATTGAACCTGCGGGAGAGATTTCTGGCGATCCGGGAGAACTGGTGGGCGATCATGCGCCGGACCAAGATGCTGAACTTCTTCACCATCGGTTTCAACCAGATCGCCAGCATTTTTCCGCTTGTGGTCTCCCTGCCCCGCTACTTCGCCCACAAGATCGGGTTCGGCGGGTTGAGCCAGATTCCGCAGGCGTTCGGGCAGGTACAGGGTGCTTTGTCCTGGGTCGTCGGCTCGTATTCCAGCCTGGTGACATGGCGCGCCACCGTCGCCCGTCTGCACGGCTTCCAGGAGGCGGTGGCCGCCGCGCGCGCCGCCTGCCTGTCCGGCCCGCGGCACGGCCAGGACGGCGCCGAGCTGTGCTTCCACAACCTCACCCTCAGCCTGCCGGACGGGCGCAAGCTGATCGAGAACGCCAGCCTCAGCCTGCCGCCGGGCGAGCCGATCGTGCTGACCGGACCGTCCGGCGCCGGCAAGACCACGCTGTTCCGGGCGATCGCCGGGATCTGGCCGTTCGGCCATGGCGCGATCACCCGGCCCGCCGGCACCGCGCTGTTCCTGCCGCAGCGCCCGTACTTCCCGCTCGGCTCGCTGAAGCGCACCGTCGTCTACCCGGCGCTGGAAACCGATATCGACGACCAGACCGTTCGCGACGCGCTGATCGCGGTCGAGCTGCCGGCTCTGGCCACCCAGCTCGACGATGTGCAGAACTGGTCCCAGGTGCTGTCCGGCGGCGAGCAGCAACGCCTCGCCATCGCCCGCGCGCTGATCGCCAAGCCGGACTGGCTGTTTCTGGACGAGGCGCTCTCCGCCCTCGACGCCAAACTCTCCAGCCGGATCGAAGCCACCCTGCGCGCCCGCCTGCCCCATACCACCACCGTCGCCATCACCCACCGCGACATCGACGCCCCCTCCAGCCGCAACCTCACCCTGTGCCCCGACCGCCTCGCCATCGCGACCCCGGCGTTGGCGAACAATCCGTAGCCAACCGAGCTGACCCGGCCCCGGATCAGGTTGTTTGCCAGTGCCGGGGCCAGGTGGCGATGCGCAGGGCGAGCGTGGTGGCGGTGGGGGGCAGTGTGAGTCGGGCGGGGCCGCGGGTCCAGGCGGCGGGTTCGCGGGGGTCGCTGGGGTGAAGGTCCAATTTGTTGAAGAGGTGGTGGGGGCGGACGAGTTGGCCGTCGATGAGGGTATCGGCGATGGCCAGGCCGAGGATGCGGCGGTCCGCGGAGGTGGGGTCGGTTTCGGCGGGGGTGAAGACGGGCGAGAGCAGCGTGGCGTGGGTGGTTTGGGGCGGCAGATGGAAGGTGATGAGGTCCGGGTTGGTGGGGTCCGGGGCGAGCAGGTGGTTGCCGATTTTCAGGCAGGTGAGTTTTTGTTCCACGATCTTGTGGCCGCGCATGAGGGCACGGGCGTGCAAGCGGGAGCGCAGGGCGGTGAGTTCCGCGCCGGGGCCGGCGATCGGCAGGCGGGAGAAGTTTTTCCGGCGTCTGATCATCAGGTCGGCGGCGGGGATGGGTGGATTGCCGGCGTTTTCGAACAGGCCGCGCTGGCCGATGTCCAGGAAACTTTCCGCGGCCGCACCTTCGGCGAACAGGATGGCGTGGCGGGGCAGTTCGACGTGAAAGTAGTGGATCCAGGGGATTGAGCGGTCCTGCTGGATGGTCAGGCCGTCCACCAGGTCGCGGGCCGGGACCAGCATGCCGTTCAGGTAGAGGGCGTGGTCCGGGCTGAGCAGGAGGTCGCGGCTGGGGATGTCCTCGCCCAGCGCACCGGCGGGGATTTTGATCGGGCGGGCGAGGTTTGGGCGCTTGTGGCGGGCGAGGTCGAGGCGGCGATGGCCGATGAAGACGACCGGGGCGGCGCCGCCATCCGCGAGGACGACGCGGTCGCCGATCTGGAGGTGTTCGACCAGGATTTCGCCGGTTTCCGTGAGGATCCGGGTGCCGGCGGCGAAGCAGGGCGGCGCGTCCTTCGGGTTGAGGGCGTGCAGGTCCGGCGGGGGCGGAACATGGGTGCCGGTGTAGTCGCCGTCCAGGCGGAAGCTCGCTTGTCCCGTGGGGGTGGGGAGCGTGACGGTGGTCACGCCGGCTTCGAACAGGATCGAGGGAGGATGTGCGGGGTAAGCCAGGGCGCGACCTTTTTGGTTGGGCAACCGGGGGAATGAAGTTGAGACGAGGTTTATGTGAGTTTTATCTAAATTTCTTATAATTGCGTATAATATGATTTTCAATCGAAAAACGTTTTGGTTTCGAGAAATATTTCGCGTGATGTGGGGTGGGGGTTTTTGGTGGGTTGCGATTCGGTGGGTTAGCGCTTCGCGCTAACCCACCCTACGCGCTACGAGCGACGAGCTAACCCGCCCTGCGACCGGTGAGGCGGCGGTGGGCGAGGTGGGCGCGGATGGCGGCCAGGGCGGGTCCGCCGGTGCAGAGCGGCGCGCAGCCTTCTTGCTCGCGGCGAATCTGCATCAGGTCCGGGTGCAGCAGCAGCGGGTCCGCGGCATTCTCGAACACGCCGCGATGGCCGGTGTCCAGGAAGCTTTCCGCCGCGGCACCTTCCGCGAACAGGATGTCGTGGCCCGGCAGTTCGACGTGGTAGTAGGTCACGCGGTGGGCCGCCGTGTCGGCGCGGATGTTGGCGCCGTTGATCAGGTGTTTTGCCGGCACCAGCAGATCGTCCAGGTAGAACGCGTGATCCGGGGAGACGGCCAGGCGGCGCGCCGGGACGCCATCGCCCAAGGCGTCCGGTTCCAGGATCACCGGCCGCACGGCATCCGGCCAGGGGTGCCGCGCCACGTCCACGACGCGGCGGCCGATCCACACGATCTCCCGTTCTTCGCCGCCGAAGGTGATCACGCGGTCGCCGGGGCGCAGGGTCTCGACCCGGATTTCGCCGCGCGCCGTCAGAATCCGGGTGCCCGCGACGAAGCATGGATTGACGGCGGCGCTGACCGTCAGCATCGCGTCCGTCATGCCGCGCGGCGCGCCTGGCGCCAGGAACGGCGTGAGCGTCACCGTTTCGGTCGCCGCCGCCGGGCCGAGGATGCCGGCAACCAGTTCGTCCACGATCGAGGTCGCGAACCCGTCGAAATTGGCGAGCGGGGCGTTGACGCTGGGCTTCACCGTCCCGTCATCCTCGATGAAATACGCGACCCCGCTTTCCGCGGCGAAGCGCAGCTCGCTGTTGAATGAGGCGCCCTCCGTGGGGCCGTCGAGCAAGGCAAAATCCGCGTTCAGATTGACCAGATCGATCTGGTCGCCGGCGGCAAAGCCGAGGATCGCGCCGCCCAGCGTCACGCCGGTGCCGCCGCCGGTCCGGGCCAGGGCCGAGGAGTCGACGACCAGCGCGCCGCCCGGCTGCGGCGTATTCAGAAACTCGATATCGGTGCCGCCGGTCAATGCCGCGCTGAGGGTGACCGTGGCGCCGGAAGCGATGGTTTCAGTGGCCATCCGCGTGCCTGAAATGGGGAGGAAAGATAATTTCAGGTTGTGGAGACGAAGACAAGTTAATTTTAGGTGGAATTTGGGTTGTGAAGTCGTTGATGCCCGGCGTTTCCGGGCATGGCGAGATCCCGTTACGTGGTGATGAAGCCGCCGCCGAGGATGCGGGTGCCGTCGTAGAAGACGGCGGCCTGGCCGGGGGCGGCCAAGGCGGGTTCGTCCAGGGTGAGGACCGCGCCGCCCGCGGTCGCCGCGACATCCGCCGGTCGCGGGGTTTCGCCGGCGCGCAGCTTGGTGGTTGCCCGCAGCGGCCGCGCGGGGGGTGGGACCAGCCAGTTGACGTCCCGCACCCGGATTTCGCGCGCCGCCGCCTGGCGGGGGCCGACGACGATCCGGCGGGTGCCGGGTTCGATCGCGCGGACCACCATCCGCTCGCCCTTGTGCTGGGCGGCGTTGCCGAGGCGCTTGCCCTGCCCGACCGTGTAGCGGGCGATGCCGGCGTGCTGGCCGAGCACCGCGCCGTCGGCGGTGACGATGTCGCCCGCCGCCAGCGCGTCCGGGCGGAATTTTTCAACGATGTCGGCGTAACTGCCGGCGGGGACGAAGCAGATGTCCTGGCTGTCGGGCTTGTCGGCGACGTCCAGACCCATGTCGGCCGCGAGCCGCCGGACCTCGGCCTTGGTGGCGATCTCCCCCAGGGGAAACCGGCAGAAGGCCAGTTGCGCGCGGGTGGTGGCGAACAGGAACCAGCTCTGGTCGCGGGCGGGATCCGCCGCCTTGTGCAGTTCGGGTCCCTGTGCGCCATCGACCCGGCGGACGTAGTGGCCGGTGGCCAGCGCGGCCGCCCCGAAATCCCGCGCCATGTCCAGGAGGTCGCCGAATTTCAGGTGCTGGTTGCAGGCGACGCAGGGCACGGGGGTCTGGCCTGCGGCGTAGCTGTCCGCGAAGGCGGCCATGACGCTGGACCGGAATTTCTGCTCGGCGTCCACGACATAGTGGGCGATGCCGAGCCGGTCCGCGACGCGCCTGGCGTCATGGATGTCCTGCCCGGCGCAGCAGGCGCCCTTGCGGCCGGTGGCGGCGCCGTGGTCGTAGAGCTGCAGGGTGACGCCGATCACCTCGTGACCCGCGCGCGCCATCAGCCCGGCGACCACCGAACTGTCGACCCCGCCGGACATGGCCACGACGACACGCAAGATGAGACCCTTTCAGTTGGCCCGGCGGTTGGGCCGGGTTGGGTTGGACGGCGCGCCGTGGCGCGAGACGAAGCAAGAAAGCCGTGGCGACCCGGCTTCGCCGGGCATGAGGCGATGGGTTTAGCCCGGCGGACGGCGGAATGCTAACCGGCGGCGTTGCGCGTGGCGCTGGGGAGTTTGACGACCAGGCCGTCCAGCGCCTCGGTGATCACGATCTGGCAGCCGAGGCGCGAGGTTTTCTGCAGGCCGAAGGCGAGGTCCAGCATGTCCTCCTCGTCCTCGCTCGGCTTGGCGAGGCGGGCGAACCAGTCCGGATCGACGATCACGTGGCAGGTCGAGCAGGCGAGCGAGCCTTCGCACGCGCCCTCGATATCGACGCCGTGCTTGTGCGCGACCTCGAGCACGGAGAGGCCGAGCGGCGCGTCCACCTCGCGCGGTTCCCCATTGCGTTCGATAAACGTCATTTTCGGCATGGTTTGATCCTCTAGCCCGTTACTTTCTGTGGATGTCGCGCCGCGCGGCTTATCACCGTTTCGTAGGCCGCCGTGAAGGCGGGTACCAGATCCGCGGCCGCGTTCCAGGGCAGCGAGACGCGGATCGCGTTGCCGGCGAGGTCGGACCACCCCATCGCGGTCAGCACATGGCTGGCGGCGACCTTGCCGGAGGAACAGGCGGCACCGGCGGACACCGCGATGCCGGCGAGGTCGAGGCCGATGAGCTGGGTATCTGCCTTCAGGCCCGGCATCGCGAGGCACATCGTGTTCGGCAGCCGGGGTGCCCGCCGGCCGGCGACGATGGCGCCGAGGCCGATACAAAATGCTTCGATTTCATCGCGGTATGAGGCGATTTTTGCGGCGTCGTAGGGTTCGCCGAGGGCGGCGGCGAGGCCGGCGATGGCGGGCAGCGCCGGCGTGCCGCCGCGCCAGCCGCGCTCCTGCCCGCCGCCGCGTATCAGCGGCGTCACCTCCTTGCTGTTCAGGATCAAGGCGCCGGCGCCCATCGGGCCGCCGAGTTTGTGGCCGGATATCGCGAAGGAGACGGCGCCGAGGGCGAGCCAGTCCGCGGGCAGCCGGCCGGCTGCCTGCGCCGCGTCCACGTGCAGCAGGGCGGCGTGCGCGGCGCAGATTTCCGCCGCCGCGGCGATGTCGTGCAGCACCCCTGTCTCGTTATTCGCGGCCATCAGGCAGACCAGCGCGTCCGGGTGCGCCGCCAGCAAGGTGTTCAGCCGCGCCGGGTCGACCAGGCCGTTGCGGTCCACCGGAATTGCGACGGCGCCGGGTGCGGCCGCGCGGACCGCGTCGTGCTCGGTCGACCCGATCAGGATCGGCCGGCCGGCGCCCAGCGCGTGGATCGCCAGCGCGTTCGCTTCGGTTGCTCCGGAGGTGAAGACGATTTGTTGCGGGGTGGCCTTGAGGTGTTGCGCCACGCGCTCCCGCGAGTCTTCCAGGATGCGCCGCGCGGCGCGGCCGGCCTGGTGGACCGAGGACGGGTTGCCGAGCGACTCCAGGGCCGCGATGGCGGCATCCCGCGCCGCCGGGCGCAACGGCTCGGTGGCGTTGGCGTCCAGATACCACATTTTGTCTAAAAAATGCGCTCGCGCGCCAGCCGGGCGATCCGGTTTTCCAGATCGGTCAGCTCGTTGCGGAGGAGATCGACCTCCTGCAGCAGCGGGTCGAGGCAGGGGTCTTCCGGCGTGCCGTAGGCGTCGAACCGGACCTTGCCGGTCCGCTCGACCGGCCGGGCCGGGATGCCGACGACGGTGGTCCCGGCCGGGACGGGGGCGACCACCACCGCGTTGGCGCCGATTCGGGCGCCGTCGCCGATCGAAATCGCGCCGAGGACTTTGGCGCCGGCGCCGATGATCACGTTGTTGCCGACCGTCGGGTGCCGCTTGCCGCTGTCGCTGCTGGTGCCGCCCAGCGTAACCTGATGATAAATATAGACATCATCGCCGATTTCGGCGGTCTCCCCGATCACGACGCCCATCCCGTGGTCGATGATCAGGCGGCGGCCGAGTTTCGCGCCGGGGTGGATTTCGATCCCGGTCAGGAAGCGGGTGAGGTGGGAGACGAAGCGGCCGAGCGTGGCGAGCCGGTGCCGCCAGAAAAACGCCGCCAGCCGGTGCAGGGCCACGGCGTGCAGGCCCGGATAGCAGAGCGCGACCTCGAGATTGGAGCGCGCGGCGGGATCGCGCTCCCGATAGGCCCGGACCGTCTCACTGAAAAACATAAGGGCCATGCGACATTTCCGTAGGAAAGCGGAGAGGAGCAGTCTATATTAACAGACCTGAGGGGAAACCCAAACGTTACCATTTGCGCACGACGTCCGGTCTGTGAGGATCACTTAGGTATCCGGACCGGATTGGTCAACATTGACCCGTTGTTCGGATGTGACGCGCGGGACGCAGACGCGGTTGAAAAAGCGCGGTTGAAAGACATGGTTAAAGCGAAGCGGGTACAGAGACACGGCTGAGATGAAAGACGAGTTACAGAATGCCTGAAGTTATGTTTGCCGGGCCGGAAGGCCGCCTTGAGGGTCGTTATCACCACGCCAAGGAGCGCGGCGCGCCGCTGGCGCTGGTTCTGCACCCGCATCCGCTGCACGGCGGGACGATGAACAACCGCATCACCTATTCCATGTATCAGGTGTTCCAGCGCCTGGGCTTTTCCGTCATGCGCTTCAATTTCCGCGGCGTCGGCCGCAGCCAGAGCAAGTTCGACGGCGGGATGGGCGAGATCAACGACGCGGCGGCGGCGCTGGACTGGATGCAGGCGCTGAACCCGGGGCATGGCGGGCTGTGGATTTCCGGCTATTCGTTCGGCGCGTTCGTCGGCATGCAGTTGTTGATGCGCCGGCCGGAAGTGTCCGGCTGGGTTTCGGTGGCGCCGCCGGCGGCGCATTACGATTTCGGGTTTTTGGCCCCCTGCCCTTGCGGCGGGCTGATGATCCATGGCGACGCCGATGAGATGGTGCCGGAAATCTCGGTCCGGAAGCTGGTGGACAAGCTGAACCTGCAGAAGGGGGTGGCGATCGACTACCGGGTGTTCGAGGGCGCGGACCACGTGTTCGCGAACCACGCCGACAAGGTGACCGAGGCGGTGGAGAGCTATGTCAGCCAGGCGCTGGCCCGCAAGCAGATGGCGCTGGCGGCGGACTGACGCGTGAGCGCGTCGGAACGATCGGTCAGAAAGACGGCGGATGTCGCGACCAGCACGGTCGGGTTGTCGCGACTTCCGACCTGGCTGAGTTTCCTGTGTTTTTTACACCCGTGAACCAACTCGTGTAATAAACATATTGCTGTTATAGGCTTACTGTGTATCTTGCCGGCATAACAGGTGAAACACCAGCAACGGCAGGACCAGAAAATGACCAATACGCCTACCCTTACCCGCCGGCGCGCGCTGGCGCTCGGCGCCGCGACTCCGTTTGCCGCCGGGGGCTTTGCCCAGGCCGCCGCGGCGCCGGTGCTGCTGAACGTCTCGTATGACCCGACCGCTTCTCTCTATGCCGCCTATGACACGGCGTTCGCGGCGTATTGGGCGAAACGGACCGGTGTGACGCCGGTGCTGCACTATTCGCACGGCGGCTCCGGCGCGCAGGCGCGGGCGGTGATGGAGGGGTTGCAGGCAGACGTGGTGACCCTGGCGCTGGCTTATGACATCGACGCGATCGCGAAGACCGGGCTGATCGCGCCGGATTGGCAAAGCAGGCTGCCGAACAACAGCACGCCCTATACCAGCACGATCGTGTTTCTGGTGCGCGCCGGCAACCCGAAGGGCATCAAGGACTGGGGGGATCTGGTGAAGCCCGGCATTTCGGTCATCACGCCAAACCCGAAGACCTCCGGCGGGGCGCGGTGGAATATCCTCGCCGCCTATGCCTGGGCGCTGCGGACCTATGGCAGCGCCGACAAGGCGAAGGCGTATCTGAAGGCGCTGACCGCCAATGTCGCGGTGTTCGACACCGGCTCGCACGGGGCGACGCTGACGTTCACGCAGCGCGGCCTGGGCGACGTGCTGCTGGCCTGGGAGAACGAGGCGCATCTGTCGATCAAGCAGGCCGGCGCCGGGTCGTTCGAGATTGTCGCCCCCTCGCTCTCGATCCTGGCGGAGCCGCCGGTCGCGGTGGTGGACAAGAATGTCGACCGGCACGGGACCCGCGCGATCGCCACCGCGTATCTCGAGCAGCTGTATACGCCGGCGGCGCAGGATCTGATCGGCAAGAATTTTTACCGGCCGCGCGATCCGGCCGCCGCCGCGAAATACGCGGCGCAGTTTCCGAAGCTGGATCTGGTCACGATCCAGCAATTCGGCGGCTGGAAGAAGGCGCAGAAAACATTCTTTGCGGATGGCGGGATCTTCGACCAGGTCTATACCCAGGGCGCGTAAACGATGTCCGCGACGACCACGGATGCGCGTGGCCGGGCGTTCAGGGTTCTGAAGCGGCCGAGCATTTTGCCCGGTTTCGCGCCGACGCTGACGATCACGCTGCTCTGGCTCGGCGTCATCGTGGTCGGGCCGCTGGCGGTGATGCTGTGGTTCACCGCCGGGCTCGGCTGGGACGGTTTTCTGGCGATCGTGACGCGGCCGCGGGTGCTGGGGGATCTGCGGGTTTCCGTCACCACCGCCTTCGCCGCCGCCTGCGTGAACGCGGTCGCCGGATTGCTGATCGCCTGGGTGCTGACGCGCTACCGGTTTCCCGGCCGGCGGATCGCCGACGCGCTGGTCGATCTGCCGTTCGCGCTGCCGACCGCCGTCGCCGGCATCGCGCTCTCGACACTTTACGCGCCGAACGGCCTGATCGGCGGGTTTCTCGGCCGGTTCGGCATCAAAATCGCCTATACGCCGGCCGGCATCGTGGTGGCGATGATTTTCATTTCGCTGCCGTTCATCGTCCGCACCGTGCAGCCGGTGATCGAGGATTTGGAGGTCGAGCAGGAGGAAGCGGCGAGCCTGATGGGCGCCACGGGCCCGGAAATTTTTCTGCGGATCATCTTTCCCGCCGTGCTGCCGGCGCTGCTGACGGGCTTCGCGCTCGCCTTCGCGCGCTGCCTCGGCGAATACGGCTCGATCATTTTCATCGCCGGCAACAAGCCGATGGTCTCGGAAATTCTGCCGCTGCTGATTTTCGAGCGGCTCGACCAGTTCGACTATCAGGGGGCCGAGGCGATCGGCACGCTGATGCTGCTGGTGTCGTTCCTGCTGCTGCTTGCGATCAATCTGCTCCAGGCCTGGGTGCGGCGACGCCATGGCGGGTAGGGTTCTGCTCATCATCGCGGCGCTGGCGTTCATGGCGCTGTTTCTGGTCATGCCGCTGCTGATCGTGTTTTCCGAGGCGCTGTCGTCCGGGTTTTTGACCTATGTGAGCTCGCTGGACGACCCGAATGTCGGCGCGGCGGTGCTGATGACGCTGGGTATCGCCGCGATCACGGTGCCGGCCAATCTGGTGTTCGGCGTGCTGGCGTCCTGGTGCATCGCCCGGTTCGACTTCGCCGGCCGGGATTTGCTGATCACGCTGATCGATCTGCCGTTCTCGATCTCGCCGGTGGTGGCCGGGCTGTTGGAGGTGCTGCTGTTCGGCACCAACGGGCTGTTCGGCGGCTGGCTGACCGACCACAACATCCAGATCATTTTCGCGATGCCGGGGATGGTGCTGGCGACGATTTTCGTGACCTTCCCGTTCGTCGCGCGCGAGCTGATCCCGCTGGCGCAGGAGCAGGGCAATGACGAGGAGGAGGCGGCGGTCACGCTCGGCGCGTCCGGTCTGCAGGTGTTTTTGCGGGTCTCGCTGCCGAAGCTGCGCTGGGGGCTGTTGTACGGCGTGCTGCTGTGCAATGCCCGGGCGATGGGGGAATTCGGCGCGGTTTCCGTGGTTTCGGGGAAGATTTTCGGGTCCACCGACACGCTGCCGCTGGCGGTCGAATCCCTGTATGAGAGCTATGACATCCAGGCGGCGTTCGCGGTCGCCTCGTTGCTCGCGATGCTGGCCCTGGTCACTTTGGTGTTGAAGGCGGCGCTGGAATTTGCGCATCGTGACGAGCTGCTGGCGACCAGGAAGGCGAAGACGACCCGATGAGCACCGCGATCGATATTCTGCACCTTGCGAAAAGTTTCGGGGCGCACCGGGTTCTGGATGACGTGAGCCTGGCGGTGCGGCCGGGGGAATTGCTGGCGCTGCTGGGCCCCTCCGGCTCCGGCAAGACCACGCTGCTGCGGCTGATCGCCGGGCTGGACCAGCCGGATTCCGGGACGGTGACGTTCGACCGGGACGACGCGCTGCGGCGGCGCCCGAAGGAGCGCGGGGTGGGGTTCGTGTTCCAGCACTACGCGCTGTTCCGGCACATGACGGTGTTCGAGAACATCGCGTTCGCGCTGCGGATCCGGCGCGCGCCGAAGGACGCGGTCACGGCGCGGGTGACCGAGCTGCTGGCGCTGATCCAGCTGGAATCGCTGGCCGGGCGGTACCCGGCGCAGCTTTCGGGCGGGCAGCGGCAGCGCGTGGCGCTGGCGCGGGCGCTGGCGAGCCAGCCGCGCGTGCTGCTGCTGGACGAGCCGTTCGGGGCGCTGGACGCGGTGGTGCGGCGGGATTTGCGGCGCTGGCTGCGGCATCTGCACGAGGAGATGAACATCACCACCCTGTTCGTGACGCACGACCAGGAGGAGGCGTTCGATCTCGCCGACCGGGTGGTGATCATGCAGGGCGGGAAACTGTGTCAGCTCGGCACGCCGATCGAGATCTATCGCGACCCGGCGAACGCCTTCGTTCACGAGTTTCTCGGCGAGAGCAACCGGATTCCGGCGCAGCTGCGGGGCGGGATCGTCCACGCGGAGGCCGGGTTCGTGGCCGGCGCCGCGGCGGCGCCGGACGGTCCGGTGGTCGCGCATATCCGGCCGCACCACGTGCTGGTGACGACTAGCCCGCGCGGGCCGTGGGTGGTGCAGCGGGCGACGGCGACCGGGGCGCAGGCGCGGGTGATCTGCGGTTTCAACGGCGCGGTGGTGGAGGCGGCGATGACGGCCGACGCGCTGCTGGAATCCGGGCTCGCGGTGGGTGCGCCGGTGGAGGTCAGCTTTGCCGGCGGCACGCTGTTTGACGAGAGCGGCCAGGGACCGGTGAAATTGTCGGCGGCGCGGCCGACGCTGGTGGCGGTGGATCGGTAGCTATGACGGTGTTGCGGTGATGCCGTTCATCGCTGGGTTACGGCGCGCTTCGCGCGGAGTAACTTGACGCATTGGATGAAGGGGCCGGCGTAGCACCAAAGGATATTTGAATAGGCGCCGCGCTGATCCTCGACGGGGTTCAGCCCGAAGCGGATTTTTTCGCCCTTCGGAAGGATGACCGCCGTGCCGAGGCACCAGTCCCAGACGCTGAGGCGCGAGCCGTAATTCTTGTTCCAGTGCTCGGGCTTGGTGCTGTGATGGACCTGGTGCATCAGCGGGCTGACCAGCACGCGCTCGAGCGGGCCGAAGCTGATCGGGAAATGGGAGTGCTGCAGGACGCCGAGCAGCCCGACGGTGAAGGCGAGGTTCACCGTACCGCTGAGCAGCAGGAGGTCATCGAATTTGAACCCGCAGGCGAACGCGGCGATGCCGGCCGGCAGGGCGGCGAACAGCCCCATCAGCACGCCGTCCAGGATGTTCGAGACGGGATGGCTCCGGTAGGTGGTCAGCGGCGTCAGGAAGGTCGAGGAATGGTGGACCTTGTGAAACTCCCAGAGCGGCTTGATGGTATGCTGCATCAGATGGCTGACGAATTCGCCGAGATCGCCGAACACGTACATGGCGGCGGCGGCCGCGATCAGGGCGAGCGGGCCGGCGGGGAACGGCGCCGGCGCGTGCAGCCAGACGGACAGACCGTGCTGGATCCAGGTTGCGGCGGAGACGGTCACGAAGGTCGAGACGAGGGCGATGTAGCCCTGGGTGAATTTGGTGGCGAGGTAGAAGACGACATCGACGCGGACCGTCGGCGTCCGCCAATGCGCCCAAGGGAAAAAATGCCCGGCGAGATCGGCCAGCGGGCGGTCGCTTCGGGGTGTTGTGCGGTCGATCAGGTAGGTGAACAGGCCGGCGGCGCAGAAAAATGCCAGGGAGGTGGAAAGGAAGACATGGGTCGCCGCGATGTGAGCCAAATGACGAAAGAGTGCCGGCATTGATGGATTGTCCCGCTGATACGTACAAATTAGAATTCAATTTAATGAAAATGGCGCTTTGGTACGAACCATTCACATCGTAAAGTTATGTTTTTCGATTAATATCCTAATAATGATACGATGGCAATGATTATTATTAGGACGTCAAAATATTTTGCGCGCGCTGGAACGCTGTTTTGCCGGGCGCCGGCCGCGGCAGGGAACGCCCGCCATGAAGTAGGGCGGACTTCAGGGGCAGGACACTTTGTTTTGGCGAGCAAGTTGGCCGCTTTAGATCGAATTAAGTGAATCGATCTAAAGCTACCTTGCTCTAGTTTTGAGCAAGTTGGCCGCTTTCGATCGAATCAAGTGATTCGATCGAAAGCTACCTTGCTCTGAGCCTACATTCCGAGATCGGTGAGGCCGGGGTGGTCGGCGGGGCGGGGGCCGGGGGCGGGCCAGTGGAATTTCCGGTCTGAATCGGCGATTTTCACGTCGTTGATGCTGGCCTGGCGCCAGCGCATCAGGCCGTGTTCGTCGAATTCCCAGTTTTCGTTGCCGTAGGCGCGCCACCACTGGCCGGCGGCGTCGTGATACTCGTACTGGAACCGCACGGCGATGCGGTTTTCATGGGCGGCCCAGAATTCCTTGATCAGGCGGTAGTCGTGCTCGGCGGCGTATTTGCGGGTCATGAACGCGACGATCGCGGCGCGGCCGGTGAAAAACTCCGAGCGGTTCCGCCAGACGCTGTCTTCGGTATAGGCGAGCGAGACGCGGACCGGGTCGCGGCTGTTCCAGGCATCCTCGGCGGCGCGGATTTTTTGCGCGGCGGTGGCGGGATCGTAAGGCGGAAATGGCGGGCGGGACATCTCCATACTCTAGTCAATCGGCGGCGGAGCGCGCAATCCCAGCGGCGGATTCGGGCTCGAGCGTCGCGCGGAGCGGGACGTCTTCCATGCGGAGCGCGATGACGGTCGCCAGCGCCTGCAGGGCGGCGCAGGCGAGGAAGGCGAGGCGGAAGCCGGCGCCAAGGTTGGTATGCGCCAGCGCCAGCAGCGCGCCGGCCATGGTCGCGCCGAACGCGCCGCCCATCGCGCGCAGTAGCAGGAGCGTGCCGGTGGCGGCCCCGACCTCCCGGCCGGCGGACTGGCTCTGCGCCGCCACCAGCGACGTCGGCATCACCGTGCCGATGCCGATTCCGAACAGCGCGGAGATAAGCAGCGGCGCAAGCAGGGAGCCGTGCATCGGCCAGAGCGCCATCGGCACGAAGCCGACCGCCGCGATGGCGAGGCCGCCCGCCATGATCGGCTGGGTGCGGCCGGTGCGGCGGCTGAGCTGGCCGCCGATGAAGGCGCCGACGGTGGTGGCGAACAGGAACGGCACGATTTCCAGGCCGGAGGCGGCGGCGCTGGCGTGGAACATCCATTGCAACAGCAGCGGCAGCAGAAAGATCGCGCCGAACAGGCCGGCGGAATTGAGGAAGGCGACCGCGATGACGCCGCGAAACACCGGGGCGGCCAGCAGCCGGCCTGGCAGCAGCGGGGCGGCGGCCCGGCGCTGCTGCCAGAACAGGATGGTGAAGCCGAGGATCGCGGCGGCGGCGATGCCGGCGGTTTGCGGCGAGGCCCAGGGGAAATCCGTCCCGCCGCCGGACAAGGCGAGCAGCACGGCGGCGACGCTGAGCATCAGCAGGACCGCGCCGGCAAAGTCCACCCTGCCCCGGCCGCCGCGCGCCGCGAGCCCGGCGAGGCCACGGAAACTCAAGGTCAGCGCCAGCAGGCCGAATGGGATGTTGGCCCAGAAAATCCAGCGCCAGGAGAGATGCTGTGTGACCAGGCCGCCGGCGATCGGCCCGGCGACCGAGGAGAACGCCCAGGTGCCGGCGAACCAGGCCTGGTAGCGGCCGCGCTCGCGCGGCGGGATGACGTCCGCGACCGCGGCCTGCGGGACCGCCAGCAGCGCGCCGCCGCCGACGCCTTGCAGCGCGCGGGCAAGGATCAGCATCAGGACCGAGGTGGTGAGCGCGCAGAAAATCGAGGCGGCGATGAACAGGACGATCGCCGGGATCAGCACGGCGCGGCGGCCGAGCTGGTCCGACAATTTGCCGTAGATCGGGGTGGTGGCGGTCGCGGTCAGCAGATAGGCGGCGACCACCCAGGACAGATGGCCCCCGCCGCTCAAGGTCGCGGCCATTTGCGGGATCGCCGGCAGCACCACCGTCTGGTCCAGGGCCGAGAGCAGGATGCAGAGCAGGATGCCGATGACGACGCGCATCCGTTCGGCGTGGGAATAGACCCTGCCGGCGTTTTCTGGCACTGCCGCCGGGGTGTTGCTGCGCTGCGTCATCTCACCTGCCATATTGGACAGGTGCACCGGCGCCGCCGCGCCGCCAAGAGTCAACCCGCCAACCCTGCCATGCGGGGCGAACCGAAAGTCAGTCCCATGCCGTTAAGCCGCGCCGCCGACCGGAACCTTTTGCACCTGCGGGACATCCAGTTGCGCGGCTACGAGCGCGCGGACGGGTTGTTGGATATCGAGGCGCATCTGACCGACAACAAGCCGTTCACCTGGAGCAACCATGACCGCGGCGCGGTGGCGGCGGGGGAGCCGATGCATGACATGTGGCTGCGGATCACGATCGACCGGGACATGAACATCATCGATTGCGAGGCGGCGATGGACGGGACGCCGCATAGCGTGTGTCCGGGTGTCGCGCCGAATTATCGGCGGCTGGTGGGGTTGAACATCGGCAAGGGGTTCCTGAAGGCGGCGATGCAGCAGCTGGGCGGCGTCCAGGGTTGCACCCATCTGCGCGAGCTGCTGCAGCAGGTTGGCACGGTGGCGTGGCAGTCGATGTTCAGCACGCGGATGGCCAAGACGGAGGCGGACGCGAAGGCGCCGCGGATCGCGCCGGCGCTGTTGAATACGTGCTACGCTTATGATGAGAACGGGCCGCTCGCGGCGCGGTACCGGGCGCTGGCGGAGGGGTGACCAATTTCCGACGGCGCGTCACTGGCCACTGGGGAGCGGTTATGTTACTGCCCCGCCGCAACATTCAATGATCACGGAAGCGGCGGTTTTGGTCGAAACAACAAGCGTTGAAGCAGCCGGCAGGGGCGACAAGGGCCTGAGTGCGCGTTACGCGGCGGCACTTTATGAGCTGGCCTTCGAGCAGACCGCGCTGGACCGGGTGGTCGAGGAAATGGCGGCGCTCGGCCGGCTGTTGCGGGATCGCGACGGCCTGGCCTGGCTGGTGCGCGACCGGCCGGTGGAGTCCGCGAAGGCGGCGCCGGCGCTGAACGCGGCCCTGGAGGCGCAAGGATTTTCCAAACTGGTGCGCAATTTCGTCAATGTCGCGGTGCTCAACCGGCGGTTGCGCGACCTGCCGGCGCTGGTGGACGGGTTCGCGGCCTATGTGGCGGGGCGGCGCGGTGAGGTGGTGGCGACGATCACCTCCGCGCATCCCTTGAGCGATCTGCAGCGCGCCCAGTTGCGGGCGCGGCTGACCGAGACGGGGTACGGCAATGTCCGGCTGATCGAAACCATCGATCCCGCTTTGCTGGGGGGCCTGACCTTGAAAATCGGCGCGAAACTGTTCGATACCAGCCTGAAATCGCGCCTTGAGCGCATCACCTACGCCTTGAAGGGAGCCGCCTGACATGGAGATCCGCGCCGCCGAGATTTCGCAGATTCTGAAGGAACAGATTGCGAATTTCGACACGACGTCGAACGTGGCCGAGACCGGCCAGGTGTTGAGCGTGGGTGACGGCATCGCCCGAATTTTTGGCCTGAGCAATGCGATGCAGGGGGAGCTGGTGGAATTCCCCGGTGCTGGCATCAAGGGCATGGTGCTGAACCTGGAGCTCGACAATGTCGGCGTCGTCGTGTTCGGCGACGACCGGAAGATCCGCGAGGGCGACACGGTGAACCGCACCGGCGACATCGTGGACGTGCCGGTGGGCAAGACGTTGCTGGGGCGCGTGGTGGATGCGCTCGGCAATCCGATCGACGACAAGGGCCCGGTGATTTTCGAGGAGCGCCGGCTGGTCGAGACCAAGGCGCCCGGCATCATTCCGCGCAAATCCGTGCATGAGCCGATGCAGACCGGGATCAAGGCGATCGACGTGCTGGTGCCGATCGGCCGCGGCCAGCGCGAGCTGATCATCGGTGACCGGCAGACCGGCAAGACCGCGCTGATCGTCGACACCATTTTGAACCAGAAGCGGATCAACGAGGGCGCCGACGAGAGCAAGAAGCTGTACTGCATCTACGTCGCGATCGGCCAGAAGCGCTCCACCGTGGCGCAGCTTGTGCGCACGCTGGAACAGCATGACGTGATGAAATACTGCATCGTGGTCGCGGCGACCGCCTCCGATCCGGCGCCGATGCAGTATCTGGCCCCTTATACCGGCTGCACGATGGG
>Ga0116230_10001189_pt1 | contig 24347 bp, 29 predicted proteins | sample S1TSphfallax_3_FD_88678 | JGI IMG/M metagenome (GOLD analysis project Ga0116230, IMG submission 88678) | Host-associated microbial communities from peat moss isolated from Minnesota, USA - S1T2_Fd - Sphagnum fallax MG | ecosystem: Host-associated > Plants > Peat moss > Unclassified | place... | reverse complement strand
TTGCACTTATGCATTGTAATGAATTAAGTTACAAATTGAGTTTTTGCAACATAGGATGTCATAGTTGCACAAATGTTTTATTATAAATAAATAAAATGTTTAAGACAATCACTTATCTTGTAGCTACTTTTTACAACTAGAAACAAAAGCCTATATCCATGTACATTGTAAAGTACATGTGCCTAACTATTTTGATCACATAATGTGCCACAAAGTGATGGGAGGAGAGGGGAAAGGGGAGAGAAAGATTCTAATACCTTGCATTCATTATTGGAAGATAAATCATCTAAATGCGCAAAAGGTGATATTATAAATAACAACTCCTTCAAATCATTTGGTGGCCTTAGATGAACCAACTTGAAATAATGATGGAATAAGTTGTGGTAAAGAGAAGTTGTTTCCAATAGCAACACCCAACATGTTCAACACTTGAAGTTCCCATAATCCAATAAGGGTGGTAGTTTAGTTTGTCATTATTGTAAGGAATATTATGGGTGATGCAACTAAATGGCAACATTCGTTATAGAGCTTGAGCTAAAGGCAATGGTAGAGGGAGGTTTGGTTTCCCATTTTAGGTTTAAGGTGGGTGGGTGGGTAGGTAGGCATGGGTAGGTAGGTCACTAGGGGGCAACAAAAGAAAAGGCCAAAAATAACATAAACCCAGACCCCAAGTGAGATTGGGGATTCTAGAAGGGTGGTTCATCCAAGTGGATGGGCTCACAATGGGAAAACAAGGTGGTGTGTTCATGGGTGTTAAGTCTCACACCCAAATGTGCCTTGGCACCCCTACACCCATGCCTCCAACCATGCTCTTCATTAAACATATAAACTACACGTGGCAAGCCATGCACTTGGTTAGTTTTAGCATTCAACTTCATCTCGTAACCTAGGGCTAACCCCAACTTTTAAATGAATGGGACTAAACCCATTGCGAACTTCCCAAGTGGTTCAAGGCTTTGCCACCTAAAATTACCATTTCATGTTTCATGTCCTAACTATAGACTTGTGTTTAGTTCAAGGACTTAGCATGGTGATGACATCTCCTCATGCCCCTTCTTCAAACTGTCATTCACCGACACCTATGCAACTCATGAATGTTGTCAAACTAGGAGTCGAACCTAGCACAACATTTAGACTTGCACCCCAATTCGCCACAAAGGTTGTCTCATAATGGTCTAAACTAGGGCATTGTTAAGTGAATCTCATTAATTGAAGGTCTCCCTAAAAGGGCATGTCACTTTCCCCCATTTAGAGATGTCAACATCTTTGTTGACATTACTTAGGGGTGATTGCCCTTGGGCATTCATGCTTTTTTTTCCCTTTGATCCATGATTGTGGGATTAGTTACTTTTCGATCAAAGGAAACTAACATTCACATGATGTCTTTGTGTTCTCAACACAAGAGGAATTATCAAATGTGTAATTTGTCTTCACCCAATACGATCTCTTGTGGCATCTTTGCCAAATTCCAATTGGCAACCTTCTCTTCTTTCCTTGGAGTCCACTTCAAATCCAACTTGGAAATTTTAATCACCACACACAACAACACATTCTTGGTTTTGTGATTAGCCTTTATAAGTACATATTAATCAGGAGGACAAATGCAATTAGTGATTAGTGACTTGTTAAACCCATGTCATTTCATCCATTAGTCACAAAAGACATTTAGTTGCAAAACCTAATCATTTTAACAACTAGGATTTTAAAATTATCTTATAATAATAAAATCCCATGTCATCAATAACTTCAATATGATGTGTAAAATGCATGCCATTTCAACTTAGTTATTTTATTCAACTAAATGTTACAAAAAACGCCTTGATGGATGGACAACATGTGTCAAAAATCTATAAACATGTTATGAACCATTACACATGACCAAAAGTCAACCTAATATAACCCATGTAGGTAATGTAATCAAAGTCAACTTAACATAACCTAGCTACCAAACCAAAAGTCAACCTAGTTTAACTTAACCAGGCTAGCTACCTATGCTAGGCACCATAGGCTACCTAACTTAAGCCAAATGGCCTAAGTATCATAGTTTGTAAAAGCAAGGACTTGAACCCTTCACCTTCACTTTGGGGTTCAAGTCCTCATCCATCACACTAACGTATTTTTTAATATTAATTATGTTTAACATGAGTTATAAAGCTCAAAAATTTTAACCTTGAATTAACCTTGGCCACCCTAAATTGACCTAGGTCAACCTACTTATTATTTACCAACCTAACCTAAACCTAGACCTCCCTAGGTTGACTTAAAGTGAACCAATTTATCAACCCATACTACTTAATAACCTAGCCTAGGTTAACCTAGGCATTCTTAGGCTAAAAAATAATTAACCTAGGATAATTATGTTGCATCTAATTGCATCATAGTTATATGTAGTCGCATAAACTTGAACTAGCTACAAACTTGATAATATATCTTGTAATGAGGCTCCTTAAGTTGACTTGGCAAAAAACCTATAGCTAGGAACCTAGGCAAGCTACCTTTGTTAACATGTTACTAGGGTAAACTATTCTAAGTATATGTAAACATACTAAATGTAGTAAATTTTTTGTGTTTAGTTAAGTATCTTACAAGGTAGCTTATATTATGAAATAGGTTTTTATTAAGTAGCATGCATACCCAGGTTAACTTCATAGGTTGTTAACCTAAGCTAGCATGTTAAATAGTTTAAAAGTCAAGGAGCTATGTGTCACCTTTTTCAAAATGACTATTAATATTGTAGTCGTAATTACAACTTAAAAATAGATTGTTTAATACACATACACAACATGTGAATTCATGACTTCAAAAACCTCGTGGCACACAAAAAATTGTGGCATCACATGGCAAATATTGGTGCCATAAATTCAAGACACAAAAAAACTTATGGTGTCACAAAAAAATTGTGACACATTGTTGCCAAATAACATGCCAACAATAGTTTCAACTAGCTAATAAATGAGATTAGTTCATCAAATCAATGACATGAATCATGATGTTGACAAACAGGATCACATCATCTTGTTGGCATATAACATGCCAAGTCACTATCATGGGAGATTAAGTCATTATTAGTCGCAAAGGCGGATGCTTTTTGCAACTAATTAACTAAGTAATGAACAAAAGTTGAAAAATATATATATATTTTACCCAAAAAACCAACAAGTTGTCATATTGATTACAATTGCAAAACCATGATGCCACGTGGCATGTTGATGTCTTTTGCCATTACTTAATGATTGTTATAACTAAATAGTTATAAATGTAGTTGAAAAAAAATAATCATTTTTGTGTCCAGTTCAAAAGATAAGATTTATTTTAGTGGGGGTAAAGTTTTTGGACTTGCATCTTGATGCAAAGAGCTACATTGAAGGATTGGACATCATCTCTAACAAAGTGATTGACCAATAAATGTTTCATTTCATCCAAAGTAGTGTATGAGTCATCATTTTGATTAATAATCAAGTATTTTATCATGCATATCATGTGACTAGAAAATTGCATAAGTGACTTTAAAAAGGACTAGAAAAATGACTATAGTTGAATAGGACAAATCATAAAAAACATGTTTTGATGTTGTAATTGCACATGGAATGCCACATCACCATGTTGTGAAACTAAAAGTCATTATTCTAATATCAAAAGTTAGGATTTTTTAATTAATTGATTGATTATATATTAAAGCATATATTTACAATTTCAAAAATAATAATATATCCATCCAAAAAAACCCACTAGTCATCATACTAATTATAGATATAGTCACAAAACCATGACATCACATGACATCTCAATGGCCTTTGCAACTACATAGTGATTTTTGTGACTAAGTAATTACAATTCCAATCAAAAAGGACAATTATTGTTTCTTTAACCAGTCAAAAAATGCACACAATGTATTGTTGTGACACCAAACAAAAGTTACAAACATGCTAATAGATAATGTTGGACTAGCCTTTATAGTTTGACATATGTTTACCCAAGTGAGACATGATTCACACATTCATACGCAAGAAGTCCAACTTTTCCACTTAAGGATGTGTAATTTTATTTTATTGCACCATTATTTCAATCTCACCTTACTGATCCTTAAAGTTTTTTAATTCAAATTTAATTCCAAATCCATTTTGATTGGTTTTCCTTGGCTTTATCAATCATTTTGTTTGCCATGAACCTTAGCCTTTTCATTTTTGGCCATGCTCATGAGAACCTTTAACCCATTTAAATTAGTAAGCTTAGTTTGTTTTGTTATTTTGTGGGTGCTCTCTCCCATTGTAAAAGTGCACCGTCATCAACATTTAGGCCAATTTTAGGTGCAATTTTTTTCAAAGTTTTTTTCACTACAAGTTTGTGACCCCTTTCTTGTTCAAACTTAGCTACAATGTCCAATAGATGGTCCAAGTGGGTAGGCTTCATCCACACCACCTCCTTATGAAGGCAACTCTTCTATTTAACTAAATATTTTTTGCCTCAAAAGCATGTGTGTTTCGCACAAAATATGTTTTTGATTTTAGCCATTAGCCAATGTTTGATGGCATCCACATTCAATTGCACCTTCTACTTTTGATATGGTTTTTGTTCATCATGTAAAAAAACCTTTAGTTTCAAAATGTGAAAGGTCGAATGTGCCACAAAATTAGTCAATAAATTCAAAGTATACACATCAAGGTGCAACTTATGCAAAATTTCATAAGGCCTCACATACCTGGCAATGAAATTTGGGGCTAGTCTATTAGGCGTATTAAAGTCTTAAATGTTCAACCACATGTGTTGCCCAACCTCAAATTCCATGTGCATTCATGTTTTGTTGTCATGCTTTTCATACAAGTTATAAGCCTATTCTAAAAGCTTTTTAGCTCATGCATACAATTTTTCATGCCCCTTAACCATCTCCATAGCCTCTTTAAAATGGTCCCTTTGTCCCATGGGGATGGCTAAATCCATTGGCTTCCTAACTTTTTTTCCCAACGCTAATTCAATTATTGTAAACATTTTGGTTGTTGAATGCATTGTGGAGTTATAAAAAAAATTCACTAGGCTTAAATGTTTGCCCCAATCTCTTTGGTTGGTGTTCACATAGTTTTTAAAATATTGGTTTAACACCCAAGGACCCTTTCTATTTGGCCATCGGTTTGTGGGTGAAATGTTGTACTTAAAGACAATTTTGTCCCCACCTTCTGAAACAAATGTTTTTAAAAGCCCATTGTAAATTTGGCATATCTATCATTAATAATGAAGTTCATGGTGTTTAACCCACACATTAAAGAACAATTTTGCTAAATGGAAAGTTGTTATAATCATATTTGTTGGAACGATTTTCACCATTTTGGAAAATTGATCAATTATTATTAGAATGATGTCCATTCCATTCCACTTAGGGAGTTGGGTCATGAAGTCCATGGAGACACTTTCCCATGGTTCATTACAAATCACTAGAGGTCTATATAGTTCATACAATAAACTCTCTCTAAACTAATACTGTGTAAAATAATATTCTTTCTAAACTAATATGCGGGCACAGGCCCGTGGCAGGCCTCATACTTAATCTAATATTGTGTAAACTAATATCTTCCGGCTGGTCCCAAGGATATTATTTTAGAGAGAGTTTACTGTATTTCTTTTTAGAAATGATCTTTGGATTCTCGCATTTTACACAAGTGCAAACAAGATGCTCTATGTCCTTTTTCATTTCAAGCTAGTAGAATATTTTCCCTATGACCACTTTCGTGGTTTATTCTCCACGGTGCCTCACCATAAGCACATCATGACCTTCATGTGTAGCCTCCTTATTGGCACATAGATTTGAAACTACTCTTGTTTCAACAATCTTTTTTTGAAGGTGATGCCTTTTGCTTTTCTCCACTCACCCAACTCATTAAAGTGTATTTGTGTGTGGGGATCTTGCACATAGGTTTCCTTCATCTTTTGTTTGAAAGTACTTTCCCCCTAGAAGATGGCCTTTAATGCTTAAGTCTTGGTCATGGGTTTTTCCACTTAGGATTTTTCCTTTTGATTCAACACATCAAGAACTACAATGTCCCGGCCTCATTTGTGGATTAATTCCACATTTAGCAACACCAAGGTATCATGCCATCTTAGTTGTTTTGTTGAGGCCCTTGGTTGGTGTTGAAGTATTTCAAGGAGATGTTGTATGTGAAGACCTTGGTCTTGTGCATCCCCAAGTAATATTGCCATGTCTTGAGGCAACACGTTATAACACACAACTATTTTTCGCAAGTCAACCATCACAATTGTGCTCCATAAGAATTCTTAATCTAGAAAAAAATTAGGTGTACCTCTTGCACAAGGACCCCTTCGATAGCGAAGTCACTTGCCTTTGTGTGAACTTCGAATAGTTTGGTGAAGTCAAAAAACTCCAATATAGGGGTAGAAGAAAGTTTTTTTTCCAAGTCCTCAAATGCCCTATGTTGAACTCCTCTTTCCATTTGAAATAAAACTCCTTTTTCAAGAAATCCAAAAGTGGTTTTTCCAATTACAATAATCGTTTGATTAATTTCCAATAGAAGTTGGTCATGTTAGGAAAGATTGGATTCCTTTCATGATGACTAATCTTTTCTAATCTTTTATGGCTTGCAACTTTTTAAGGTCATGATTCATTCCTTCCCTTGATAGAATATGTTTTAGGAAGTAAATCTCCTCTTGAACAAACTCATTTTTTGTTCTATTAGTAAAAAAAATATTTTGTTGGAACTTGATCAAAACATATTTTAAGTGTTTTACATATTTTTCAATGGTCTTACAATACACCAAGATATTATCAATATAATTGATCACAAAATCATTTAACTTCTCATTGAAAATAAAGTTAATGAAGGTTGTGAACATCAATGGAACATTACACACCCCAAATGGCATCACCAAGAACTCATATGAACCATGTTTGGTTTTCATAACTATCTTTTCAATGTCTTCGTCCACTATGCATATTTAATAATACCCCAACTTGAGATCAATTTGACCAAAGTACTTAGCCCCATTGAGTCGATCCAATAAGTCATTAATGTAGGGCATATAATAGTTATTATTTGTGGTTATTTTGTTCAAGGCATGTCAATCAATACTCATTTTCAACTTGTCCTTCTCATCAACAAACAAAATAGGTGTCCCATAAGGCAATTTGTTTTACCAAATATACCCCCAACTAAGGAGGTAATTCCATTATTTATTTATTTATTCTAATTCCTTTTGGTTTAACCTATCAGGTGCCTTAGACGGCATGGCTAAACTAGGCACCATTTCTATCAAGTCAACCATTTTACAAGGTGGAAGAGAATTGGGGATTTCATCTATTAGAACTTCCAAAAACTTAGTGAGTGAATCAAAAATACAATTTGGAGTCATCTTGCCTATTGTGGCTTAGGTTCCCCTTGGAAGACTCTTAAAGACATCAAAATTATAAAACTAGTTAATTCTAACTTAACAACCAAGTTAATTCCTATTTTTACTAATGCAAAATTATGATCCTCATTTAAATTCAATAACTTAGAGCCAACTTTGGCACTGATTTTCATTTTACTTCCATTGTGAAAGATGTATACTTCATAAACATTCAAAAATGTGTTCCCTAGAAGTACATCAAAACTATTTAAATCACACACGGTGAAATTCCCAAAAATTTGAACTCCCCCACAAAATAACTTGACACCTAACATTACACTAAATGAGGGTTTAACTATGGCTTATGCCAAATGCACATTTATGGGGTCTACCATTAAGTCAATTTTGATTCCCAATTGTTATGTCGCTTGTAAAGTCAGGAACAAATTGGTCATTCTTGAATCCAAAAGACAAAAGACAAACACATTATTCACTTTACATCTTAATTTTAATAAATTGGAGGCTTCGCTTTTGTTGGTCCTTACTTTGGCCATGAAACCCCCTTGAAAAATTTCTTACCTTAAGAAATGCAGTCATTTACCCAAGGCACTTGGGGTAATCCTTCACCAAATGTTTGTGATTATCATAGTTAAAACACTTAACCTTTGCGAGTCTCACTTCACATTCTTTGCGACAGTTCCTTGCCCTATAGTTTTTCCTTGTCGTCATGAAGCCATGACTTGCTTAAGTCCCATTTTTGCTTGTTCTAACCTTTGTTCCCATTACTTAGGCCGACATTTTGTTTCTAGATGACTCCATTTTTGATATCACCTTTATGGTGTGGAGGGCTTTTGTCCTCCATGCATTCCATCATTTTCATCAAACCTTAGTAGAAGTCCAAAATGTTAGTTTGTTAGTAGACAATCCTTTGAACCCAAAACTTTAGCCCACACAAGAAGATCAATTTCATGGTGAACTCTTTTTTTAAAGGGACGATAGTTAACATCTTGTTGAAGTTTTTGCACATAGCGAATTGGAGAGCTCACTCCATCCTCTCAAGTAAGCTCCATCCGATCTTTTAACACTAAGTGGTGTAGTGTAAACATTTTGTTTAGTTGTAACTTGGATTCCTCCAATGTGAAGATTTCAAATAGATAGGGTGTCTCCTATTTTTGAAACATCCACCAATCTCACTTGTGCTCCTTGAAAAACATTTGGGCAAAATGAATCCACTTTTTGTCTAATTTAGGGCATTGCATTTCCAAATACGGCGGCTCCACTTGGAACAACCATTGTCCCACTATTTTTGTTTTTGTTTCCTTCCCTACGAAGGAATCGAACATTCTTACTTCAATTGCAGCCTTGGTGGAACTCCCATTTGGGGGTACCCACCATGCCCAAACTAACTATGATTTGGCTCGATATGTTCAAGGCTTCATTGTGTTGCACCATAAAGGTCTTGAAAGAATTGGGGAAATCCAAAAAGCCTTTGGGTAGTTTGGCCATCACATTTTAGTTAGTTAGTTTCTTTTGTGCCCTTGAAATTTTGTCCATCTTAAAATGCCCCCTTTTCCCCTTGTAAGCCCATTGAAAGGAACTATCAAATAATCATTTTCATCATTGGATTCTTTGAAAGAGTGCAAATCCACATTCATAGGTAACTCCTTGCTTGGGTCGTGAACTTTCTCCTTTCCTTTAATTTTCTTAGGAGTTGCGAAAGGTTTTTTTTACTAGCAAGCCTATGCTTTCCTTAGTTGTTCCCTTACATTTTGACATAGGAGAAGGAATATTTTCTTGGGGCGAAACTTTGCTCATCCCAACTACATGTTTCCCCTTCTTCTTCTTTGTTTTTCGAGTAGGAGTCCTTTTGATTTCCTCCTCCACATGATCCTTTAAGCTTTGTTATTTGCCTTTGGACAAATCTCCGTCCACCATGGCCCTTCCCATGGCGGTCAATTATTCCAAAATCACCTTTTTTTCTTTCTCCTTTTTGGTGGTGTACTTTCCCTTTGCTTTAAGCTACACCACCACCGTGTTTGGTGCTATTTGTTCAAAAGCATTTGGCCTCAAAGATTTCTTGAAAACCCAAGGAGCCTTCTTTAATATCACCTTTTGCACTTGAATTTGCCTAGGCACCCCTAGGCCCACACTTCAAAGGATGTTCTTAACTAAACATTTAAACTACTTGCACATGGCAAGCCACACACTTGGTTAGTTCCATCATTCAACCTTGTATTTTAATTTAAGGTCAATCACAACTTTTAAATTGTGGGATTAAACCCACCGTGTATTTCCCAAGTGGTTCAAGGTTTTGTCACCTGGGATTACCATCTCATTGTCTCATGACCTATTCACAAACTTGTATTTAGTTCAAGGGCTTAACATGTCAAGGACATCTCCTCGGCCCCCTTCCTCAAAACCCTCACTTGTCAACATCTATGCAACTCATGAATGTTGTCAAACCCAACCCAACACTTAGACATACACTACAGTTGGGATTGCTTAACAATGGTTTAAACTAGGGCCCCAACTAGACAAATCCTCTCACTCTAGGGTTCACTTAGAAAGGCATGTTACTGGGTCACTCTAGCCTTTCCGAGGCTCTTAGTAAGACCGACATCAAGGTACCATTGGGTGGAAGGCTCTAATGACTCAATTGTGAATGAACCCCAACTGACTTGACATCAAGTAAACAAGTAAGTAGGAAGGACAGTAGGTGTTACCAAAATAATAGACAGACATTCGCGGTAAGTAAGTAGCTGATGCCGACCTGAGTTGTAGGCCATAGACATAGCAACTGAGTTAAACATCGCGGTTAGCTAGCGCAAGGTAAATCAATGGAAACATAGCAAGTGTCCACCCAGTATCCATCCCTAATGGTGCACTGGTAGTTCATTATGTCTGCATCAAAGCATCCAAAGTATATATGACATCAAACATCCATATGTATGCTTTGGTTTTCGTAAAATGGTTTTGAGTATGACATCACCAATCCATACATGACACCACCCAACAGGTAGGTATGTTGTCAGCTGCCCAGGCTCTGGCTACACAGTACCATGGCTGGTTCAATATTTCAATGTCAATTAATTATTTTATTTTGAAGATTCCATGTTGAAAAATAGAACATTTCAAAATATTTTCAAAGATTCTCTATTTTACTTGTAATATTTTTCCTTTGATTTGCAAAAAAATTTAACTTTTCTGAAAAAATAAAAATAAATTTGTATAGGATGTCAAGGTAAAATAAATACAGCTAGACAAGTGGCAGAGAGGTTAATAAATAAATGCTTTGAGCATAAGACATGTACAACTATTGGATATTTTAATTAGGAAATTTGAACTTTTTTCAACATATTCCCCTTTTGTGCAGATTAAAAGGCTTCCAGAAAAAAAGCAGGGAAAGAAAACTGCATGTGTTTGATGCATTTGAATAGCCTAAATTGATATTTTAGAGACTCGATGATTATATCCCCAAACTTTTTCCCCTGGCATTAGCCTAGGCTAAAAAATGATGAGGGATGGAGTTGAAACTAAAAAATTTGGGCAGTCCATGAAGTGAGCCAGCATGTGCAAAAATGGCCCAATTTTTTTTGTTTTGAGGGTGGGATGGCAAGGTTGAGGTTGTTGTGAGATTTGTGGCCTTCCATGGCAAACACATTATATTTTCTTTTGGGCGGAGGGCGTTCTTATTGTTTCTTGTTCTTAGTTTGTTGTACGATTTTTGTCATGTTATCAGTTTTGTTTGTTTTTTTTTGTTGAAGGTCATTTTTTTCTTAAATGTTTTACAAAAGAGAAAGGCAAGAGGAAACTAAAACATGGGCACAAACTTTTGTAAGTTAGTATCACAATTAGTTTTGGGTGTTCAGATATTTTTGAAGACAGCATGATGAAAATGTTCATAAAGGAAAGGTGTGTTTTAGGATTGTGTGCTTGAGAAAGACAAAGGACTTCACTTGCAAATAGTATGTAAGATTTATATTTCTAGCCTTGTAACTTTGAATAAACTACATGAGATGCCCCAAGTTGTGGAGTTGAATAATGTTACAAGAATTTTTTATGAACACAAAAACCATGATTCCAAGTTGAAAGAGAAAAGAAAAATAACAACTTGTTCAAGAGGTGGAGGAAAGGAGGCCATCATCTTCACACAATGACAAAAAATATTCATTTCCTTTGCAAAATTCATTAAATGACAAGTTTGCAAAAAACTCATGTTCATTCCTATTCGCAATACGAAACTCATCCCAAAACATGTTTTTTAAATTGCATGTTTCATGTTTAATGTATAAAACTTACCAATTGTGTGAAAATGCATGAAATTTGGAAATATTCCAAGTTTTCAGTTAGATCATGTTATCATGTAAAAAAACTTGTCTTTTGCATGAGTTTGCATGCATATATACAAAAAAATCCCCTTTAATTTATTTTTTTCCATCTCAAGGTCATGTGAATAATTTTCATTCTAGTAAAGTGTGAAATGTGGGCTTTTGCTTTGGGTGATGGACCAATCAAAGAAGTGAACCATCAAAAGAAAAAAAATTGAAGGTTGTCAACCCCTCCCCCAAGTAATTAATAGCACTAGCCACACTATACTACATTATAATATATTGTTATCACAAACTCTACTTTAATCAAATGGCCTAGCAATGCCTGAAATATATGTTATTTATGTGAAGGTGAATCCTGAACCTGAAAGATTCACCAAAATAAGGGATCATGTTAGAAAGAGTTGAATGCAAGCCCAATTCCAGTAAAGCCCATGGCCAAGGGCTTTACCAAAGTGTAAATATGTGCATTGATTTTTCTTCCCATGATTTTTAGCAGGTATAGGGTAGATAGGCCGGCAAGTGAACACTTAAAAACTCAAACAAGGTTTAATCCTCACACATTGTTCCTCTGATTCTGAGGCTGAAAGAACATTTTTAGCTCTCCACCTAGGGCTTTCAACACCTAAAAAATCTGTCAATTCGATAAAGGAGTGGGGAAAAAATATGGGGTGTTTGATGTGTGGGAGTTCAATGTTCAGTAATGGATGACTTAAAACAAATTAGGATTTCAAGCTTTAGATCTTTGATAGTTGCATCTTTGCCTCTAGAATTCAAAGAAATTTTGTAATGCCCTAATCAGCATACCCATCAGGGTTTAAATCACTAAAAACAGACTAAAAATGAGGAAGATATGAGGCTAGAACTAAAGAGGACCTCTAAAGCTATTTTTTCAAAAACATTGAAGCAAACTATCACTCATCCACTTCCTGTGTTTTCTGTGTTGCTCCTTTGCTTCTAATGCTCAAAGAACATTTGTAGTCCTGTAGTTTGCATATCCAATGACACAAAAATCACTCAATTTGGCTAAGGGATTAGGAAAATATTGGAAAGCATTTGATGATAAATACTTGTTTGGTGATGGGCAGTTCTACCTTATCATGGGAAAAACAATTGTGAGATGTTTCAAAGTAGAGGGTTCCCAAGTCCCTGACATGTTCCTCAAAGAGTTCCCAATAGCACCTTACATTTATTCCATGTGCTTTGGCATAATGTTGTCCTCCGTTCACGTATATAGGTGTTCCAAAGGGAGGAACTCTATGCTTCCAAATAAAAAACTTCTATTTTGGGTAGCCTTGATAGTTTCATTGTTTTTGAGTGATGGCCCAATCAAATTGGCTCATTACAGAAAAGAATTGAACTTAGGAGACACGTCATCTAATTAATGCAAAGCACAATAGGTATTGCATTAGGAAGATCAGTACAGGTCGTTATGTTAAAGGGCAGGGCAGGTCCAGAGTCCAGAGGGGTTATGCTGTTTGGCAACAATAGAGGAAATCTGGTTTCCCAAACCCCATAATACTAGTGTAGTCCCCCCACCCCATGTGACCTATCTTTCCTCAACGTAAAAAAAACTGACACAATTTGAATCTGCCACAACCCCCTCCACCCCCCGCCCCCCAAGCCTGTAGATTTGGAGGCAAAGAGGAAGTTTATGCTTTGTGTAAGGTACCTGCAAATACAAAAGAAAGATTAGGTCACGTTATAATGTTTAGAAAGAGACACCAACTACCCTGACTAACAGCCTACTTCTTGGTCTTGGGGGCTTAGGTTCATACCGACGAATTATACAGACAGATGCGGTCACGTGTCATCAATCTGTCAATCCTGAGAGAAATTTGATGTGTTTGGTCATGAACCTCCTTCTCTCATCTCCCCTAGGTAACGCCATGTGAAGCACATTTGAACTTTGAATCTGGGAAGTTGAGATGCACAGTTTGTGGATGATGTCAACAATGAGAAACATGTAGACAAACACCTACATATTGGGTGTTAACCTGTGCTATTTATTTGGTGCAACTAGTTTACACTTCTTGCCTCATAAAGGTGGGGCGCTAATGGACTACAATACTAATTATTGTTAAAAGTTTCCATGTACAGCACCTAATTCGGTGAGGATTTTTTCTTCACCAAGTCTCTTGTAGACCCCATAAGTATGTTATTGACCAACCTATTAGTAGCCCTTGCAGGCTCCAAGACAATAAACTAATGGTCCTAAAGATTTATCCAAAGAATACACGTGAACATGTGAGTAGTGCACATTCCTTGCCACCTCCATCTGACATGTGAGTAGTCTGGACTCAGAGTCAGCCAACAGCTCCTAATGATCCCCTAGAATCATGAGCAAACTCCGGCTGGCTACTCGGTACGTACTGGAAAATAATCGAGAGACTTCCACCAAACTTAGTTCCTAACCTTAAATTAGAATGTGTGTGGATGTTTCATGCCAAATTACAAAAGTAGTCCAATGTGCTTTTATTGGGCTACCACACTGCATTACCCCAATGATCCAATAGCCCAACGGAGAGCAGCCAAAAAGAGGGAGATTAGTGGTCCTATTTGGGTACCGCCCCACATAATAGGTGAGCTGCAAATAGAACAAGACAGTCTTGTAGCATGTTCAAGGAATAGCAGAACCTTGAACCATTGTTCGTCTACAAAGATGCGATAATGAGTAATGATTTGTGACTACGGCTTACCTTTAGAGGGTTTCAAAATTAGATGAAATCATCCATGACTTGATCCCAACCAAAAAGCAACTAACAGTTCTTCCAAAGTGGTCATTTTGAGTATACAAGTAGAGCACCCTAGTTGAATAGCAGGCTCATTGGGTCTCTGCCAAATAATTATTTAGTTTTGAATATTCCATTTTGACACATATAATATTTCCAAATATTTCAGAAGATGCTTAATTTTCCTTCACAAAAAAAAATTCTTTGAGAAAATTTTGTTTTGAAAACTTCTGCATGTCTAAAAATAATATATATTTTTGTCAAATCTGCTATTCAACTAGGGTACATGGGTGTGACACCTGAATGTCTAGAGGAGATAAAGTATCTACTGCATGTGACAAGAAAGGCAAACTTTTCAAGCGGGGAGGACCGCCCCTTTGACCCATCACCCACTAATGCGCCAGTTGTGGTTTTGGCCGTTTTGAGATGAACCCAAACCATTTAACCTAAACCAAACATTGAGGTGGGTGCTTTTTTTTTTTCATTAGCCCACCTTTTCTTTAGATTTCAAAAATCTCTCCCCCTCTTTTTTTTCTTTTTTCTTTCTTTTTCTCCTCCTCTTTTGTTTTTCTTTGTTCTTCTTCTCTTTCACCACCATCTTGTTCTCTTCCATTGTAGTTGTTATAACTTCTTCTTGATCATTTTTCTTCTCCTTTTGTTTACTACTATTGTTATTATTTTTTCTACTTCTCTTTTGTTGGTTCTATAGATTCTGTTTGATTATTTTTTGGGTTGTTACTTTATGTTTTAATTTTTTTCATCTAATGTTTTTTCTTCTCTTCTATTGTTGCAATAGCTCTTTTTTTTTCCATCTCATTTTCTTTATGTTTTCCTTTTTCTTCTTCAAGCACTTTCTTTCATTGCATATTCTGCCATTGTTTGTTGCACCATCACTTAATTATGCATGTCATGCCCAATATTCCTTTGCCCTTTTCTTTGTCTTTCTTGTTTTGTTCTGGTCTCTGTAACAAAAACAAAAATAAGAAGTAATAAAAAGAAGGAGAAAAATATTTTTTAAAAAAAGGAAATGATTTTTTAATAGATGAAAAGATTTTTTAATAAAAAAAGACTACTTTTTTCTGTTTTTTAAATTCTAGAATAAGAAGTTTGTTTTCTTTTCCTCTTTTTTTCTTGAAGCATTTTTTCTCTTTTCTCTTTTTTTCAATATTGAAGAAGATGAATTTCAGTGTTTGTTTCAGTTTTTGTAAAGAATTTTTTTTTGGGTTTTTTGGCCTTTTACCATTTTTTTAAATGCTATTTTTTTGGGGTTTTTTTCCCTTATGTCTGTCTTTTTTTTTAAATCACCTATTTTCCATTTTTTATGGTCTTTAAAATTCCAAAAGATGAAGTTTGTTTTTCTATTTCCTTTCTCTCCTTTTTTTCAAATTTTTCAAATTTTCTTTTTGAAAAAAAATCAACAAACAATATATGTTCATACTCATGTAATTTTTTTTGAATTTTTTTACATTTTTCAAATTTTCATATTAATATGTATCATGTGTTTGATGTAGATTTTGAATAACTATGAAATACCCATTTGTAACCAATACCATTCAACTCCAATTGTTTCATTATCAACTTTACACTCATCAACATGCTATCGAGGTGGTTGAAACAATAGGAACTTATCATTGAACACATGGCATGGTTGTTAATGAAAATATTTTTTAAAAGGGGTCTCTTGAGGTTAAAAAATAACATGTACATCTTGGGTTTTTTTGGCATAAACATTGGCATGGAGTTCATGTTTTCCATTTTTTGAACATTTTTGAAAAGTTTTGATAGATGTGATATTTGCATCGATATAGACAAGTCTTGTCTTATTGTAACTTCACACTCGTATTATTTTTGCATGTCTTGAATGTGAGCATTGCATTAATAATATTTTATTGAAATTTTCCTTTAAAATTATGAGTTTGAAACATATTGCATTGTTGCATTATTGCATCAAAAAAACTTCAAAAACATAAAATTCAATGTGAAATTCTTGCATAAGGATCACAAAATAAACATTAGTTTTGTTAGATTGATTTTGTAATACCCACATTTGAAACATAAAATGTTGGTTAATTTTTTTGGATGGTTTATGCAATACCCAAATGTTGGGCATAAAATATGCACGTTCAACGAAAAAAATGATGACAATAAAAAAAAGAATTTAGAAGGAAAAAAAGTAAAAGAAACTATAAAAAAATGTAAAGAAATCAATTTTTAAAAAAATAAAAATTCAAAATAATTAAAAGGGAAAAGAATGTTCGCATTTTGGTCATAAAATATGTAATAATTATTGAGGTGTATTGTATTTGAAATGACATTGTTTTCATATGTAGGTATTGTATTTTGTGATTGGATCTTCAACTATTTTAGCTTCTAATAATAAATGTCAAAATATGCAATACTTACATGTGGGTTGTGAGCCATACCAACATAGCCATGTTCAGTAGTCTCCATTTTTAAGAATTGCATCAGGGATATTCGAATGTGGTAAAGTTATTAGGGGTTTTTAACAACTTCATGTTAGAATAAGGGATGATGAATGCACATGGTTGTGTGGGGGGGTTATTTTCTTTTCTGAAATATGATATTGGTGAATAAGGTGTTGAGTTGGTTATTTTCTTCAACAAAAAGCTGGTAACCATAGTTTTAGAACTTTAGTTGTGTAATTAAGGGTGAAAAATTTCTAGAAGGTTGGGGGTAGAAACAAACTCCAAAATTCATGGTGTGTAGCAAAACATTGGTCTTGTTTTAGTATTTAGTGAGTAGCAAGGATGTTTGGGATTCATGAAGCAATTAAAGAGGTGTTAATGAAAGGTCCGATAAAAATAGAATAATCTTCAAGCCTTATAAACATAAAATTAATTTGAAACAACTTAACAATTAAATAAATAGTGTGATATAGTGGTAATGACAACATGAGTTTCATAATGAATGAAACATTTATTTTAATTATGGATAAGCTTAACGAGGAGTTGCAATTGCATGTTGAGTCTTGGGCTATGTCACAATGATAATTCACAACTGCAAGAAATCTAGGATGTGTCAAATGGTGCAAACTAGGTAGTCTACTTTGTTATTAGGAGGTAGTCGGTGAATCAAACCACGTAACCAACGATAGTGTCTAATACCGAGAATTGAAAACCATGTGAAGACGGAGGTGTCTTTCATCTCATAACAATCTTCATCACGAGAAACATGGTCGACTTGCAACAAAATCATCAAGGTGAGAGAATTTGGAGAAATGTGATAATACCAAGCTCGATGAGGATCCAAGATGAACGTGCACCTTTCGCAATTCAAGGTCTTCATCACGAGGATGTTACGTCAACATCAAATCTAAATATGACTTTCGAGCTGGTTTTTCATTCACTTATGTAGTTTGAAGTTTTAAGATGTGGCCATACACAACACCATAATTTCAAGGAGAAAGGAAGATATCTTCAATCAAAATCAAATCAACAATGAATGTGTGGAGGATTTGTGACATCGAGATGCACGGTTGTAATTTATAGGTCAAAGAAAAGGAAGGAAATACATAAATAATGGCTTAGAACCATGGTAAAGTAAAACCTTAATATCAAAGAAAAAAATGAAAGTTTAAGTAAAATTTGTTAGAGGGAAAGTGAAAAGAGATGAAAAGGTGTTTCTCCTTCTCCTTCTCCTTCTTCTTCCATTGGTCACTAAACATTGGAACCTTCCATTGGTCACCAAACATTAAAACCTTCCATTGGCCACCAAACATTAAAACCTTCCATTGGCCACCAAATTAGGATCTTCCTTTTCCTTCTTTGTAAAAGGGTGAATTCGAATCATTTGGGGCTTTCTTTTCGGACATAATCTTTGTAAAACCTTTTGGGTTTGGTAGCATAACTTTTTACTAGTTTGGGCATAGAAATTTAGATTTAATAAAAAGGTGCGCTTTATAGTTAGTTTTTTAATGAGCTAAAGCAAGCCATATTTGAATAACATATGTGTTAGGAATAATATTTCAAATGATTGGTGATTTGCAGCCAATTAAATTTCCTACTTTGGTAAAAACCCTCTCAGGTTTAGTAGCACAACTTATTACTAGTTTAGTTACATAGTTTGGAATTTGGTAAGGTAATGTGCCTTGTAGTTAGCTTTCTAATGAACTAAAGCAAGCTAGATTTGGATAATGTATATGGTATGAATAATATTTTAAGTGACTGGTGGTTTACAACCAAGTTGAACATGGTGTTGAACCTTTAAAAGTTGGTTTAAATGAATGACAATTTAACATAAAATTTTAGGATTTGGAGTGTTTGAGCTTGGAAATATATCTATCAATTCTAAATCGTAAATGATGCATAGGAGGCAAGCTACTTACTTGGTTTCAACTACAAACGCAGTTTAACATCTATAAATACACTTGCATTTTTCCTTCACCAATAGCATATGTACTTTTAAGTATAATCACCTCGTAGAATTGGAAATAAAGGGACAAAAAATCGCCTCACATGGGTCACAAAAGTTGATCAAATTTGTAATACCCACATTCAAGGTTATCGTTTATTGACATCAAAGGGTCAAATATGATTTAAATGGTTGTTAATTCATTTAGTGCAATAATTTCATATTTTGTAAATCATACATTGGTGAACATTAACATCTTGTGAATGACAGGTAGGTAGGTGAATAAGTGGGTGTGTAAGTAGGTAAATAAATAAATAGGTGGGTAGGTGGGTGAAGGGGTGGGTGGGCACATAAGTAAATATGTATGTAAGAAACCATAATGAATAGCTATGAAGGTAATAATATGACAACATGTCTAAAAACACATATAACCACATGATTAACAACATATTTGGTTGTAAATTCAACACATAATATTAACCACATATGTAAGGTGCAACATGTGTACAACATAGATATGGTGTATTTAACATTCAAATACTTGAAATATTTTACATATGTATGTGCTATAAATGTACGTTCCATAAGTATGCACTATATGTATGTCCCACATATGTGTATGTATCAATTATGTGCCATAAACTTATACCATCTATATGTGCCACACATGTATGTACCTAATGTATGTTCCATAAATAACTATGTACCATACATACATGACATTTGTATGTGCTATGCATTTGCATGTGATACATGTGAAATTGGAACGTCCTTGTATTATGTGTCAAATGCATGTCCATCCAAGCTCCATTTGTATGTGCAACATTTGTAAATATGGCACATGTGTCAACACATAGAGATAACACATGTTCCATTTACAAGACATATGAAATGGCAATTCTGATTGTACATATAATTATATATCATAAGCAATTTGATGATCAATGAATATTACATGCCATACATAGGTGATCAAACCCCAACATCCTTGGGTTATATAAAACAATTTTAAATTTGGATGTTATTATGTGATTTACATGGCGCTCATGTGAGATATTGATTTGAATATTTTGGTGCAACAAAGACAATGCTAAGTACATTAAATTAAATATCTTATTGATATGATTCGGTTGAATGGAAATTAAATACACACAAATATGTGAAATCCATTAACTTATGCATATGTTATTTCAAAAACATGAAAAATATCATGATGCATTCAAATAAAACCAGAATATATCCACAGTGATTACCAAGTTTGGAATAGTTTATGAATGTTAGTAGCAGCATTCATTCTCATGAAAGACAATAATAGTTATAGTCAGTTTACAGAGATATGATACATTGAAACAACTATAAGGAGGTTGGTGAAATCCACTATCTTTTTTTAAATAAAGATATTGAAAAAAAAGATTGAAAAAATGAATTATGCCATGAAATTACTAAAAATTAGGCATTACAACATTGAAATTTTTAGAATTAACATGAGGAAATTTCTCTTCAAAAATAGCTTTCTATTTGGTTATTCAAAAAAGTTTATTTGTTCAATAGTTAGGAGAATTTTTTTTCAAAAAAAAAGAAAAGAATATATGAACATACATGTGAAATATCTTTTTAAAATGTAATTCTTAAAATTAATTTATAATTCAATTTTATAACCACTAATAAGACCCTAATTACTTCAAATTATTGTAGAAATAATATTGCAAGTAGATTAATATATATTTAGATTATCATATATCTACATCCCTCAATTATTGGTGGCTAAAATATGTGTGTTCAAATGTATAAATAAGAGCACATGTGTCATATCTTCCATTAGAAACTAAAGTTTTTAGAAAGCAAATCACTATTATCTTCATTCAAGCAAGACAATTATTTTTATACAACCAAGAGATTAAAGATGCAAGAAGAGGGTGATTGTGAATAAAACTTGACAACTCCAAGATGAAAAAGATGGAAACCAAGTTTCTAATGGATAAACCCAAAGTAGCAGAGAAAAAATATCAAAATGTTGACAAAGAAGAAATTGCAATTGATGGAAGATGTGTGGTGCAACCTCCTTTCCATGCAAAGTCCTCAAGTTGGAAAGGCAAAAACTTTGTATATCATTTACTACAAAGATTATATCCTTTTGGAAACATAGTAAGCTTTTTTTTTTGCAAGAAAAGCCCTAGGTCTTTTGTTGGAAATGCACATTAAATGTGCCATTGGTGTCCAAAAAAACTTGTGTCCATATGAATTATTTCTATTTGGCATTGCAACATGTATGAATAAAATGAAATTTCTTGTATGAAGAGTTGATGGAATTGTGTTCAATATCACACTTCATAGCTTGATTTTTTGAAAAAAATGTGTTAAAAACCTTAATGTCTTTCTTGAAATTATCACATATAAATTCATTGTTTTGTTGTTCTTGTAGGAGTGGGGGACACATAAACAACACATCTTGAGGTAAACTTATTTCTCTTTCCAATTTCAATCTTTTGAGTTTTTTCAATTTTTTGTTTTGAGTTTTCATATTTTGAGTTTTGTTAGAACTCAACCGAAGCAAAAAATGGCCTTGGCTTCTCTTGGAGCTTCTAAGTTCAAAGCTTGGGAGCTCCAAAAGAGGCTGAGGAAAATTCATGAGGTCCTCAAAGAGCCAAAAATGTGCCTCAACCTCTCCTATGGCATTCTAGCATAATGCTTGGAAGCTCCATGAAAGGCCAAGGCCAAAAAAATGTTTTCAGCCTCTCTTAGACATTCAAACATAGTGCATGAAAGCTCCATGAAAGGCCAAGGTAAAAAACATGTTCTTAGCCTTCAACTTTTGTTGCCAAAAGTTGGAGGCCAAGACTTTTCTTTTTCCCTTAGCCTTATTCTATATTTCCAACCTCCAAAGCATGAAGCTGAAGCTCGAGAATAATATTGCGTTTTTTGGTTTCAACCTCCAACTTTCAGCACCAAAAGTTGAAAGCAAAGTGGAAAGAATTGTTTTTTTCTAGTTTTTTTAATGTTAGTTTCTATCTAAGAATCTATGCATTTTGAGCTTTCAATTAATTATTTTTTGTTGAATATTTGCATTTTGTAGAGTAATCTTGAAACAAAAAATTGATTGGAGGAGTCAATCTAAATATTTCTTTTCACATTCTCATGTATATTTATCCATTATTACTTTTGCTCTCATTTCATTATGTCAAGCAGGTTGTTCCATCTTAAGGAGGGGTTCAATTTCACAAAAGAAAGGAACTATAAGAAATTTCAGAGGAGGTCATTACTTTTCAAGTAATTATTGTTGAAATGCTTGTATTCCATTTTTTTGTATTCTTCAAGTTGATATTTGGCTCAATTGTGCTCAACAACATAGCTTTGATTCACATCCAGGAAAATATATATCCCATGAATCAAAAGATATTTGAAAGACCACCTCTACACTAGTATATTTTATCTGGTGTTTCACATTTTTCATCAAATCTATTACATCAATCTTGAAATTTATTTCATCTCCAATTTGGCCTCTTGCATTGTTTATAGTAAAATTTAATTTTTTCATGAATTATTCACCCTATTAAACTTTGGGGTCATTTATCCCATTAGTGTTTTTGAAATCATATGTAGACAAGGGCATCCTCTAGGTTCAAATGGAGCATAAATTCAAGACTATGGAGATTTTAAATAAGTTCATCCCAAAGCCAAAGCATGGATGAATATTCCATTATGCCAAATGATGTCAATGCCAATTGAGCAGTCAGCCCTTCTAATTTATGTTCTCAAGATGGAACAAGTTTCCAAATGGGGTATTGAGAAGGGGATAGAGTCTTCTACATCTCTATAAGGGGGAGGAGGAATTCATTAAAGATCACATTCAATGCATTTTTTTAAGAAGCCTTCAACTCGAAAGACCTTTCATGGCACATATAAGTTGATTCCATTGTGCTGAATATGAGAAAAGGCCTCGTCCAACTATTTACTATAATGACATACATGAAAAAATATGATGTTCTAACTAATTTTATCAATTTCAAAGTTCAATTGTTTCATTGCTTTCAATTTACATTCCTTCAATTCCATGCTTATTTATTAATTTACTTAAGTTGAAATTATCTTTCAATTTGGCTCCCACTCCACTGGTCTATTGATTTTGATCATGTAAAACCAAGTGCATGATTTCTTCCATGTCTAAAGCATTGGGATGATTCCTTTAATTCAATTCAAAGATGTTATTAGTTTCGATGTTTACAAAAACTGTGAGACATAATATTTTCTTACGCAAGAAAGTTTTAAAAAAAATGTACAAGGTTACACAATGTTAAAATGTGGTTTTTATGACTATGACATCTTACTATAGAGTCATGTAGTCATATGTGGTCTTTAGTCACTACCATTTTAATGACTATAGTCAAAATTATGATTACATGACTATATATACAACTATAATTAGGACTAAAAATATTTATGATTATGAATATGAATACACAACTAGTGTATTGATATTGAAAAAATATTTGAATTTGAAATAATATAACCAAAATCAATTTAATTTGAAATGGATAAACAAATGTTTCAATAATGTCATGACCTTAGCCTTGGGCTCATGACCAAGGCAAAAACATAGAAAGGTGTGAGGCAAGAGTGCAACTTGGGAGTCACATTTACACTCCTAGGAGTGTGAGAGAATGAACTCACATACTCCCAAATGAACTCCCATTTTGGGAATTGGAATCCTTGTGGAGTCTTGAATCTTCAAAGACGTATTTCAAGGGACAAAGTTCATTGGATTAAAGAGTTCCTTATACCATCGAAAAAACCTTGAAATTTAGATGTTTAAAATGGGCTCACATGACCCATTTGAGTACTTAAAACATAAGTTATGGCCAAAAGAAAGGTCAAAAGTCAAAGTGTCAATTTGACTTCTAACCATTAAAAGTCAGGAATTGCCCTGAAATACATGTATGTAGGTGGCATACCACATATTGTTGAAAAGCTTTTGATGAGAACTATAACTTTTCTTCAAACCTCACTTCAAACCAAACTCTATACAAGAAGTTAGGGCCTTCCAAAGTGCCAAAGTCTCAATTTTGAATCCCAATGTTGCAACCCTAGCCTTGTATTCAAAACAACTTGAAAACAAGCAAGAAATGAAAGCTTCAAGGTTCATGAAATGGAACAATTGTATTAACTAACAAGAAGATTACAAAGGTTGTATGGTTCAAATGCTACAATCAAAAAACTATGGTTTGCAACAACTAACAAAGCTTGAAGGTTCTATGTGCACTCAAAAACCATGAAAGGAGAAAATGAAAGACTCCTCAAAACCACTCCATTATATACTAACTCTTAACCCTAAAGTAGCCGCCGCCTAACCCTAGCCGCCACCAAACCCTAACCCTAGCCACCATTATTCAACCTAACCTAACTATTATAAGGATGTGAATACTATTCATCCTTTTGATGAATGTTTAACACATTCATCAACATCGGGAATTAGAAACGAATAATATTTCTAACACTCCCACTCTATGAAGTTTCTAATCTGAACATGGTTATCAATTTGTAATGTCGTTCTTTTGGTAATGCCTTGGTAAGCACATCCGCCACCATC
>Ga0116230_10001187_pt1 | contig 24375 bp, 26 predicted proteins | sample S1TSphfallax_3_FD_88678 | JGI IMG/M metagenome (GOLD analysis project Ga0116230, IMG submission 88678) | Host-associated microbial communities from peat moss isolated from Minnesota, USA - S1T2_Fd - Sphagnum fallax MG | ecosystem: Host-associated > Plants > Peat moss > Unclassified | place... | reverse complement strand
TGCACCATTCAGTTACATCCTCGGAGGCATGCATGGAAACGAATTACGTCTCTCGCGATATCTACGGCATCTACAAGAACTCAGGCAGCCGCAGTCCCACGCTCATGGGCGCCGACACGCTGTTGGGCAACGAGGTCTACAACATTGCAGACGAGAGTCTGGGCACCATCAAGGAGTTCATGATCGATATGCGCACGGGCAGGATCAGCTATGCGGTATTGTCCGTCGAAGGCCTCGCCGGGTCGCGCGAGCGGCTCTTCGCCGTTCCCTGGCAGGCCCTCAAAGTCGATACCGAGCACAAGCGTTTCACGCTCAACGTCAGCCAAGATAGGCTGAAATCGGCTCCGGCGTTCGACCGGGATCACTGGCCCGAGATGGCGAATTCCTCTTGGGAGAGCGATATCCACCGGTTTTACGGCGTGACCCACACGTCCCGCATTCAATAGCCTGTCGGGCCAACCCGGGCTGGCGCCGCCAGCCCGCGTTTTCGACGCTACCGATCAATCGCTCATTTCTCAGGCGTGGGCACGGCGCCTGCGCCGGGCTTGACCCCCGTCCGTTTCCAACGGATCAACTCCCCGAGCGCGGCGGCGGTCTCCGGGCCGGTAATGTTGCAATGGCCATCGTGCTTCACGTATTGCTGTACGAAATTCTCGCTGCTGGCTGCTCGCTGCACGATGTCCGCATACTCGCCGACGGTATCGGCGGGAATGACGGGATCGTAGGTCGTATGGACGGCCAGAGTCGGGCGCACCAGCACACCCGTCGGCGTGTACCACGTTTTCAGGTAACCCAGCGCCGTCGCCGACGCCGTGTAGCGTTTGACGCCATCGTTGAGGGCATTGTCGTCGGCACCGCCCGTGTAAATCATATTATGGTTGTCCAACACCGACGCGCCGATCTTTTGTTCGAAATCGCGCTGTATGTAGGTGTAGAAGACCATCACGGAAGCCAGATCCGTATCGTTCTTGAAGTGTCCGAGCGCCAGCATTTCCGCATGGCCCGTCGGATTTCCGGGCAGCGCGGCGATCACCTTTTTGACCAGCGCGTCATCGAGCGGGAGGCTCGCACTGATATGCAGCGGCTCCGGCAACAGACCCGGATAGTAATAGTCGAACGCCGCGATCAGCGCCCCACCGCGCCCGATCGCCAGAGTCGCCGGCTCGAGCAGCCCGCACAACGGCAGCGCGCCATCATACCGATTTGGGTAACTCTCGATGGTGGCCATCGTGAGGTGGCCACCCATGGAATGCCCTAGGACGTACGTCTCCTTGGGCTGGCCGTAGTGGGCGATCGTGTATTGGCGCAGCGCCTCGGTTTCCGGGATGGCTTGTTCCACTGCCCATCCCGTGACCGAGTAGCCCGATTGCGCGACCGCATAGCCGGCCGACGCGAAGCCCGTGCCCAACGGGTTGGGCTTGGCCTTGTCGAACGTCACGGGTGTTTCTGAATAGCCGTGGTAATAGACCAGCAAGATCCCGTTCCACTTCTGCGGCATGTCGATGCGAAACGACGCACCATCGAGCATGCCGGTCTCGACGCGAATATCCGGCGCAGGTGCGTCTCCCACGACGAAGCGGGGACCTAAGAGCATCAACGCGCAAGCCGCCCAGGCAGCGATGCCTGCGCGCCACGAGCCCTGACGGTTTCCATTTGCACAGCGTCTCTTCATACAGATTCAAATCCTCTCAAAACACCCGATGCCATAACCACACCACGGCGGCCACGAGGGCCACCGCCACCCCAAACCCCAGCACTCGCAATACCGCCCCGATGGCCTGAGCACCCTTGACGATTTCTTCCTCTTCCACGACGCGTTATTCCAAGCCCAAGGCTGCTAAATCGAGCGCACCGGTCAAGTCTAGATAAAAGAAGACCGGCAACAGCACCAGCGAGAGTACGGCCGAGACCTGCGCCATACGCATCCAAAACTTCGAGCGGCAATTTCCGGCACAGCGGTACGTGGCCACCGCCGTATACACCCCGAGTGCGAGACCACCGACCGCATACAGGCGCGTGGCGAGGACGCTGCCCGGATCCAGGAACAGCTGCAGAGCGCCGTACAGCAGTGAACCCACGACCCCATATAACCAAAATACGCGGTTCAGCGAGGTCTTTCCCCTAAGAGGATCAGTCAAAAAGGCTGGCCAGTTCACCATGCTCCTGGAGTAACGCGGTGATCTTCGCCATCATCAGCGGAGACGAATTTGACTTCAAGGTGAGCGATGGCAACCGCATCGATGACGACATCCGCGCCACGGCGCCCGCGATCATGAAGACCATCGGCCTCATCGGCGGCATGAGCTGGGAATCCACGGTTCCGTATTACCGGCAGATCAACCAGTTGGTCAAAGAGCGGCTCGGCGGCCTGCACTCCGCCAAGATCATCCTCCACAGCCTGGATTTCTATGAAGTGCAGTTGCTGCAAAAAGCCGGCGATTGGCCAGCCGCCGGCAAGTTGCTGGCCGCGGCCGCCCGCTCCTTGGAACTGGCCGGCGCCGATTGCGTCGTCGTTTGCACGAATACCATGCACAAAGTGGCGCCCGCTATCGAAGCCGCGATCCGCATTCCGCTGTTGCACATTGCCGATCCCACGGCCGACGTCATCAAGGCGGCGGGTTATTCGGTGGTTGGCCTGATCGGCACTCGCTTCACCATGGAACAGGATTTCTACCGCGATCGTCTGACCTCCCAACATGGCCTTACCGTGCTCACGCCGAGTTCCGCGGACCGCGACACCGTCCATCGCATCATATTCGAGGAGCTTTGCCTGGGAATCGTCGAGGCCGAGTCCCGTGACACCTATCGCAGGATCATCGGCGGTTTGGCCGCCCAAGGTGCCCAGGCCGTGATCCTCGGCTGCACGGAAATCTCCATGCTCATCACCCAAGCCCATACCCAGGTGCCGCTGTTCGACACCACGGCGATTCATGCGTTGCATGCGGCCGCTTGGGCGCTCGAACCGACGGACCCCAAGGTAACCATTGACGATATCGAATGGCTCATCTGACCGGTGCGACCCGAGCGCACCACGCGATCAGCGCCAGCAAGGCCGCCTGCAGCGGCAGTCGCGCCACGAGCGCCCAATACGGCACATGGAATCTCTCCGGCTGTTGCAGCATGTAAATGTGGCACGGCGTCACGGCGATCGTCAGCGCGAATAATCCCCACAGCGCCGCGCGCCGCAACGGCGCATACCCGATGCCCGCGGCGCCCACCAGTTCGAACACGCCGCTGACCAGCACCGCGGCGCGCGGCCAGGGGATGTATGGCGGCACGATGGTCATCTCGGTTGCCGTAGCCGCGAAATGGGCAATGCCGCCCAGGAAGAACCACACGAACACGATTCCGAGGCCCACCGACCGTGCGCGCGTGGGCGACGCGCTCATGAACGGCGCTCCCGCGGTTGGTGTGCGCTCGCGCCGTCCCGACGGACCGCGTCATCCCGACCACTCGCGTCATCCCGACCGCTCGCCTCGTCCCGACCGCTCGCCTCGTCCCGGCCCGTCGCCGCATCCCGCGCGACCGCGTCGTCCAGTTCGTGCCAATGCGGGTCGGGGTCCGTCAAGCGTCGCCGCGCGACACGGCGCCGGCGCCAGTAGCGCTGCATCGCCGGTGCGAGTCCCACCCACTCCGGACGCACCCACATCGGGTTGGGCGGATCGTCGGTGACCGCCGCGACCACGACATCGCGAACGTCTTTCGCACCCTCCACGACGGCCGCCGGCACGTCACGCCATGCCGCCACCGCCGACACCGCGCTATCCAGGGCCACCTGCATCGCCGTTTCTACTTGATTCGCCGCGGTGAGCCACGCGGCCGGTTCGTGTGCCTCCGGTGCCGGCATGGCTTGCAACAACAACTGCACCAACATCGGCGGAGTCGTCGATGGCGTGGGTTCGCTGACGACCTCGATGAGCGTCTCGAGCAGCGCGAGGTCCGTCGCCGGCAATCGTGGCGCTGCGCGCGGCCCCGGCGCTATCGGCAATTCCGGCGGCACCGGTAACTCGGGGCGCAGCTCATCGCCAGGCCGCGGCTCATCGCCCGGCAGCGGCAGCGCCGCACGCACTTCGGCCATCAAAATCTTGAGCGCACCGGTGATATCCAACGGATGAATGCGTACCTGATCGGCCGCGGCCGCCGCAGCGTCCTGCAACGCCGACTCGAGTTGGGATGGCGCCGACCGCGGCGTCACGGCCGGCATAGGCCCGGTATCTGGCCGCCCCACCAGCCCGGCTGATCCGCGTCCCGGCACCGGCCCCGGTTCCGGTGTCGGCAGCGTCGGCAGGGGATCGAAGCCGGGCGGCTTGACGTGCACGGCCGCTCAAACCGGCAGGTAGCGCAAGGTGAGTTCCAGCATCCGATCCAGGCTGTCGTGAAAGGGATCCTGCCCGATCTCGGGCAGGTCGACGTACACACCATTGCCCTTGAGCATGGGTTTGACGCGCCGCGTCTGCTCGATGATGTCATCGTGCGGCGCAAACACGGTCAGCGCCGCCTTCAGGGCCTTCAATTTCCGCTCGATGGGATAGACGCATGCCGCCTTGAAGGCGGCGCCCGGATAGGCAGCGAGCACGTGATCGATGAAGCGCCGGTGCATGTCGGCGAGATTATAGGGCGGGAGCCGATCCGCAAAACCGCCGCGCCACGCCGCGAGCACATGCCCGCCGTCGAGCACCGGCTTCAACGGCTGCTCGCTGTACTTCTCCAACTGGCGTGCCTGCTCGTCCTTGGTGAACAAGGGCATGCCCACCGCGATCACCCGCTTCACCTGGGACGGTAATTGCGTCGCGATCTCGATGGCTTCGATCGCACCCGTGTGAATGCCGAGAACGTCGAACTGACCTTGCAGCGAGGCCGCCTTCAACGCATCGATCGTGCACTGCGCATACTGCTCCAGCGACAGGGCCCAGGGCGGCGCGTCGGAGAACCCGTAACCCAGCCGGTCCGGCGCAAACGTCGGACGTTTGATGAGTTCCTGGAAGTCCGCCCACATGGCGCTCGAGCGCGGGCTGGGATGCAACAGCAGCAGCGGTATTCCCTTGCCTTCCTTGCTGCGCACATGCACATGCTCGAAACGGGTCGGGAAGATGCGTCGCGTCAGCGCCATTCAAGCAGTGCTCGCCAGGGCATGTTTACCTAGGAATCCCTCGATCAGCGGTGCCACGAGTTCCGGTTTCTCGATGTGCAGCATATGGCCGGCACCCGGTATGGTGCCAATGTCCATGTGAGGAATGAGAGCCCTGAATGCCGCCGGGGTTCCGTCGGCCCCCAGCCGCGCCCATAAATCCGACTCCTCGCCGAGCAGCAGCAGGAACGGTGCGGTGATGTGGCGCCAGGTCGCCTCGGTTTCCTCGCGCCGGTAGACGATGGGCGACACCCACCGATGCCGGCTGTCGCCCAACAGCCGTACGCGGCCGTCCGCACCCTCGGTCGCCCATGCGCGCGCGATGAACTCGGTCCGCTCCGGCGGAAAACGCGGATACCGAAACGCGATGATGGTGGCCAATTGCTCGAACGAATCATAGTCCTTGAGAGGGGGCGGCTGCTTCACCTGCGCGAGCCACTTGCGCGTCAGCGCCACCGCCGTATCGGGGGACGTGCGCGGCAGGCCGAACCCTTCGAGATTCACCACGCACCGCACGCGTTCCGGTCGGTAGCCCGCGTACAGTCCGGCAATGTTGCCGCCCATGCTGTGACCGACGAGCGCTACCGGCGCAGCGGGCGAGATCGAGTCGAGCAACGCGTCCAGGTCGGCATAGTAATCGGGGAACCAGTACCCGTTTTGCGACCAGCCGCTGCGACCGAATCCGCGCCAATCGAGCGCCACGAGTGGCCAATCCCGCTCGAATGCGTCCACGATGAATTGAAACGTGTCGCCCGTGTCCTGCCAGCCATGGAGCAGCAAGACCGGCGGTGCGCCCGCCGGTTCCGGCCCCCAGCGCGTGAGGTGAATGTCGATGCCGCGCAGGCTGCGCATTTCGTGTCGCGGCACGCGCAGCGCCCGGTAGGCCGGTGTCGCGGGCATGTCCGGCTTAGCCACCGAGAAAAATCTGGTACGCGAGATTCTCGGTTTCGTCGACGTACGCATATTGCAGATCATTGAGATGCAGCAGAAAGTCGTCGCGCGTCGCGCGCGGCACCTGAATGCCCGCGAGGACGCGCCCGTAGTCCGAGCCATGATTACGATAGTGAAACAGGCTGATGTTCCAGGTCGAGCCGATGGCCCGCAAAAACTTCAGGAGCGCGCCCGGGCGCTCGGGAAATTCGAAGCGGTAGAGCCGCTCGTCGGTGAGGCCGCGTGCCTGACCCCCCACCATGTAGCGCACGTGCAGCTTGGCCATTTCATTGTCGGTCATGTCGCGCACTTGGAATCCCCCCGCGGCGATCGTCTTGATGAGCGATTCGCGCTCGGTCTTCTGCTGCGACAGCGCGAGACTCACGAACACCTGGGCCGCGCGGTCGTCGCCGAATCGATAATTGAACTCGGTCACGCTGCGCTGACCGAGCAGCTCGCAGAAGCGCATGAATGACCCCGGTGTCTCCGGCATTTCGACCGCCAACAGCACCTCGCGCTGCGCGCCGATGTCCGCGCGCTCGGCAATGTAGCGCAGGCGGTCGAAATTCATGTTCGCGCCGCAATTGATCGCGACGAACGTGCGCTCCTTGCAACCCTCGCGCGCCACGTACTTCTTGATGCCGGCCACGGCCAGCGCACCGGCCGGTTCGACGATGGCCCGCGTATCTTCGAACACGTCCTGGATGGCGGCGCACAGTTGGTCCGTGGTCACCAACAACACTTCATCGACGTACTGGCGCGTCAGCCGGAACGTCTCCTCACCGACGCGCTTGACCGCCACGCCGTCCGCGAAGATGCCGACGCGATCCAGCGTGACGCGCTTGCCCGCGCGCAGCGACTCGAACATGCTCGCCGCATCCTCAGGCTCGACGCCGATGATCTTGATGCGCGGGTACAGCGATTTAGCATAGGCCGCGATGCCGGCGATGAGCCCGCCGCCGCCCACGGGCACGAAGATGGCGTCGAGCGCATCGCCGTGCTGCTGTCGCAGGATTTCCATCGCGATGGTGCCCTGGCCGGCGATCACATCCGGATCGTCGAACGGATGGACGAAGGCCAACTGGCGCTCGCGCGCCAACTCGATGGCATGTTCGTAGGCCGAGTCGTAATCGTCGCCGTGCAACACGATCTCGGCGCCGAGGCTCGCGACCGCGCTGACCTTGATCTCGGGCGTGGTCACCGGCATGACGATGACCGCGCGGATGCCGCGGGTCCGCGCCGCGAGCGCGACGCCCTGGGCGTGATTTCCCGCCGAGGCGCAGATCACACCGCGGCGCGCGACCGTGTCCGATAATTGCGCGATCTTGTTGTAGGCACCGCGGATCTTGAAGGAAAACACCGGTTGCAGGTCTTCGCGCTTGAACAATACGCGGTTCTCGAGCCGTCGCGACAGGCGCGGCGCAGGGTCGAGCGGCGTTTCGACGGCCACGTCATAGACCTTGGCTTTGAGGATTTTTTCGACGTAGTTTTCTTGCATGAGAGGCTTGCGATAGGGCCCGCTACATTAGCTCATGCGGCGTCGGGACGGTATGGCCACCTGGTAACATAGCGTCCATGCGCATCCTCAAGTGGTTGATTGTTTCGGGCTTGTTGACCGCGGCGGCAGCCCACTCGCTGCCCGGTCCGACGGTGGCCACGGTCAACGTGAAATCGCGTCTGGTCAGCGAGGCGAGCACCATCGGCCCGGGTCAAACCGTCTGGGTCGCCCTCGAATTCAACATCCGCGACGGCTGGCACACCTACTGGCGCAACCCCGGTGATTCGGGCCAGGCCACGTCGATCGCATGGGCCCTGCCGCCGGGGTTCACGGCGGGCGACATCGTCTGGCCGACCCCGCATCGTTTCGACCTGCCGCCGCTGGTCAACTATGGCTACACCAAGCACGTCATGCACTTGGTGCCCCTCACCGCGCCGGCGAATCTCAAGTCGGGCGCACCCGTGACGCTCACGGCCAAGGTGAGCTATCTGGTGTGTTCCGACGTGTGCATCCCCGAGGACGTGAACCTCGCGTTGACCGTGCCGACATCCGCCACCGCCGGTGCCGCGGATCCCGCCGATGCCGCGCTGTTCACCGCCGCGCGCAGCGAACTGCCCGTCGCCGCGCCGGCTGCCACGAGTGCCAGCGTGAAGGACGGCAGCCTCGTCATCACGCTCGGCCCCGCCTGGGGCGCCACTCTGTCGCAGATCGAATCGCTGACGTTCTTTCCCTTGAACGAAGGCAGCATCGAATACGCGGCACCGCAAATTCTGACGCGGTCCCCCGATGCGCTGCAGTTGGCCATGAAAGTGGGGGACGAGCCGCCGAAGACCGGCATCGTCGCGGGCGTCTTGGTCGCGACCGAACGCAGCGGCAACGCGACCGTGAGCGTACCCATCGAGATCGCCGCGCCGTTCACTGCCGCGAACGTGTCCGCCACGGTCTCGGGCAGCGGCGCTGCCGGCTCCACCGCTGCCGGCCCCACAGGCGCCGCGGCCAGCGCGGTCGGCGCAGCGGCGACCACCGACTCGGCGCCGCGTCCCGCCCTTGCCTCCCTGCTGTTGCTCGCCATCTTGGGCGGACTCGTTCTGAATCTCATGCCGTGCGTGTTTCCCGTGCTGTCGATCAAGGCCATCGGTTTGGTGGAGCAGGCCAAGAAACATCCCGCCGCGGTGCGCACCAAGGGCGTGGTGTTCGCGGCCGGCGTCATCGCCTCCATGCTGGCGCTCGCCGCCGTGCTATTAGGCTTACGCGCGGGCGGCGAGGAAATCGGCTGGGGATTTCAACTGCAGTCGCCGCTGTTCGTGACCCTGATGGTCTATCTGTTGCTGGCCGTCGGCCTGAACTTGTCCGGCGTATTCGAAGTCGGCGGCAGCCTCGCCGGCGTCGGCGATGGACTCACGCAGGGCGACAGTTATCGCGCCGCATTTTTCACCGGGGTGTTGACCACGCTCGTGGCCACACCATGCACGGCGCCGTTCATGGCGGCTGCGGTCGGCGCCGCGCTCACCCAGTCGCCGGCCTTGGCGTTGGCGATCTTCGCCGCGCTCGGTTTGGGCTTGTCGCTGCCGTACTTGCTGTTGTCCTTTGCGCCCTGGATGCGCCGTGCCCTGCCGAAACCGGGGGCGTGGATGGACACGCTCAAACAGGTGTTCGCGTTTCCGATGTATGCGTCCGCCGCATGGCTGCTGTGGGTGCTCGCGCAGCAGACGTCGCCGCTCGGTCTCGGCGCCGCGTTGGCGGGTGCGATTCTCGTGGCACTGGCGGCATGGGCTTATCAGAAGTCCAAGTCGAGTTCGACGACAGGCCGCGTGACGGCGCTCGTGACGGCATTGGCGGCCGCCGTGCTCGCCGTCTTGCTGCCAGTGCGCTACTCGGGCGTGGCTCTGGCGACTCCCGGTAGCGTCTCCGCGACGGCGCCCGATGCGGCTGGCTGGATTCCCTACGACGCCCAGAAGGTGGCGGAGCTCACTGCATCGGGTAAACCCTTACTCGTCAATTTCACCGCCAGTTGGTGTCTCACCTGCCTCGTCAACGAACGCAATGCGTTTGCCGATCCCGCGGTGCAGGATGTGTTTCGCGACAAGGGCGTGACGTTGATGAAGGGCGACTGGACCAATCGCGATCCGCAAATCACGAAAGCCCTCACGGCGTTCGGTCGCGCCGGCGTGCCGCTCTACGTGGTCTACAACGCCAAGCCCGGATCTGCGGCACCCCTCGTTCTGCCGCAGCTTCTCACGGCGAGCATCGTGCGTGACGCCTTCGCGAACTGACAGACAGGACAGGACAGGCTGCTGGTCACGTTTTGCCAGATCCAAGTTTGAAATAGTTCGGCGATGCCTCATGCTGTTGGCATGTCCGCAAACCGCCCGTCCATCGTCAATGTCATTGACTTTCGCCGCCAGCGGCTGACGCTCGAGTGGAATGCGGTGAGCGGCACGTGGACCGCGTGCGACACGCCTCCCGCTCTCGTGCATGGCGTCGCGTTGATCCGTGCATCGCAGCCCGCCATCTGCATCTTCGGTCACGAAAGTCGCCTGCATCTGCAGGTCGGCGCGGATCACTTCGCGCTGTCGGAGAATTCGCCGCAAATCAAGTGCGGCCCTGCGTTCTTGAGCTTCGGCTTGCGCAAGCATTTTACGGTGGAGTCGAGCACCGGCGGAGTGCTGTTCAGGCATTCGTTCTGGCTCGGCCAGGGAGATGATTTTTTCCAATGGTTGTCGACGCGAGCGGCGGATCCGGAATGGCGGTCGACCAATGGTCGCCGCTGGTCCGAAGGCATCGATGCGACGCTCATGCGCGCCAGTTGAGCCGCGTGCCCGTTCGTTGAGCGGCGTGCCCGCCCGTCGTCGGCGTGCCGATCAGCGCGGCAGTAATCCCGCGACCTCCGCGTCGGTCAGATCGCGCCACTGACCCGCCGGCAGCGTGCCCAATTCGATGTTGATGATGCGCACGCGCTTGAGCCGCTGCGCCCGGTAGCCCAGAGCCGAGCACATGCGTCGAATCTGCCGGTTGAGACCCTGCGTCAAGATCACGCGAAACGACGTCTCGTCGATGCGCGTCACGCGCGCGGGTTTGGTGACCACACCCATGATCTTGACGCCGCTCGCCATCATGCTCAGACCCAGATCGCTGATGGGACGATCCACGGTGACGATGTACTCCTTCTCGTGATTGTTTTCGGAGCGCAGTATCTCGTTGACGATGTCGCCGTCGTTCGTAAGTAGAATCAGGCCTTCCGAATCCTTGTCCAACCGCCCGACGGGGAAGATACGTTCCTCGTGACCCACCAGATCGATGATGTTGTCCTCGATGTGCGACTCGGACGTGCACGTGATGCCGACCGGCTTGTTGAGCGCAATGTAGACCGGTTTCTTCTTCACCCCGATGAGCACGTCGTCGACGCGGATCTCATCGCCGTCGCTCACCTGCGTGCCCAGCACCGCGCGGACCCCATTGCAGGTGACGCGGCCCGCCTCGATCCAACGATCCGCTTCGCGGCGCGAGCACGCGCCGGTCTCGCTGATGTACTTGTTGAGGCGCACGCTCACACTTTCGCGAGAAACGCGCCGATCGGCTTCGCCAACGGCTGCGGAACCGCGTCGAACAGATCCGCCGGGTAGTCCGCGAGATCGAGGAACGTCGGCCGGTGCAACGTTGCATGGGCCCACTGCGAATCATCGCCGCCGCCGAGTTTGACGCGCGTGACCAGGCTTTCTTGCTTGACGGCCCGCAGGTCAGCCAACGGCGGCACGGCCATCAAGACCAAGCGCCGGACCAGATCGGGACGGGCCGCAGCCAGCTCCAAACCCACGGCGGCCCCATGGCGAAAGCCGAGCACGTCGATCTGCCGCAGCCGAAGATCCGCTGCGAAATCGGCGATCGCGCCGGCCGCGTCCGCGCGAGTCATCGACGGCGCCGGATCCGATTCTCCACAGCCCGGCAGGTCCGGTGCATAGACAGAGCGCACGGCCGCGATTTGGGGCAGGAATCGCACAAAGATCCGGCTCGATGCCTCGAGAGGGTGCAGACATACGAGCGTCGTCCCCTCATCGAAGCCCCCCGTGGTCGGAAAGGCCGTGCGCACGTGCAGCTGACCAAACCGGCAGTCGAAATAGGCTCGACGGGTACGCACGGTCGCGACCGGCTCGGGCAGGGATCTTGAGGGCTTAGCCACGGTTGGCCTCCAGCTTTTTTTGCAGGGATAGGCTGCAAGGATACTCGACTCGCCGTACGCCGCACGTCGCCAGCGCCGGCCGCCGCGTCGCGTTATGACAAATGTAGTATTTTTGATACAGATATTTTTACGTTTTTTTTCAATAAAGCTGGCTTCAGTGGGCTGCGACGTCTAGAGTGTTGCTCGGAAGCAATAGAATCTAGGGAAGTAAAAAGAGACCGATCATCGCCAGCGCGGAAGATACCGCCACGATTAGGCATGGGGACTTAAAAGCCGGGCTTTGCCCGGCTTTTTTATGCCCGGCGGATTTTACACTTGCAACTTCCCGGCGCTTGCCGTGTTCTAGCCGAATACCGCCAGTTGGGAGACCTCGCGATGACACTGAGTGATGAACTGGACAAGCTCGCGGCGCTGCGCTCGTCAGGCAGCCTGACGGAAGAGGAGTTCACCCGAGCAAAGCAGCGCCTGCTGCACGGGGAGCCGGTGCCCCCTAACACCCCCGTGGCCTCCGCCGTCAACTCGTTCAAACGCAGCCGCAACGACCGGTGGTTCGGCGGCGTGTGCGGTGGAATCGCGCGATCCACGGGCGTAGTCGCGTGGGTATGGCGCCTGCTGTTTGCCGTGCTGTTCATTTTCGCGGGGGCGGGACTGCTGTTGTACGTTCTCATGTGGCTGTTCGTGCCGAGCGAGTGAGCCGGTCGATCGTGCTTTTTCGAATGTCCATGATGAGGCTTCGGCAGCGCCGTGTCCGGCACCGATTGCGTCGGCGCCGCATTGCATGGTCGGCCCCGCTGTTGCTGTTGCTCACCGCCGCGACCAACGACGCGCCCGGCCCCCGCTATGCGAGCGACGGTGCGCTCGTGCAACCGGCCGACTATCGAGAATGGATATTCCTGAGTGCCGACCTCGACATGAGCTACAGCACGGAGGCTGTTCAAGGGCACTCGATGTTCGACAATATATTCGTCGACCCGCAAAGCTGGGCCGTCTTCAAGCGCACGGGTCACTGGCCCGACAAGACGATTTTTGCCATGGAGAATCGCGGCGCCGCCACGGAGGGATCGATCAACAAGCGCGGCCACTTCCAGACCGAGGAATTGATGGGCATGGAGTATCACGTCCGCGACGAGTCCCGCTTCAACGGCGGCTGGGGATTCTTTGCGGCGGCGGGCGCCGAACCCGCCGCGCTGCTGCCACCGTCAGCGCCTTGCTACGGCTGCCATCTGCAACACGGCGCCGTGGATACCACATTCACGCAGTTCTACCCCACGGCGAAATCGATCGCGGTCAAGGCCGGGACTTTCACCGCGAAATAGCCCCGGGCACAGGCGGCGGTAGGGCAGGCGGCGAACCGGGAGGCAGCGCATTGGCGGGCGGCACGCTGGCGGGTGGCGCGTTGGGATCCACGCGATCCCACGTCCGCGACACCGTGAATCCATTCGAACGTCCACCCTTGAAGTAGACGACCTCGACGAGCCTCTGTCCATCCTCGGACAGGTCGTAGCGCTTCTCGAACGGAGGTTGTTCGTCATCGGCATCGCGCGTCTGCACCACCAACGTCTTGTCGTCCCAGCCGCTGATGGGCGGGGGACCATCGCGATCGCGCGCGGGCATGTCGCGATCACGGCCCTCGGCCCCGTCGTCCTCGCGCGGTTTGTGATGATGGGGTTTCTTGCCGCCGGCAGTCGGCCGATAGATCTGATCGATGCCGCCCGACGACATGGTCACGACGCCTCCAACCTGTTTGACGTCGACCTCTTTGCCGGGCCAACGCAATGCCTCGTTGAGCGCGCTCAGCGCGGGCAACGCCGGTGGTGCCATTCCCGGGCCGCCGCCAAAACCACCACCCCCTCGCCCCCCGCGACCGCCGCGGCCGCCCTGGCTCTGGGGCTGCTGGGTCGCCGTGACTCTAGAGGGATCCACGAGCGGCGACTGCATCAAGTGCTGGGGGTCGTCGCTTTCCTCGACATTGAGTCGCCAGTGCCCGGACAGGTCCACGCCGGGCGGCGGGGCCACTGCCAATTGGTCGGTGGCACAGGCGGACAGCAGGATCAGCGACAGAACCACCGCAACTCGCATCAAACACCTCTGTAATCGCGCAGACTGCGCTGCGTTGGGACCGCGCCGCGGCCATTAGATTCCCAGAAGCTTATCTTGAAGGTGAGTGGCGCGCCTGATTTCTGTGCGCGGCCGCGCGGCGACGTTCGTATCTACGCCGGGTCAAGCGGCGGGATGAACCGGCGCATTCTCGTCAACCGGCGTCGCGTCAACCTGCTTGGCGCTGCGCCTTGGCCACGGCCCGGACGTCGCTCGGTCCGGCGAGCCAAACCCGTCCTTCGAACGGCTGGAAACACACACGCACCGGTTCGGTCCTGCGCACCATTTGCGTGCCACAGCTGATCCGGTTGTCGGCAAGGTCGGCCTTGATGAGGTCGACGAGACTGGCGGAAGGCTCTTTGGAGTTCTGAGGCGGCAGCGCGTGCGCAAGGATGCGCGCCTGAATGTCGTCCATTCGCCGCGTGTTCCCCATGACGGCCCGCTTGAACCGATCGAGCACGACCAACACCGAACTCAACGTGTTATCGGTGATATCGCTGGGCCGGCCGGTGTTGCCCATGAACCGCAAATGCAGCAACCCGCCGACTCCGCGCCCTTCATCGTGCAGACACAGTGCCAGGGCGCCCTCCAGATCGGCGATCATCAGCAGCGATTCCGTCGAGACTTGATAAGTGTCGGGTGCGATAACCATGCGGATATAGTGCACGCGACGACGAACTCTCTCTGCCAAGCGAATCACGGTTTCTGTCAAAACCGTGTAGAGGCCGTTGATCCCCGTCCGAGTCCAGGTCCAGGAGGCATTAGCGCTCCAGGTGACCCCGGCGTTAAACTACGCCGCTATGTATCGATATGACGCCATGGACAAAAAGCTCGTCGACGAGCGCGTTGCGGAATTCCGCGACCAAACGCGGCGATTCCTCGCCGGCGAACTGAGCGACGACGAATTCAGACATCTGCGGCTGCGCAACGGTCTGTACATCCAGACGCATGCGCCCATGCTGCGGGTGGCCATTCCGTACGGCCTGTTGTCGTCCGTCCAGCTGCGCATGTTGGGATCCATCGCGCGCCGTTACGACCGTGGTTACGGCCATTTCACGACGCGCCAGAACCTCCAGTACAACTGGCCCAAGCTCGAAACCGTCCCGGACATTCTCGCGGACCTCGCGACGGTCGAGATGCATGCCATTCAGACGAGCGGCAATTGCATCCGTAATACGACGTCGGACCATCTGGCCGGCGTAACCCCGAACGAGCTCGAAGATCCGCGTCCCTGGTGCGAAATCATCCGGCAATGGTCGACGTTCCACCCGGAATTCTATTACCTTCCGCGCAAATTCAAGATCGCCGTGACGGGCGCGCCGCAGGATCGCGCCGCATCGTTGGTGCATGACGTCGGCGTGCACATCGTGCGCAACGCCGCCGGCGAATTGGGCTTCGAGATACTCGCCGGCGGCGGCCTCGGCCGCACGCCCATCATCGGCCAGGTGGTGCGCGACTTCCTGCCGCGCGAACATTTGCTCTCCTACTTGGAAGCGATACTGCGTGTGTACAACCTGGAGGGACGCCGCGACAACCTCACCAAGGCACGCATCAAGATCTTGGTGAAGTCGCTCGGCATCGACGAATTCAAGAGGCGTGTCGAGGCCGAATGGGAATTGATCCGCGATGGCGGCCTGCGCGTGGACGAGGCCGAAGTCGCGCGCATGCGGAGCTTCTTCGCGCCGCCCGCCTACAAGCGGCTCGCGAATAGCGAACCCGCGACGGGCAAGGACGCCGCGTTCCGCGCCTGGTACCGCTACAACACCGTCGAGCACAAGGTCCCCGGCTACCGCGTGGTTTATGTCTCGCTCAAAGCACCGGACGTCGCGCCCGGCGATGCCACCGACGCACAGATGGAACTCATCGCCGATTTGGCCGATCGCTACAGCTTCGGCGAAATCCGCGTCACCCACACTCAGAATCTGCTGCTCGCCGACGTCGAGCAGGAGCAGACCTTCGAGCTCTGGCAGACATTGGCGGCGCACGGTCTCGCGACGCCGAACGTCGGCACGCTCACCGACATGATTTGCTGTCCCGGCCTCGACTTCTGCAGCCTCGCGAACGCCAGTTCCATCGACGTCGCCAAACTCATCAACGACCGCTTCGATGATTACGACTATCTTTATGACCTGGGGGAACTCGAGGTCAAGATGTCGGGCTGCATGAATGCCTGCGGACATCACCACGTCGGCCACATCGGCATTCTCGGCGTCGATAAAGGCGGCGAACCCTGGTATCAGGTGACCATCGGCGGCGCGGCGGGCGCCGATGCATCGCTGGGCTCGGTGATCGGCCCGTCCGTCAAGAAGGCCGATGTGCCCGAAACCATCGCCCGGCTGCTCGCCGTGTACGTCGAACACCGTCAGGACGACGAGAGATTCTTGGACACCGTGCGCCGCCTCGGCGTGAAACCATTCAAGGACAGGGTTTATGCCGCGTCAGTTGCTGCGTGACGGCCGCGTCGTCGCGGACGACTGGCAGTACCTTGCGGAGTTCGAAGGCGCCGAGGCGGCCGGCGACGTTCCGGCCCTGATCGTGCCCTTCGCACGCTGGCTGACCGAGCGTGCCGACTGGCTATCCCGCGCGGCGGGCCGCCTCGGCGTGGTGCTCAAGCCCGCCGACAAGGTCGAACAACTGGGGCCGGATGTCGCGCGCCTCACGCTGATCGCCGCCGAATTTCCCGGTCCCACCGACGGCCGCGGCTATACACAGGGCAGGCTTCTGCGCGAGCGCTATGGCTTCACCGGCGAACTGCGTGCCGCAGGCTACGTGCGCCGGGATCAGCTGTTCTTTCTAGCTCGATGTGGCTTCAACAGCTTCGAACTGCCCGAGGCTGAACTCGGCACCGCCCTGTCGGCGTTCTCGACATTCTCGGCCGCGTATCAACCGTCGAATGACGCGGGATTGCGGCAACCGCTCGAGCACCGGTAACCCCCAGATCGGATAACAGAAACGCCGCTGCGCGGGCACGGTGAGTCAGACAAGTGGTTCGCCCACCGTGTCGGCGGGAGGGGGAAAGACATTGGCGGGATAGACCTGCCATCGCCGAAAGCGCACGCCCACCTTCTGGCCGACATGGTAGCGCTGCTCCTCGAAGCGCTCGCGGCTGACCTCGGCCTCGAACGGCTCAGGGTTTGGCTGACCCTCCGCGCAGAGCTCCACGCGCACGATGGGACCGATGATGCGCACGTCGCTGACCACGGCCGGCCACCCCACGCGCACGTCACCGATGTCGATTTCATGCGGTCGCACCAGCGCGATTTCGTCGAGCGCACCCTTTATCGCCCCGCCGCCGGCGCTCACCGCACCGCCACTCGGCACGGTGCCGGCTGTCGGTACGCCGGTGATGTCGAGCGGCCCGAGGTGCGCACGGCCGTCGCGCCACGTCACCGGCAGCTCATTGACCTGCCCGAGGAAGCGGTGCACGAAGGCGGACGCCGGCACGTCGTAGACCTCGCCGGGAATGCCGCTTTGCTCGATGCGACCGCGGTTCAGCACCACGATGGTGTCCGCCACTTCGATGGCTTCCTGTTGATCGTGGGTCACGAAGATGCACGTGAACTTCAACTCGGCGTGCAGCCGCCTGAGCCAACGCCGCAATTCATGTCGCACCTGGGCATCGAGCGCGCCGAACGGCTCGTCGAGCAACAACACTTCCGGGTCGACGGCGAGCGCCCGAGCGAGGGCGACACGCTGCTTCTGGCCGCCGGACAACTGCGCGGGATAGCGCCCGCCGGCCCAGCCGAGTTGCACCAGGTCGAGCAGCGACTGCACCTTCTTGCGGATTTCGGCCGCGGGCGGCCGCTCGGCGCGCGACTTCACCTTCAAACCGAACGCCACGTTCTCATACACCGACATGTGGCGGAACAACGCGTAATTCTGGAACACGAACCCGACCTTGCGGTCGCGGATCGGCCACCGAGTCGCGTCGCGCCCATCGAATAGGACCAGACCCGCATCGGGCATCTCGAGCCCCGCGATGATGCGCAGCAGTGTGGTCTTGCCGCAGCCGGACGGTCCCAGCAATGCGATCAGGCCGCCGGTGGGCACCGTCAGGTTGACGTCATCGACAGCGGCGAATGCGCCGAATTGTTTGGTCACGCCGCGCAGAGAAATGTTCATGGCAGCCTCATGTTCATGACAGGCTCGGTTTCACGATTTGGCCTACAGGTTCTTCTCGCGCAACAGGCGCGCACCGTCGCGCAGCTCCGGCTGGCGCCACTCGAGAATGCTCTTGCCCGCAAGGGTCAGGAGCGCCAACAGCGCGAGCAACGATGCGACCGCAAACGCCGCCGCGTAGTTGTATTCGTTGTACAGAATCTCGACGTGCAGGGGCATGGTGTTGGTCATACCGCGGATGTGACCGGACACCACCGACACCGCCCCGAATTCGCCCATGGCGCGCGCATTGCAAAGGAGCACGCCGTATAGAAGTCCCCACCGGATATTGGGCAGCGTCACGAGCCAGAACGTCTGCCACCCGCTCGCCCCCAACGATAATGCCGTCTCCTCGTCGTCCTTGCCGAGCGCCTGCATGACCGGTATGAGTTCGCGCGCGACGAACGGGAAGGTCACGAAAATGGTCGCCAGCACGATGCCGGGCACGGCGAACACCACGCGGATATCGTGCGCCTGCAGATAGGGTCCGAACCAGCCGTGCGCGCCGAACACGAGTATATAGGTGAGACCGGCGATCACCGGCGAGACCGCAAACGGCAGATCGATCAGCGTGATGAGCGTGCTCTTGCCGCGAAACTCGAATTTGGTGATGGCCCACGCCGCCGCGACGCCGAACACGACGTTCATCGGCACCGCGATGGCGGCCACCAACAGCGTCAGTTTGATCGATGCCCACGCCATCGGGTCGGACACCGCGGCGACGTACGCGGACAGCCCCTTGGCGAATGCCTGCGTGAACACCACCACTAATGGCAGCACCAGAAATGCGCAGAGGAACGCGAGCGCGACCGTGATGAGCACCAACCGCCCCCAGCGAAATCCCTGCCGCGGATCGCGGCCGCTGACCGTGAGCACCGTCTGCACCTCGTAACTCGCGGCCAACCCTGGGACCGGCGCGTTCATCAGCGACCGCCGTTGCGCCTGAATGCCCAGCTCTGCAGCGCGTTGATGCCGAGCATCAGCGCGAACGACAGCACCAGCATGACCACCGCAATAGCCGTGGCCCCCGCATAATCGTATTGCTCGAGCTTGGTGATGATGAGCAGCGGCGCGATCTCCGATTTCATCGGCATGTTGCCGGCGATGAAGATCACCGATCCATACTCCCCCACGGCCCGCGCGAATGCCAGCGCGAAGCCGGTCAGCAGCGCCGGCCACAGCGCGGGCAGGATGACACGCGTGAAGGTTTGCCACTCCGACGCGCCCAGGGTGGCGGCAGCCTGTTCCACGTCCTTGTCGAGTTCCTCGAGCACGGGCTGCAGCGTGCGCACGACGAACGGCAGCCCGATGAAAATCAACGCGACCACGACGCCCAACGGCTTGAAGGCCACCCGGATGCCGAGTGGCAGCAGGAGATGACCGAGCCAGCCGTTCGGCGTGTAGAGCGCCGTCAGCGCGATACCCGCGACCGCCGTGGGCAGCGCGAAGGGCAGATCGACCATGGCGTCGATGAGGCGCTTCGCGGGAAACGTGTATCGCACCAACACCCAGGCGATGACGAGACCGAACACGGCATTGACGCCGGCGGCGAGCAACGCCGCCCCGAAACTCAAGCGCAGCGATGCCACCACGCGCGGCGCCGACACCACCGCCCAGAAGTGTCCCCAACCGAGATCGAGACTGCGGATGAACGTCGCCGACAGCGGAATCAGCACCACCAACGATAAATACACCATGGTGTACCCCAGCGTCAGGCCGAAGCCGGGGATCAACGGACTGCGGGCAGCGCGACTACTGGCCATAAATCCGGTCGAACGACCCGCCGTCCGCAAAGTGTGCCGCTTGCGCCTTGGACCATCCGCCGAACGCGGAGTCGACGGTGACGAGCGTTATGGCGGGGAATTGGCCGGCGTACTTCGCCGCGACCTCGGGATCGCGCGGGCGATAGAAATGCTTCGCCGCGATCTCCTGGCCTTCCTTGGAGTACAGGTACCGCAAATACTCCTCGGCCACCTGCCGGGTGCCGTGCTTGTCGACGACTTTGTCCACGATGCTCACGGGAGGTTCGGCGAGTATGCTCAGCGACGGCACGACGATGTCGAATTTGTCCGGCCCCAGTTCCTTGACCGCGAGGAACGCTTCGTTCTCCCAGGCCAGGAGCACGTCGCCGATGCCGCGCTCGACGAACGTCACCGTGGCGCCGCGCGCCCCGGAGTCGAGCACCGGCACGTTGCCGTACAACTTCTTGACGAATGCCTCGGCCGAGGCATCGCTACCGCCCGGTTGTTTGAGCGCCCAGGCCCAGGCGGCCAGATAATTCCAGCGCGCGCCGCCCGACGTCTTCGGACTCGGCGTGATGACCTCGATGCCGGAGCGGACCAGATCGTTCCAATCGTGAATGTGCTTAGGGTTCCCCTTGCGCACCAGAAAAACGATCGTCGATGTATAAGGTGTGCTGTTGTTGGGCAACCGCGTCTGCCAGTTGGCAGGAATGAGTTTTCCCTGTGACGCGAGGGCATCGATATCGTAGGCCAGGGCGAGCGTGACCACGTCGGCACCGAGCCCATCGATGACCGACCGTGCCTGCTTGCCCGAACCGCCGTGACTCTGGTTGACGATGACCGTGTCGCCGGTCTTGGCTTTCCAATAGGCCGCGAATGCCTTGTTGTAATCGTCGTACAGTTCACGCGTGGGATCGTAGGAGACGTTGAGCAGCGTGATCGTGGCGGCGTTGAGCGCCGACGCGACGCCGAGGCACAGCACGAATAGGCCGGCGACTGCGCTGCGGACGGCGGGTTTCATCGATCGCCGCGCTTCATGGGTCGTGGCGCTTCATGGGTTGTCGCGCAGCGGGACTTTGAGGCCGACCAAGATGCGGTCGACCTCTTCCTGCGTTTCCAGTTTTTCGGTCTCGCGCACGAGCTTGCGCGGGAGGTGCGGTGCCAACAGTTCGATGAATTCATACATGTACGCGCGCAGCAGCGCGCTGCGTCGAAATCCGATCCACGTCGTATGACCGTCGAACAGATGGGCCGCATCCAGGACGACCAGGTCCGCATCGACGACCGGATCGATGGCGAGGCGCGCCAGAATGCCCACGCCGAGCCCGATGCGGACGTAGGTCTTGATGACGTCCGAATCACGCGCCGTCAATGCGACATCCAACGACAATCCGGCCGTTTCGAACAGGGCGGGCAGCGACGAGCGGCCGGAGAAGCTGAAGACATACGTCACGATGGGATAGTCGGCGAGTTTCTTGAGCGTGAGCTTACCCGCCGACGCGAGCGGATGGCCCTTCGGCACCACCACCGCACGGTGCCATTTGTATACCGGCAGCCGCACCAGGTGGGGGAACAATTCCTCGGAGCCCGTGGCGATGGCGAAGTCCACGCGGTCGCGCGCCACCATCTCGGCGATCTGTTCCGACGTGCCCTGGTGAAGATGCAAGCGGACCTTCGGGTATTTGGTGCGAAAAGCGCGGATCACCTGCGGCAGTACATAGCGCGCCTGGGTGTGCGTGGTCGCGATCGACAGCGTGCCGCCATCCGCCTTGCGCAGTTCCGCCGACGTGCGCCGGATGTTCTGCATCTCCCGTAAGATGCTGGTGGCGCGCGAGATGATCTCCTCGCCCGCTGCCGTGGTGCGCGTGAGCGCCCGGCCCTCGCGCTCGAACAACTGGAACCCGAGTTCTTCCTCCAGCATCTTGAGTTGCCGGCTGACGCCCGGCTGGGAGGTGTGCAGCTGTTTTGCGGCAGCCGTGATGTTGAGGCCGCTCTCGTGCACGGCGACCAGGTAGCGCAGCTGTTGGAATTTCATCGCGCGGCCAGCCTGATGATTAGACGAGGTTTTTGGGTTGGCATGCGCATAGGATATAAGGTTGGGTCGAGCCGTGCAGGTGGCTTCTGAGGACGCGCCTAGCACCAAAACGCATGTACTCATAAGCATTTGTATGTTTGCGCGGGTCTACCGCCGGCCTACCCTGCTGACGAACCATGATCAGTACCGGCCCCGAACTCCCCAAGGCGCTGCGCGAACGCGCCGAGAGTAGCATTGCGCAATTGCGCGCCGCGCTCGACGAGTACAAAAATGTTTGTTACGCCAATAGCTTAGGCGCCGAATCCGTGGTGCTCACCGACCTGATCTGGGAGCGCGTACCCGAAATCGACATCCCGCGCCGCATCGGTGCCGCGCTCGCCGGCGGGACCACCAAGCCGTAGCAGCTTGCCGGCGCGTTGATTCGCCGTGCGGCGTGTGCGCCATCTGCACCGCTGTGCGACGATTGACCGGTGATTTACTTTCCCGTTTTCTTCGATCTCAAGGGTCAGCCCGTGCTCGTCGTCGGCGGTGGCGAGGTGGCTCTGCGCAAAGTGTCGTTGCTCGAACGGACCGGGGCGCTCATCACGCTGGTCGCCCCAGAGGTGGCGCCCGAACTCGAGGCGCGGGCGGCGCAAGGCGCGCTCCGACTCCAGGTCCGCGAGTTCGTGCCCGGCGATCTCGACGGTGCGCGCTTGGTGATCGTCGCCACCTCGCACCGCGCCATCAATCGCTGGATCGCCGAATTGAGCGAGACCCGAAACATCCCGGTCAACGTGGTCGACGATCGCGATGCCTCGCGTTTCATCGTGCCCGCCATCATCGATCGCGATCCCGTCCTGGTGGCGATCTCGACGGGCGGCACCTCGCCGGTGCTGGCCCGGCGCCTGCGCGAGCGCTTGGAAGCCATGATCCCCAAGCGTTTCGGCGAGTTTGCGCTGTGGCTGCGCGGCCTGCGCGAGACGAGCATGGAGCGCTTGCGCGACACCCAGGAACGACGGCGTTTTCTCGAAACCATCGTCGATGGGCCCGCGGCGAAGCGCTTCATGGACGGTGACGCGCGCGGTGCCCTAAGCATCGCGCAGGATCTGCTCGCCACGACATCCAGCGCCCCGCGGGCGCAGGGCGAGGTGGTGTTGGTGGGGGCCGGCCCGGGCGACCCGGAGTTATTGACCTTGAAAGCCCTGCGCGCGCTGCAGGATGCCGACGTGATCCTCCACGACCGTCTGGTATCGCCGGCCATCCTCGACTATGCGCGCCGCGACGCGACGCTCATCGGCGTCGGCAAGACCGCCGGCTGCAAGAGCACCTCACAACAAGACATCAATGCCCTGCTGATCGAACACGCCCTGCAGGGCAAGCGGGTGGTGCGCCTCAAGGGCGGCGACCCCTTCATCTTCGGACGCGGCGGCGAAGAACTGGAAGCGCTGGCCCGCGCGGGCATCCATTTCTCGGTGGTGCCCGGCATCACTGCGGCGTTGGGCATCGGTGCCTACTGCGGAATTCCGCTGACGCACCGCGACCATGCGCATAGCGTCACGTTCGTGACCGGACATGCCGACAAGGACGGTCGCGAGCCCGATTGGCGCGCCCTGGGGGCACCGGGGGCCACCGCGGTGTTCTACATGGGCCTCGCCCGCCTGCACACCATCGTGGCACGATTGCTCGAGCACGGTGCCAAGGCCACGTTGCCGGCCGCCCTGGTGGCGCACGGCACGCTGCCCCAGCAGCTGACCGTGAGGGCAACGCTCGGCACCATCGTCGACATTGCTGCGGCATCGACGCTCGAATCGCCCGCCCTATTCATCGTCGGAGAGGTCGCGGCGCTCGCTCTTAGCCAACCGCCTCCGTAAAGCCCTTTTCCGCGATCCACGCGGGGTTGAACAGACGCGACTGATACTTGGCGCCGCCGTCGCACAGTATCGTCACGATGGTATGGCCGGGTCCCAGTTGTTTCGCGAGTCTCACCGCCCCAGCCACATTGATGCCGGCCGTGCTGCCGAGCATGAGGCCCTCCTCGCGCAGCAGCCGATAGACGAAGTGCATGGTCTCCGCGTCGGGGATACGAATGGCATCGTCGATCGGCGCGCCGGCGAGATTGGCCGTGATGCGGCCGGTGCCGATGCCCTCGGTGATCGATGAGCCACCGTCGCTCTTCAACTCCCCATCCTTGAAGTAGTGGTAGAGCGCACTACCCGGTGGGTCGATGAGCACGATCCGCACGGCGGCGGACTGGGACTTCAAGAACGACGCGACGCCGGCCAGCGTCCCGCCGGTGCCGGTGGCCGCACAGAACGCGTCAATTTTGCCGCGCGTGCCGCGCCAAATTTCCGGGCCGGTGGACTCGAAGTGCGCGGTCCGGTTGGCGACGTTGTCGAATTGATTCGCCCATACGGCGTTCGGCAACTCATCCGCCAGACGCCCTGCCACCTTCTGAAACTGATTCGGGTTGCTGTAAGGCACCGCCGGCACCTTGCGCAATTCGGCGCCCAGTGCCTCGATGATTTGATATTTCTCGACCGCCTGATTGTCCGGCATCACGATGACGGCCCGGTAGCCGAGCGCGTTGCACACATGGGCGATGCCGATGCCGGTATTGCCGGCCGTGCCTTC
>Ga0116230_10001184_pt1 | contig 24388 bp, 22 predicted proteins | sample S1TSphfallax_3_FD_88678 | JGI IMG/M metagenome (GOLD analysis project Ga0116230, IMG submission 88678) | Host-associated microbial communities from peat moss isolated from Minnesota, USA - S1T2_Fd - Sphagnum fallax MG | ecosystem: Host-associated > Plants > Peat moss > Unclassified | place... | reverse complement strand
TTCCTGGGAATGCGGCGCCGTAAGGATCTTGACCGGCCGCTGAAGGTGAAATTCGGCGTCCCCGTTGCTATCTTCCTATGCTGCTTCACCGCGGTCATCGCCTACTCTATATTCGTCAGTGACTGGCAGGCCGGGGTTGCCTGGTATGCCGCGGTCGGAGCCTTCATTCTCTACGATGCCTTCATCGTACCGCGCACCAAACGCGGTGGACATTATCGCGCCCAAGTCCTTCGCCGGCGTACCAGCGCCGCCCGGCTCTAAGCGAAGTTGTGTAACGTAGAGAAAGGATAATCGGCCTGATGAGCACCACGCAATCCTATGAATATCTGCCGAAGCCGGAAACCGTCGATGCCGTTTTCATGCGAGACGTGCTGGACCAGTATTATCTACGAAAATGGAACCCGAACAAAGATACGGTGACGTCCGTGAAGTCCTGGCGGGACTGGCCCATGATCGTGCGGATGCCAGATCTGCAGAAAGACTTCACGGTGATGATCGACCAAGGAAAGGTAACGGAAGTTACCAACGGGCAGGCGCCCAATCCGCGCATTCTCACGATCATGCTCGCTGATACGATGCAACGGATTTATTATGATGAAACGACCTCTGCCATTGAGTTGATCGCAGGCCGGATCAAGGTGCGCGGCAACGAAACCGAGCGGCGGCGCATGCTGGCGGCAATCTCTTATCTAACGTGGTGAGCATGGATAGTTTACCGGACAAATCCTCCAACCAACAACCCAAAAATCTGGTCGGAACCTCGGTGCCCCGCACCGAGGATCTTGCCTTGCTGACAGGCACCGCACGATTCATCGAAGACCTCAAGTTTCCCGGCATGCTCTATGCCAAAATCCTGCGCAGCCCGAAGGCCCACGCACGGATCAAGGTCGATACCAGCGCCGTGCTGGGCATGCCGGGCGTTCATGATGTGATGTCCGGCCCGGAGCTGGTGGGAAAGGTCAAGCCCTGGGGCGATGTGATGCAGGATCTGCTGGTGGGAGATCACTTCCCCTTCGCGGTGGACAAGGTGATGTACGAAGGTCATGAACTTGCCGCGGTGGTTGCCGACACGCGCTACCAGGCGATGGATGCGCTGGAAGCGATCAACGTCGAGTATGACGAATTGCCCGTGCTGGTGGACGTCGAGGACGCGCTGGCGGAAGACGCCCCGCTGATCCAGGAAGGTATCAATTATGAATTTGGCGACGGCAATATATTCGACCGCTACCGCGTACGGATCGGTGATATCGATGCCGCCGAGACAGAGGCCGATCTTGTCATCGGCCAACGCTTTACCACCAACCGGCAATCCGGCGCCGCACTCGACCCGCATGGATGCATCGCCAATTATGACAGCTTCAGCGGCGTTCTGACGCTGTATTCCACCACTCAGTCAATTTTCATGCTGCGTGATAACCTGGCGGATGCGCTGCAGATGCCGCGCAATAAAGTGCGGATCGTGGCGCCGGAAATCGGCGCCGGATTTGGCGCCAAGGTGCAGATGTTCTCGCACGAAATTGTCGCCTGCCTGTTCTCCATGCGGCTGGGCCGGCCGGTGCATGCGGTGTTGAGCCGCGCCGATATCTTCCGCTCCGGCACCTGCCGCAACGGGCAGATCCGCCATTCCGAATTATTCCTGAAAAAGACCGGTGAAATCATCGGCTACAGGGAATATATCATTCAAAATTCCGGGGCGTTGTCGCTCTGGGGCAACCAGGTGGTTCATATCGGAACCAATGTGGGATTGCTACCCTATCCGATTCCCAACCTGTATATCGATGGCGAGATTGTGCACACCAATACCGCGCCCGGCGGCGCTTTGCGGGGCTTCGGCATTCCGCAGATTATTTTTGCCAAGGAGCAGTTGGTGGAAATGGCGGCGGAGCGGCTGGGGCTTGACCCGCTGGATATCCGGGCCATGAACACGATCACCCGGGGACAATGCCCGGTGACAACGCCGATCGGACAGCGCGTGGACAGCACATCGGTTGATGAATGTCTGCAAAAAGCCGCGAAGGAGATCAGGTGGAAAGAAATACGCGCCAATAAGCCGCATAATGAAGGTGTCGGCATGGCGATTTCAATGAAATACACCAGCTGCCGGCATCCATCCTTCGATACGGATTTATCGGCCGTGCGTCTGCGGCTGGAAACCGATGGAACAGTGACGATTTTCTCGAGCGATGTCACCCACGGCCAAGGCCATGCCACATTTCTAAGCCAGATCGTCAGCGACGTGCTCGGGGTTGGGTTCGAGAAGATCATGCTGGCGCCGCCGGATACCGCGAATGCGCCGTTCGGCCTGGGCACCTATGCCAGCCGGGCGGCAGCGGTGCTGGGAACCGCATGCCGGACCGCGGCTGAAAGGCTGCGTGAAAAGATTGTCGCGATTGCAGCCCATGTGCTGGAGGCCGATCCGCAGGACCTGGAAACCGGGAATGACCGTGTGTATGTCCGCGGAATGAGTGATAGCGGCCTGTATCTGGAAAATCTCGCCAGCTTCTCGGTGTATCGGACCCACCAGCTACCGCCGGGCTTCGAACCAACCCTGGAGTCCACGGCAACCTACGATACGCCGACGGATCGTGAAGGGTCCGACGGTTCCGGCAATTTCAGCGTGACCTATGCCGGGTCATCGCACGCCGCGCATGTGCGCGTTTGCGAGGAAACCGGCCGGATTACGATCCTTGATTATGTGATGGTCCATGATACCGGCACGGTGATCAACCCGCTTATCGTCGAAGGCCAGCACCATGGCGGATTTCTGATGGGCATCGGCATGGCGATGGGCGAGGACTACGTCTATGATTCCGAGGGGCATTTGCTGAACGCCACATTCGCCGAATACCAGGCGCCGCAGGCGGCCGATATGCCGGAATTGAACCATTGTTTCGAGATTCCGGCACCTTCGCTAACCATTCCGGGTGGCCAGAAGGGGGCCGGAGAATCGGGCACAGGGCCGGTTCCGGCGGTGATCGCCAATGCGGTAGCCCATGCGACGGGCGTGCGGTTTACCGCATTGCCGATTACGGCGGACCGGATGCTGCTGGCCTTGCGGGAGAAAGCCCGGACGGGGCTGAAATATTTCCGCTACCCGGATGACATGCCTGATTTTACCGGGCCGCGCGATGTGGCGAGCTGGCCGAAACCCAAGGGTGAGATGGAGCTGTTCTTTTGACCCCATTTTCTTATCACCGCCCGGACTCGTTGGATGCGGCCGCGGCGGCTTTGGCGGCCGGCGGGCCCGGTGCAAAGATTCTTGCCGGCGGGCAAAGCCTGCTGTTGGCCTTGAAGGAACGCGAGGCGAGGCCGAGCCAACTTGTCTCACTGGCAAGTCTGGGAGAGTTGCGCGGCACGCGGACGGCGGCCGATGGCGGGTTGGAGATTGGCCCTGCGACAACCTATGCGGCGCTTGCCAAAACAGTGTTTCCAGGCTGGCAACAAGAAATTGCCACGGTAGCGGGCAATCTGGCGGATCGTTCGGTGCGGAATATCGGCACGATCGGCGGCGGGGTATGTCAGGCCGATCCGCGTTACGACATGCCGGTACTATTGAGCGCTGCGGATGCCTGCTTCACATTGGTTTCAACGCGAGGAAAACGTGTTCTTGGAACCGATGCTTTTTTTAATAAGGCCGGCGGGACGCATATTGCGGCGGATGAAATCTTGAGCGCCATCACGCTTCCGCCGCTCGGTCAATGGAGCGTGCTGATTTTCGAGAAATTCCGGTTCCGTACCTTTGAGGCAGCGGTCGGCACGGTCGCATTGGCCGTAAGGTTTGACGATACGGTTAAAATCGCGGAAGCGCGTCTATCCGTCGGCGTTGTCGCGAAGGCGCCATCTCTGGCTACCAAAGCGATGCAGTCGATGACCGGCAAAGCCCCCGCAGAACTGCCGATCGATGAAATTGCCGCCGCTGCTTCCGAGGAGGTGCTGCCGCTGGCTTCGGCTTTGACCATGCAGCAAAAATATCAATCCGAATTGACGATCTCGCTGGTCAAGCGGGCCTTGCGGAGGTTGACGGCGAAAGGAGCTGGCCATGAGTAAAATCAGCATGAAGATCAATGGCCGGACTGTCAGCGCGGATGTTGATGAACGCATGCTGCTTATAGAGTTTATCCGCGATGTAGGATTGCTGACCGGCACACATGCCGGTTGCTATGAGGCGCGCTGTGGGTGCTGTGCCGTGGAGATGAACGGCGCTACCGTAAAATCCTGCAACGTCCTGGCTTTGCAGGCGGAAGACGCGGAAATTCTTACGGTCGAGGCGTTGTCCACTCAGCGCGTGGCGCCGATCAGCCATATTACGACCCAGACGCTGGCAAGCGTTTACAAGCCGTTGGATGCGAAAGCCTCCCACTTGGCGGATCTGCATCCGCTGCAGACCGCTTTCCATGAATGCCACGCGCTGCAATGTGGCTTCTGCACGCCGGGAATGCTGATGGTGCTGAAAGGCTTTCTCGAAGAAAATCCGAATCCCACTCGTGGTGAGGTGCGCGAAGCGATCTCCGGAAATCTTTGCCGTTGTACGGGCTACCAGCATATCGTCGATGCCGCGATGCGCGCGGCGGCCGTGATGCGCGGTGAGACGGTTGATGATATCATCCACGAAACGGCTTGAGGCAAGCACCGGGGTGAGCAGTTTCGAGTCGCTTGAAGCCCTCAACGAAGCTTTGGAATCGGTCGACTATTTTGCCGATGAACCGCTGATCGCCTCGGTATTTCTGTCTCTTGCCATGAAACGGCCGTTGCTTTGCGAGGGCGAGCCGGGGGTCGGCAAGACGGCGCTGGCCCATGCCGTTTCGCGCGCCATGAACTGGCCGCTGTTCCGCCTGCAATGCTATGAGGGGCTGGATTCATCCGAAGCGCTCTACAGCTGGGATTTCCCGCGGCAATTGCTGCATATGCGGATCGCCGAAGCCACGGGCCAGCGCGATATCCCGGCCTTGGAGCGCGAGCTGTACGACCGCAAGTTTCTGCAGCCGCGGGCCATTTTGAAGGCATTCGAAACGACGCCGAGCGTGTTGCTGATCGACGAGATTGATCGCGCCGATGACGAGTTTGAAGCCTTCCTGTTGGAGGCGCTTTCGGAGTTTACCGTTACGGTACCGGAGCTTGGTACGATCAAAGCCGCAACGCCGCCCTTTGTCGTCGTGACATCCAACCGCACGCGCGAGGTTCATGACGCCTTGAAGCGGCGTTGTCTGTATCAATGGATAGAACATCCCAGCATGGCGCGGGAGCGGGCAATTATTGAGCGCAAATTCCCCGCTTTGCCGCCTGGCCTTACCACCCAGATTTTGTCTTCCGTGGCGCGTTTACGCGGTGCCGGCATGCTGAAGGCGCCTGGCATCGCCGAAAGCCTGGACTGGGCGGAAAGCCTGCTGGCGCTCGGTTCCAGCGAAATCACCCCGCGCGAAGCCGCCTTAACGCTTGGAACGGTCATTAAATATCACGAGGATCAGGCCAAGGTGATTGAAGGGAAATATGCTTTGATGCTGGCCCCCGCGCATTGAGCGATACGCGCGTTGCGGATACGCTTTATAGGTTCATTACGCAGCTGCGGCATTCAGGTTTGCGCGTGGATGTCGCCCGCGCGGGCGCATTGCAGGATGCGTTGGCATTAATCCCGGCCCGTGGGTTACACGCCGTGTTTCTTGCCGGCCGTACGACCCTGTGTGCCAGCCAGGAGGAAATTGCCCGTTTCGATGCGTGCTTCGCCCAGTTTTTTTTCAGCGGCGAGCGGATCGAGGTTGAGATTTTGCCGGATCCCATGGCGACACCGTTGTTGCAGGCCAGCACCGACCTGCGCCGGCGCGATAGAGCCGAGACCGATGATGACCGGGACGTTGAAATGGGCGCGGCGAGCGCACAGGAAATCCTCCGTCGCCGGAAAATCTCCAAGCTCTCTCCTGACGAGCAGAAACTGATCGAGCGACTGATCGGACAGCTGCGGGCTGATGTGGCCGTTTATCCGGGACGGCGCCGCATGACGGCCAAACTTGGACTAGTGGATGTGCGAAGAACGGTAAAGGCGGCGCAGGCCAAAGGCGGCGATGTCGCGCGGCTATACCGGCGCATCCGGCGCAAGCGGATTCGCAAACGTGTATTGCTGCTGGATATCAGCGGCTCAATGGCGCCATTTGCGCCGGGGCTTATGCGATTCGGCTACGCCGCTTACCGGTGCGCACCGCGCCGGACCGAAGTGTTCACCATCGGCACCAGGTTGACCAGGTTGACACGCTGCTTCGATACCGCGGATGCCGAAGCCGCCAATCAGAATGCATCCTATGCGGTACCGGATTGGTCCGGGGGCACCAGACTTGGCGATCAGTTGAAAGCGTTTCTCGACATCTGGGGTCAGCGCGGCATGGCGCGCGGCGCAATCGTCGTGATCGCCTCGGACGGCTGGGAGCGCGGCGGGGCTGAGTTATTGGCCGAGCAGATGCAGCGGCTGCGCCGTCTGAGCCACCGGGTCATCTGGGCAAACCCACATAAATCGACGCCCGGCTTCGAACCCTTGACAAGAGGCATGCAGGCCGCGCTGCCGGCGGTGGATGACTTCGTCCCCGGCAGCACGGTACATGAACTGGATGCGCTGATACGGCTGATGGGGAACGCCTGAGAAAGGAAAGCAAGCTACATTTTTAAAAAGGGCGCCACAAAAACTTATTCGGCTTTGGACCTTGGGTTTAGCGGAATTTGCTCATGGAGCCCCGCCGATAGTTTGCCCGTCTAGCTGTTCACCGTCCTTACGCGGTTTTCCAATTTGCCGATGCCGGAAATTTCGATTGTGACGACATCCCCGTCCACCAGGTATTTCGGCGGAGAAAATCCGATCCCTACTCCGGCCGGTGTTCCGGTGGCGATCACGTCGCCAGGATAAAGCGTAATTCCAGCCGAAACGGTTTCGATGATTGCCGGAACATCAAAAATGAGGTCGCGCGTGTTTGCCTGTTGCCGCAATTCGCCGTTGACCCAGGTGCGAAGCGTCGTATCGGTCAAGTCGAGTTCGTCGGCGGTCACCGCGCAGGGTCCCATCGGGCAGAAGCTGTCAAAGGATTTGCCGACATGCCATTGCTTCAGGCGGTTCTGTACATCCCGCGCCGTAACATCGTTGATGATGGTGTAGCCCCATACATGCATCATTGCGTCGGCGCGGCGAATGCCCTTGCCGCCTTTGCCGATGATGACGGCAAGCTCGCCTTCATAGTCGATCATGTTCGAAACTGCAGGATCGAACCTGATCACTTCGTTATGCGCGATTACCGATTCAGGTACCTTGGAGAAAATAATCGGATCGCTTGGAATGGCGCCCGAAGCCGCACTGGAATCAAAACCCGATTTGGAGAATTCGAGCGCGTGATCATGGTAATTCTTGCCCACGCAAAACACGTTACGGCGCGGCCTGGGGATGGGGGCCAGGAGCTTTAAATGCTCCAGCGCCGCGGTCATTTCCGGTATCGACGGAAATGGCAGGCTCAGGCCAGCATAAGCGGCGAGGTCGGCGAGGTCGCAAATCTCTGGTTCGAGAAGTTCAGGTAGCCTGCCTTCCGCGAGACGGGCTACGCGGTTGCGCCCGTTCACCATGATCGTGGCAAATTTCATGTCTTATTCGGCCGCACTCAACAGGCGCTTCTTGGAATATTCTTCATAGCCAGCCGGAACATGCCGCGCGCCACGGTTCAGCGCTTCGTCAAACCATTCCGTTTTGGAGATGAGGCGCAGCATGTCGGAGCGGAGCGCCAACACGCTGGCTGGCCATTTGCCGACGACGAAGCCGTAAACATAGGAAAACCACTGCACATGGTCGGCAAGCGGCCGGACTGTTTGCTCCCAAAGCTGCAACGCGGCGGGGATATCGCTCGCGGCCGTGGCGATCTCTGCCAGCGCCATGCCGGATATGAAGGCGGTATTGGCGGCCTGCCCCAGATTGGGGGGCATCGCATGGGCGGCGTCCCCGAGAATGGCGGCGTTTCCCTCGCTCCATTTCCGGCAACGTACGTTCACAATCCGGTCCCAGCGGCTGGCTTCGCCAAAACGCGGGCAAAGATCCGCGACGACAGGAAATTTCTCTGCCCAGAACGCGGTATCCACGGGCATGATCCGGGAACGCTCATCATGCATGGGAACGCTCAGAAAAATGTAATTCTGGCCTTCCGTGCAGGGATTATACAAAAGTCGCCACGGGCCGTTCCAATATTCCGTGATCACCTCCGTCGGGTCGCCTTCCTGGTGATCGATCATCATGCGAATGCCGGCTTCGATACCGTAATCAACCCATGATGTCGCGAGCAGATTTTCCCGCAGGCGGGAATGCGCGCCATCCGCGGCGATGACAAGATCGGCGCGCCGCTCGGTGCCGTCCTGCATCACCGCGACGCCCTCCGGGCGAATGCTCGCAACCGTGGATGAGGTGAGGATGTTCACGCCCGTGGCGATGGCCCGATCGATCAAAGCTTGATACAAATCGGCGCGCGGCGGCAGCAGGAGGCGGTCTTGCGGAGTCGTGCCGCGGGTCATCAGCCGGCGGCCGCGCGCATCCTCGATCCGCCACTCCTTGATCGACCGTGCCCGCGCGACGGCCTGATCATAAGCCCCCAATAGTTGCAAGGTTTTAAGCCCGCTTTCCCATATCCAGATGCCGGCGCCGAACATGCGGAGATCATCCGCGCGCTCATGCAATGTCACCTTCCATCCGAGCTGGGCGAAGCGGGTCGCGGCGGCGAGCCCGGATAGACCGGCGCCGGCGATTTCAACAGTTCTTTGGGGCATCAGATATTTGTCTCTTTCAATGAACCAGGACGCCGGAGCCAAGCTCCTCGTCGTAATTGAAATTCCCGTTCAGGAAAATCTTGTGCTTTTCGAAGTGCCAGCGTGGGACCGGCTTGGCCGGCGTAAGATCGACCGCTTCGCCGCCTTTGAAGACGTAATCAAACCGGGTCTTCTTCTGCAGCAGGCTGATATCCGCCAGCGGATTACCGTCGACGACGATAATATCGGCAAAGCGTCCGGCTTCAAGCCGGCCGACCTGACCGCCGAAGCGCTTCAGGCATCTCGTTGCGGCTCCGGTGGCCGAATGAATGGCCTGCAATGGCGTCATGCCCAGTAGATCGACAAAAATCTGCATCTCATAGGCATGCCATTGCCCGTACGGTACAGGCGACCAACCGGTCTCGGTGCCCGAAATCAATGTCACACCGGCCTTATAGGCTTTGCTCAGCCCAGCCTGCGCGGCATCAACCTCGCGCCGGAATGCATCCACCGTAGACACGCCGGCCCGGTTCTGATTCGCGTTCATCACGTTGACCAACAGGGTCAAGGTTGGCGTGATCATGATATCATGCCGCAGGCAAAGCTCTATCCCTTCGTCGTCGATATAGGAAGCGTGGAAAATCAGGTCGAATTTTGCCTTCGCGGCGCCGAGCACGGAATCACGCGAACGCGCATGGGTTGAGCACATGGCTCCCAGCCGTTGCGCTTCCCGCGCAACGACCGTCAGCTCCTCATCGGTCATCGCCGAACCGTTTAGCGAGTCCGGGGTGATCAGTGAATCGTTGGAGCCTGAAACCTTGATGCAGTCGACGCGGTCTTTGACCTGAGCGCGGATTGCCTCGATGATATCGTCACGGCTTTTGACCAAAATGCCGGCCTGGCCGGGCGGAAACTGCATCTCGTTGGGGAAGGAATCTTCCAGCCCCTGATGGGTGGTCAGCTGCCGGCCGGAGACCGCGAAACGCGGACCGGAGAACATGCCGGCATCGATGGCGTCGCGTATATTCGGGGCGATGTTGTAGGTGGTGGCAGCGTCGAAAGCGCTGGTGACCCCGGCCTGCAGGACTTTCCTGGCATTCATCGCGGCCTTCAACGTCCGGTATTCCACCGGGGTATATAGCGCCAGCTCCTCCTCGGAGCGTGCCTCGCCAAAGGAGATATGGGTATGGCCGTCGATAAGCCCTGGCAGCACGCTTCGGCCTGGCAGATCTATGATCTCGTAGTCTCGCTGCCGGTACTTCTCATCCAGGGCGGCTCTCTCTCCAACCCAGACGATGTGCTCGTTCTCGAAGACGACGGCACCATTGCTGATCGGCGCGTTGAGCGTGCCGTCAATAACCTGGCCATGGATCACGGTGCCTTTTTTGTTCATCAAATCCTTCCTTTATTAGGAATTTTGAAGTGCGGGAACACTTGGGCGACGCGACCCGGCCGAACCGCGCTATCAGATCGGACGTGGCGTGGCATCGTATTTTGCACAAACAAGTCGCTAGGGAATTTCCGGAATGCGCGGAGGGAAAATTCCATAGGGCGGAAGGAATGCGCCAATGATCGTATCTTGCCGGATTGGCGAGGTCAGGACATCAGCAGGCGCAACTGCGAGAGCAACTGCGCTGACTGTTCCAACGCCACGGAATGCGAGCATCTGGAAAGTAACAGAACATTCGCCTGCGGCAGCGACTCCGCCAAAGTCAGCGTTATGCTGGGTGGAAACGCGACGTCGTCACGGCCATGCAGCATGGTTACCGGGATGGTGATGCTGGCGAGTTCCGCGGGCGTCAGCAAGGTGGCCGCCATGGTCGCTTCGGCGCCCTGTACGAACATCTGTGAAAAATACGCTTCGTATTCCTTGTCTTCGAATAGCGTTGCCACGCGGTTCTGCATGTAGGCGTCGGTAATGTAGCTGTGGTCGAAGATCAACATTTCGGCCGTGGCGCGTAAAGCCGCCACGTCCTTTGGAAAGGTCCAGCATAGGCGGGTGGAATCGTTGATGGGGAAGGAGGCGCCCATGGAGGCTGTGGTCATCAGCCGGGCTACGCGCGGTTCGCTGGCCGCCAGGCGGAGAGCCAGCGCGCCGGAGATGGAATGGCCCAGCAGGCCGATGGCGGCTTCCGGCATCATCGCGATCATCGCGGAGGCCTGGCGCTGCCACAGCCGCATGTCCAGATAGGGCGGCCGGGACAGGCGGCCTGAAAGACCGAAGCCGATCAGGTCCATGGCAAACACATGAAAATCTTCCGCAAGCGGCTCCAAAATCGTCCGCCAGTTGCCGATGGTGGAAGCGCCGGGACCGGACCCGTGGATCAGTAACAGCGGAAATCCACTGCCGCCTTCCAGGTAATGGACAGGAATGCCTTCAAAGGTAAAGTTTTTCGCCGTGTACGCTGTCATTCCTACGCCCCGTGCCGGATGCCGTGCAATCTAGAAGATCCAAGCACGTGTTGCAGCCTCATTCTGGATGGCGGAAAACGATCTGGCTCTAGCCCGTAGCCGCGGTCTCTAACGGGATGAACTGGCGCAGCACGTCGTCGCGCTGCCGCATCATATGTACGCGAATCGTATCCGACAGCCGCGTATAGTCTTTCGCTCGGTAGGCGGCGGTGATGGCGCGGTGCTCATGGATCGCCTCGGCGCTCGTTGTCTCATTACGGTTATACAGGACCTCGAACCAGCGTAGATAAATGTCGCAACTTGCACCCAGTTTAACCACATCCGGGTTGCGGCAGCCGGACCGGATTTTCTCGTGATATTTTTCGATGAGGGCATGGTAGGCTGGCAAATCTTCGCGAGCAACCGCCTTTGCCGCTTGGTCCATGAGCGCATCCAGAACGTCACAATCCTCACGCGTGGCGTCAAGGGAACAGAGATAAGCGCGGCCGACATCGATGATCCACCAGAGATCATATTTCTGTCTGATCAAATCAAGCGTTGGCATGGTGACCGCTCGATCGCGCGGGCCGAAGCGTTCGGCGAGCCCGGCATTCTCCAAAGCGATCAGCGCCTCACGCACTGGCGCCCGACTAACGCCGAAACGTTCCGCCAGCTGTTCCTCCGAAAGCCTGGTTCCGGGTAATAGCTCGCCGTTCAATACACTATCTTCGAGCCGCGCGTAGATTTGAGCCGACAGCGTCAGGCGCTGCAGCGGCGACTCAGATAGTATTGTGGAAGACAAGTTTTAGGCCTCCGGTTGCGGCATTTGTCGATAGCATCGCGCGTCTCAATCCTCTGTTAATAGGGACTCGCTTTGGTCAGCATGTTTATGGCTTTCGCTCCAATCTGCCGGGGAATCAATCACCAGTTGCAGCATATGCCAGGGTTTACGTGATACGTCATCCAGAAATACGTTTGCTGGAGAGCATTTCAAAAGTATAAAGGCTGCTCAAGCGCCTTCTTCTCATAGGCTCTGACTGTGCGGGCAACCTGGGTCGCCACCGCGGTCAACATGCCGCCCAGGCGCTCCAAGCTGTGATCTGTCATCAAACTCTGCGTTGAAGTGATTGAAATCGCTCCGACGCACTGTCCCAATTCATCCTGCACGGGTGCTGCCAAACAGCGGCGGCCGATTAGACTTTCTTCGTCATCGAACGCAATGCCGAGCATTTTGATCTGCTTCAGCTGGCGCGTGAGGATTAAAGGATCGCAGATTGTCCGGTTAGTCAGGCGCGCCAGCGGGCCGGCGAGATAGCCGCGCAATTGGGGCTGGGAATCGCCACCGGCCAGCAGCACCTTACCCAGGGCGGTGGCATGCAAGGGCAGGTTGGCGCCGGGCGGGTGCACGGGCGAATTCTCGCATCCCACGGCTTGCCGCACCAGGATCAGCCTGCCGCCCTCCAGCACACCGAGATTGGCCGCGGCGCCGACCTGGCTGGCGAGACTGTTCAGCATGGGCGCAGCCTGGGTGAACAATGCCTCGCGCCGCAAATAACCGGAGCCGATCGCGTAACAATGGCTGCTGACCGACCAGAGATTTTCCTCGCGGTCGAAGCAGACGAAACGTTTTTGCTCGAGGGTGGTCAGCAGGCGATGCGTCGTGGACGGGGGAAGTTTGGCACGCTGCGCAAGCTCCGTAAGGCGGCATGCCCTGCCGGATAGAATTTCCAACAAATCGAGTGCGCGCACGAGCGATTGCACGACATCGCGCGCCGCCCGCCGGGGACGCTCAGCACGCGTTGCCTGAATTGCTAATGTCGCATCGCATTCTAAAGTTTGTACCGACATTATTATGGCCTTTCCAACCAGTCGTAAGCCGGGTGGTGGCGCGCATTCCCTGATATATTCCGTCGTCCGTCGACAGAATACAATCACTGTAATGATCCTGCTTGCGTTGTCAACAGCGGAAATTGCGCCCCTTCCGGCATGCGGAAACGCCGGCCTGCCGAGGTGAACCGTCGCTTATTTCTTTGCCAAGTAACAAGCTGGAGCAGCCTGATGGCCGAATTGTCGATTTTTTCCCCGCCTACGCTCGGCAAGCCGCGCGGGCAGTATTCGCAGATAACCAGCGTAAAAGCAGCGGAAACGACGGTCTATATCGCTGGCCAGCTCTCGGCCAACGCTGCGGGTGAAATCATCGGCGACGGCGATTTCGATGCCCAATGCACGCAAATTTTTCTGAACATCAAAACCGCGTTGGAAGCATGCGGACTGGGCTGGGGTAACATCGCGCAGTTCACCACCTATCTTGTGGATCCTAGAGACATTCCAAAATTCATGGCCTTTCGGCTACGGGAATTCCCGGAATTTTTTCCGGATGGGAACTATCCGCCGAACACCCTGCTGATTGTCTCGCGGCTTGTCGAGGAGCCGTTTTTGGTGGAAGTGCAAGCCATCGCCGCGGCCTGAAACGACGGACTGGCGACGCGTTCAACGTGAATTTCGGCCGCGTTCCACGCGCGCGGGCGCAAGGCGGGGGTCTGGCGCATAGCCTGAAAACAGCGAAAAACGGTCCCGCGCAAGGGTGCATTGGTCGACGATCACGCGCATGACCTGCTGCAAGACGCTGGCGATCGAATCATGACGTTTGTCAGACTGGAGCCGGGCGATGTGGCGGAGGAGAAGGCCGCTACGGCCTTGGGCGACCTGATGCTCAGCCCCGGCATTTTTTGTCATCCGCCGTCGACAGCCGCGTCAATCTGTTCGCGGCTGCGGATGGCTTGTTGCGGATCGATAAGAGAACAATCACCCAGCTGAACCTGAGCGATGAATCCATCACGCTTGCGACCTTGAAAATCATTTTTCCTGCTGAATGACGAACTGGCTGATCGCGGCGTTGCTGAGCGAGGCGAGTCCGCTGTCGGACTAGGCGCCAGCGAATCAATGCAAAACTATTATGCTTCGGCGGCAGAACGGCCTTTATAGTGACCATTTTTAGGTCAAAATATAGCCATCCATATGGCGGAAAACTTAAAATGATGCGTTGACGGGCATCTCTGATGTTTTGTATACAAAATACGGAATACGCGGCTGCGAAATGTCAGAAGGAGAAGACCGATGAATGTTGATGCCCTTGCCGCCACCAAGAACGATGTCCGGCCGCTGACCGGGGCGGAGTACCTTGACAGCCTGCGGGACAACCGCACCGTGTATATTTATGGAGAACGGGTCGCGGACGTCACCAAACATCCCGCATTCCGGAATTCGGCACGCATGGTGGCTCGGCTCTATGACGCGCTGCACGCACCGGAGACGAGAGATGTGCTGACCTGTCCAACGGATACCGGCAATGGCGGGTTCACCCATCGGTTTTTCCGGGTGGATCGCTCGGCCGAGGAAGTCCGCGAGACCCGGGATGCGATCGCGCAATGGGCTCGCATCACCTATGGCTGGATGGGTCGCTCGCCGGATTACAAAGCATCGTTCACTGGCACGCTCGGCGCCAACAACCAGTTCTACAAAGGCTACGAGGATAATGCGCGAGCCTGGTACAGAAAAACCCAGGAACGTTGCCTCTATCTGAACCACGCCATCGTCAATCCGCCGATCGACCGGCAATCGGCACCCGAGCAAGTGCGTGACGTCTACGTCCATGTGGAGAAGGAAACCGATGCCGGCGTGATCGTTAGTGGCGCGAAGGTCGTCGCCACCGGCTCGGCCCTGACCAATGTGAATTTCATCGGCTATTACGGGCCGACACCGCTGAAGGCCGAGGATATGGCGATCTTCGCGATGATTCCCATGGACAGCCCGGGCGTGAAACTGATCTGCCGCCCATCTTACGAGTTGAACGCCGCCGTCGTCGGCAGCCCGTTCGATTATCCGCTGTCCAGCCGGCTGGATGAGAATGATTCGGTGCTGATCCTGGATAAAGTTTTCATCCCCTGGGAAAACGTCCTGCTGTACCGCGATGTCGAGGCGGCCGCGAATTTCTACGGTGGCTCCGGCTTTACACATCGGTTCGCGCTGCAGGGATGCACGCGGCTTGGGGTGAAACTGGACTTCATCGCCGGGCTGCTGCTGAAGGCGGTGGATCTGACTGGCACGGCGGATTTCCGCGGCGTGCAGGTGCAGGTGGGTGAGGTACTGGCCTGGCGCAACATGATCTGGGCGCTGACCGAGGCGATGTCCAGCAATCCCGAACCCTGGGTCAACGGCACCGTCCTGCCGAACCTTGAAGCCGCTGCATCATACCGCGTGATGGCGCAGATCGCGTATCCGCGGATCAAGGAAATCATCGAGCAGACGGTGGCGAGCGGATTGATCTACATCAACTCGCATTCATCCGACTGGTCGAACGATGAAATTCGCCCGATGATGGAACGTTTCATGCGCGGCTCCAATGGCTATACCGGCGAGCAGCGGGTGAAGCTGATGAAGTTGCTCTGGGATGCGACGGGGTCGGAATTCGGCGGCCGGCATGAGCTGTATGAGCGTAACTATGCCGGCAACAACGAAGCGACGCGATTCGAAAATGTCGTAATGTCGAAAGCGTCGGGCCGGATCGACGAACTGAAGGCGTTCGCTGAGTCCTGCATGGCCGAATACGATCTGAAAGGCTGGACCGTGCCTGATCTGATCAACCCGGATGATGTTTCGTACCACACACGCGCCGGACGCGCCTGAGTCTCTTTTCAAAAATCAACAGGAGATAAGAATGCAGGCTGTTTCCCATCCCCCGCATCTGGCCGGGCAGGTCGACGCGGTCGGCCAGATTGAGACGCGCGGTGTCGATTACATTCCGGATGCGGAGCGGCATTCCTCGCCGTGGAATGTGTTCTGGATATTGATCGGCGCTAATCTGACGTTCGGGTTGATCGTGCTGGGCTGGCTACCGGTCAGCTTCGGGCTCGGCTGGTGGCCGTCCTTCTGGTCGATCATCGTCGGCGACGCGATCGGCGCGCTGATCCTTGCACCCGTCGCGTTGTTGGGGCCACGCACGGGGACGAACGGGCCGGTGAGCAGTGGCGCGTTCTTCGGCGTGGTCGGGCGTATCCTCGGCTCGGCGATCGGCATTTTCGTCTCGGTCGGGTTTTACGCGCTGGCGGTATGGACCGGCGGCCAGGCCGCCGTGGCCGGCATGCACCGGCTGTTCGACCTGCCGAGCAATAATCTGGCGCTTGGCGTCAGCTATGCGGTCATTGCCTTGATTTCCAGCGTCGTCGCGATTTATGGCCATGCCAGCATGGTGCTGGTGGAACGTCTGATGATTCCGATCGCGGGACTGCTGCTCCTGGTCGGCGTGTTCGTCTACGCGCCGCATTTTTCCGCAAGCTATGCTGGCGGTAATTATCTGCTGGGGTCGTTCTGGCCGACCTGGATTCTGGCGGTCACCGTCGCGGCGGTGGCGGTATATGGATACGTGCTCTTTGTCTCTGACTGGACCCGGTATATTTCTCCAAGGAAGCACAGTGAGACGTCCATCCTCTGGGCCACCTGGGCCGGTGGATTTCTGGGTCTTTCGCTGCCGCTGGTATTCGGCGCCTACACGGCGGTCGCGATCCTGGGAACCAAGCTCGATTATGTTCCAGGTATCATCGCCTTGTCGCCGGTCTGGTATCTGCTACCGCTGATCATCATCGGGATCATCGGCAGCCTGGGCCAGAGCGCGGTTTGTCTGTACAGCAGCGGGCTGGACTTCTCCTCGATCGTGCCGTCCTTGAAACGGCCGATGGCGACGATCGTGCTGAGCGTCATCGCGGTCATCTTGGTATTCCTCGGCACCATGGTGTGGAATGCCGAAGACAGCGTTACCGCTTTCATTCAACTGTTCGGCGTATCCACCGCGTCCTGGCTGGCGATCATCACGGTCGGGCATTTCAAGCGCCGCGGTTACTATGACGTGCACGACTTGCAGGTATTCAACCGCGGCGAAAAAGGCGGTGTGTACTGGTATACCGGCGGCTGGAATCTTCGCGCGCTGGCCGCCTTCCTCGTCAGTTCATTGATCGGCATGCTGGCGCTGCAATGTAGCCTTTATACCGGTCCGCTCAGCAACCTCGCCAGCGGCGTGGATTTGAGCTGGATCAGCGCCTTGGTGATCGGCGGCGTACTGTACTACTTGCTGCTGACCATCTTCCCGGAGCATGAAGGCGTACATGGAGACATGCAGGCATCCGTGCAGGCGGAGATTGCTGCCCAGCGGACTGCCGCGGAGTAGCGGAAGGCGGGCAGCCTCGAAAATCCGGCTGCCCGCTTTCGCGCTCTATCGATGGAAGGAACAGATTGCATGACCACGCGTAGCGAAATCAGCCTGCCCGGCATGGGGCCGGCGCTGAGCCACTATACCGACGCCGTCCGTTTCGGCGATTTGCTGTTCATCTCCGGCACCGTCGCGCTGGATGACGAAAACAACGTGGTGGCGCCGGGCGACGTGGTGGGCCAGACCGAGCATATTCTGGCGACGATGGGCCGGATTCTGGCACAGGCCGGCGGCAGTTTTGCCGATGTGCTGCGGGTGACGGTGTATCTGCTCGACGTCAACGATCGTACCCGGATTAATCCCGTGCGGCAGAAATATTTCGGTTCGGCAAGGCCGGCCAGCACGCTGATTCAGGTCAGTGCGCTGGCGGTGCCAGGATTGCTGATAGAGATAGAGGCGGTCGCCGGCCTGCCGTCGGCGGTGTGACTTCGGTGATGCGGGCCGCGGTGCTGGCGGGTCACCCAGATCTCTCGGGTACAGCGCTGGAAGCGCAGTATTTTATGCGCGGCGCCGTACCGGAATGGCAGCACTATCTAAACCTGTGGGAAACGGAGAGCGCCGCGGCACGCAGAACGCTGCCGGGGACGCTGAATATCCAGTGCGGAAATTCCGGCGACGAAATCCTGGACGTGTTGCTGCCGGCAGCACCGGTTAAGGACGCGCCGGTGCAGATTCTAATCCATGGCGGCTACTGGCGGGCGCTGCACAAGGATGACTTTACCTTTCTGGCACCGCCCCTCGCGGCGGCCGGCGTTGTTTCGGTCGTGGTGAATTACGCGCTCTGCCCCAGCGTAACGATGTCAGAACTGACCGAGCAATGCCGGCGCGCCGTGCGCTGGACCCGCGCCCATATCGCCGAATTCGGTGGCGATCCGAAGAACCTCCACCTCACGGGCCATTCCGCCGGCGCACATCTGGCGGTGATGATGGCGCTGACGCCCGATCTTTCCGAGGTCATCCGCAGCGTGACCGCGCTCAGCGGGCTTTATGATCTTGCCCCGGTGAGTCTGTGTTCGATGCAGCAGGATCTCCGCCTGACGGAATCGGAAATCGTCGCATTATCGCCGATGAATAAGGCGTTGCCGTCCGGGCTGAAACTGCTGATCGGCGCCGGCGCGGAAGAAACCACCGCGTTTCGCTGGCACAGCGCTACCTTCGGCGAGAGATGCAAGGCGAACGGGCTGGACTGCGCGGTCATGATGATCCCGGGCCATCATCATTATTCGGTGGTTGGCGTTCTGTGCGAGGATGACCCGTTGCGCATGGCATGGTTGGAGCTGTGCCGGAAATGAGCGGTGTGAGAAAGGCCGAAATCGCGGGTGCCGGACTTGCGGGTCTGGCATTGTCCATCCGCCTCGCCCAGCTCGGCTGGCAGGTCAGCCTGCATGAGCGCAGTGCCGATCTGCGGATGTTCGGCTCCGGCATCTGGCTGTGGGAAAACGGCCTGAAATCCCTCATGCTGCTCGGCGCCTACGAAGCGGCGACCTACCGTGCGAAAAAAGTTCAGGAATGGCGCGTCGCAAACGGCAATGGTGATGTGTTGATCACCAAGCACCTGCAAGGCCGCGACCGCATGCTGCTGCCGCCGCGGGCGGATTTGTACCAGGCGTTGATCGACTGCGCGGCCGCCGTTGGCGTGCAGGTATTCACCTCGTCCATCGTCAATTCGGTGCGCCCGGAAGGCGTCCTGGTGCTGGAAGGCGGGGTGGAGCGGAAGGCCGATCTGGTGGTGATCGCGGATGGCGCGTATTCGCGGTTGCGCGAAAATATTCTTGCCACCTCGTGGATGGATTTCGGCTGCGAGGGCGGCTTCCGGATGTTGGTCGATCGGCGTGACGGCGATCCGGAAGACATCATCACCGAATACTGGAGCGGCGCCTGGCGCTGCATGTTCAACCCCTGCACGGATGGCTCGAATTATATCTATCTAGGCGGCCCGGTGCGGGACAAGCGCGGGCGGGCGCGCCCGGTGGACCCGGATTTATGGCGCGGGCTGTTTCCCGGTGCCGGTCATCTGTTCGACCATATCGGCGAAGTCAGCCGCTGGGACCGTATCGTCAATGTGCGGACCAGCCATTGGTCCGATGGCCATGTCGCGCTGATCGGGGATGCCGCGCATGCGATGCCGCCGAATCTCGGCCAGTCCGCCAATATGGCGTTTACCAATGCGATGGCGCTGGCGATGCAAGTAACCCATGCCGCCGATGTGCCGCGAGGGTTGCGCGACTGGGAGGCCGAGCAACGGCCGCTCACCGATCATGTGCAATGGTGGTCCTATATTTACGGCCTGATCATGAACTACTGGCCGAAACCGGTGGAGCGGCTGCGCTCGGATGGGATTCGGCTGTTGGCACGTTCTGACTGGTTCGACGAAGGGCTGCTGCGGGCGGCGCGGACCACACCGGCGGGTTATGAAGGTCCGGCGGTCACCGGGTAAACGCCCAGGAGCGTTTCACGAGCCAGGCCGCATGGCTTACTTGTCAAACCAGATAAGCCACGTCATCCGCGCTGGTGATCTCCCGTTCTCCTTGCCGGCGCAGCTGGTATTCGACCTGCATGCCATCAGGGTCGCTGAGGAAAAAGCTGCGCTTCCAGGCTTCCTCCACCTGGTGCGTCACCGCGATGCCGGCGGCCGCCAGCTGCGCCAGCGCGGACTCGAACGCCGCGTCGTCCTTCAATTCAAAACTGGCATGATGGTAACGCGAGGTGTCCGATTTCACCAACACCAGCGAATCCGGGTAGTCCCAGCGGCTGCCCCGCAGCCAGATGACGTCCCCGCCCAGTGCGCTGCCGACGATTTCAAGGCCGCCAATACCAGTATAGAACTCCCGCATGCCGGCGATATCCGTGGTGGTGAGCACGGCATGAAGCAGCCGCTCCGGATGCACCGGCGCCGCATCCACTTGCAGCAGCAGCGGCGTCTCGCTTGTCAGGCTTGTGGTCGAGCGGGCAGAAGCCGCGATGTCCCAGCCTTCGGTGATCAGATCGACCTCGCCCTGCACAACCGCACGCCAATCCGGCACGGAATCAATGGTGTATTCCAGGCCGTTGCCGTCAGGGTCCGCCATATAGACGCTACGGGCGATCTGATGATCCACCGTTTCGCTGGTTCTGACCCCCGCCTTATGAAGGTTCTCGAAGACGCTGACCAGTTCGGCCTCGGTCTCGATCTCCCAGGCGATATGGTTCAGCCCGGCGGTGTAGCCGATACCGGCGGGAAGTTGCAAAAAGCCATTGCGGCCATAGCGCGCTTCGCCATTGGTCTTTTCCATCATCGCGACGTCGTGGTGCGTATGGCCAGTGCCGACGAATGCGGCTTTCAAATCCGGCTCCCAGAAATCCAGGTGCAGACCGCAGACCTGGTTGTAAAAGTGCTGCGACGCCGCCAGCGAACCAACCCAGAGATTGACGTGGCCGATGCGGCGCGGCTTGAAAAAACCATGGTCGTTCATAATGTCCCCCGGGCTGGAATTGGCCGGAAGTCTGCCGCGTTTGACGCCCTCGGTCAATGAATATTGTATACACTTCTGACTTGCGTTTCGACGGCATCGCCGGTATCTGATCGATCAATCCTTGAGGAGATACCGACATGACCGCGATTTTGCCTATCCACCCGGAAACGCCGCTTCCGGAACATAACATGCCGTTTTTACCCGCGGTCGCGACCATCGGCGGCAAGATTTTATGGGTCTCCGGCTGCGGGCCGATCCCCCTTTATCACAAACATCCGCACGTGCCGGCGGAAGAGGCATCCTGGTTGAGCGGGAGCTTCCGCGACCAATTCGATCGGACGATGGAAAATGTGAAAAAGGTTCTAGCCGCCGGCGGCGGCACGCTGCGGTCCGTGGTGAAAATGACCGTATACCTGACCGACATGTCGAAGCAAAATGAGTTGAACGATGCTATTTTCGACAATTTCGGACGCGAGAACCCGCCGCCGCGGACACTCATCGGAGTCGCCAGCCTGTCGCACCAGGATATGCTCATCGAGATCGACGTAACCGCCGTCGTCTGATTGCGGATCGCATAAGAACGATCTATCCGATGCCGGATGATATTTCTCTTGGATACATTCCAAATTGACCGCGGCGTAACCTGGTCTTGAAACTGGAACCCGACGCGCTCAGCCGGTTCAGCGCGCCGCCGCAGCAATCTCTGCCAGAGGTGATCTGCGAGGCGTTGCGCGAGGCGATTGTGTCCGGCGCGCTGGTGCCGGGCCAGTTACTCCGGCAGGAGGAATTGGCCCGACAGTTCCAGGCCAGCCGGGTTCCTCTGCGCGAGGCGCTGCAGCAATTGCAGGCGGAAGGTCTGGTCGTCCTGCGGCCGCGCCGCGGCTATGCGGTGGCAACCCTCGATGGCCGCCAGTTATTCGAGATTCTGCAATTGCGCATCCTGGTGGAGGGGCATGCCGGCTACGTGGCGGCCCTGAACCGCACCGCTACCGATGTGAAAGCGCTGCAATCCTGCCTGGGCGCCATGGACCGGATGCCGTTGACCGGACTCACCCAGGCGCAAATCGGCCGGTGGTCCCTGCTAAACCAACAATTCCATGATATTCTGGTCGCGGCCGCGGACTGCCCGCATTTGAAGCAGATCGCCGGCAATCTACGCTCGAAAATCGAAGCCTATATCCGGATGGAAATCGCCTTCGTGGATTGCCTGGGCGAAGCCCATGCCGATCACCATGCAATTTTCGCGGCCTTCCGGCGCGGCGATGCAACCCATGTCTCCATTCTGTGCCGCCTGCACGCGGAGGCCACGGCGAAGCGTTTCGTGAAAGCCCTGAGCGCGCGCGGACTGGTCAGCGGGCTGCCGGATCGCAGCGTGACCGATGTCGGCCCCGCCGCCATCCTCGACCCCGACGCTGCCCGGCTGCTGGCAAAGGCGGCGGTTTAGCCGGTAGGCCGTGCGGCGTCACAATGGCCGGCCGCGTCCAGTGAGGTTACGTCGCGGCGGCGAAGTGAAGGGTTTTCTGCGGGGTTTTTACGGCCGGCGTATCATAAGCAATATAGCCCATACCGCAGATCCACTCCATCACCGCCTCATAGCCGATGATATGCGCCGGCGCGCCACCCATCGCGCCCATCACGCCCATCCAGTTGAGGATTTCATGGCCGCCATGGCCGCCGCCTTGCTCGATGTCTTCGAAGCTCATCGCGGTCAGCGCCTCGACATCGCCATGCCCGAACGCCTCGATCACTTCGCGGTCCCAGTGCGCGTTGACCAGCGGGTGCTGCGTGCGCAGCGGCCATTGCATCTTGGCGGCCATTTCAATTTCGTAGCGCGCCAGGTCGGAATATAGTTCCGGGTCGGCTTTCACAACTTCCCGGCCCTCGGTCTGGTAACGTTTCATGCGCTGCAAGAATTCATCATCTTCCGGTGCGCCTTCCGTCCAGACCGGCGGCCAGTGCGAAAGCCCGCCGGTGGCAAGCAGAGCAACGCGGGTATCGTCCTGCAGCCCGTCGATCACGTTGCGGATCGCGGCGCCGAAATCATAGGCCCGTTGCATCGTGGGCAGCGGCGGCGAAAACACGTTGGTGTAGACCGGCACGACCGGAATATCGAATTCCGGATTGATAAACGAGAGCGGCACCATGAGGTTGTTACCATATTCGATCTCACCCATCCGCGCGACGTCGAAACCCTGTTTCACCAGCCCACGTAACAGCGCCTCACCCAGTTCCGGCATGCCTGGCAGCACGATCTTCTTATCGAACTTCAGCGCCTCCATCATGTAGTCGGCCGGGCCGCTATGGCTCTGCGCGATACCGATGGCGAAGGTTGGCATGAGGTTGCGGAAATGGTTTTCGAAATGGTCGTCCAGGAAGGCGAGTATAACGTCCGGTTTCGCGGCCTTCAGCCGGCGTTCGCATTCCGCGTGATAGGCGGTGATTTTCTCTCGCATTTCGGCGGATGGCGCATCTGGCCAGCCGAGCACGCCGGGCGCGTGCGACATGCTGAGGGCGGTAACAATTTGGGCCATGGCGGGTCTCCTTGAAGTGCTTAGGCCTTTATAAATCGAGCTTCCGGCGCACGGAGGGATTTATCGCATGGTGGAAACCGCGGTCGCCGCGGCGCAAGCCATCAAATTGGCCAGCACCAGCCGGGCGCCCCCGGATTTTGTCCGGTGACCGTTCGGGACGCGGCGGGACTCGCGGCCTGGTATCGCCGGTTGCGACGGTACGGATCATGCGCGTCAAGCGAGTGCCGATGGTGAAGGCCTCGGTTTACCTAGGACGCAAACCTTCCCAGGATGGGTCTATCGCGACCTTTACCCAATCGACCAGGTCTTCGGAAAGAAGCCCCGCTGCGCAGAGAGGCGCCAGGACAGCTCGACGAAACATGCGCCGCAATCGGCCGATCACCCGACAGATTTAGAGCATTTTCCGTTCGCATTGGCTCACGGAAAATGCTCTACCTCTTTGCTCTGGCGAGCAACTTTATCCGATCAAATGATTCCATTTGATCGGATGTTGCTCTAGGGCCAAGGAATGCTAAATTACGTCCGAAACCTGGGTTACGGACAAACGTGAGAGTCTCAGGCTCTGATCCCTTCGAGAGCCTATGCTTGATTAAGCCTGGCATTCAGATCTGCAATAAAATCAATATGCTCCTGAACGTTCCTGAACCCCTTGCCGAGCGACGATACCGCGGCATGGGTTCCACCGAGGTCTTCCCATCGCTTCAACCGGTCAGTGACCTCGGTCAGGCTCGTACCAAAGCGAATTAACCAATGAAGAGCGAAGGTATCCTCACGCTGGTTCTCGTTTAAAAAGTGACGGAGTCTCGTAAGCTCCCGCTCACACACGTCGAGATCTTTCGAGAAAACGAATCCCTGACAGGACTGCGCCGCACGCCGGAATCCGGAATCAATGTGACCGCCATACCATAGAGGAATTTGGCGCTTGGGCCTCGGATTGAGGCAACCTCGGTCGAGCCGATCAAATTGGCCATCGAAGCTGAATACCGGTTCGGACCATA
>Ga0116230_10001183_pt1 | contig 24390 bp, 20 predicted proteins | sample S1TSphfallax_3_FD_88678 | JGI IMG/M metagenome (GOLD analysis project Ga0116230, IMG submission 88678) | Host-associated microbial communities from peat moss isolated from Minnesota, USA - S1T2_Fd - Sphagnum fallax MG | ecosystem: Host-associated > Plants > Peat moss > Unclassified | place... | reverse complement strand
GTCAGCTCCGTCCAGTGCGCGCCGCCATCCTCGCTCTTGAAAAACGAACTGCCGCTCTTCGCGGTTGAATTCTCGCCGCCCGATCGAAACGTCCATCCTTTGCGCCGAAAATCCCAAGTTCCCGCATAAAGCGTCTTGTGATCGGCCGCGCTCATCGAAACCGACGAACAGCCCGTGGACGCATTCGCGCCTTTCAAAATCAGCTTCCAATTCTTCCCGCCGTCTTCCGTCTTATAAAGGCCGCGGTCATCGCTGTCGCTCCACAATTTTCCCGGCACGCAGGCATAAACCGTGTTGCCGTCTTTCGGATCGACAATAATTTTGCTGATCCGCTCGGAGTTCTTCAGCCCGACGTTGGACCAGTTTTCGCCGCCATCGGTGGACTTATAAATCCCGTCGCCAATAGACACGCTGTTGCGCGTCCAAGCCTCGCCCGTTCCCACCCAGACCGTCTTCGGATTGCTGGGGTCCACCGTAATCGCGCCAATCGATTGCACCGGCTCTTTGTCGAAAACCGGCTTGAACGTCGCGCCGCCATTCACCGACTTCCAAACGCCGCCGCCCGCCGCGCCCACATAAACCGTCAGCCGTCCGCGCTCGCGCACCGCCGTCACCGTGGCCACGCGCCCGCTAATTTCGCCCGATCCAATATTGCGCGCGCCCAGCCCCGAAATCGTGTCGGAATCAAACTTCACGTCCTGCGCGGCCACAATCGCGGCGCTCGCAAAAATCAATAGGAGCAGTCTCATTATTTTGCCCCCGTCGCCGGAATGGCGAATATGGCATCCGAAAGCGGAACGTTCGTCTCCACCTTTTCAATCGTCAATTTGGCGTGCTGCGAATCGCCTTTCGCGCCCATCTCAATCGCCATCGGGAAGTAAACTCCGTTCACTTTTTCATAGTCGCCATAAAGCGTTTCTTCATAGCGCACCGTGCCGCGAATGTTGCGCTCCGTCTCCACTTTCAATTCCAGAAACGAATCAGCGTCAATATAGTAAACCCGCGCGTCGCCGTTGCTCAGCGTCAGCCGGATTTTGTAGCAATCCGTGCCTTCCACCGAATCGTGGCCCAAAAATTCGGCCCGGTGATCTTTGTTCTTGTAGTTCACAAGCTGGCCGTCCATGTCGGCGTCCTCCACCAGCGATTTTCGGTCGTCTTCAGAAAGCAAATCCGGATCTTTGCGGCCCTCAAAGGGCGACACCTGCCAGGCCGTTTTGCCGTCGTAAGCCTGAATCTGCGCCATGCCTTGAATAATGGTTTCCTCGCGCACCTTATTGCCGCGCTTCACCTCTTCTACGTAGCCGGCGCGGAAACCGCCCATCGTCAGTTTGCCGGTGAAACGAACCGTCTCAAAGGCTCTCAGCGCGTTTTCGCCGCCGCGCGCCTGAATGTTTTTCGCAATAATCTCGTCAGCCGTCTGGCCGCTGGCAGCGGCCGAAACCAGCAGCCCGAAAATAAGGAATCGGTGCATCAGTAACTCCTCGGGAACAGGCCAAGTCTAACATTCTATTTACAGTGGAAACCAAAGGGAGCGGAAAGTGCGTCACACTGGAGAAGATGCGATTGGTTCTGTTAGCCCTGACTTTTTCGGGCCTTGTTTTGGCCCAGCAGCCGCAGCCCGGAGAACTGCCGAACGAACAGCTGCCCAAGACCCCGGCCTCTGGACCCGGATCGGCCAGTTGGCAGCGCATGAGCGTAAAGGAAAAGGTGAAGTACGACGCGCACCACCTTTTCGATGTCGACAACCTGGTTTTCGCCGGCATCGGCGCGGCGTTCGACCAGGCGCGCGACCGTCCCGGTGAGTGGGGCCAAGGCTGGGGTCCGTATGGCGAGCGCTACGCTTCGCATATCGGCCAGTACCTGATTCAGCGCAGCATTTTTTCGCCCGTCCGCGCCATCGATCATGAAGACACGCGCTATTTTCGCTCCACTCACGTCAGCCCCCAGGCGCGCCTGGGCGACGCCTTTCTGCACACCATTTGGCGGCATAGCGACGACGGCGGCATGATGCCCGCTTACAGCGAATTTCTGGGCGATTACGGCGCAGCGGCCATTTCGCGCCTCTGGTGGCCCGACCGCTTTCAAAATGGGCATTCGATCTTTATCGCCGGTTCCGACACCATTCTGATTGACGGCGCAATCAACGCTTTCCACGAATTCACGCCCGACATCAAGCACTGGCTGCACATCACCCATCAGCCCTGATTTGTTTGCTGTAAAATCGCTGCAGGTTTTGCAATAGCAATGAAACGCCGCGGTTTTGTGAAGGGACTCCTGGTGACGCCAGCAGTCCCGCTTATCGCCCATCAGAATCAGACCCCCGCTGCCGCCCCCGCGCCAGTCACCCCTCCGCGTCCGGTCTCGCAAGCCATACCGAACAAGCTGGCGATGGTGGAAGTGGATGCGGCCGCGCAAACCACCCAGCATTATTTCAAGCCGGACCAGTTCGCCGCCCTCGAAAAGCTGGGCGAAGTGATGGTCCCCCCGCTCGACGGCAAGCCCGGCGCCACGCAGGCGGGCGCGCCCGTGTTTCTGGATTTTCTCATCAGCGAATCCCCGGCCAACCGCCAGAAACTCTACACTCACGGCCTGGACGGCTTGAATCTCGCCGCGCGCAAGCACTTTTCCAAATCCTTCGGCGAACTGGATGCCGCCCAGGCCGGAACCATTTTAAAGCCGCTTCTCGTCGCCCGCTTCTGGGCGCAGGATATGCCGGAAGACCCCATGCAGCATTTTGTCGCGCAGGTACATGAGGATCTGCAAACCGCCACCACGAACTCACGCGAATGGGCCCAAGCCTCTTCTTCAACTGGACGGCGCGGCTTCAATCGCGCCGCCGGCCTTTACTGGAACCCCATCGATCCAGTGGTGAAAGGTTAAGCCATGCCCATCAAAGAATACGACGTCTTGATTGTCGGCTCCGGCCATTCCGGCGGCATGGCCGCGAACATCCTCACCGGCAAAGGCATTTCCTGCCTGATGCTGAACGCCGGCCCGCAAGCCGACATGGTGAAAGACCGCGCGTTCAAAAGCGCGCACGAACTCCCCTATCGCGGCTTCGACAAGCCTGGCCGCTTGCCGCACGTTTTTCAGGCCAACGAGTTCAACGCCAATCAATGGGTGGATGAAAAAGAGTTTCCCTACACGCACCCCAGCGATGCCGTTTATAACTGGGTGCGCGTGCGCCTGCTGGGCGGTCGTTCGCTGTTTTGGGCGCGCCAGTCGTTCCGGCTGAGCGACTACGAATTCAAAGCCGCTGATATCGACGGCACAGGCGAAAACTGGCCCATCAGCCTTGCCGATCTGGCGCCTTATTATTCCCGCGTGGAGCAAATTTTCCGCGTCACCGGCCGCAAGGAAGGCTGGCCGCAATTCCCCGACGGCGACTTTGTCGATTCCACCTTTGAGCCCGATTCCCCGTCGCTCACCAAGCTGACCGAATACGCAACGAAAAGGGGATTGCCGGTTTCCAAATGGCGTCACGCGCAAGGCAAAGACGGCTTGGCCAGTTCCATGAACTTGCTTCTGCCTGACTCGCTCGAAACAGGCAAGCTGGATATTGTTCAGAACGCCATTGTGCGCGAAGTGTCGCTGGACAAAAACACCGGCCTCGCGAATGGCGTGCATTTTATCGACCGCCATTCCAGGCGCGAAATGCATGTGAAGGCGAAGGTGGTCGTTCTGGCGGCGGGCACGCTCGAAAGCACGCGCCTGCTTCTGAATTCAAAGCTGGCCAATTCCAGCGGCGTCATGGGCCATTACCTGGTCGACCAGATGTATGGCGTGCAGGTGGTGGCTTCCATCCCGGAAGTGCGCGAAAAGAAGACGCCGCCCGGTTACATGGGCGGCAGCGCCTTCGTGCCGCGCTTCCGCAATCTGAAAAAGGACGAAAAGAACAGCTTCATCAAGGGCTATTGCATCGGCTTCAGCACCGGCGGCAACGCCAGTCCCAATTACTTCCCGCTCTATGGCGAGGAACTGCAAGCCAAGCTCAACAGCTACGCCGGTTCCTGCATATCCGGAACCATTTTCGGCGAGCGCGTGGCCAAGTTTGAAAACCACGTTCGCATCAATAAGGAAGTGGTGGACGATTACGGCATCCCCGTGCTCCACATTGAAGCGCGCGACGGCGATAACGAAAAGCATCTGCGCAAAGACGCCGCCGACACCATTGAAGAAATCTTCCATGACGCCGGCTGGGAAATCATCTGCAAGACGGACCAGGTCAACCCGCCCGGATACAGCATTCACGAAGTGGGAACGTGCCGCATGGGGGACGATCCAAAAAAGAGCGTCCTGAACAAATGGTGCCAAAGCCACGACATCAAAAACTTGTTCGTCGTCGATGGCGCCAGCTTCGTCACCGCTGGCTGGCAGAATCCAACCATGACCATCCTGTCCCTTTCCATGCGCGCCTCCGAATATCTGGCCGACCAAATGAAGCAAGGAACACTAGCGTAGAGGGCGGCGTCATTTCTGGTCTTGCTCACCAGACTCTGCAGGCATTGGCGGAAACCATCGGCTGGCCGGCCGAGCATCCGAACGCCGTGGCGAACTCCGGAACATTTTGCATGACGCCGATAACGCGGAACTGGTCCGGCGAATGCGGATCGGTTCGCACCGAACTCTTGAACGATTCCGGACGCGTGTTGTTGCACCAGATCTGCGCAAAGCCCAGAAAGAATCGCTGCTGCGGCGTGTAGCCGTCCAGCTTTTCCTTGCTGATGGAGCCGTTGTCCAGGCCGCCCAGCAGCGCCATGTAGGCCAGCCGAATGCCCGCGTTATCGGCGCCGTTCTCGCCCAGCGTCAGCCGTCCGTCCACCTGCGCGCCCTCCACCGGGCTGAACTTTGAATACTCGTCAGCAATGCAATCCACGCGCTTGCGGAATTCTTCGTCGTCCTGCTTGGTCCACCAGTCGCGCAGGTTGCCGTCGGCGTCGTACTTGCGGCCGCTGTCGTCAAAGCCGTGCGTCAGTTCGTGGCCAATCACCGCGCCCACGCCGCCAAAATTCACGGCCATGTCGGCGTTGCTCTGGTAGAACGGCGGCTGCAGAATGCCGGCCGGAAAATTGATGTTGTTTTCCAGCGGACTGTAGTACGCATTCACGGTCGGCGGAGTCATGCCAAACTCCTGGCGGTCCACCGGCTTGCCTATCTTTTCCAAGTTGCGGTGAATTTCGAACTCGCGCGCATGGCGCACGTCAGCCGCGTAATTGGCGCTGGAAATGTCGACGGTCGCGTAGCTTTTCCATTTTTCCGGATAGCCAATCTTGTTGGTGACGCCCTTCAGCTTCAGCAGCGCCTGCTGCTTGGTCGCTTCGCTCATCCAGGGCAGGGAATCAATGTCGCTGGCCATCTGTTTCTCAATAATGGTGACCAGCTCCTGCGTCTTCTGTTTCGATTGCCCGGCAAAAGCCATGGCCACATATTTCTGTCCCAGCGCGTCGCCCAACTGGCGGTCGGTGGCCTGCACGCATTGCTTCCAGCGCGGCTGCAGCTCCTTCGCGCCTGTGAGATAGCGCGAATAAAAATCGAAGTTCTCATCCACAAACGGCTTGCTCAGCGTGGGCGCGTAAGCGGAGACGTAATGCCAGGTGAGATAGCTTTTCAAATCATCCAGGCTGGTGGTTGCAATGACGGTGTTCAGCGCCTTGAAAAAATCCGGCACGGCCACATTCATCTTTTCGAACGCTGGCGTTTCGCGCTCTTTCAGATAGGCGCTGAAGTTGAAGTCGGGAGTGAGCGCTTCAAATTCGGCCAGAGTCAGTTTGTGATGCGTCAGTTGGGGATTGCGGCGCGCCACCCGGCTGATGGAGGCGTTGGCGAGCGCGGTTTCAATGGTGAGCACAGCTTTGGCGCGCGCATCGGCCTCGGCTGCGGGAACGCCCACCAGCTTGAGCATGTTGGCGACGTGCTCAAGATACTTCTGGCGCGTGGCTTCATCTTTCGGGCCTTCGTAATAACTCTTGTCGGGAAGGCCCAAGCCGCCCTGATCGGCATTGGCGATGGTGACGGTCGATTTTTCAAAATCGGGGCTTTCATCAAAGCGGAAAAAGACCGGAACTCCTTGCGAATGCAGGCGCGCCACTTCCGCGGCCAGCGCTTTCTTGTCGGCCAGTGCCGTGATGCGCGCAAGGCCCGGCTGAATGGGCTTGTCGCCTGCCTTGTCAATGGCCGCCTCATCCATGCACGCCGAATAGAACGCGCCGAGTTTCTGGTCGATCGGGGAACGCTGCTGGTTCTTGGCCGAATCATCCAAAATTTTGCGCAGCACTTCCTGGTTCTGATTGGCGAGTTCAGAAAAACGCCCCCAGCGCGCATATTGCGGAGGAATCGGATTTTGCTTCATCCAGTTTCCGCAGGCGTATTGATAGAAGTTCTGGCACGGGTCAGCGGTTTTGTCGATGGCTTTCAGGTCGACGCCGCTGATGGTGGAAGGAGCTTGGGCAAAGGCCAGCGGGAGCAGGAGTGGGAGGAGCAAAAGGCGATGCATTGTTTAAGGAATAACAGATGTGGGTTTGCGGATAAGATCCGCAAAAAAAAAACCGCCAGGCTTTGACACCCGGCGGTTTAGTTTGTTCACTAAGATCGTTACTTAGTCACCCATCGCACCGACTTCTTCTTTCGAAGCACTCTTAACCGGCGGGGCAGGCAGCGGCTTGTTCGAACCCAGCAACCCATCCAGCGGCACAAAGCCCTCAATCTTCTTCTCGCCCAGAACATGCTCGCGGTACAACCGCGCCATCTTCTCATTCTCCAGCTTCTGTTTCAGCGCCTCATCACGCGCGCGCAGCTTTTCTTCACGCGCCGTCTTGGCGATGCCCTTGTCGTCCAGATCATGCTGGCGGCCTGCCTTCACCGCTTCTTCGTTCAGCACCAGGCGGTGTTCTTTGGAAGCCAGCGGCACGGCCTTGTTGCCCGCGAAAATTTCATGGCGGCCGTGTTCTTCATACCACTTGGTCAGCGTGGCCGTCATGTGCATCTTCTCGATAATGTTGCGCCAGCCCACGCCCGTGTTGTAAGCGCAGAAGGAGATTTCGCCTTCCTGCGTCGCGTAGGGAATAATGCACTGTTCGGTGCGGCGGAAATCGTAGTTGAAGAGATCCTGGAACCACATGCCCGCGATGAACAGGAAGTTCCAGCGGTCAGCGCGGCGCTTTTCAATGTCGGCCATGGTGCGGTCGCCCGTCACCTTGCCGTAGCCGCCGGTCTGGGCTTTCTTGCTCATGCCGAAACACTTGTCGAACTTGGCGACAAGGTCGCTCAGCTTGAAGTGAGTGGGCGCTTTGAAGGCGTTGTAGTTGCGCAGCAGCGCCAGCGTGACGCCAAACGCCGAAACAGCCCGGCCGCGCGCCGCATCGTTGACGCGGGCAATGTCTTTGGCCAGCTGATCCGCATTCAGGAACGCCGTCACCGGAACGTATTCCTTGGTTTCCTTGTCGCACATCACAGCCATGCCGATGCCGCAATTCGGGTGGCAGCCGCAGCTCAACTGGCCCCAATCCGCATTCGGTCCGTGGATCAGATCGGCGAAGTCCGAAAAGGTGCTCATGAAGCTGATGGGGAACCAGTCGCGCACCGGTTCGCCGATGCCAACCTGGTTTTTGACGTCGTGCGCCAAATGGGACAGCGTGTAACGCTGGGCATGGCGGCGTTCATCCGTGATGGCTTCGTCGCGGCCAGTGAACGAAACAGGCTGGAAGGAAAGGAACGGAATCTTCTTCGGATTTTCCAGCGCGAATTCAACCACGCGGCCCACTTGTTCATTGTTGATGCCGTTGATGATCGTAATGACCGGAACGATATCAACGCCGTTCGACCACAAATTTTCAATGGCGCGCAGCTTCACATCAAACAGGTTTCCAACCGCGCGGTGCGAATTGGCTTCGTTGCCGATGCCGTCGAACTGCAGGTACGCGTAGCGAAGTCCGGCTTCGGCGGCCTTCTTGCAGAATTCCGGGCTCTTGGCGAATTCAATGCCGTTGGTCGCCGCCTGCACGCTGTTGTAGCCCACTTTGCGGGCGTACTTGACGGCGTCCAAAAAGTAAGGCGAAAGTGTGGGCTCGCCGCCCGAAAACTGCACCGACATCTGGCGGCGCGGCTTGATGGAAATGGCGTTGTCCAGCAGCTTCTGAATGTCTTCCCAGCTCAGTTCATGCACGAAGCCCACCTGGTTGGCATCCATGAAGCACGGGTCGCACATCATGTTGCAGCGGTTGGTGAGGTCGACCGTCAAAACGGAGCCGCGGCCATGGGTGATGGTGCTCGTGCCGTGGTTGTGCAGCTTTTCATCGTTGTGCGCGGCAATGTCGCGGCCGGGGAAAACGTCTTCCAGGTGCTTGGAGAACGCCGGGTCAATCGACATCAGGTCTTCAAACTCGCCGTGGATCTTGCATTCCTTCACCATCAAAATCTTGCCGTCGCGCTCGATGATCTTGGCCTTGATTTCGCCCACTGGCTCGTTCAGCAGGATCTTGTAATCCACTTCGCCGTCGACAATCTTCTGGCGAATCTCGGGGATGCAGCGCGGACACAAAGAATCGGTCTCGCGCGGCCAGCCTAACGGGGGCTTTACCTTTTGATAGCTCTTCAGCAACGGCTTGTCGGACCACTTCGGCGTGAACGAAGGGTTCTGGCTGATCTGGTTCAGGCGGTCAAACACCTGCCATGCGGCGTTCGCGCCGAGAGAGACTGCTTTTTCGAAGTATTTAATTGGTTTAGCCATTCTTTGTGACCTTAAGGTTGTTTGCCATTCTCCCGAACATTGAAGTGCGGTATGCCGCATCCTACACCAGCAGTATAGGGTTGCGCCAGAGGCTTGAAAACGGTTTAGTACCGAACTGCGAACTTTGGCGGCTGGATGGTTATGAACGCACGGTGAACAGGAAGACGAAAACCTTGTGTTTCAGTGACTTAAGAATTTTTGCTGACGAGCGATGCCGAGCCGCGACCGCGAAGCAGTCGCGCAATCACCACGCGTGATAGTATCCGTCGCGGCTGATCACGTCCAGCGGGATTCCGAAAGTGGCCGACAATCGTTCCGACGTCAGCACTTCCTGCTTCGGCCCATCGAACGCCACCTGGCCGTCGCGCAGCAGAACCACCCGGTCAATCTCAGGAATAATGTCGTCCAGGTGATGGGTAATCAGCAGCAACCCCACTCCTTCCGCCGCCAGTTTCCGAAGCTGCCCGCGCACTTCTCGCAGCGACGGCAAATCCAGGCTGGTGGTGGGTTCGTCCAGCAGCAGCGTGCCGGGGTGGTGGATCAGCGCGCGCGCAATCAGCAGGCGGCGCGCCTCGCCCGAAGAAAGTTCGTCCAGCCAGCGGTGGGCCAGATGCGTCACTTCCAGTCTCGCCATCGCCGCCAGCGCCGACTGGCGCATGTCATCCGTCACTTCATGCTTGTCCCATATGCCAATGGAACCAAAGAAGCCGGAGATCACCAGTTCCAGCCCCTGAATGTCGCGCGTGCATTGCGCCATGAGGTCGTTGCTGACCAGCCCGATATGCTTGCGCAGCTCAAAAATGTTCCAGCTTTCCCGGTCCAGAATGCGCAGCACCGTCTCGGGTTTCAGCAATGGATAACATTCGCGGTTTAAAGTCTTGATAAGAGTGGATTTGCCGCTGCCATTCGGGCCCAGAATGGCAACGTGTTCGCCCTGCTCCACCGACAAACTAAAATCATTCAAAACCAGCCTGTTTCCGCGCTGAACGCAGACATTTTTCAGTTCAAGTAATAGTTTCATACTAATGCGGGGACAGTCAGCCCGTTACACTGGTTTCAAAACCAGTGTAACGGGCTGACTGTCCCCGCATTAGTGCTTTTAGGGAATGTCTTCGTTCCAGATGTATTTGCTAAACCAGTCGTAATTGTGCTGCATCACGGCAAGCTGCTGCTTCGGCTTGTTGATGGGGTGTCCAAAGCCTTTGTAGAAAATCAGCTTCACCGGCACATGCCGGTCCTTCAGCGCCTGGTACAGCTCATACGAATCGGGCGGCGGCACGCGCTTATCTTGATCTCCCTGCTGAATCAGCGTGGGCGTTTTCGCCTGGTTCACGTAAGTAATGGGCGACGTCTTGCGGTAGATTTCAGGGTCTTCCCAAGGAGTCGCCTTCAGGTATTGGCGGGTAAATGGATGAATGTCGGTGTTGACATAATAAGTCGTCCAATCGGAGATGCCAGCGCCCACGGAAATCGCTTTAAATCTGTCGCTGTAAGTGGTGGCAAAGGCTGATATATAGCCGCCTTCGCTCCAGCCCATGCAACCCACGCGCGCCTTGTCAACCAGGCCTTTGGCGACAAGCGAATCGACCCCGGAAATAACGTCCTGATAATCGCCGATTCCCAGGTTGCGCACGTTCAACGCGCGAAACGCCGCGCCGTAGCCCGCTGAGCCGCGATAATTGGGCCGCAAAATCAGCGCGCCTTTGGCCAGAAACCGCTCAATAGGATAGTAGCGGTCGGCGCTGAGATAAGGCGTGTCGATGCCGGTAGGCCCGCCATGGATCACCACCATCAGCGGGTATTTCCGCGCCGGGTCGTAATGAAAAGGTTTGATAAGAATCCCTTCAATGGTGTTGCCGTCCGCCGATTTCCAGCTCACCACTTCGCGCGTCCCCAGATGAAATTCCTTCCACTGGCTGTTGATGTCGGTCAGATATTTAGGCTCGAAACTGGAGGCGGGCGAAATCAGGACATTGCTGAACTGGTTGGGCGGCGCGCCCACGGCGGCAAAGGTCTTGTGGTCCCTTGTGAACGTGGCTTCCAGCGCCGAAAAAGCGTCCGGCCCGGTCAGGCGCTTGATGGCGCGCGTCGCGGGATCAAGCCGAAAAATGTGCGCGTTGGTTTTCTGCCGGCCGGAAAAATAGAGGCCGTCCGGTCCCCAATCAATCAGGTTCGGGTCCTCATCGAACTGCGCCGTCAGGACTTCAGGCGTTCCGCCATCGGCTGAAACGCTTGCGATAAACCGGTTCGCGTAAAAGAAATTCGGCTGGCCGTTGGCCGTGACGTAGGCAACCTGTTTGCCGTCGGGCGACCATTGCGGATTGTTGTTCGGACCGCCGCCCTCGACAAGCTTTTTGACGTGCAGGTCGGCCGTGTCCAGAACGTAAATTTGCGCCGTGTCTTGCGACCCCAAATCCGGATCGCGCGTGGCGCTGAAGGCGATGCGGCTGCCGTCGGGCGACCAGGAAAAGCTGGCCACGCTGAACTGATCGCCGCTGGTCAGGGCTTGCGGCTTCAGCGCTTTCGGGCTGGCGGGAATGTCGGCCGGCAATTTCAGCAGCCAAAGATTCACCATCCGATAGTCGCCGTCAATAATCTGGAAATCGCCGTATTTCTCCTTGCGGTCCTTCATCGGCTTGGGGTCAGGGCCGGTGGATGTGTACGCCACAGCCAACTCATTCGACGGCGCGGGACGCCATTCAAAGCCTGTGACGCCGTTTTCTTCGCTGGTGATTTGCTTGGCTTCGCCTCCGGTGGGAGAAATGACATAAATCTGCCGCTTGGTTTCGCGCTCCGAAAGAAAGGCCAAATGTTTGGAATCGGCCGACCACTGCGGCGCACTGCTTGATTTTTTCGCGCTCGTCAGTTGATAAGTTTCGCCGGTCGAAGTGCTGGCAATCCAGATCTGGGAGACAAAATCGTTCTCTTCCCAATCAGCTTGCGTCACCAAGTAGGCGACAAAGCGCCCGTCAGGCGAGATTTGGGCGCTGCTGACCGATTGGGCGCTCAGCGATTGTTCAAGCGTCGGCGTGTCCGTTGTTGCAGCGAACGAAACGGCAGCCAGAAGAGCGGCCAGCAGGTAACAGAGCATAGCGGTAGTATACGACCCGCGCCGCTAACCCTTCCGGACCCGCAAATCAGCCAGTGCTAATGGGCCGCAGTGGCATCGGTTTTCGACGCCGTGCCGTGTGAATGTTGCTGGGATACCCGCCTGCGTCTATAGCCGATGTACGCCAGAAGCATCACGCCGGCGGCAAACCACCACGAATACATCACCCAAATGTGATAAAGAAATACGTTCCTCATGCCAACCTTATCGGCCAGAGAGCGTTTTCACTTTATCCCTCACCTTAGAAACGACGTCAGAATCACCGGCGTCGCGCTGCCCGCCAGCAACAGAAATACCAGGAGTCTCGATTTTCCATTCATCTGCTTTCACCTCGAATTCCGTCAACCATATGACGCAAATCATCTATGCCGCGACACGCAAGAATTGTAAAGAATCCTGCCCACATTTTGCCGATGAGCCGCCAGCCGAACGCCAGCCCACCTCAGCCTGAAGACGAAACCCCGTGACGCCGCTGAGCGCCAAGCCGTTCATGAAGGCGTCAAGCCGCTCATGAAGGCGCCAAGCCGCTCATGAAGACAGATAGCCAGATGAAATCATGCGCCCTCCGCCTGCGGCACCGGCGCGCTCGGCTGCGCGTACCAATCCATATCCCGCGTGAAATACATGGCCGCCGCGACAGCCACGAAACTGGCAACAGCCCCGACCAGAAGCGCGTTGTCTTCCAGCCGCAGCATCATATAGATCATCGAATAAAGCGCGCTGAACACGCCAAAAGCCCGCGCCCCTTGCAGCCGGCTCGAAAAGATCCAGCCTGCATTGAGCGACAGCAGCAGCACCGACGCCGCGCCCGCTATCAAGAATCCATAATCAAAACCGATTCGTTCGGCGAACGATAACAGCAGCAGGTAAAAAATAATCTGCGCAATGCCCACCAAAATGTACTGCGCCGGATGAACGCGTTTGCCCGCCGTCACCTCAAAGACAAAGTAGGAAAGAAACACCAGCCCCAAAAACAGCAAAATGTACTTTAGCGACCGGTTGACCGATTGGTAAGCATCCGCCACTTCAATAAACGAGACGCCCAGTGCGGCGGAATTCAGCGCGTGCAGCGTTCCGTCGATTCCCTCGCCGTTCACGCCGCGCGCCATGAAAGGCACGGACCAATCGGCGCTGAAGCCGCGGCTCGAAACAGTGCGGCGGACGGGCAGAAATCCGCCGTCGAAACTGGGGCTGGGCCAGTCTCCCTGTGCCGTCAGATGAGTCGTTTCGCCATACGCCAGCACGGCCACGCGCTGCGCGCCGGAGAATCGCAGGACAGACGTCGCATGGAATTGCGCGTCCGGTTTCGCGATGCCCTCCGCCTTCGCGCCGTACAGGTTCAGCGGCAATTTCAACGGCGCGTCCGATGGGGTCAGCGCAGCCATCTTGCCGCTGATGGTGAGCGTGGCGTCCGCCAGCGCTCCGCGCGTGTCGCTGACGCCCACAACAATCTGCGCCTTGCTCCAGTCCAACTGCGCGCCTTCCGGCAGCGCGGCGCTCGGCCCGGTTAAATCAAAGGCGGCGTCCAGTTTTAGATCGGCCTGAAACACCGGAACTTTGAACAGCGAACGCTGCCGTTCCTCGGTCGTGGTTTTCAGAGCAGCCGAGGCTTGCGCGGGAGCAATCCAATAAATGCCGTGCCCGGACGGAAGAGTGTACGGAACAACCAGCGTCGGCCCAAGAAAAGTTTGCTCCCCGCCCACATGCTCGCTAATCTCTTTCACAACATCAGCCGCCCGCTGCGTGCGCTCGTCAATCAAGCTGCCAACAAAGAATGCGGGAATGGCCATCACCAAAGCCAGCACGCAGACAAAAATGAGCTTCAAGCCCATGGAACGAGACTTCATGCGGAACTCCTTAAAAATAACTTTATGATGTAAAGTACGCCACAGAAAGAAGTACGTGTCAATATCGAGAGAAGAAAATGAACCAAGCCAGAAGAGACCTGCTGAAAGCCATCGGCGCCCTCGCCGCGTATCCGCTGCCAAGCAAAAAGCCCAACATTCTGGTCTTCCTCACCGACGATCACGCCCAATGGCTGCAGCAAGCCTACGGCAATGCAGAAGTCAAAACTCCAAACCTGAGCCGCATCGCGCAAAACGGCGTGCGCCTGGCCAACGCCTTCACCACAACCCCCGTCTGCTCTCCCGCCCGCGCCAGTTTCTTCACCGGCCTCATGCCGTCCCAGCATGGCATTCACGATTGGATTGAAGAAAAAACGCAAGCCTACGCCTATCCGTGGCTGAAAGACAAGACGCTCATTTCCGAGCTGCTCCAGCAGCACGGCTATCACACCGGCCTCGTCGGCAAATGGCATTGCGGCCACGAGCGAATTCCTCATCCGGGCTTCGATTTCTGGTTCAGCTATTGGGAATCGCAATACCCGCACAGCGGCCAGCAGCATTTTTCAGACAACGGCCAACAGCGCGTGGAAAACGGCTTTCAGTCGCCCATGCTCACCGACCAGGCGCTCCGGTTTCTGCGCGCGCACTATGCCGCGCCGGCGAATAAAGACCGGCCCTTCTTCCTGTTCGTGGGTTACACCGACACGCATTCTCCGCATGCAGAAATGCCCGCTGACCTGGCGGCGCAATACCGCAGCGCCACGTTTCGAGACATACCCACCGAGGCGTTCTCCCCTGCGCATGGCCGCCCGCTCATTCCCGTTTCCAAAAATCCCGACGACGAACGCCGCAAGCGCGAGCAATACTATGCAGCCGCTTCGTCGGTGGACCGTGAAGTCGGCCGCCTGCTCGATGAACTCGCCGCGCGCGGAGAATTGGACAACACGCTGGTCGTTTACACCGGCGACCACGGCCTGAACGCCGGACAGCACGGCATGTGGGAGAAGGGCAACGCCACGGTGCCGCAAAATTTCCTCGAAGAGTCCATTCGCGTTCCCTGCCTGCTGAGTTGGCCGGCCGGGGGAATTCCGCGCAATCGGGAATCGGATCTGCCGGTCAGCCATTGCGACCTGTTCGCCACGCTCCTGGCAGCGGCAAACGCGCCGTTCGGCAGCTACAAAGGTCCCGGCCAGTCTTATCTCGCCCACCTGCGCGGGAACGCCGCCGCAACCTGGAGGAACCAGGTCATCTGCGAATATGGGAACGCGCGCATGATCCGCGCCAACGGCCACAAATTGATTCTTCGCTATCCCTATCAGGGCGTCACCTTTCCCAACGAACTCTACGACCTGAAAGCCGACCCGCGCGAGACCCTGAACATCTATCGCGAGTCTCCTCTCACCAAACAGATGACGAACGCCTTGAACGAATTTTTCGCGCGCTACAGCAATCCGCAACACAGCGGCCTGAATCTGGAAAACCAGCCGCTTGCCACAAAAGCCAGCCCCTGGCTGGTGCAAAAGTGATTGTCCGCCCAAAACTGAACTGGTTCCGGACGCTCTTCATCTGGCGCGGATCGGTCATCGGAGTCATCCTGCCGCAGTTGCTGGTGGTCCTTGCCATTTCCAGCGCCGTCACCTGGACGCATGGCCGCATCTTCGGCTTCTTGGTCCCGCTGACCATCACGCCGTTCACGCTGCTGGGCGTTTCGCTCGCCATCTTCCTGGGCTTTCGCAACAGCGCCAGTTATGACCGCTTCTGGGAAGGCCGCAAGCTTTGGGGCACGCTGCTAAATGTAGGCCGCTCGCTCGTGCGCCAAAGCCTGACCCTCACGCCGCTCAACGCGGACGACGCGCGCATCCTGGAATGGGTGAATCTTCTCGCCGCCTTCACCCACGCGCTGCGGCATCAGCTTCGCCAGTCCGACCCGGCTGCAGATGGGCAACGTCTCCTGCCTGCTGAACGCCAGACACAGCTGGCCGCCGCGCGCTATCGTCCCGCCGTCATTCTCGTCTGGCTGGGCCAATGGGTGCGCCAGCGCAAGAACGAAAGTCTCTATGGCGAAATCACCGCCGCCGCCTTCGACCAAAACTTGAGCATCCTCTCCGACGTGCTGGGCGGCTGCGAGCGTCTGGCAAACACGCTTCTGCCCTATCCTTACGCCATCATGATTCACCGCACCGTCTATCTCTATTGCTTCCTGCTGCCGTTCGGGCTGGTGGGCAGCATCGGCATCATGACGCCCGTCATTTCAGTGCTGGTGGCCTACACCTTCATGGCGCTCGAATGCCTGGCGGCGGAGATTGAAGAACCCTTCGGCACTTCACAAAATGATCTGGCGCTGGAAGCAATGTCCCGCGCGATTGAGGACACCATGCGCGAAATGGTCGGCCTGCCGCTGCGCCACGCGGAGCAAAATACACCCAACTGGTTTGCGCTCTAGCGTATAATTCGCCCAATGCGAATTCGGAGCGTAACCGCCCTGGTGGGCGACATCTATGAGGCTGCGCTGGAGCCAAATCTCTGGCCGTCGATTTTGGAGCGAATTGCCGATTCCGTTCGCGCCACGACAACCGCCTTTTCCATGCACGACCCAGCCACCAGATATGGCGCAACGCTGGGCCACGTTCGCGCCGACCCCTCACTGAGCCGGATGTATGACGAGTACTATCATCAGCTCAATCCGCACGCGCACAAACTGTCGCAGACCACCAGCATCGGCGAACTGTCGATCGGCCAAATGGTAATTGCGGATGAAGCGCTGGAGCGGAGCGAATATTACAACGATTTTCTCAGGCGTCACGATTTGTTTCACCTGGCAGGCGGGGTGATTGCGCGGGACGATTCGTTGACGTACGGCTTCGCAACGCTGAGGCCACGCCGCAAAGGCGAGTTTCGTGAAGCCGAACTCGAGCCCATGCAAATGATCTTGCCCCACTTAGCGCGTGCCGCTCGCATTTCAAAAGAATTGAACAACGCCGCTGGCGTTCTGCAGTCATTTGTGGCCCTGCAAACAGGCCTGATCCTCCTGGACCGGCGAGGGCGCGTGATCCTGGCGAACCCGCCAGCCGAAAAAATCCTCAATCAAAACGATGGACTGACCTTGGGCCCGCAAGGCCAGCTTCTGTCGCACAAACGAAACAGCATGCTGGCGGCAAAGCTGGTCGGGGTGACGGACACTTCCATCGGCCACGGCCTCGACGCCGGCGGAGACGTATCCATTGAACGCCCGTCCGGCAAGACGCCTTACCGGCTCTCCATTCTGCCGCTGCGCGTTTCCAATTTCGTCAGCGAATGGAAGCAGGCGGTTGCGGCCATTTTCGTCAGCGACCCGGATTCCGAACCACGCTTGGATGCCAAATTCCTGCGGCAAAACTATGGCGTTACTGAGAAAGAAGCAGCAGTCGCCGCCTTGCTGGTGCAGGGCTTGGACTTGAATGAGATCTGCGAACGGCTCGGAGTCAAGAAAACCACGATCCGAACGCAGATCCGAAGTCTCATGGATAAATTTGCCGTGAAAAGGCAGGTGGAACTGGTTGTGAAACTCAGCAGGCTTGGCCGTGGTGAGACTTCATTTTCCGGCGGCGGCGAAACATCCAGCAAATAGCGCCAGCGCCCGCGAGTGCAAGCACCGCTGACGACGGTTCGGGCGCCATTACCGATGCGGGCGTGTTGCCAATCCCGGGGCTGAGGGAGATGGAATAATCCTGCGGGTCGGCAACGGTGGAAGCGATTTGAAAGGTGGGGTCGATGAACGCAGATCCGGTGCCGCCATTTAACTGGGAGGGGTCGGTGCCCGTGTAGGTCTCAGCGTCTCCATTTAGCAAGATCGAATAGACGGTATTTGTGTTCGCCATCCATATTCCCGAGTCGGTTAAGCTGAGTGAATTCTGCGGAGTAAGCACCGGTGTGTTCACTCCGCGGAGGATGGAGTATTCAATTTGTCCGACATACAATTCGTCATCCAATACGTATGCCCCTTGGTTTGACGATACGTCCGCTATTCTAAACAAGGCTTGACTGTATCCAGCGCCGCTGTTGCCGGTGATGCTCGCCGACAGAAACGCATTTACCTCAATCGGCACTGTCGCGGTGGGACCGGAAAATTCAATGTCATATCGAATGCTGTCGGCGCTGACTGCGGACTGAACGTAATTGCCTAACTGCTGAGGCGTTGGCTCCGTCACCGACTCGGTCATCGACACAGATGGAAATGGCTCGGTCGATACCCCTGCCGCCGCAGTTCCAATATTCGATGGGCTGGCGGAGACGGAATAGCCGCCCAGAGATTGAATTGTCTCCTGCTGGCCTGTCCCGCCGATAACGGTCACAGCAATTTGCCCGTCGTAGCTCGCGCCGGGAAGTGTGATGGAATCCGCGCTTAATTGCATCGCCATAGCGGCAAGCAGCGCGCAATGGATAAATTTCATTCTGAAAGTAATTTCCTTTATAAGGGAGCCTAACAGCAGAAAAGCCCGTGAATCATCATCAAAATTGATGATGCGCGCCGCAAAAAGCGAATTTCGCGAAGCCGAACTGGAGCCTTGCCGACAATTAAGAACTAACCTTCAATCCAGCAAAAGAATGAGCAGGTCCTTAATCAGCGAACGGATCTCGTGAGCATCCTTTGCCGTGATTTTAAACCCGCGAACAGCACCTGAAAGAATGTGCGCCGTCTTCTCCGCGCAGACTTTTGCCTTGGCGCTTTGAAATTTGGGTAGTGATTTGAGGACCGGCAAAAGAACCTTCTCAAAGGATCGATAGCCTTGATTGACGGAATCCTGCGCAAATCCAAAGGTGGATTCCAAGAGTTCCGCAGCTTCGCTGGAAGTTCGCATGATTTCAAACGGCCGAACTGTCCATAGCTCAAAAGCGGCTCGAAGCTTTTCCTCGGGTGTCTTAAGAGGACCCAGTTTACTTTCAATCTCAAGCAGGGTCTCCTTGACCCAATGCTCGTATACGCTCTTAAATATTTCCTCCTTGCTTTCGAAGACCAAATAGAGCGCAGGCCTTGAAATGCCGGCAGCCTCCGCGATGTCGTTCATTGTGACGCGCTTGTATCCATAACGAAGAAAAATATCCCTAGCGGAAGCGAGTACCTTGTCTCTCTTCGTGGCATCCATTTCTTTATTCTTGACAAAATCTGTCTATTTGTCTAGAGTTGACATATAGACGTATTTTGTCAAAAGTCAAAAAGGAAATGTTTATGTCCGAAAAAGTATGGTTCATCACGGGCGCCTCGCGCGGTTTTGGCCGCATCTGGGCGGAGGGCGCGCTGGAGCGGGGCGACAAAGTCGTGGCCACCGCCCGCTCCGTGGAGTCGCTTTCCGGCCTTGCCGAAAAGTACGGCGATGCGGTCCTGCCGTTGGCGCTCGACGTGACTAAGCGTGAGCAGGTCGAGGCCGTCATTCCGAAGGCTCACGCCCACTTCGGGCGGCTCGACGTGGTGATCAACAACGCGGGCTACGCCTTGCTGGGCGCCGTCGAAGAGGCGGCTGAGGCGGAGGTCCGCGCGGAATTCGACACCAACTTCTTTGGCGCGCTCGCGGTGATCCAGACGGTGCTGCCGCTGCTGCGCCAGCAGGGCGGCGGGCATATCCTGGGCGTGTCCAGTGTCGCGGGGGTCTCGGCCGGGCCGGTCATGAGCTTTTACAACGCGTCCAAATGGGCCTTCGAAGCGCTGCACGAGGGCCTTTCCAAGGAGGTGGCCGGGTTTGGGATCAAGGTGACCCTGATTGAACCCGGAGCCTACGCTACTGACTTCGGCAGCCAGTCTTCGCTCAGGATCGCCGCCGGACTGGATGCCTACGCCGGCATTCGGGCGCAGTTATTCGCCTATGGCGCACAGATCGAATTCGGTGATCCTCAGGCAACCTTGCCGGCGCTGTTGAAGGTAATCGACGCGGAACACCCGCCGCTCCGCATCTTCTTCGGCACCGAAGGCATGCCCGTGGTCCGCGCTGCCTTCGCCGAGCGGCTGGCCCTGTGGGAAGCCTGGGAGGACACGTCGAATGCCGCCCAGGGCGTCTCCCGAAAGCATGACCTCGATTTCGCCAGTAGATAGTGCGCACATGCGAAAGCGATACAACTTCTATGAAGACTCCATGGACCGCCAACAACATCCCCTCTCAACAGGGACGCCGCGTCGTCATAACCGGCGCCAACAGCGGCATCGGCTTCCATGCCGCGCTTGAACTCGCGCGGCACGGCGCGGAGGTCATCCTGCCCGCCCGCACCGAGACCAAGGCGCACGATGCGGTTGGCCGCATTCGCGCCGAAGTTCCCAACGCCAAAGTGCTCGCCGAAATTCTCGACCTGGCCGACCAAAGCTCTGTCCGTGCGTTCGCCGCGCGAACCATCCAGCGCTTTCCCGGCCAGTCGCTCGATCTGCTCATCAATAACGCCGGTGTCATGGCCATCCCCACGCGTGAGGTCACCGTCGATGGGTTTGAGCGCCAGTTCGCCACCAACTACCTGGGGCCTTTCGCGCTCACGGCATGGCTGCTTCCGTCCATCAAGCCTCAGCCCGGCTCACGCATCGTTACCGTCTGCAGCAACGCCGGCAAATACGGCAAGATCGCGTTCGACAATCTGCAGAGTGAGCGCCGCTACAGTCCGATGTTTGGAGCCTATACGCAGTCGAAGCTTGCCGACCTCATCTTCGCGCTCGAACTCCAGCGCCGCCTCACCGCCGCCCATTCGCCGATTGTAAGCATCGCCGCTCACCCCGGCTACGCTGTCACCAATCTGCACGACAGCGGCCCCGGCGCTGGAAACTCACCCATGAAGATCCTGCTGAATCTCCTGCATCCCCTCTCGCAAGACGCGCACCACGGCGCGCTTCCCACGCTCTTCGCCGCAGTGTCGCCCAGCGCCCAGCCGGGCGGCTACTACGGCCCAGACGGCTTCCTTGAAACCAAGGGCAACCCCGCCGCCGCCAAAATCCCAGCCGCCGCAAAGAACCAGGATGTCGCCGCACGGCTCTGGGAGCAGTCGGAACGCCTCACCGGCGCTGCCTTTGCGAGCCTCGGCAATCTCACCAGGGCCGACGCGCCTTACGTAGCGAGTGCCTAATAGCAGAACTAAGCGAAATTCAGCAATCATCATCAAAATTGATAAAGACGCGGCGATTGCTGGCATTTTTGCCGTCTATCTTTATTGCTTCCTGCTGCCGTTCGGGCTGGTGGGCAGCATCGGCATCATGACGCCCGTCATTTCAGTGCTCGTGGCCTACACCTTCATGGCGCTCGAATGCGGAGATTGAAGAACCCTGCGGCAGCGAGTCTTTTCAAGCTTGGTAGCATAGCGATTGATCCCCGAGCGTTGCGTCATCACATATTCACGTGCATCCCCGGAAAGCAACAATCTGCCATTCAGCAATGACGAGATTTCAACCCAGGGGCGGCCGCAGTTTAGGAAAGCAGGATCGGCGGCAGCTTCAAGTGCTTTACGAAGACAATGCCGTCGTGGTCCTCAATAAACGGGCCAAACTGCTCTCGGTGCCAGCCGATAACTCCGACACGCCATCTGCGCTGTCTATTCTTTCGGCAGAACTGAAATTAAGGAGGCAGCGGGCCTTTGTCGTGCATCGCATTGATCGTCACACGTCTGGGATTTTGCTCTTCGCAAAAACCTGGCCAGATCGAGAAGCACTGGTGCAACAGTTTATCCGGCATACCCCGGTGCGGGAATATCTCGCAGTAGTTCGTGGTCATCTCCGCTTTGACGAAGGGACCCTCATTCACCACTTTCGGCAAGAAGGAATGTTTCAAAAGGTGACCACGGAATGCGATCCAAAATCGGCCCGCGCTGAGCTTCGCTATTCCGTGGAAGATCGCCTTAAGGGCGCATCGCTCGTCCGAGTCTCGCTGGTCACCGGATTACAAAATCAAATCCGTGTTCAGCTTTCGGCCACCGGCCACCCGGTTATCGGCGACAAAAAGTACAATCCATCAGAAAAGCTGGAACGGGGAATTACCCGCGTCGCTCTCCACGCGGCGCATCTTGAGTTCGCTCATCCACGTTCGGGAGAGATCGTGAGCGTCAACTCCGAACCTCCTCCGGACTTTCAGTCTCTTCTTCGGGCATTAAAGCCCACAGTCCGCAGGGGTCGATGAAACCCCCACAATGTGGTTGCAGGGACACCGGTCCCAGCTTTCTCCGGGTGATGATCGTGGTCGAGCACAGGGCTACTCTGCGGCGCTGATCAAGAAGAGTTTTCGCATGCCTTGGAACGGGCCGTCGCGATATTCGAGCAGGAAGAGTCCTTGGCTGTCTTCGCCTGTGGTGGAGACAATGATTCCCGTTCTGCCGTGCCCCAGATCTATCACGTTCAGCAACTCCGGCGTTTCGCTGTTGAATGCGTATTTCGAGGTCTGGTCCTGAAAGGCGAGCACATGCAGGGACGGATCGGGCGATAACCAGGCGGAGAGCGCTTTTCCCGAAGCAGACTCTGCGCGGGCGTAGTAGCGCGGGCTGCCATCGGCCAGGGTGAAGGACTGCACTTGAAGGATGGACAGATCTGACAGGCGCGGTTTTAGTTTGGCTGCGATTTGATTTTGAATGTTGAGCTGCACTGCGGTTCTGCGGAGCCTGGCGACGCCTCCCGGATCGCGATGCTTGGTGATTACGTAGTAGTCGCCTTGGAAGAGCAGGCCGTTCTCCTGATTAACTTCAGCCAGGGCACCGATATAAGAAAAGTTGCCGACTTCCTCATCTCCCGGGCTATAAACAAGCTGGTCGAGGGTGACGGTAACCGAGTCGTTATTTCCCAGCAGCAGATCGTAGTGGTCGCCGACGGCAAACTGCGGCTGAAACCTTTGGATGTCCTTGGACGTAAGGGCCATGGGCGAGAAGAAGGCGCTCGCCACTGGCGGTGCAAGCTTCGGTTCGCTGCCCGGGAAGTTGGTCCCGAACTTCACGGCTTGGAAGTAGACAACGATGCGGTCGCCATCATAGCGGCCGGCCGGCCAGAAGCCTTCGGATGCGTTTTCGGCGGAGTGGCAGGGCAGGAAACAAAGAAACGGGAGCAGGACTGCTCTGTACATCATATTTGTGATAAGAAGACCCCCAATGTCATATAGTTTTCGCGCTCGCGAAGGACACAATCTTCATCATTCACAAATCGATAAAATTCTCTAACTCACCTGCATTGATCCACTTCCAGGCATTCTCAAACCCGCTCCGGTTCTCCCCCGTCCCACAATGTCTTCGTGGGTGCGGATCGCGGCCATCGCAATCACGCGGTCAAACAGCCGAAAGGAATTTTGAAAAATCATAAAATTACGATTTGAAACGAAGTTATAGCTTTAGAAACAACAACTTAGAAAATTAAAAAAGCCATCGATTCGGCTTCTATTCGCCGCTAATTCATTGGCTTTTCGCCGCTCTTTCGCCCCAAATCCAGCCCGCACAGCTCTTTGACAATCGAACTCGCAGATCAAACTGCGAACAGTTTTTCCTGGCAGGCAAAACCGCCCGCCCCGCCCCTAAACCGGAGCCGCAAAAACCGGCTTCGTCGGCTTCACCGGCGTTGAATCCAGCGGCTCCATGCTCACCGCCACCGCGCTCCACTGGCTCACATCCACCGGACCCTTCACCACCGTAAAAGCAAATCCGGTATTGTCGGTCGCAAACGATTCCACCGGCTGCGGCGCGCCATTCTTCGGCACAATCCAGCTCTCATATTTCCAGCCCGCCGGCGCGCTGGGCAAATGCGCCACCACCATCGCCACCCCCAGATTCTTGTGAATAAACAAGCTCCCATGCGGCAGGTTCGATTCGCTAATGTTGAACGCCACTTGTTTCGTTCCCGGCGCCTGCAAAATAGAGAGCATGGCGGCCGTCCGCTGGGCTTCTGCCTTGTTGGACGCCTCCAGAGCGGCGCTAAAGGAGGCCGAATCCGCGCGCCGCGCCTTCTCCTCATAGCCAATGCCGACAGCCAGAGCCGCCAGCGAAGCCGCAGCCAGCATCCACGGAAAAATCGCCGTCCGCTGCTTCTTTTTCGGCGACGGCATGGAAGTCACCGTCGCAGCGCCAGCCCCCACGCTGGCCGCAATCCGGCTGCGCAATCCGGCGGGCGGTTCCACCAGCGGAATGGTCTCCGACACCAAATTCGCCTGCATCAGCGCCTGCACAAATCTCTTCCCGCATTCATCGCATCCCGTGTCAAGATGCAGCCGCAGCGCTTCCGACTCATCTTTTTCCAGCACGCCGATGGCGTAGAGTTCAAACAGGTCGCTGAATTGATCGCAACTCATTGCACCGTCTCCTCTGTCATGGCGTTCCTCAACTTCTTCAATGCCCCGCGCACCAATCCCTTTACCGTGCCCAGCGGCTTTCCCAGCTTGCCGGCGATTTCCGTCTGCGTCATTCCCTCGTAATGCGTGAGATGAATCACTTCGCGCTGATCTTCCGGCAATAAAGTGAGTGCTTGCGTCACGGCGTTTTGCTTTGCAATTCGGTCCGACTGATCCAGTTCAGAATAAAAATACCCGGCCCGTTCCAGTTCATCCAAATTAGACGTAGCCAGACAGGCTGACGATTGCTGACTCCTTAAATAATCAAATGCCCGGTTCCTGGCCACCGTCACCAGCCAGCCCTGCAAATTGCCCCGCTCGCAATTAAATGTGTGAATCCGGTTCCACACCCGCAGAAACGTCTCCTGCGTCAGATCTTCCGCCGTGGGTGTGATGCGGACCGCCCGCAATATG
>Ga0116230_10001182_pt1 | contig 24392 bp, 10 predicted proteins | sample S1TSphfallax_3_FD_88678 | JGI IMG/M metagenome (GOLD analysis project Ga0116230, IMG submission 88678) | Host-associated microbial communities from peat moss isolated from Minnesota, USA - S1T2_Fd - Sphagnum fallax MG | ecosystem: Host-associated > Plants > Peat moss > Unclassified | place... | reverse complement strand
TCCTTTGTTAATTGTCTATGAACATCCATGAGATTTGATTAACAAAGACTAACTTGTTGATTAAGTAAGGAAATTTCCAAATGAAAGACAAAATAGGCACCCCAAACATAATAAAAGAATTCTCAATGCTCATAAACTACTCCTTTCTCACAATGAATTTGAGTGATTACAATTGTTAAGACCTTACTAATAAGAACTTTGCACAAAAACATTTAAGGGTTCTCCTTTGAGGTCATTGACATTAGTGACCATCCTCCAACAAGCTTTTCAATTACAAATAGTAAATAATTTTGCAAGCTTCTTGCCTTACTTGATTATTGAATAGTTAAAAGTCATTAAGAATATGAAAATGAGCTTTAGGAACCCTAAGTGATCTATTGATATTGCATAATGAGAATGGGATAATATTGATGTCAATCTATACATTCAAACATTATGTACCAAGCAAGTTGAGTATTAATAAAGGTATTTTGAGGTGTAACAAAATATTCACAACAAAGTTATACAAGTATGGTTGGTTTCTTGCTTCTATGATCAACACCAATCTATAAACCATGGTTCCATCAATAAACCCACCCACCATTGCTTATAACATGTTAGATGGGGAGATACAATTTTAACATTGGTAACGTATGTAACCTTTTTTTGTAAAACCAGAAACCCCAAGACAAAAAAGTGATATCTTGATGATGACTATTGGTTTAAGATCAACACAACCATTCACCTAGATCCACAACCAAACTTCCTACAACCAACACATAAATTTCCTTGAAACTCTTTGTCAAGCTTTGCAAGTGGAAATCTTTGGTCACTTGCAATAGATGCTAGTATTTAATGAATTAGATTTGGGTTAGATTTCTAACCAGATCAACACTCTGAAAATTCCAATTTGTAAATTTCACAGGTCTGAAATTTCCTTTCATTTAGGAGTATAGATTTTAATAATCTCATCAAGGGGATCACATTTACAGGAGCTTTTTGTGCTAACATTCAGACCGGTAGTCAGGTTCTAACTTCTAAATTCTAACCAACACTTTCATGGCTAAGCTAAGCTAAGCTACCATTCTCACTCCCGATTTGTTACATGTGGCCAATAAGTTGAGCTTTCATTTTTTGGCTGCCAGTCTTTGGAAACAGGAGTGGGACATCATCACCTCAACACTAAGGGTCCTTAAGCTCAAACCTTGGGTCCTCAAAAACTTAGACCTTGGGTCCATTTCTTTCTCACTTGTCATGTCATTGCAATAAAATGTACCCCTGTACACCAAGTGACTTCACTGCATTTTGAATTCACTGGTCTTAAAAAACGAGATCCAATGGGGATGTAGTGAATTCATTGATCCACTAACAAAAACTAATGAATTGCACTCACATTTTCTAAGAGTATGTTTTTGTTGCAATTAGGACTCGCCAGAGATATAGCAGTTTAGCAGGTTATGACTAGGATTAGCACTAAATTCCCTAATTCATACAAATGAAAAGTTCCAACTATAAACTGCACCCCTAAGAAAGCCTAGATTGCACATCGCCCAGCTGCCGCAAAGCATGAACCAATCCAGTTAGAAAATCGAGAAAATAATCATTTACAAAATTGTTAGCTTAAACTTCTTCGTGCTTTTTTTGCCTGAATTTCACCGAACCCATTTGCCCTGCAATGAAAACAAGCTCTCGTTTGAGAGAAGTATCATTCATCATTATGTTTTTGCCCTCCTTAATGTGGTCCAGAATCTCGGAGAGTTGCATGGCATGGAGAACATTGAAGCCGAGCAGTTTGGAGGTGGATTCGATCACACCCACATGGGGCGTTTCTTTCTCCCACTTTCTCAAAACCTTGATCAGCAAATTCACTTGTTGGATGGTCATCTCTCTCAGCAGCACCTCCGTCTCGGAGTCTTCTATGTTTGTGATCGACTCCACATGCCAGATTTCCGCGTTGGCAGTTAGCTGGTTCGTTTTGATGTTTATATCGAGCTGCCCGATCACAAATCTAAACACACCCCGTCCTTTGGTATTAATCTCCAACGTGTGTTCCTCGGCCTCGTCGGGTTTGGCATGGAGGAAGCCGACGTCGGACAACACGAGTGTGGCCGGCCACAGTTCGGCCGGGTTGCAAGAAACCAAGCCACCCTCTTTGAAAGCCGAAGACGAGTACAACATCCTTCGGAGTTCTTCAAAGAAGGTTCCCTTTTGCTGTAACACTTTGGAAATGATGTACTTGTACACCAAATTGAAGAAAGTGAAATTGTTCAGCCACTCGATGATTGCGGCAACGACGATCAGGGTCATGACGACCCCTTCGGGCAGGAAGAGATAATCACTTGTGAAGAAAATCTTACAGTAATCGGTGAGATAGGGTATCGGAACCCACTCACACGGACTGTCCTCACCGTTCCCAAACAGAGCTTGAATCGCGAGCGTAAAGATGACATACTTGTACACTGTCGACCAGAGATTGAGCCCAAATACTTGTAAGAACCAGAGCCAATTTGATGTCGTCTCAGCCATTGCTCCGCCAATTTTTGAATTACAATCCGTTCGGACCTCGAAAATGACAAAACGAAACTAAACAAGAAGTAAAACTTGCAGTGCAAAGATGTGATTTCAATTTTGAAGCATGTACATCAAAACCCACCTCCGTAACAATTTGTGTGTGAAGATGTGATTTCGATCAAAGAATGCAATAAAGATCCCTAGGTTTACAATGGAAAACCGAGTTCTAATTTTGGACATCTAAAAACAAACAATTTTGAAAACTTGATTGAGTGTACTAGTGTTCCTGAGTGAGAGATTTCTGTGATATAAGTTTTTTGAAAACTTGATTGAGGGTAGAAGATTAGGGTTCTGAGTGAAAGAATCATCCATTTATAAGCTTTTCTGCACACGGAAACTAATTTCTTCAGGCTCAAGCCTTCCCAAAACCTTGCTGACTCCATGCGGCCGGTGTCACCGTGTTTCATTTGTTTGACTATCTATGGGTCTGTCCAGGCTTCTTTCGTATTCCTTTCCTTTCCTTTTGGTGAAAATGAAATGAAAAGCTCTTTTGGGAAATAAACTTTATATTGAATAAAGAACATTCTACAACTCAACACACGTGAAAACGTTGTCGTTGTGACTCTGGCTAGTTGAAATTTGCTACATGAAAAGAACCAAGAAACATTGGCCAATTACACCCAACTCTTTTGTATTTTGTGATCCCCGGATACTTAGTCTGTGTTAGGGTTAAACAAATTATTTATGTAATGGGACCTACTGTTCTACGCAGGAACACGACTAACCTTGTAAGGCAAGCCACCCATCCCGTTAGGTGGTGGATTCTTCCGCGGCCTGTTCCAGCATGGCTTTCCCCACCATTGATTCACTCTCAAGCTTGTTATCCACCGTAAATTCACATTACAATTGAAATTGAGAACCCCACAATAATATCTCATTTCAGAACAAAAGTGCACAAGTAATGTGCAAGAAATATGTCTGTAAATAGTTATCACACATTGAACTCTTCAATTCACTCCAAATAACTAAGAAAACAAATTCAAACTACCAGATCCAGGAATCCCATTGGTCTGAAATTTTTTTTTAAAAATCTTTGCATTTACACATAACCCTACTCTACCAAACATTGAAAACAATAACCCCTTCATACACTTGGTTCTCTAAAATTCTCACAAACATACCAAACCCTAATACACATTTTAGCTATTAATTCACTCAAGATAATTAACAAAAACAGAAATCAGACCACCAAATCTAGCAATTTCATTGGTCATAAAAAATTTCTTTCACACCTACACACAAATATAATGTATTGCCATTATGTGAATCAACCATGGGAACACTAGTTCTAGAACATTCCTTGCTAGAACTCGTAATGACCTGCTGGAACGACAGATTGCACTGTGGGTTTCCTTGGCGGAATGGACCTATTGTGCCCATTCCGTAGTGCTTTCGTTTTACCTCCAAATGGGGCCTAGCTTATGGGGTTTTTGTGTATTTTCCGAACCCGAGACTTGCCCACACCTGGACCACCTTCGGAAATATATTATTTACTTTTGGAAAGTTCATTGAAGTGGGAAAGTATGACTTGGTTGGATACACTCGTGATGCAACTTCCGAGGCAGCTTAGAGACATCGGTATGGAGTACACAGCATGCACGGGAGCGGTACGTCTTCATTTTAAACCGACTTTGATTGTCACTACATGACACCATGCATTGCATGACACAACACGGAATATGGACACACAATTGAATAAGTTTTGGAGATTGAATTCAACTGTATTCAAGGTTCTCAACACATTTGTTGCCCGTTTCAACTTCACATGAGTTTGAACCTTTGACTTTAATCACGTTCAATTTTAACAACTCTCGTTGTTTTATTTGTGTGCATCATCCATGACTTTACAACAGTGGATTTTGCCAATTTTGCATGCACAAATTAGTCCATCAAGTCTACACTGACTCTAAATTGGGTTGGGAACCAGTGTTTTTTTTTATATCATTTTTAATTAAAAAAATCAGCAAATTAGCAAGATTACTCACATTTAGACTAGATAGAAACAAAATTTTCCAATTTTTTCCATTTTTTGGGGGCTTAAAACCATTATTTGTAAGAGCATCTCCACCCACATCCCTTATTTGGGCCTTTATCATTATTTGCCACATCAGAATAATGTTTCTTTTATTGGCAAATTTTCACCAAATTTAAACGACTTGAAAAACATGATTGTGACCTATACAAAAGATTTTTCCAGTTTAAAAATGGACCAAATTTGCCAGATTTCAAAGAAAAGAAAAATCCAAATTGCCAAACTCCTAGTAGGTAGCCAGGAATATAGAAGGGTTTTTTTTTAAAAACTTTCGTAGCTAATATATAACCAAATATGGCTAAATTATTTTTGGAATGATCACTACTTTCAGTAGTTTGACTGCATCACAAAATCCTTACAAGAAACACTTCATCATAAGAGTGTCAATATTTTCTCAAAGATGAAAAAATGGACAATACAAATCAAGAGACTATTTAAATACCACCACCTGAACCAATCGCTATTGGCGACCAATCAAGAGCAATCGTTTTCTTTTGTTGGCCCTTTTTTAAATCACCATATATTGTGCATATTTTCAAATCCAAACTCAATTCACAATATTTAAAGCCATCCAAAATACTCTTAGCCAAAAAAATAAATTCTCCTTGGTGACAAGAGCAAACAATTTAGGGTTTAGGGTTTGCTATTATTTCAGGTTTGGGAAGAGACTTTTGAAAGTAGCCTTTTAGTGTGTTTGAATCACATTTTGAGAAGAACCTCAAGAGTTTGGGGGTTTTTTTGGGGGGGTTTTTCTCCAACACATATTTATCAATGATGTGGATGAAACATAAAAGCCCACCAGATGAAATGGCTTCTGATGGTTGAATGTGACTCGGTTGTATGAGATGAAAACATGAAATCCATTCCATTTATCAGGACCCTGTTCAATGAGATCACATTTTATGGATGAGTGTTTTGGGATGGATGTGCGAGTTCAAAATTTGGAACTAAGTCAACCGGATGAAAAGTCGATGAAATGAATGTGATCACAAGGAGGTCATTTGTCATTCTATCACATTTTTAAAACTGCATATACCAAAAAATAAATTTCCTACACCCATACCATCCTTCCCCCAAAGAAAACAAGGGGTGTGTCACACTATGGCCTTGCCATTTTACATTAAAAGTCTCTTAAGGCAAAAGAAGAATTCTGGAAACTCAAATATTTCACCATGCAAAAATATAATCTTCCAAAAATCCTCTAAAAGAAACCAAAATCCTTCAAGATATTACAACTCTATAATTTAATCTCAAGTTTCAACAGTAGCCAAATTTTCATTTTTCTAATATCTTCATAAAATAGACCTATTGCCTAGGGGCCCAAATCCCTTAAGCTACTGTACTCTATAATGAATCTAAACACAATATCCTTGTGTTAGTAGGCAAGGCCAAAAAACTAGGCCTCTGGGGTACCTATAAGATCATCCACTAGGTATTCTTTGAGACACTTTGTTAAACTGCAGTGAAGTAGTACAGGGTCCCAAAAACAGCTTACACCTACCTTGCAGGTGCAGGAGGGAGCTTATGCCTATTAAGTAGGTGTTAGCTCCCTCCTCTTTTCAAGGGCCATAGTGAACCAGCACCCACTAGTACACCACCCACTGGATGCCCCTTATTACTCGGGTTGTGGATGAACCTCAACTGAGTTAATATTTGGTTTCACCTTGGTAACCAATTCTGTTGGAAAATAGGTTTCATATATAGGTAGATAGGTAAGAAAATAGGTATTTACTAGGTAAGTAGATGGTTTATACATAGGTGAAGGATTAGGGTTTAGGGTTTAGGGTTAGTGAGTAGAACAAAAAAAGCAACTGAGCTAACCACCATGGTTATAGCTAGGGAACTGGAACCATCTTGATAACAGAGTTTTAGATTTTTCCTCTCAATCTCAAGAAACAGGTCACAATGTTTATTGCAAAATCTTCCTTAGGATGATTGCATTTTATGCTACCTCAGACAATTGGGGAAAAAAAACCATATTATTAAGATCATTTTTGACACTAGTTAACTTTTTTTCAGATATTTTGTAGTTTTAATAAATCTTAGTACTTAAAAAATTTAGAGGCTATTCACAAACCCCTATATTGGATATTAATTAATTGATCTTGAAATTTTTTGTTCCACAAATACTTTAATATTCCCATTGATTCCATACATTGCTCCATTATGTTTTTTTCTTGATGATTGAAGTGTTAAATTTTGAGCTATTTAGAAAATTAAATATTTCATGTCAAAGTGCTAAAATTCAATGTGAAGTAAACTGTTTTCGTTATTATTCAATATTTTTGGGTACACATAAGAACAAAGTGTGGAAATAATTATATTTTATTTTCAACTTTCATTTCTAAACTTTGAAATTTAAGAAAAACTTCATTGTCAACAATTAATTGGCTACATTGCAAAAATTTCACAAATTTTTTTGCAAGTCAATTACTATAAAACCATAAACCCATTACACCTTACATTGCATGATTCCCTAAACATTTAAACATTCAACCCTTTAGTCATTTGAATGCAAAACTTAAACCCCTAAACCCTACATTTTAAAACATTTTAAGCCTAACAAAATGTAGTACCAAACAATTAGTTTGCTCAAACCTAGGACCCTAAAACTTAAAACCCTATGCATGACCTTAAAACAATCTAAATTGCACAATAGAGTGAAATGCCAAACAATTAGCTCAAAACCCTAAACCCTTAAAGTTTGCAATGCATGACCTCAAACGAATATAATGTGCATAGCAAAGTGCAATGCATAATTATTAAATGGTTCACAACCCTAAAGCTTACACTCTGAAGTAATGATAAGTAATTAGTTCCAATCCATAAACCTCAAACCTTAAAGCCCAAATATTAAAACACTAAAACCCTTGAATGTTAAAATGCATGACCTCAACTCACTCTAACATTCTAGCAATGTGTAATGCCAAATAATTAGTTACAACCCATAAACCTCAAACCTCAAACCCTAAACACCAAAACCCTAAACTCTAAACTTGTAAATCTTGAACCCTTGATGACTAAAAATCATGACATCAAACTCCTTCTAATATTCCTAGCAAAGTGAAATGCTGAATAAATAATTCCAATCCATAAACCTCACACCCTAAACCCTAAAATTCAAAACCCTACATAATCTTAAACTCTAAACTTGTATATCTTGAACCCTTGAACCGTATAAAGCATGACCTCAAAGTCACTTTAGTATTACTAGCAAAATGCAATGCCAAATAAATAGTTCCAATCCACAAACTTTATACCCTAAACTTGTTAATCTTGAACTCTAAACCATAAACTCTAAACTTATAAATATTGAAGCCTTGAAACCTAGAAAGCATGACCTCAAACCAACTTTAATAGTTTTAACAATGTGCAATGCCAAGTAATTAGTTGCAATCCATAAACCTCAAACCCTAGACCCTAGACCCTATAATTTAAACCTTCAACCCTAACACCAAAACTATAAACTCTAAACTTAAAAATACTAAAGCCTAGAAACCATGAACTCAAACTGACTTTAATATCCTTAGCAATTTGCAATGCCAAGTAATTAGTTACAACCCATAAACCTCAAACCCTAAACCCTGGACTTCTTAAACAAAGACCCAAAATAAAGTGGATATAAATATCTTTTTAATTAATTTACTAATTAGATAATATAACTATTTTAACAAATTTGATTACCATGCACATTGATGTGAAGACAAATATTCAAGACAAATTGGCTTAGTAGTACATTGTGTATTTTGAATAATTTTTCATTGATCTTTTAGCAAAAAATTTATACAATCATGGATAATGGTAAAACAAAAAACCTTCCACCACAAAGTGGTGTCAACATCTTTTGAATAAAATACAAGTTAATATTTATCATTTTAGAATAAATTCAATCAATATATATTCAAATTGTGAACACAAATACTCAGGAAAAAATGACCTTTGAATGTTAGTTGAATACTTATTTATTTATTATTTCAGAATTTTTGATATAATGGATAGTGCAAAGACAAAGATCCAAGACTAAGTGGTTCAAAAATGAATATTGCTAAATTTTTAATATGAATACAAATGAAATAATAAATTATAACATGTAAGGAACTTATTTTGATTAATATTATACATATAGGTAATATAAAAACCTTTTTTACATTTTTTGTAAATATACTTGATGTATAATTCATTTTAAATATTAAAGGTGACTGAATTAAATATTATACACCGAAAAAAAATTAATGGTAAAAGTATGATATATTATAAATAATTTTTATATCTCTATTTTTCAAAAAGAAAGAAGTATAAGATATGGGAATTATATAGTTTATATTACATTAAATTATTATTAAATGAAAAATATATAATCTATGTTTTAGTTATTTTACATGTGTAAAAATATATTATTACACAAGTGCATTAAATTATATTTGTAAAAATGATTAGAAATTATAATTTCAGAAAAATATTTAACAAATATTTTAATATTAATTTACACTAGTCAAACTAAATTAAATTATTTAGATTGAATCAATTGTAATATTTCATGTTAGATTTTGCTTAGAAATCATCGTTGTACTGAAATGTCCTAATTCATAGTTTAAATGAAATTTGCATGCAAATCAATTAAATCATTGTGAATTTTTTAATTGTATGTATTTGTTTATTTATATGTATAGATGTATATTTATGTATGGATGTGTGCTTGTATATGTTTGTATATATATGTGTGGATGTGTGTGTGTTTGTTTGTATTTTTTATTATTTATATGTATATATAAAAAGGTGTGTTGAAAAGAATACATAAAGTTGCAATTCATCACATGTACCTCATAGGTATTTTGGTGTGTGATACATATGACCATTTTCAAACTAAAAATCTGTTGGATATGGTTTTCATTTAGATATTCATTTAAATATTCAATTTTTTTATGTGGAAGACTTTGTGTGTGTGTGTGTTTTTTTTGTGAAGGTGTGAATGTAAGTGTTTATGTTGCTTTGTGTGGGTGTTTAATGTGTGTGCTTCATGTCCATTTTATGTTTATATGTTTTTAAATTTTTTTCCAGTATAGTTCAAATATGAATTTCAAACTAAAATATATAATCATAATTAAGTTTGTTAATTAGTGTCTATGTGTTTATATATTTATTTATTTTCAACACAAAAAAATGGAATGCAATAATATACATAGAAAAATTGTTCCCTAGTGCAAAGATTCGAGCGCTAGCATTGGGAAACAATTTCCCTATGTACATTGTTGCATTTCATTTTTCTGTGTTGAAAGCATTTTACCCAATGTAAATCAAAATTGTTATGTTATAATTTACATTTTAGAGTTTTGAGTTTCAAATTTAAAGTTGCAGATGCTTCCTAAAAACAACAACCTAATGCACATGTTGTAATTATGGTTGAAGAAAAATTATAGATTGAACTTCATTGTTGAGCTAAAAATAAATCACATTGTGCAAATGTTTTGTCTTTCATAGCTATTGTTGATTCTTCTTGATCAACAATAGCTATGGAGATAGAACATTTGCACAATGATTTGTTTTAAAATCAACATGTAGTCAAATCTATGATTTTATCAATTGCCATTGCAACATTCGCACCATGTTGTTATTTTCACCATTAAACTCATCATCATCATCATCATCATCATAAGCTCATAATTTCAATTTGTCCCTTAAAGAAAAAGTTAGTTCACAATTTTGAAATTATTTTCTTTCAAAGTTTGATATCATATAACACTAGACTTATTATACAATGTGAGTTTTGCACTTTATTTTTCAAATCAGATTTTTCTTGTGTTTTAATAAATCATGATCAACAATCTTACATATAATTACTTAAGAACTTTAGTTTTTCCTTCATGAATAGATTTGAACACATACCCACAAGGCTAAATTTTGTTCTTTTTTTTATAGCTTTTCCTTTTGGTCCTAATGTCCACTAGGTGACTTATAATTGAAAGTTTGAATAAATTTAACATTGTCAAGTTATTGTTGAATTTTCGGACTTTTGTAAAGTTTTAAATTAATTAAATATGTGTTTGCATATATTAATTTATTATTTAAATATTTTTGATACATAATTGCTAGATAATGTGAAAACAAATATCTAGGACAACTTGTGGCCTCAATATATACAAGTTATTTGAATTGAAGGATAAATTTGCAAAGGCATAGATTGAAGACAAAGACTTACTAGCTTTGGAGGTTAGGAATGGAACTTTAGGGTAAATTTTATGGTTATTGTGTAGAGTATAGTGCTGAATGGTTTCAAGGTTTTTTTCTTTGTTGAATCATTGACAAGGTTCACCAAAACTTATACTAGCAAGGTTCAGGCCATATTTATTATTTCCAAGATTTTTTTTCACATCAATATAGTTGTGTATTTGTCCTTTTAATAATTAATTCACTCATTCATTTTAACATTCCTAGCAAAGTGTAATGCCAAATAATTAGCTCCAATCCATCAACCTCAAACCCTAAACCTTAAATTGTAAACTGTAAATCTTAAACTTCTAACGCCTAGAGTGGATGACCTCAAACTCACTATAACATTCCTAGATTAAATGATGTGCAATGCTAAATAAATAGTTGCAAACCTTGAACCTTAGCCCAAAAACCCTAAACCCTAAACATTCAACTTGTAAATGTTAGTACCTTAAAGCTTAAAATTCATGATTTCAAAAGACTCTAACTTGCTCAAGAAAATGTAATGACAAATATGTAGTTCCAAACATTCAACCTTATTAAAACCTTACACCTTTAATCCAAGTGGCCACTTAAAAATGCTATTGACATGAATAACACATAAATATAATTGTGCATATTGTTGAGTTTGTGCAATCATTGGAAAATATATACAATACATCAAATTTGATGTTGAAAGATGAAAACATATTTAAAACAATGTATGTAAAGATGAAAACATATTATTAAAAAAAATTAAATCCTCCTATTTTACATTAAATGATGGATTCCACTTTTAAATCCATTTTCAAAATTATTGCATTTCTTCAACCCTTTAATAACATTTGATAATACAACACATATAATGTTTTTATTATAATTCAATTAATCTGAAATTGTGATGTAATATTATTTAGGCCATTGATTAAATATTGTTCAATTTACATTTAATATAAGGAGGAAAACACTTGAACTTTCTTGAAATATTTCAAACATTTCAAACCTTTCAAATATATATCACAATATGCAACCATTTCGAATAAATCACTAAAAGTATACAAAAAATCTTATAGATTTTACATTTTTTGTTCATGGTATACGTGCCATATCTATTAATGTGTGGTTGTAAAACATTTTCATGTCCATGAGTGACCCTAGTTAACGTTCATCATAACGATAAAAATGTGTATTAACTATTTCGAACATATTTAAATATAATATAATATAAATCAAATATTGCAAATATATCTTGAATTTTTTTTAAAAAAACTAAATTTCCTCAAAATTTTGTAGTCTGGATCAAGTTTTTTTATTCAATTTTCCTTATTCACCAAGGTGGTGAACATCCCTAGATAGATTTAAATTTAATTGGCAAAATTTTTATTTCGAAAATATGTGGAAATTATAATTAGTAAACAAAAATGTGGTGACACCCTCCCCAATCTTGTAACTTTTTGGTTTTTTTTTTTTTAATAAATAGAGAATTTTCAACAAAATATTCTATTTCAAGAAAAACTTCACCATTTAACAATTTATTGCTAGAAAAAAAATTAATGATCCGGATTTTTCCAATTAGCAAAAATATAGGTATTACATGGAAATTCCATAAGGTTGAAGTCTTAATACCTCATTCAAGTTCTCAAAAGTGAAACATCCTTCAAATGACACTTTTCCATCATTACTGGGAGAGTGGTTGCTCCACTAGCTTTCAACACAATTCACAAGAACGATAGACAGCGCTGCATGAGAAAGTAGGAAAGACCAAAGTGCTTAAAAGCAAGACACAAATTTGTTTTAGATTCTTAATAATGGAACAAAATCTGATAACATTCTTCCAACCACTTGTTCTTAAGGGGATTTTAAAGTTCAAAAGCATTTGTAAATCACTCAAGGATTCTAAAGACAAAAAAAGGATTTGGTTTAGGTCAACAAAATAATGTAACATGTCTGCACTTTTCATTGTGCATTGCTTTCGTTTTGGTTTTTTCCACAATGTAAAAACAAACCTTAGTTCCTATTCATAATATCAATTAGGCATAACCATGTTATAAATGTTAAACTTCCCAAAAAAATGTTCCTAGATTTGTAGTGCAATCCTTGTGCTGATTAATATTTTTATTTGTCATCACTAACTACAAGGATATGAAGCCTAGGTTGAAAATGTTGTGATTCGAAGGTTCCCTCTAATTGTAATTGCTCTACATCATGTAAATGTTTGCAATTCAATTTGTTTGTCAAATGTTTAGTTGGTTTTTGCATAGTTTAAATGTCTCCTCTAAAAACCTTAAGACTAGCGAGCTCGAGGTTGCTTTGGAAGCAAAAATTAGGATCTTTCCATTCAAAATTGTTTGAAGTTCTTAGAATTTAATCAATGTCCTCACAATTGGCTTTTAGATGACTCCACCACTTTCCTTGGGGTCTTTTCTATATTTTTGCAATTTCATTTATTGTTCTTTTGCATTGTTTCTGTTTTGTTATTTTCTTATTCCATTTCATATGATGGTCAAGTCCCTTGAAAAACTTTGTTATACACAAATGAAAGTTGACATAAGGGTTTGTGAATCAATCAATAACCTAAACTGCTTGTAAGGGATTATTGGTCACTTTACAAATGAAGGACTTTGACTTATTTAACACAACATTAATCTTTTTTTTTGTTCTCTAAGTTCAATTTCTTGGTAATCTATGCGTCCAATTTTTGCTTGGTAAAAGCCTTGCCCATTCTTCATCCTCTTGGTCATCTTTTATGTTGATGTTTGCTGAAAGACTACAACTTATCAAATATTGCTTTTGACCTCCTATCTTTATGTTGTATTTCTCTTTTGCATTCTTCCACCGCCTCATTTCTTAATATCAAATCTATTTTTCTATGGTCTTAGTGTCTTCAAGCTAAACAATTTTGTTACACCCAATGTATTCCTCCACTTCCATTATGTGCATTAAAAACCAATAACCAGATTTGGATTAATTAATTATCGGATTAGGAATCAATAATTATGTTATTAGGATTTATTAGTTTTTTCAAAACCTTGCAAACCTAATTGGGCAGCCATCAATTTTCGTAGGGTGCCTTCATCACTTTTTAAATTGGGCAACCGCCTGATTTGGCCAACGTTGCCAAGCCTAAATTGGGTAGTCGCCTAATTTGGTCGAAGCTACCAAACTTGAAATGGGCAGCCGTCCATTTCAACCAAAATTACCAAGCTTGAGTTAGGTGGTCGTCCAATTCTGGCAACGTTACCACACTCGAATTCAATGATTGCCCAATTCAGTAAAGAGTTGTCAATTTCAAATTGGGTGGTTGCTTGATTTGGGCAACATTGTTGTGCCCAAATGGGGCAATTGCCCAATTTGACCAACGCCACCAAGCCCGAATCAGGCAACCGCCCGATTTGGCCAATGTTACCATGCCTAATTCTTATAATGTTGCCACGTGCAAATCCTCCCATTGCCTAGTCACTTTGTGGTAATTAATGGTTGTTTCGATTGAGGGTTTTATTTTTAGGTTTAAAGGGTTACTCTGCCTAATTTTAAAGGGGTGACATGCATGACAATTCTATTTTTTGTTTTGTATGAAATAATTTTTATGATTCAATGAAAATTTTAATTGTTTGATGGTCATGTTTTCTAACTAAGTTGGTCTTCTTTGGTTTAGTAATCAAAAGTTGTCACAAGGTCCTTGGTGAGATTCAATTGTAGGAAGGAATGCTTGTTTCTCTTCCAAGAATGGCTACTGAAGTGATTGTTATGTGGGCACCATGTTGAGATTTGGCATCAAATTATTCATAATGGACAAGCATGCATTGGTTGAAAGAAATGCAAGAAAATAAAATCGACCTTTGTACATAGCCACACAACAACTGAGAAATGTGTGGTTATAGTTGCGGATTTGATACTTGAGAAATTTCAAAGATAGAACTTGTTTTGTCCACATCCTTTTGCAAAGTTGTTTGAGGAATTTGTAGGACTATAAATTTTTGGCCATTTAAGGATGTATCTCGAACCTCAACACCTGGATTTGCAGCAGAAGAGGTAGGCACTTACATGGACTCTCCATCAATGCGATTTAGCATGGGAAGCATGTAGTCAACTAGTGAAGAAACACATAATGGGAACACATTCTTGACTATCCCTTTAATTGGAAGAGAATTGTGGCATGGGAGGGATTGCTAACATGTGGATGATGTTGGGTTTATGTTTGCCAAAAGACATATCAATGCATGCAACCCTAAAGAGCTTGCTCTTGATGAAAATCTAGGTGAGATGGATGTTGAAGTGACAATTTTGAGTTATCCACGTGACATAGCCCAAGTGATGTCAATATGGAGGTGGCATTTGTCATAAACAATTATGGACGGTTATTGGTTTTGAAATGCTAGCCACTTATGATGACCACCATGTGTCTAATGATGATGATGAAGGTGTTATTGATGTGAAGAAAAAATAATATTAAAAAAAAAAAAAAAAGAAAAAAAATTTGGATGCTCAAACATATGTGTCAAAAATTGAGAGACTTTTAAATGATGAGTCAATACGCAATGTGAGCACCAAGGTTTGTTATCGTTTAAATTGTTATTAATACTTCTTGCATGAGAAGACATTCATCATTCACAAGGAGTTTTGGAACCTTTCCTTTGAAGACATAAGAGCCTTCATCTTGGATGTTTTGAGGAGGTTGCACAACAAACCTAGAATAAAAAAACAAAAGTTTATTATTGTACATGAGGTGGATATTTGTAAGGTTATTCGGTATTCAATTGTGGGCATCTTGAAGTCTACATATTTGGACCATAAAATGGATAGCAAGTGCGGCATTAAGCAATGATCATAGGGGAACTCAAGAAATAAAAAGCAAAGGTTTGCACCAAAATAGGCAAAAAACAATGTTCAATTCCTCATCAACCAATGTGCTAACATTATGTCGCATCAAATGAAAAGAATTGGGAATGGTTAGTAAAACATCCGAATTCTAATTCCTAATTCATGGAATAGTATCAAAAAACAAAGTAATGAAGTATGGGTTTTGTTGTATTTGTATTGTATCATGTTAGTGGCTCTCATTTTTTTCATTCCTAACATTTGCATCCATGTGTTGTCCTTTATTTTAATGTTCTGACTTTTGTTTTGTTTTAAGATGGAAAATTAGGCACAAGATGTTTGATTGAGGATTTTATGGTTGCCCATTTTTATTATATCGAAAAATTGGGCAGTTGTTCGAAGGTTCACGATTTGCCCTTGTTGATTGGGTGGTCATTTAATTATGTTGGCTCTTAAGGAGGCCCTCATGTTAGAATCAACAAATATTTTATGTTTTGAATATTGAATGTTTGGAGTACATTTTATATGTTTTGCATCTTAACAAGGAGTTGAACATTGATGAGACTTCTCATTCTACCATGAATCGATTGAGAAAGAAGTATCATCTAAATGTGAATGTGCAAAAAAAAGGTTTCACATTTGCCAAGTGCACAATGTGTGAGTCTTTGAAAGACTTCATATCAAAAGTTAGAAAAAGTTAGTGGGAAAAAGGTTCAAATGAAGTTGAAAAGGCATAACAATCATAAAAAATCTTGTAAAATGTTTTATAGAAGTTGGAAAAAAAAATCCATTCATTTGAAGGAAGAGTTCATGTGCATCATTCACAATATGATGGACCATTACAAGACCGCTATCCCAAGGCTCGAGGTGAAAAAGAAAATGATGGTAGGGTTGGGTTCATTACCAATTACATTGATGGAAATGATTGTTCATGGGCATGGAGATGAAGCCTACACTCAATACTCAAGTGAATTGTGGCCTAACGACCCTAATTTCACCATTGGTTCACTATTGCACCTTTTAAGAACCTTGGAAAAGGAATTAGTTCGTGAATCGCGGAAGTCTCGAAGAGGAATTTTGGAATGAGTTCTTTTCACTCTTAATGTAAAGGAAATCTTGATGCATGAAGGCATTGAAAGCCCTAGAACAATTTGTTGGTGCAAAACCTCTACCACGAAAATTGTTGCTTCAAATGGACAATAAGACAATGTCACAACCCTAACCTTGGGCTCGTGACCAAGGCAAGGGCTTGCAAAGGTGCGGGCCAAGAGTGAAGCCTAGGAATCACATTTCATGCTCCCAGGAGTTTAGGAAAGTGTGAGGGAATGAACTGCCACACTCCCAAGTGAGCTCCCACTTTGAAGTTGAAGTCCCAATGGACTTTTGAATCTTCGGAGGGTGATTGCAAGGGTTCAAACTCATTGGATTGGAAAGTTCTTTATATCATTGTAAAGCTCTTGGAATGTAGATGTTTAAAATGGGTTCGCATGACCCATATGGACACTTAAAACATAGGTTATGGCAATTTGACTCTTGACTACTAAAAGTCAGGAATCGCCTTGATTTCCTCATGTGCAGGTGTCTTGTCACATATTGTTGGAAAAACCTCGACAAGGGCTACCACTTTGTTTTAAACCTCATCTCAATTGGAGGTTTTCACACAAAGTTATGGGCCTCCAAAGTTGCAAGAGTCCCCATTTCAAGAACTTCGAGACTCCAACTTTGGAGTTTCGGGACAAAATGACATTTGGGTGCTAATTTGTGGCCAGGCACAAAGAATGATATAAGGGGGAGGTGATGGCTTCCCCCAAGACCGGGATGTGGTGAGTCTTGTGGGTCCGTGTTTGGATGTGGCTCGTCCTTGCACCAAAAGTGTGCCAATTATGCACCAACCAACTTGTTGTTTAGTTTGTGCATGTCCGTGAAAGTAATTGATTTGCTTGTCACTCTTCCTGGTCCCTATCCCAAAGCTCCCAACTTCTCATTCTTCCATTGTGTTCACCTTGGATTCACATTTGAATCTATTAAGGAGCTTGGGAGTGTGTTAAACAAAAAAAAAAACTTGTTGACATTTCTTTCATTCTTAGTTGCAAAGGATGTCCTTGAGGAGGTGCAATTGGGTTTCCTTGTTATGGGGCACACACATGAAAACATTGATGGGTGTTTTGGTTACTTATCTAAAAAGCTAAAAGAATAATCCAATTACTATTTGGCAGACTTCATGAAAGCATTCATGGTTTATCAAGAACAACCTTTCATACCTTAATTGATTAAAGAAATTCTTGATTTCAAAACTTGGGTGCTAGGGTATTTGAAGGATGGTGCAGAGGTACCAATAAGCCATACATATATGTATTTCTTTTGTTTTTTTGTCGATTCCTTTAAATGGTCTATGATGTAATACAAGTTTTCACCAAATGATAAGATGTGGCAACTGCGCACTAACCAACTTGTTGTTTGGTTTTTGAAGGTCCGTGTGAATAATTGACTTGCTTGTCACTCTTCCTAATCCCTATCCCGGAGCTCCAGCACGCCCCTTTACCCCCAAAGTGCTCCAAGCCAAGGAGTGTGCCCCAACTCCTTATCCTTCCAATATTCACCTTTTAGACTCATAGTTGAGTCTATAAAGGAGTTTGGGTGTGCATCATCACATGTCCTTGTGGACAAGGAGAACACAGTGTTAGAGCCCTTTTTGGCCCTAAAAACATGAAAGCAACAATGAAGATGGCTCTTTACACACCTTTTAGAAATTTAAACAATGGAGATTTCGTCTTCACATGGCCATTAAACTCCAAGGTTTACCCTATATGGTTGAGTTGAGCAAATATTGATGTTTTCAAGGATGAGGGCAACGAACATTACAGAATGGTGCATGTCCAATGGTGGGTGTCGTTGAAGAAAGGTGCCATGAATGATGTGGAAATGTATTGAAACTATTGGTGAGGAAAGTGAAAATGCAATTTAAATGACCCAATGCAATGGTTGAACTTCAATTCTATTGCATTTTCATTACTTTCAAGGAAAAAGATGATTGTAAATAACATTATTACAATTAGTGATGTGCATGCGAGTTGGGCTAGAGCAAACATTGAGGAGGCTAATGCACTTAACCATAATTAAAAACAAAAACCTTGATTGTTTATGTCTGGTGACTATTTACAACACATGAATGTTGAAACTATGATTTAGATTAAAGATTGTGAAATATTTGTTAAACTGTTTGATTTTGAAGTTAGGTTTGATCTTGATAGATAATAATATGTGAACAAAATCATCATAAGAGTGGAGCTAAATCTTATGTTTAAATTTGGTTGGAATTGAGTATTTAATAGTTGGTGGCCATCCAATAATGTTTTTTGTACGTAACTTAAATGTTTTGTATTGGATTTTTGATATTCTAAATGACCCAACATTTTTAAGCTTTGTTTCAAATTCAAAGGGGACATCAACATTTTTGCATATGGTGGCCACCTAATACAAAGGGGATATCATCATTTTAACATTTGGTGGCCACCTAATACTAAGTCTTCCCATGTGAGATGCTTGTCCATAGCATAAGCAAGCAATTCTACCATGAAATGTTTTGTATTTTATTAAATAAATTTGAAAAGCAAGTGTTCGGTATTTATTAGTGTGGTTGATGTTAGGGTTGATTGGTAAACCACATGAATTAACTTTTTTTTCTAAGCCTATACCCACTCATAAGAAGTTTTCACAAGGCTTTTGTAAAACAAAACTAATAAATTAGTTTTTTTTTAAACACCTTGGGTGTTCTGGTGCTGCCTAGTTTGAGGTGACCTTTGACTTTGTGTTTTATTTTCTTTTTACTAGCCTTGTACTTCTGGTGGATGGGTTTCCAACCCCCGTCTTTTCTATACAAGGTTTTCATCAGAGCCAATAAATTGTGTTAGTCTTAAAATGATGTACTTTGTTCTCTACCGATAATTAAATATTAGTGGATGGATGGTTTTCATCCCCATTTTCTTTCATATAAGGTTTAGATTGAGATCTTCATACCATGAATATTTTTTTATTTATTTTATCTTCGGATGGCCACTTGATTTTATTATAGAAATTTTGGTGATAAAATGTTTTTACTACCCCACTTAGATTTTTTAAAAATGTAGTTTGAAATTTGACATGGGTAAATTTCAAACTGTAATATGTAGACTTAAACCAGGGACATGGCCACAATGTAAGAAATGTCTATGAGTTTTGATTCTATTAACCAACAATTTCTGTAATTGAACTTCTACACTTTGAATAAATGTGTGAAATTATAGTAGAATATGGTGGCCAATAGTTATTAATAGTAATAATCACTTCATTTATATATATTTTTAGTTAAAGGATTGTAAAAACGGGAAATTTTGATTAAATTTTGTAACAATCTATGAAATATAATGGTTGTTTACAACATTTGGTTAGTTCAAAAAGATGAGTTTAATCCAAAAATATTATTTAAAAATAATTAAATATTTGTTGTTTGTTTTCTTGAGTTTTTGACCCCTTCTATTTTGGGGGGCTATAACTTTTTCAATTCTATTCCATTTTCAACAATTTTTAGTGCACCATATGCACCAATAGGAGTGGTTCAAATTTTGTTTGGACATAAAAAACAATGGAGCCCCCCCCCACCCCCCACCCCCCCAACCCCCCCTTGAATCTAGCTTACCCTAAGTGCTTAAGTGTTATAATTGTAATTGAATTGCAATTCAATTTGCAACTAAGGAACAATTAAAAGATTTAACCCATATGATTTGTCTTCAAATCCCATGTTGCAAACTATATAAATAAGGAGTTTGTTCTCTTATATTTTCACATTGAAATATAAATGTCATTTTGGGATGAGCTCAAAAAAGTTTAATCTACATGCAAATTTTTTTTTAAAATAAATTATGGCTATTTTTTAATTCTCTTAATCTTGTGTTTTCCTACCTACCTATGTAGGTAGGTAAGTAGGTTTTAGGTAAATATGTAGGTGTGTACATTTTAAGACCTACCAAACTCCTACCTATGGTTATGTACGACCTACCTAGCTACTCAAATATATATTTATTTATTTCCAAAATACATTTAAATATGCCATGTGGCAAAAAAAATTATGCCACATGGTATAATTTCGGACCATCATTAACAATCATAGTGAATGATGGAAATCCATATTTTGAAAAAAAGATGATTTGTCCAAAAATCTCCATAGTGCCACATGTTATATTTTAATAGATGGATGATAATTAATGACGTTAATATGACATCATGGGTGCAGTTATAATGGAGTTGCATGATAAATGAAAATTAGTTGTTTTGACAAACTTGCAATTGACTTGGAATGAATTGCACTGTATATATGATGAGTTACAACTCTGTAATTCATGCAACATGTCCGTTAACATTCAGGTGTATAAATATAATGAGTTGTAAGCGTCTTTTGTAACTTAAAAATTGAGTTGCAAGGCTAGTTGCAAAACCCCCCTTTCATGGTGTAGATTTCCCTCTTTCTTAGAGTGACAATGATGGATATTATAAGGCTTCATTATTGCTATAATTTGGGCTTCTTAGGGAACCATTTTTTATATTATGGCCATCTTGTATCATGCAAGTTGTTTTTTTGTTTTTGGCATTTATAATACTTGTTGATATGTACGACAACCTTTTGGTTTTCACATCAGTTCACCATTTCACAACCCTTGTTCTTTATTTGATCTAATTATTTTTACAAGTTTTTGGTAGTCATCATGTGCATTTTTACCTATTTTAACACAATTCTTGAAAACAATTCCTTCTTTTAAAAAATCACTATGGTAACTACCTTGTTTAGATTCAAATATTGAAAAAAACCAATCATTCAAAAAATAACAAAACTAAAAACATAAAATCACAAAACTATGTGATCTACCTTCTTGGACAATAAAATTGAACATAAGACATAATTACACATAATTTATTCCTTGAATTCAATCCTAGGGTTTTGCCAAATGTTAGATGATAATTTCATGATTTACAAACATCTACAATTTTTCTAAAAATGGTGAAATAAATTTAGATTGTTAAATGGAAAAAAGATCATGCCACAAAACAATAAAATTAAAACAAAACCAAAAAAATAAAACAAAACAAAAAAAATTCAAAATGGTTTTAAACTCAGAACTACAAAATAAAAAATCGTCAATTTTTTTTTTAATGGGTTTAAGTAGTTGGAATTTGTTATGATGATACGATGATCACAATTTGGCCACAAATGGTTTTGAACTTTGGACCTTCACCTCCTTGGTCATAACCCAAGGCCTTTACCATCAAATGATGACCTCATATGTAGTGTTTTTTTTATTGGAAAAAATTAATTTGTTTGCCACCTTTCACAAGGGGTTATGACCTAACCTACTTAACCCTTAAAAAGAAAACCAAATGATTTCATTAGTATCCTAAGGTGGTAAAACAAGTTAGTTGACAAATGAAACTCCATGCTGTTATCATTCATCATTCTCATTCAATGTATTTTGCAACACCATCATTGTTTTTCAATGAAGCACATTACATAGTAACTAATTTTTCCTTCAACCAAAACATTTCATTACAAAGATTTTCACCTTATTCCCTATGAAAAAATGGGGTGATTTGCAACTAACCTTGTAATTGGGTTTATAAGTTACAATGACCATTTGCAATTCATTTACATTTCATTGTAACCCAACATATATTTATGACCATGAGTGTTATCAAACAAGTTGCACGAGTGCAATAGATGCAATGCACCACATGTGAAACCATATATGTATGCAACATGCACCTAAATTAAAACTATGTAGGAACATAAATTGTGTAATTTTAATGCAACTAAACCCTAAACTTACCTACCTACATTACATACCTACTTACCAACTTAAATAGGTAGGTAAAAAAATAGGATTAACTATTTACTTACCTAAGTAGGCAAGTAGATAGGAAGGTAGAAATGTTGGTGAACTAAAAAAGAACCATGTCAATGTTTTTTTAAAACTTTTATGTTTTGTTTTCAAGGTTCAGTTTATTTGAGTTCATCCCAAATTAACACATGTATTCAAATGTGAACACACAAGAAAAGCACATTTTTAAATATAATTTGTGAAATGAAATTTATAAACATAACTTATGGGTTAAATCTTTTAGCTGCACATTAGTGCCACATTAGTTGCAAATTCAGTTGCAACTAGAAAAATATTTTCCCACATTTATTACATTTATTTTTAGTTTTATAAATTGTAGAACTAATAAGCAATTATTTGATAATTATATATGTGAATTAATTATCTGAAATAGTAATGTGAATTATTATTTTGAATTAATCAGTTTAATTTAAATAATTAGTTAATTAGTTATCAAATAATTAATAATCTAAATTTAGATAAAATTTAGATAACTAATCATATGGATTGCCAAAATTAATTATTTGAATTATCTAATAATAAATTATTTGAACTAAAAATTTGAGCTTTATACCTAAATTATTATACTAATTCAAATAATTAACTAGTTAGTGAATTTAGAGAATTAATATTTAGATATCTAACTTAGACAATTAATTGTTTGAACTAATTAGTCCAATTCATCTAAATTTTTGTTAGTTATTTAAAATAATTAATTATTTGACTTCAGATAATTAATTTTCTAAATTACAATAATTAGTCATTTATGTCTGAATTTCGGTTTTCAAATTAATTATCTAAATTAACTAACAAACCAATTATCAAAATTAGACTAATTAATTCAGATTAATATTTAATCATTCAGTCTAACTAATTAGTTCATAATAATTAAGTAAAATTTTAATTAATTAATATTTAATAATTTATAAATTATTTGAAATAAAAAATATTACTAAAGATTAAAGATGAAATATAAATTTGGGTAGAATACATAGTTATCAAATAATTAAATATTTGAATATTTGAATTGATGATCAATTATTTGAACTTAATATTTCGAAGAATTTTTTTTATTAAAAAATTTAATTAATTGAGAAAATAACTATCTAATTATCTGAATTATATTGATTAATTCATATTAACTATTAAATATTTATTAATATTAAATCGTTAATAATTCATTGAAAAAAATCATTATTAAATATTAAAGATTAAATATGAAATTTTTTAGTTAGTAACTTATTAATAATTGAACAATAATCACAAAATAATGGAAAAATAATATTTTTAATGTCAACATAGTGGCACAATAAGTTGAATCAATGGGAACCATAGTTAACAACTAATTGCAAGTGTCATATCTAATGGGCAATAGAAGTGTGTGCATGTGGCATGATCGTATGTGTCAATGTTGTACATTAGTTGTCGATAAGGTGTTACATTTACACTAATTGTCATGTAGTTGTAATGTAATTACCACATGCAATTAATGTGCAACTTGCCAAAAATTTGAACATGATTAACTACATCAATATGTATGATGCATACATTATACAATATGTGTCCCATGTGCACCCAAATTGCAACTATAGTAAAATTCATTGATTTTTTGAGGTTACATTTTATTTATTAATTGCTCATATTTATGTGTTCTTGTTGTAGTCTAATTACATACAGTAAAGCAAGAGTGAAGCCGACCAAATGAAGCTTCCCTTAAATCCGTGCGTTTGGTCGGCCTCACGTGGAAGTTTTGCATTGGTGTAAAGACAGAGTTGGATTGTCCGTCCGTCCCCTGAAGCCGGACGAATGAAGCCTCCCCTGAAGCCGGACGGACAGTCCAACTCTGTCTTGCACCAGTTCCAGTTCTGATAACTAAATTTGAATTACTAATCAGTGGAATT
>Ga0116230_10001181_pt1 | contig 24405 bp, 18 predicted proteins | sample S1TSphfallax_3_FD_88678 | JGI IMG/M metagenome (GOLD analysis project Ga0116230, IMG submission 88678) | Host-associated microbial communities from peat moss isolated from Minnesota, USA - S1T2_Fd - Sphagnum fallax MG | ecosystem: Host-associated > Plants > Peat moss > Unclassified | place... | reverse complement strand
TTATGGTTGGGATCAGGCGAGCGTCGCGCTGGCCGCGCTGATCTTCTATGCCTGGGGCGTGCGCAGCGGGTGGTCGACACCGGCGGTGCTGGCCGTCGAAAGCGCGGGCCGGTGAACGCGCCCCACGAGCCGCTGCCGCCGCCGCCCCGCAGGAAGCACGGCTGGCCGTGGATGGTCACGGAATCATCGGCTTCTGAGGCATTACCCGCGGCCGATGCCACCGTCTGGCCGCGGATCAGCATCGTCACGCCGAGCTACAACCAGGGTCGTTTCATCGAGGAGACGATTCGCTCGGTCTTGCAGCAAGGATATCCGAACCTCGAATACATCGTCATGGACGGACGGAGCACCGATGCGAGCGTGACCATCATCCAGCGTTACGCGCGCTGGTTGCACGACTGGGTCAGCGAGCCGGATCTAGGACAATCCGACGCGATCAACCGGGGGTTCGCTCGATCCACCGGGCAGATTCTGGGATGGCTCAACAGCGATGACTACCTGGCCCCCGGCGCTCTTCTCAAGGTGGCCGCGGTATTTCGCGAACATCCTACGCTGGGTGCCGTCGTGGGCATCGGCCACAAGGTCGATGCCGCCAAGCGGATCATCTACTCACCGTTGCCGCCCGAGATCACGAAGGCGAGCTTGTTTGGTTGGTGCAGCGGACACAACTTCATGCAGCCCGCGTGCTTCTTCTCGCGCAGCGCGTGGACGACGTGCGGACCACTGCGCCTCGACCTCGACTACTGCATGGACCTCGCGCTTTGGTTCGACATGACCGAACGTTACGAATTCAAGACCCTGCGCGAGAGCCTCGCGTTCATCAACACGCACGGAGAGGCGAAAACCGTCAAGGAGCGGGCACAGATGTTCGGGGAGATCGCGCTGCTGATGGCGGCGCAGCCCGGCGGCTGGGAAGCGGGCCGCAAATTGCTGTTCAAGACCTTGAGCGAACGCGCCGCTTCGCGGGCCTTGACGACCCGAATGGGCAACCGGATTCGCAAGGTCTGGCGCCGCTGAGCCGACTCGCCGTCCGGTCTCCATTCGGCGACCGCCCCGATGTGCGTCAAAACACCGCGTGGTCGCCGCGCTCCGGCGCGACGTCACCGCGCACCAGACCGGCGTAGAAATCGAACAGCGTGTCGACACCCGTCGACGGCGTCGCAGCGGCATCGTACAGGCCCGTGAGCGGATCGAGCACGAGCATGGATTCGGTGGCGTAGTATCGGCCGATGCGGGCCAATTCCGCCTTCGCCGCGAGCGCTGGCGCGAGGCGTCCCAATGCGCCCAGCACCCCAATGATGGCATCGAGCAGGCCGACGGGCACGTGCCGAAACTGCGGCGTGCGGCCGAGCAACGCGAACAAATGCTCGCCCTGCTGCCGCGGCGTGATGGCATCGCCCGGCCCGCCGATCGGCAGAACCCGGTTGAGACGGGTCGCGTCGGTGAGGCAGTCGGCCAGATAGGCGGCCAGATCCGCATCGCTGATGGGCTTGCAAGAAGTCAGCGTGCCGTCCCCGAACACCAGAAAGGGTTTGCCCCGCTTCACGCGCTCGACCTGCCCGGACAGCGACTTGAAGAATGCGGTGGGCCGCACGATCGAATACCCAATGCCCGACTCGATCAACGCCTGCTCGAACGCGAGCTTCGCCTGCTGAAACGCGAGCCGCGGTTTCTGCACGCAGATGGCGGACAGGAGCACCACGTGTGATACGCCCGCGGCGCGCGCCGCCGCCAGCGCGTGCAAATGCGCGCGATGATCGATCGCCCACGCATCCTGAGGCGAGCCCGTGCGCGAAGCCAGGCATGACACCCACGCATCGAACCGCTCGCCGCAAAATCCATCGGCGGCGAGCGATCGAGGATCGGTCACGTCGCCAAACCGCACCGTCGCACCCGCGAGCAGCCGCACGCTGTCATCCGGCGCGAGCCCGCCGCCGACTCCCGCACACCGCCGGACGAAGCACACGACCTCATGTCCCCGCTCGAGCAGCGCACGCGCGGTAGCGCGGCCGATGGTGCCGGTGGCGCCGAGGACGAACACGCGTCGCGAAATCATGCCGGCTTATTTCAATTGCAGATCGGCCATGGCCGCGGTCAGATCGCTTTGCACGAACGGCTTGGTCAGGCGCGGCAGGGAGGGATCGATGCCGTCGACGTCGGCGAAACCGGAGACGATGAGGATCTTGGTGTTGGGCCGGCGTGCTCTGACCAGGCGGGCGAGTTCGACTCCCGTCATGCCGGGCATCAAATGATCGGTGATCAACAGATCCGGTGCCAAACCCGCATCGATCATGTCGATGGCGGCCTCCGCCGAGGCCGCCTCGTGCACTTTGAACCCCAGTTCGATCAACATATCGGCGGTCGTGAGGCGGATGGATTCCTCGTCGTCCACGAGCAGCGCGGCGCCGGCGTGCAACGAACCCTCCTTGGACTCACCGGCGTCGCCGGCGCACGGCATCGGCTCCAAACTTTCGGGTAGCCAGATCGACACCGTGGTCCCGTGCCCCAAACGACTGTCGATGGTGAGCGCACCGCCCAACTGTGACGCCAGGCCGTGGGCCATCGATAGCCCGAGTCCGGTGCCCTGCCCGATGCCTTTGGTCGAAAAAAATGGCTCGACGGCACGCGCCAGCGTCGCCGCATCCATACCGTGGCCCGTATCGCTGACCGAGAGCCGCACATACCGTCCGGGAGCCAATTCCGCAACCCGGCCTGCCTCGAGCGCCTCGGCGGTCGCCGCGATCCGGATCGCGCCGGAGCCGTGCATGGCATCGCGCGCGTTCACGCTGAGATTAAGGATGGCCATTTCCAATTGATTGGGATCGGCCTTGGCGCGCGGCAGGTCGTTCGCGACGTGCACGGTCAGCGCGATTTGCGGCCCGACGGTGCTGGTGACCAGATCGGCGAGACCCGCGACCAAGCCACCCACGTCGATGACCGCGGGCTGCAGCGGTTGGCGCCGCGCAAAAGCGAGCAACCGCTGGACCAGGATCTTCGCACGCTCGGCCGATTCGTAGGCGGCATGAATCAAGCGCTGTTCGCGCACGCCGCCGACTCCACGCCGCTGCAGCATGTCCAAACTGCCGATGATCGGCGTCAACAGATTGTTGAAGTCGTGCGCGACGCCGCCGGTGAGTTGGCCCATGGCCTCCAGCTTTTGCGATTGGACGAGCGCAGCCTGCGCCTGGGCCAGCCGAGCCTGATCGCGCAGCCGCTCAGTCACGTCTTGCACGAACTGAAAGGCGCCGATCCGCTCGCCCGCGCCGTTGCGCAGCGGCCGAAATTTGATCTCATAGAAATTCCGTGACCGTGCCGGATCACCATGCGGCTCGACGAGAGTGACTTCCTCGCCCGCGATACCCCTCGCCCACGCCGCCTTCACCGCGGCGTATTGCTCCGGTTGATCCGCGAGCAACTCGAGCAGATTATCGCCGACCCGCGCCCGCACTCCATAGATGCGCTCGATCTCATCGGCATTCGCCTTGTTGATGGCCAAAATCCCATAGTCGAGATCCAAGGCCATGATCATGACGTCCGTGGTCTCCACCAAGGTCGCGAACAGATTCCGTTCCCCGGTGCGTGCCGCAACCTCGAGTTCGAGCGCGTCGCGCGAGTGCCGCAGCACCTCGCGCGCCTGCACGATGTCCTCGATGTCGGTGTACGTACCGTACCAGCGGTCGACCGAGCCGTCCGCATTGCGTTCGGCTTGGGCGCGCGCCAAGACCCAGTGATACTCACCCGACCGGTGCCGCAGCCGAAATTCGATGTGAAAGGGTTTGTGAGCGTCGAGCGAGCGGCACCAGGCCGACCAAACCTGCGCCCGATCCTGCGGATGCAGCATGGTGATCCAGCCATCGCCGCTGGTCGAGCCGATGGGCGCGCCTGTGAAGTCGTACCACTGTGCGTTGAAATAATCGAAACAGCCGTCAGGCCGCGCCGACCAGACCATCTGCGGCATCGCATCCGCGATGACGCGAAACCTCGCCTCGCTCTTGGCGGCTGCATCCTCGGCGCGCACTTGCAGCGAGATGTCCGTGTTCACGCCGAACCAGTTGGTCAGGATGCCTTGGTCGTCGAACGCCGGATTGATGCGCGTCAGAAACGGCCGAAACACACCGTCCGCTCCCTTGAGCGGGAACACCATTTCGAATGGCTTGGCCGATGCGATTGCGTCGGTCCAACGCTCCAGTATGTCGGGCAGGGTTCTAGGATCATGCACGGACTGCCAACCCCAGCCTTCCATCTGCGCGGCGGTCGTGCCCGTATACTCGTACCAGCGCGGGTTGTACCAAAATATGTATCCGCTGGCATCGGCGATCCAGCACAGCGTCGGGATGTTCGCGGCGAGGTCGCGAAACGCCTCGAGGGCGAGGGGGGTGCTCAGCGAATTGTGATTGGCTCTGACCTCGGCCACCTCCTCACCTTACTGCGGAAAGTTCATTTTGGCGAGTACGGACTTGTGACCGCCGCTCTGCCTTGCCGGCCCTGCGCCAAAAGGTCATAATTTTTAGCTGATGCCACGCTTTGAGCCCATACCGCTGTTTCGCTCGAGTGGAAAACACGGATTTACTGCCGCGGTCGCCGACGATCCGCGGCGGGTTGAAGCACGCAAACTGGAGCATGAGGTGAGCGTGCGTTTCACGCCGGTCAGCTGCATCGTTCAGACACGTGAGGGAGCCGTACATGCCAAACCGGGCGATGCGATTTTACGTGGCATCGCCGACGAACAATGGCGGGTATCGAGCGAGCGTTTCGCCGCAAAGTACCGCCCGGTGCCGCCGACCCAGGCCGGCGAACCGGGCCGTTACGTCAGCAACCGCAACCGCGTGCTCGCGTTACGCATGATCGAACCCTTCGAAGTGCTGCTCGCGGACGGTCAATCGCGGCTCTCGGGACATCGCGACGATTGGCTCGTGGATTATGGGGACGGCAGCCTCGGCGTCGTCGCGGCGGAGATCTTTGCCAAGACCTACGAAGTCTTGAACTGACGACCGCATGCCGCTTCATCAGACGATTCAGCGCCTGATACTGATCGGAGTCCGCTGGGAGACACTGCCCCCCGCACCGGTGCCGCAGCCCCCCGAACGGCTGGCGCGGCTGATCGCGGCGGTGGCACCGGCCCACCGTGCATTCGACGCCCGGGCCGTGCATTTCGGCCATCGTTATCGCAGCGGCTTCTGGAGCATCTACCTGTTGAGTGCGGTGGCCGTGCTGTGCGCGATCCTGCCGCTCGCCCTTGGCTGGGACGATCGCGGCCACAGTTTGCATCCCTACGCCGGACTGTGGGCGATCGCGGAAGTCGGCGTGATCGCCACGGTCAGTTTGATCTACTGGCTCGGTCACCGGCGCGACTGGCGCGGCGAGTGGCTGCGCACGCGAACGACGGCGGAACTGACCTGGTATCTGCCGCTGCTCGCGCCGCTCGTGGATTTTTCGCAGTCGACGGCGGACCAAAATTGGTATACACGCGTCTTCGACCCCGGAGAACATGTGGAGCGCGCCGAGGAAGTGGCGGCGATATGCGCGGCTCAGGAGACGCTCGCAAGAACATCGCTTGAGAATGCGTGGAGCGACGCCGGCTTTGTCTCGGCCTACGCGCGTTGGACGATGGCGGTGCTCGAGGAACAGCGTCATTACCATCACCGCACCGCCCACAAGCAGCACGCGCTTTTGCATCGGGTTCATGGTATGAACAGCTGGTTGTTCGGCGTGACTGCATTGGCCGCTCTCGCCCATTTGCTGTTGCATACCTTATGGTTGTCGCTCATCACGACGTTCTTTCCCGCGCTCGGCGCGTCCCTGCACGGCGCACTCGCGCAATCGGAAGCGTACCGACTAAGCGTGACTTCCGAGCGCCTCGAAGTCGAGTTGGGAGTGGCCATGACCCGCATTGGCGACGCACTGGGCAGCACGGCGGGCGCCGCCGCCGTCAAAGCCGCGATCGAAGATGCGCTCGCGCTCATTCTCGAGGAGCATCAAGACTGGCAGATGCTGGTCCGGCCGCACCATCTGCCGTTGGCTTGAGAATGCGCCGGCGGGTCCGCTGGCTAGACGAGTTTCTTGACCGCCTTCAACAACACGGGCGGCGCGAAGTCGGCGACGAGCGACTGGAGAACGTTGCGCTTCTTGCGATAAATCCCCGGCGCAAACAGGGACGTATGCGGCCTGACGGCTTCCTCGTCGCTGCCCGCCGTGTGGTAGTAGACCATGAAGGATTGCCGGGTCCGGTCCGCCGGACACGTCAATGCAGCCGGTACGCCGTGAAAATTCGGGTGCGCCACTTCGAAGAGCACCGTGCGATTGAACACGGGCGGGATCGACACACAGCACTCCTTGGCTTCGTCGTCCCACAGTTCGAGCTCGCCCCGGTAATTGGGGCTCCAGGATTTGTTCAAGAAAATGATCATCGCGAGGCGCCGCCGCAAACCGGTCTCATACGCGACGCTGCGGTCGGAATGAATCTGGAAGAAATCTCCACGCTGCATCGACGCGTAGCCCGCACCTTGAAGATAAGGATCGGGCAAGAGCTGCCACACTCCGGTGATCTCCGAGAGCAGATACAAGAACGCGGCGGAATGCAGGAGGTGCGCGAGCTCGGTGCCGGCCGGACCCAAGTCCAACGCCGAGCGCATGCGATCGACTTGCTGCAACGATTCGTTCTCGATTCGCAGCCACTCGTAATCCTTGAGCTGCGTGATCTCGGCCGGCAGCGGCTCGAGCAGATGCGGTTCGAACAAATCGTCCAGCACGATGAACGGAAACGGTTTCGCGTTCTGATAGGTCTGGCTCAACTTGCCGAGCGGTCGTGGCAGCCGCAACCGGCCCTCGAACAGCGCGGTGAAATCCGCCGTCTTGTCGGTGATCGAATCTGCTTGAAGGTTGGCTGCCATGCTGAAAGATTCTCTGCGCGTGTTGGCGGACAATCTATCCTGCGCCTCGTCCATGGAGTGTGATCCTGGCTGCAGAAACCAAGTGTTTTGAGCGTACTTCGGCGCGCGTTCACGGCGCATTTCACTTATTGATTTTGGCGGTGTGCATGGGTCACACCCTGACCGCGCAACAGAGCGTTATGCGGTCCGCGCGCGGCAGAAGTCCACGACCCGGCCGACTTCGCTGCGCAATTGATCGGCGAGTTGCCGCAGCTGTTCGTTGCGCCCCGAGTTTGCCGCCGTCTCGAGCATGGCGGCGACGCGGCACGTCGAATCGGCGCGCAGCTCCGCGCTCGCCCCCTTGATGCGGTGGGCGCCGCGGCCGATTGCCGCGAAATCACCAGCCGCCAGCGCACCGGCGATGTCGCGCAGCGTCGCGTCGGCGTTCTCGACGAATAGCGCCAGCAGTTCGTTGACGAAATCCGCATCGCCTTGCGCGAGCGTTTGGAGTGCCGTCAAATCGATGGGCGTCGCATCCGCCTCGGGCGCCGCGGCGGGTTCGGTCGGCAGGAACTGCGCGAGACTGGCCGTCAGACGTTCTCGATTGATGGGTTTGGTCAAGTGACCATCCATGCCGGCGGCCAGGCATTCTTCGTCCGCTCCCTTCATCGCGTGCGCCGTGAGGGCAATGATCGGGATCCGGCGGGTGCCGTTCTCGCGGCGGCGAATCTCCATCGTCGCCTGGTATCCGTCCATTTCGGGCATCTGGCAATCCATCAGAATGAGGTCGAACGTCTGATTGGCCCAGGCTTCGACCGCGGCCATGCCGTTGTCGGCGATGGTCACCCGGTAGCCCATGTTCTCCAAGATGCGGAGCACGACCTTTTGGTTGACCATATTGTCCTCGGCCACGAGGATGCGTCGCTTGTTTTGCGCGCGGATTTGCGTCAATCCCGTCGACGTCACGATGGGCTGGGTCCGCGTATGCCAGGCGGTCGCATTCGCGTTTGCCGTCACCAACAGAGAATCGACCAGATCGCGCTGGGCAACCGGCTTGAGGAGATAGCCGGCAAAACCCAGTTCGGCAAAATACTTGTCCTCGCCGCTGTATCCCGAGGACGTCAGGAGGATCAGGCGCGTCGATTTGATGACCTCGTCGGCCACGATCTGGCGCCCGAGGTCCGCTCCGTCGCGGCCGGGCATCTGATGATCGATCAGAGCCACGTCGAACGGCCGCGCCGAGCGGGCGGCGGCATGCATCATGTCCACGGCCTGATCGGCCGATTCGGCGCTCCAGACGTCGCAACCCAGGTGTTGGAGGTGACCCGACAGCACTTTGCGGTTCGTCGCGTTATCGTCGACGATCAGGACCCGCAGCGATTTCAAGGCCAGTGGCAGCGATCTCTCCGGCATGATCTGGCCCGAGGCAGCCGCGAATTTTGCGGTGAACCAGAAGCATGAACCGCGTCCGAGTTCGGAGTCCACGCCGCTTTCGCCGCCCATCAATTCGGTCAGGCGCCGGACGATGGAGAGGCCGAGACCGCTGCCGCCGTATTCGCGCGTCGTCGAGCTGTCGACTTGAGAGAACGGTTGGAACAGCGAGCCGAGACGCTGCGGCGGTATCCCGATACCGGTATCACGCACGTCGAAGCGCAGCATGGTCTCGTGCTCATCCGTGCCGATCACGCTGACCTCGATGCCGACCTCGCCGCGCACCGTGAATTTGATTGCATTGCCGCCGAGGTTCAACAGAATCTGCCGCAGGCGGCCCGCATCGCCGCGCAGCAACTCGGGCACGCGCGAGTCGACGGCGATCGTCAGCTCCAGATTCTTCGCGTGCGCTTGGATCGCGAGCAGACGCGCGACCTCCTGCACGGTGTCGCGCAAGTCCATGTCGATGCACTCGAGTTCGAGTTTCCCGGCCTCGACCTTGGAAAAATCCAAGATGTCGTTGATGACCGTGAGCAGCGCGGTAGCACTGTGCCCGACGGTCTCGGCGTAATCGCGCTGCGTGTCGTCGAGCCGGGTCTCGAGCAAGAGCTCCGCCATACCGATCACGCCGTTCATGGGCGTGCGGATTTCGTGACTCATGTTGGCGAGGAATTCGCTCTTGGCGCTATTCGCCGCTTCGGCCCTCTGACGCGCCTCTTTCAATGCCTCATTGACCCGCCGCCGTTCGGTCACGTCGCGCTGGATGCCCACCAAACGTACCGGTCGGCCATTCTCGAATTCCGCATGTCCCGTGATGCGACACCAGCGTTGCGCGCCGCTGGCCGTGACGAACGGCTCCTCGAGTTCCCAGACAGCGCTATCCGTGCAGGACTTGGCGAATGCTTCGCGGATTCGTTGACGGGTTTCGTCCGAATAAGCGCGCATCGCGATCGTTTCGTCGACGGCCGTACCCGGCTCGAGCTCGTGCAAGCGATAGATCTGCGTGGACCAGGTATACGAATTGGTGTCGAGATCGACCTCCCATCCGCCGACCTCGGCGAGGCGGCTGATGCGCTCGAGAAGTTCGACGTGCTTTTTCTCGGCGAGTTGCGCCTCGATCCGCGCGGTGACGTCGCGCAACATCCAGATCCGCCCCAACGAACCGACCCGCGATTCATGTTCGATCCAGCGATCGCCGGCGCTGCATCGGACCCGCAGAATCTTCGGCGGCGGCTGCCCTGCGTCGACGCTGCCGAGCTGCAGTTCGACGATGGCATGCCGCGCCGCCACCTCATCCGGCGTGCCGGCAATGAGCGTCTCGACGTAGGCGCCGATCGTGGACACGGCATGGCGTGACTGGCCGAGCAGCGCCTCGGCAGCCGTGTTCATCCAGAGCGCGTCACCATCGACGAGCGCGATCGCCGCCGGTAACAGGTCCAAAGTCCGCCGAATTTGAGTGATGTCGTCCACGCCGTTCCAGTCTGCCGCACGACGCAGCATCAACCAACAGGGGGTGGATTTGCTGAGTAAAAGCGCACATTTTTACAAATTCCGGCCGCGATACCGCTCGCACGCTGGGGTCTGGCGCGCGGACGCCGCGATCGGCCTTGCTGACCATATGCAAATACGAATGATTCGTGTTATCGTTTTTGTATGTACAGACAGCCGGAATTCGCTATGCAAGCAACGCGCGCCAACCCCATTCGCACGAGCACGTCAGCGGGCGCATTGCGCGGTCGTTTCTCGGCGGCCGGCGTCGCGGTCGGCGCGCTGATCGGCGCCCATGGCAACGCCGAGGAGGCCGTCGCCGACCAGCCTCCCCTGCCCAGTGTGGAAGTCACCGGCACGGCCATCAAATCGGACCATGACCGCTCCCAATCGATCGATACCGTCGATTCGCAGGAACTCACCGAGCAGAACCTGGCGCTGCTTCAAGACGCCTTGCGCAACGTGCCGGGCGTGACGTTGAATTCGGGTGAAGGCGGCGCGCACGGCGATTCGGTCAACCTTCGAGGTTTATCGATCCCGGACAGCTTCTTTCTCGACGGCGTGCGCGACATCGGTCAGTACCAGCGCGACACGTTCAACTCTCAGGCGCTCTCGGTGCTGCTGGGGCCGGCATCCGCGGTCTTCGGACGCGGCTCGACGGCCGGGGTCATTAATTCCATCAGCAAACAACCGCTGTCGACGCCGCTCGCCGCGGTGGGCGTCGCCGCCGGCATGGGCGATTATTGGCGCGGCACCGGTGATTTCAATTTACCGTTGAGCGACACGGCGGCGGCGCGCCTCACCGTGATGGACCAGCGCAACGCTCTGGTCGATCGCGACCAGGTGGTCTTCCGTCGCTTTGGCGTGGCGCCGACGCTCGCGCTCGGCATGGGCACGCCGACGCGCGTGACCTTGAGTTATTTCAAGGAGGAGGAGAACGATCTCCCGGATTACGGCATTCCGTTCATCGACGGTGCCCCGGCGGCAGTCAACCGCGCCAACTACTATGGCCTCGCCAATTACGATCACACCCGCACGAACACCAATATCGGCACGCTTCGTTTCGAACGTGATTTCGGCGACGACATCACGCTGAGCGACAGCGCGCGGTACGGCAACTACGGCTTCGAGTACCTCATCAGCGCGCCGTTTCTCGGCAATGACTATGTCAGTCCGCCGCCGCCCGGGACACCCTATGCCGACATCACGGTGTCGCGCGACCAGCCGAGCAGCGCCGGCACCACGAGTTTGGCCATCAACCGGACCGACCTTACGTCGAAATTCGACGTCGCGGGGTTCAAGAACGTCCTGACGACCGGTGTCGAGGTCAGCAAGGAGCAGTCGAACGTCAGCCGCTACGTCAATGGTTTGGATGACATCGCACCGACACCGTTGCTCGATCCCAACGGATTTGGCGTTGCGCCGACGCCTTTGACGACCTACTCCAACCCCAAGGGACGCGGTAACGACATCAGCGTGTATGCGCTCGACAGCATCGCGCTCGGCGCCCGGTGGGACGTGGACGCTGGACTCCGGTGGGATCGCTTTGCATCGAGTTTCAGCGAACATTTTACCGACACCGCGTTCTCGAGAACCGATACCTTCGTGAGCCCGCGCATCGCGGTGATTTTCAAACCCGATGACGCCGGGAGTTATTACCTGTCCTACGGCACGTCGTACAATCCGGCCGTTGAGTACCTCATCATCGCGCCCTCGGACCAAAGTCTGGCGCCCGAGAAAACCAGCACCGTTGAATTGGGGGCGAAGGTCAAGATCTTGGCAGGCAAGGCCGAATTGACCGGCGCCCTGTTCGACACCGAGGTCAAGAACGCGCGCAATTCCGATCCGGACGATCCGACGATTCAAGACGCGCCGTTCGATCAGCGCGTGAAAGGTGCCGAAATCGGCATCAACGGCTACATCATGGACGAATGGGAGATGACCGCAAATTACACCCACCTCGACTCCAGGATCTCGGCCACGAGCGATCCTTTGTCCCTGGGCAAAGCGGCGCCCAATACGCCGCACGATGCCGCCAACATCTGGACCACCTTCGAGCCGACCGAAGCCTGGAAGATCGGAGCCGGTATGACGGCGGTGAGCCATCGCTATGCCGACACCGAGAACACCGCCGCCGTGCCCGCCTACGTGTTCTTCAATGCGATGACGTCATACGATGTCGACGAGCACCTGAAACTTCAGGTCAACCTCAACAACGTGACCAACAAACTCTTCTTCACGGGAGTTTACTATTCGGGCGTCAACGAGAATCACGCCGTGCCGAGCGCGGGCCGCACGCTCATCGCCATGGCCACCTATCGCTTCTGATCGACGCCGCCACCGTGTCCACGCCAACGCTGCTCTCGCTCCTCGGCCGGCTGGGTCAGCCCCGGCTTCGTGCCTTGTTCACGCAAGCACCGCATCGTGCCGCCGATTGGGTGCACGCGCTCGCCGTACAAGGCATCCCGCAGGCCCAGGTGTGCTACGGTCGGTTGCTGCTCGAGGGGACCGGCGTGACCCCGAACAAGGGGGCGGCGCTGCGCTGGTTCGAACGCGCGGCGGCGCAAGGCGACCTCGACGCACGCAACATGGTGGGACGATGCCACGACAACGGCTGGGGCACGCGCGTCGATCCCGCTGCCGCGGCCGGTCACTATGCTGCGGCGGCCGCGGCCGGCCACGCTTGGGCGCAATACAACCTCGGCCATCTGTACCTCGAGGGTCGAGGTGTGGCACGCGATTTCTCGCTCGCCTGCGCTTGGTACCGTCGTGCCGCCGACCAACAGCATGAGCGCGCGATGAACCTGGTAGGACGATGCTGCGAGGAAGGCTGGGGCACGGCATGCGACCTCACGGCTGCCGCGCTGTGGTATCGGCGCTCGGCCGAACGCGGTTACTTTCGCGGCCAGTACAATTGGGCCACGCTGCTCCTGTCATGGGGTCACGGCGACGAGGCGGTGATTTGGCTCGAGCGTGCGGCCTTGGGCGGAACCGTTGGCGTACGTCGGGCCATCATCGATCTGCTCGAACGCGTGGGAGCGACGCGCGCCTTGCTCAGGCTCAAACGGCGATTGACGCGGTCGTCACAGCTGCTGGTCGCGCCGCGGCCCAACGCTCTGTGCGGTGAGCGCACCGGTACGGCGGCTTGAGTTGCTGCTGCACGTTCCCGCACTGCTGACCGCCCAACACGTCGCCGCCATGCGGGACGCGCTCGAACACGCCGACGCACCCTGGATCGACGGGCGCGCGACCGCCGGCTACCAGGGCGCGGCGGTCAAACGGAATCAGCAAATCGCGGAAACGAGTCAGACCGCCCGTGAGTGGGGCGACGTCATCATCGCGCGGTTGGAACGCAATCCACTGTTCATCAGCGCCGCGCTGCCGCTGCGCGTGTATCCGCCGATGTTCAATCGCTATGGCGATGGCATGCATTTCGGCAGCCACGTCGACGGTACCGTCCGCTCGCTGCCGGGCACGAGCCAGAAGCTGCGGACCGACCTGTCGGCCACGCTGTTCCTGTCGGACCCGCAGTCCTATGCGGGTGGGGAACTCGTCATCGAAAGCGACTTCGGTGATCGGACCGTCAAACTGGCCGCCGGCGACCTGATCGTCTACACGGCCACGTCGCGGCACCGGGTAAATCCGGTGACCCGCGGATTGCGACTCGCCAGTGTGTTTTGGATACAGAGCATGATCCGCGACGACGTGCACCGCCAACAGCTGTTCGAGGTGGACCAGACCATTCAGCGGCTGACCCTGGCCGGCGCGGACGCGGACAGCGTGCTGCGCCTCACGGCGCATTACCACACGTTGCTGCGGCTGTGGAGCGACTTGTAGTCCATTGCCGCGACCGCGTGTCAGACGTGCTGCTTTGGGCGCTTAATTGGAGACAATCGGGGTATGCTGAGGTGCAGATCGCGCTGGTCGCGATCGACGATCGATCACATCAATCAGGTAAACTACATGAAACAGATACTTTTGACGGCCGCAGCGCTGTTGTCGCTCGCCGTCTCCTTCGCGCGGGCCGATGACGCCAAACCCGACGACACGAACCAGCCACCCCGCACCCACATCGACACCACCGTGGTAGGCGACGCCGTTGGCAGCCCCGGTTCGTCCGGTCAGCCGGCCAACCTCGACAACGATCACCATTTCGTGGCCGGCGCGCCCGAACTGCTGAGCGTGACCAAGCGCCTGAATCTCACGGCCAAGCAGCAAGCGCGCGTCAATGCCGCGATCGAAAATGCGGATGCGGGCGCTGCGGTACTCATCAAGCATGAGCAGGACTTGCAGCAAATGATTCGCGCCACGACGCCCGAAGATCCGCTGTATGCCAAGTTGATTGCCGACGAATCCGTCAACGCATCGCACTGGAATGAGAACCGCGAGAGTCTGCGCCACGAGGTGCTCGACATCCTAACGCCTGCACAACGCAGCCGCTTCGACGAATTGATGGCGGCCCGTCAGAACTGAGTATCTGAGCCAACCATCCGCGCGGCGCAGTTCAGCGCCGCGCCCGCCGCAACCCCGCGCGCAAGCCGTCAGAATGCACTGACCCGCGGCCGCTGCGGGGACCGGACAGCAGTTTCACCCGCACCTGCGCATGCTCGTCAGTGACGCAACGAACGAGTCACGCAACGAGCCATTCACTCGATGAATGATAGCTGTGGGTGGGAGTGTCTTGGAAACAGTGCACGCGGTTGACTTTGAGTTGCTCATCGCACGGATATCGGCGGGAGACCCAATGGCGCTCGCCCTTTTGCACGCTGCGCTGGCCCCACGCCTGTATGGCGTTGCACGACGTGTCTTGCGTTCACACGAATGCGCTCAGGAAATTGTGTGCGATGTGTTCGTCCATGTATGGCAGCGGTCGGCCGATTACGATGCGAGTCGCGGTACGGTGATCGGATGGTTGTGCACTGCCGCGCGCAACAGGGCCATCGACCGCCTGCGTAGCCACCGTCGACGTATTCCGCTCGCGCCATTCGACGAGCGTCAAGAATCGGAAACCGCCGAGCCGCCCCACGCAGCGCTCGTGCAATTTCAAGAAGGCGTATCCGTTCACGCCGCGATGTCCATACTGTCCCCGTTGCGGCAGCAGCTGCTGGTGCTCGCGTTTTTCGATGAGCTGACCCATGAACAGATTGCCGACCGCGTCGCGTTGCCGCTGGGAACGGTCAAATCTCATCTGCGGCGCGCCCTTAGGAGCATGCGAGGTTCCCTCGGGGCCAGCCGACCGCTTGAACTAGAGTATTGCACCGCGCCGCCATGAGACGGTCATTTCGATTCGCCATGTTGGCGATGCTGACCTCTATCCTCCTCTGTGGATGTCTGTCGCTCGGCCCGCGCAACTTGAAAGCGGACCAAGTGGACTACGCCCGTGCGCTCGGCGATGCCAAGAAGCGCGAGATCCTGGCGCTGATCGTGGGGCTGCGCTATGCCGATGCGCCGGCAGTTCTGACCGTGTCGCAGGTCATCGCCGGCTATACGTTCACCGCCGGCGCGAATCCGGTCGTCAACAGCCTTCCCGACCCCGGTGGTCCCGCGGCGGGACTCACCGGCATGGCCTCATACTCCGATCATCCGACGTTCACGTTCACGCCGACCACGGGCGAGACCTACGCCAAGGCGTACATCCACCCGCTGTCCCCGGCCTTGATCCTGCCGCTCGCCGACGGTGGCGTGCCCATCGATCTCTTGCTGCGGGTCGCGGTCCAGTCGATCGGCGATCTGCGCAACGCCGCCATGCTGGGAGGACCCACCGGCAACGGCACGCCCGGGTTCTTCGAATTACTCGCCGTGTTGCGCCGGCTGCAGCTCGCGGGCGCGTTATCGATTGAATACCAGACCGGACCCGGCGGCGCGCACGTGAGCCTTGCCCTGGGGCTGCCCGGCGCGCCTGAATCTTCCGCGGCGGCTGCGGACTTGAAGCGCGTGCGCGAACTGCTGAAGCTTCCCGGCGGAACGGCGCCGTATCCCGTCTCGTATGGCGACGCGGCGGCCGGCGCCCGCAGCATTCCCATCGTCACGCGCTCCATTCTCGCGGTTCTGAGCAACCTGGGTGCGGAAATTGACGTGCCCGAGGCGGACGTTCAAGCCGGCGCCACCAAACCCGCGATTCAGCTGGTCGGCGGCGAGACCCGGCCCATCGTCTTGATCCATGCGGCGAAAAGGATCAAGGGCCAGGCCTACGCCGCGGTGGCCTATCGCAATTCGACGTTCTGGGTCGATGATGCCGACTTCGACTCCAAGTACGCGTTGACGGTGGTCCAGGACTTGATGGCGCTCGCGGAGGAGACCGACACTTCGCATGCGCCCATCGTCACGGTGCCGGCGAACTGACCGGGGATGCGGTCGCGACGCGGCCACTGTTTCGCGCAGCGTCAGGCGCAGCCCCGGGGGTAACTTGGGCGCGCAGTTGTGGGAGGCTGTTCGGGTGATTGCGCTGAATGAAGTCGATGAATTTCTCCCGGATCTCGCAGCGCAAATCCCACGACTTTGCCGAATCGGTGGAGGTGGCGAGCACGCGCAACTGCATCGAGCGATCGTCGGCGTCGCTGACCTGTAGATTCCAGAACCGCCGGTCCCACAAAGCACTGCCCTCTATGATGGTTTTCAATGCCTCTCGGCCGGCCTCCACGGGAAACGAATAGTCCACCCAGATGAGCACCGAGCCGGTGATGGCAGCCGACGTGCGTGTCCAGTTCTGAAAAGGCTTTTCGATGAAGTAAGTGAGCGGCAGAACCAGACGCCGATCGTCCCAGATGTGCACGATGACGTAGGTCAGCGTGATGTCCTCGACGCGACCCCATTCCCCTTCGACCACCACCACGTCGTCCTGCCGGACCGGCTGGGCCAGGGCAATCTGAAACCCGGCGATCAGGTTCGCGAGGGTTTTCTGGGCGGCGATGCCCGCAATGATCCCGAGTATCCCCGCCGATGCGAGCAAGCTCGTGCCGATGTGGCGCACCTCCTGGAACAGCATCAACACGGCGGCGACCGCCAGCACACCGATCGTCACGTAGAGGACACGGCCGATGACGTGGATCTGGGTGTAAACCTGCCGCGCTCGAAGGTTGTCCGCGACCGTCATGTCGAAGCGGGCCAGCACCACGTACTGTGAAACATACACCGCGCGACCCAGAAGAACGGCGATGCCCGCGATCAGCAGGATGCTGGAGAGCATCGTGAAGACGCTGGCGTATTGGGCGGGCAATCCCAACAGCGGTAATCCGAGTATCACGCCGAGGACCACGACGATGATGCGCAGCGTCGTCCCGAACAAGGGCACGAGCAACACCGCGAGCCGGCTGGAACGGGCGGCGGCCGAGGCCGACCAGCGCGCTTCGAGGATCCGCGTGACGCGAAACAGGAACCAAAAAAAAGCCACGATCACGCCCAGGTCGAACAACAGGTCCATCGCCGTGCGCAGCGCCGCGAGTCCCTGGTCCGGCCTGAGTTTCAGCAGCAGCGGTGTCATGGCCAGGTAGAGGCCATACACCCAAATGAGGATGTATAGAGGCTTGCCGAGCGCGACGTAGGTCTTGTGATGCCAGGCAGGCTGCGAGTGCGTGATCGCGGCACGGCGCCGGCGCAAAAATACCGCGATCGCCGCGTTCGCAACCACGGCGAGCGTAATGAAAACGCCGATCGTGTAAAGATCGGCGGCGCTGACCGATCCGATCAGGGGTTGCAGCGTCGCGTCCCCGCCCACGCGCACGATCGCCCGCTCGATCAGCGCCGTGATCGAAGCGATGGCCGTGTCGGTCGGGGACGTCAAACCGATGGCGGCTGCAGCGACGCCATATTGATGACGTAGCGGAAGCGTACATCGGCGCCTTCCACTTTCTTGTAGGCGGAGTTGATCTCGTCGATGTCGATCAACTCGATGTCCGGCCCGATGTCGTGCGTGGCGCAAAAGTCCAGCACCTCTTGCGTGTCGGCCAGATTACCGATCAAAGACCCCACGATCTGCTGACGATGGAAGGCGACCAACATGTTGTTCACCGGTTCGAGCGGCTCCAAGGCCCCGACCACACACAGGGTCGAGTCACGCTTGAGGAGGGGGATGAAAGGATTCAGATCGTGCTTCTGCGGCACCGTCGACAAGATGAAGTCGAATGTCGATTTCAAGCGCTCGAGGGCCGCGTCGTCGCTCTCTAGAACCGCTGCGACGCCGAGCTTCTCGGCCTCCTGAATCTTCTCCGGCGTACGCGTGAATACGGTCACCGTGGCGCCCAATGCCTTGGCGATCTTCGCCCCCATGTCGCCCAACCCGCCGAATCCGAGGATGCCGACCCGATCGCCCGCCTTGACTCCCCAGTGCTTCATGGGCGAATACGTCGTGACGCCCGCGCACAAGATAGGGGCCGCCACTTCGGGGCGCAGTTTGGCGGGAATCTTCAGCGCGAAATCCTCGCGCACGACGAGGATGTTCGAATAACCGCCAAACGTGTTGTCGCGGCCGTAGGCGTTGCCGTGATCAGGAGCCTTCGCGGCCGGAATCATGGGCCCGTTATACGTCGCGAGCCAGCTGTTCGGACCCTCGCAATAATTCTGGTCGCCCGCACGGCACGGTGCGCAGGCGCCGCATGAATCGATCATGCAACCCACACCCACGATGTCGCCGACGCGGTGCCGGGACACGGCAACGCCGGTGCGCGTCACGCGACCCACCACCTCGTGCCCCGGAAGACACGGATACACGGTGTTGGACCACTCGTTCTTGACTTGATGGATATCCGAGTGACAGACCCCGCAAAAGAGGACTTCGATCTCGATTTCGTTGTCTTTGGCGCGTTCCCTCTCGAATTCGAATCGCTTGAGATGGCTGAATGAATGTTTTGCCGCGTAGCCCACGGCCTTGAGCGTACCCCCGTTCGCGTCGCTGTCTCGCGCTGTCGCATCCTGGGTCCGGACTGTCGCTCGCTCGCTTACCTCGTTCATCGATTGAGTGCCTCGGCTTCAGATAGTGTGGATTAGGCTGTCGGTGGTGTGAATTGGTCGAAATCTTCGCCACGAGTTTACGAGCCGGCTTTGCGCCAGCCATGGGTTCGAGTTCCCGAACGTCTGTCGGTCGGGTCTGACCGCGACGCCAATCAAGGTGCGTGCGGGAATGGTCGGAAATGCCTGACAACATCTGGGACAGCCCAAGCAATTGTCATTCTCATCCACCATGCGGCAAATTCAATGCGCAAATTCGCAATCGATCGATCAACCAACCAGCGGGGAATCAATCATGGGTCGCGGAATACTGCTTTGGCTGTTGGGTGTGCCGTTACCGGTGATATTGCTGCTCGCCATGTGTTCGCATCACTAGCCTCCCAGCGCAGCGCAACCGTCGGCGTCGCTGACATGGCCGCGGCTTGCGCGGCATGACGATGTACGGACTTCATCCTGTGGGCCATTCGCGCGGTGTCGCATATGCGCTGGGCGGTGCGATTGCCGCCGTCTGCGCCATGCTGCAATGGCTCGTTCACCCGCTGGTCGCAAATCACATTCCCTTCCTGTTTTTTCTGGTCGGCTTGATGTTCGCCGCGGTATCACTGGGAAGGGGGCCCGCCACGCTCGTGCTCTGCGCCGGCATCGTGAACGCCGCCCTGCTCGCGCCACCCGTGGGGAGTCTGGCGATTAACCATCCCCACGACTTGGCCGCCGTGTTGCTATTCGGCGCCGTTGGCACGTTGCTGGTCGTGTACGGTAATCGTCTACACCTCACTACCCATCGCGCCGCGCTGACGGAACAGCGCTTCTCGGTCGCACTCGAATCGTCCGTCGTGCCGTTCAGTATTTTGAGCCCGGTTCGCAACGACGGTGGCGACATCGTCGACTTCAAGTGGAGCTACCTGAACCCGGCGGCCGCGCGGGCGGTCGGTCGGGACATCAAGGACCTTCTAGGCAACGCCGTTGGCGACGTGCTACCGGCGGCGTGGGACGCGCCGGACCTCTTCGATCGATACGTGCGCGTCGTCGAACACGGCGAGCAATGTGAGTTCGAGTTGCGTTCGTCGGCCAGCAATCGCGGCCTGCGCTGGTACAGCGTCGTGGCTGCACCGCTGCAAGGTTCGGTCGTCGTGTGGTTCGCCAACATCACCGAGAGCAAGGAGCATCAGCAGCGTCTGGAGGACGCCGATCGTCGCAAGGATGAATTCCTCGCAACCCTCGCGCACGAACTGCGCAATCCGCTGGCCCCCATCCGTCAAGCCGCGCGGATCGCCGGAGCCGAGCATTCGACGGACGCGCAACGCCGCTGGAGCCACTCCATCGTCGAACGTCAGGTGCAGCACATGTCGTTGTTGCTCGAGGACCTGTTGGATGTGTCGCGCGTGGGGCGCGGCACGTTGTTACTGCGCAAGTCGCCGGAAGCGCTCGTCGCCGTGGTCGATACGGCGATCGAAACGGCGCGCCCGCACATCGAAGCCAAGCGCCACCATTTGGACGTCGAACTGCCGCCGGCGCCGGTGGTGCTGCATATCGACGCGCTGCGGATGTCCCAGGTGCTCGGCAACCTGCTGACCAATGCCGCGAAGTACACCGAGCCGGGCGGTCGGATACGCCTTCGTGCGACGCGCGAAGCGGACGAATTCATCATTCGCGTCGCGGACAACGGCATTGGCCTGACCCCGGCACAGCAAGCCGAAGTATTCGAGATGTTCCGCCAGGTTCCCGCCGCGGTCGAAAAGTCCCAAGGCGGACTCGGGATCGGGCTCGCCCTCGCGCGCGGGCTCGTCGAGCTGCACGGCGGCACCATCGAGGCACGCAGTGCAGGGCTGGGACACGGCACGGAGTTCATTGTGCGGTTGCCCGCTGGCTGCGTGGGTCACCTGGACACGCCCGCCCAGCCCGCCGCTCCCGCCATGCCGGCGCGCGCGACCATGCCCCGTATTTTGATCGCCGATGACAACGTGGACGCGGCCGACAGTTTGGCGGAATTGCTGCGGCTCGACGGGTATGAAGTGCACGTGGCCTATGATGGCGCCAAGGCGATCGAGACCTTCGCACGCGTTGAACCGGATGCCGCATTGCTCGACGTGGGCATGCCGGAAATCTCAGGCCTTGAGGTCGTGCGTGAGTTGCGCCGACGGCCCGCCGGACAGCGTGCGACGCTGATCGCGGTCACGGGCTGGGGCCAGGAGCACGACCGGCGCATCGCGCTCGAAGCCGGATTCGACTATCACATGACCAAACCCATGATGCCCGAGCACGTGCAGCATCTGTTGGCGCGTGGACGGCCCGTGACGGCGGCTATCGCGCGAACAACTGTCCCAAGTCGGCGAACGCTTTGAACTCGAGCGCATTGCCGGCCGGATCGAGGAAGAACATGGTCGATTGCTCTCCCGCTTGGCCTTCGAAACGTGTATGGGGTTCGATGATGAAGGGCACACCGGCGGCGCGAACGCGCGCAGCCAGCGCGCGCCATTGGTCCGGCGTGAGCACGACGCCGAAATGGGGCACGGGAACGTCGTGCCCGTCGACCGTGTTCCCAGCGCGGGGCGCGCGATTGCCGGGTGCCGCCTGCGGCTGATGGTGCGCGACGATCTGGTGACCGAACAGATCAAAATCGATCCACTGTTCGGCGCTGCGCCCCTCGGGGCACCCTAGAACGGTTCCATAAAAATGGCGCGCGGCCTGCAGATCGTTCACGGGGAAAGCGATGTGAAACGGGCGCAGCGGCATCGGCGCATGATACGCAGCGAGCCCGGCACAGGCCAGCAGCCCGTTGGTTCGGTCTGCGGCGCTGCACAATCCGCGGATTGCGCACTGCCCCCTTATCGCAGTCAAGCCGCTTTGGTTCCATGAGCCGCACTCTGACAGCGAGGATTCATGGAGTTCCCACGCACACCCGCCTCGCGCATGCTCGGCCGGCGGCTTCGTGGTGGCTACTTGATCGTGCTCTGCATCGTCGCGGGCGGCATGATCGCCGCCGGCTTTCAGGTGAGGCACGTCCTCGGCACCACCGCGCAACATCAACGCATCGTCGCGACGGCCGGTCTGCAGGGCACGCTCGCCCTGCGTGCCGCGGATTTCACTGAAAAACTGATCCGCGACCCCACGCCTGAGGCCAGCGCCGAATTCGACCACGCGATGGCGGCGTGGTCGCACAACCTGGCCGCACTCGAAACCGACCTCGATGCAGCGTGCGCCGCACGGGCCGACATCTGCCAGGGGTTCGAGGCGTTGCGACGCGAACAAAGCCGCCAGCAAACCCGGCTGCGCGAAGGCGCAGCAACCTGGTCGCGCGCCGCGCTCGAGGCCATGTCGGGGACGCTGGATGCCGACGCCGTGGCTTACAGCGAAGCCTGCGAGCGCTGGACGGCCGCGTTGTCGCAACTTCTGACCGCCGACACGTTGGCGCAGCAGGAGCGGCTCTGGGTTCGATCGTTGCTACTGGCCTTGGGAGCGGCGCTCGTCGTGATCGTCGCGCTCGAACCCACCATCCGTCGACTGCAAGCCGAGCGTGCCCGCATGGATCGCTGGACCGCGGACCGGGAGCAAGTCGCGACCGAAGCGCAACGCATGCATCATCTCGGCGCCGAACGGCTGCGCCAGATCACCGACCGCGTGCCCGCGAGCATCTCGTATTACGATAAGAATCTGATTTGCCGCTTTGCCAACCGCGCGCACCGCGAGCAATTCGGCATCGCACCGGAAACGATGGTGGGTCGGAGCGGCTCGGCGATCTTCGGCGACGAATGGATGGAGCGGTATCGGCCCTATGTCGATGGCGTGTTCGCCGGCGAGCTGCAGCGATTCGAGATTTCGCATCCGGCGCCCGACGGCAGCGAGCGCATCCTGCACGTCGAACTGGTGCCGGAGTGGGCCGATGGCGCCGTGGTCGGTTACCTCGCCTTCGGCACCGACGTCACGCGCGACAAACAGGCAGCGAACGCGCTGCAGGCGGCCAAGGATGAGGCCGAAGCAGCCAGCAAGGCCAAGGGCGCCTTCCTGGCCAACATGAGCCACGAGATCCGCACACCCTTGCACGGGGCGATCGGCATGACGGGCCTGTTGCTGCAGACGCAACTGACCGCGGAACAGCGCCAATACGCCGAGATCGCCCGCTCGAGCGGGGAGTCGCTGCTGTCGCTCATCAACGATATCCTCGACCTGTCGAAAATCGAATCCGGCCAACTCGAACTCGAAAGCATCGATTTCGATCTGCGTGCGGTGATCGACGGCACCATCGACGCCGTAGCGTTGAAAGCGAACGAGAAAGCGCTGGAACTCATCGTCGACATCGACCCGGCGATTCCGACGTGGTTGCGCGGCGATCCGACCCGACTGCGCCAGATCTTGTTGAACCTCATCAGCAACGCCGTCAAGTTCACCGATGTCGGCGAGGTCAGCCTCACCGTGAGCGCGACGCCCGTGACCGACGCAGCGGCGACACCCGAAACGGGGGCACCCGGCGCGGCCACGTCAGGCGCAGTGCAGCCGGTGGCGCTCTCGTTCGCGGTCAAGGACACCGGCGTCGGCATTTCCGCAGAGGGACTGGCGAAGCTGTTCAAGCCCTTCACCCAAGCCGATGCGTCGACTACACGACGGCACGGCGGCACCGGCCTGGGTCTGTCGATTTGCAGCCGCTTGGTCGGCGCGATGGGCGGCGCGATCCGCGTCGACAGCACGCCCGACGCCGGTTCGACGTTCCACTTTCAACTGGAATTCGCGCGCTCGGACCGGGTCGCGGAGCCGGTCAAGCCGGTTCTGTCGGCCGGTTTTCGCATGCTGTTGATCGATGATCATCCCATCCACCTGCGCGCCATGGCCGCGACCTTGCAACGCTGGAACATCAAGGTGACCACGGCTCGCACGCTCGCGGACGGCTTGGAAAGCTGGAAGGCCATCGCCGCGGTCAGGCCTCCCGAGGTCGTCATCGTGAACCACCGCCCGCCGGGCTTCGATGCCATGTCACTCACCTCGCGCATCCGCGAATTGGACCCCTCGAGCCAAAGCCACCTCGTCGTCTTGGGCTCGTTGGTGCAGCAATTCAGCGCCGAGGAGGCCAACGCCTTCGACCGCGTGCTCGCCAAACCACTCAAGAGCGATGCTATCCAGAAGCTATTGACCGACCTCGTCCAGGACGCCGATCGCACTCGCAGCGTGGCCGGCCAGCCCCTGCTCAGCCCGTTGGCCGGCCGTCACGTGCTCCTGGTCGATGACAACACCGTCAACCAAATGTTGGGCCAGCGACAACTCGCGCGGCTTGGCATCCACGTCACCGTGGCATCGAACGGCGTCGAAGCCATGCGGCACCTACGCACGGCCCGCTTCGACGCGGTGCTCATGGATTGCCAGATGCCCGAAATGGACGGCTATGAAGCGACGCGATTGCTGCGTCGCAGCGACAGCGGGACGCTCGATCCCGACGTTCCCGTGATTGCGCTCACCGCGAATGCCATGAGCGGCGACCGTGAGCGTTGCCTCGATGCCGGCATGAACGACTTTCTGACCAAGCCCATGGATGCGACGCGCTTGCCCATCGTATTGACCGCGCTCATGCGCGCAGGCACGCCAAGCCCTCCGCTCGCCCGTACCGGTCAGCGGGCCCAGTGACCCCCGACCAAACGCCAGCCGCCGCCGGCCCGCACCCAGGTGTGGGGCACCCAGTAATAACCCG